>ERZ772893.336-NODE-336-length-64798-cov-11.625288_pt1 | contig 64798 bp, 71 predicted proteins | sample MGYA00511482_ERZ772893 | MGnify/ENA primary metagenome ERZ772893 (study PRJEB29015, sample SAMEA2737687) | human gut metagenome | biome: human gut; feature: human-associated habitat; material: faeces | place: China | collected 2012 ... | reverse complement strand
TTGTGATCGGATACAAGCGACTGCCGCTGCCGCCCGCCAAAATGATGCCTTTCATTATTCAAGTGAATTAATATGCGTTTTCATCCCGCTTCAGCGCATTCCACACCGTCAGGAGCATGATGCGTATATCCAGCAGCAGCGACCAGTTTTCGAGATACCAGATGTCGCGGCGCACACGGCCCTCCATCTGGCTCAACTCGTGGGTCTCGCCGCGGTATCCCGTCACCTGCGCCCAGCCCGTGATGCCGGGCTTGATCAGGTGGCGCACCATGTACTTATTGACCAGCTTGGAGTAAAGCTCGGTGTGCTGGAGCATGTGGGGACGGGGACCGACGATCGACATCTCGCCTTTCAGCACGTTGATGAACTGGGGAAGCTCGTCGATGCTCGATTTGCGCAGGAAGCTGCCGAAACGGGTCTTGCGCGGATCGTTCTTCGTCGCCTGCACCCGGTCGGCCTCGTCGTTTACGCGCATCGACCGGAACTTGATGCAGCCGAACGTGCGGCCGTTTTCGCCGCTGCGCTCCTGAATGAAGAATACCGGGCCTTTCGAAGTCAGCTTGATGCCCAAGGCCACGAAGAGATAGACGAAGGGGAAGAGCGTGCAGAGGAAGACGCCGGATACCGTGACGTCGAACGCGCGTTTGACGAAGCGGTTCGAAACCTGCCGCAGCGGCTCTTCGCGGATATAGAGGATCGGTACGTTGCCCAGCAGTTCGAGGTTCATCGCGCGTTTCATGTAGTTGCGCAGGTTGGGCACATAGTAGAACCGCACGAAATTGTTTTCGCAGTAGTCCATGATCGGGAATATCTCCTCCAGATAGCGGTCGGTGGAGAGGCAGCAGTACACCTCGTTGACCGGGTGGCGTTTCAGCCACGGCAGGGCTTCGTCTACGCTGCCCAAACACGGGGTGTTGCCGGGCAGGGCCTTGTCGTCGTGGTTGCTGAAAAAACCGAGTACGCGGTAGCCGGTGCTGCTGTTGTCCACCATTTCGTGATACACCTCCAGCGCATTGTCCTTGCTGCCGACGATGATGACCCGCCGCGAGTTGCGTCCGTGTCCGCGGGTGATCTTGACCGCCATGCGGCAGATGTAGCGCCACAGCATCAGCGCGACGGTGAGCGATATGTAGAAGACGCCGGTCAGCCGGAGCGGCAGCAGGCCGTAACTCCACACGGTCTGTATCAGTGTGAAGAATCCGATGTGGCAGAGTACGACGTAAAACACGCGGCGTATGATCTCCTCGTAGGGAACGATCCGCGAGGAGAGGATCACGCCGAACCATGAAAGTCCGGGGATGAAGCAGATGTTGAGACAGGCGAATATCTCCAGCGAGTGGGCGACGTATGCCGGCTGGGGAAACAGCGTCAGCGCGAATATCCAAGAAAGATTGAGTAGAAATAGATCACCGATAATTACAGGAAGCTTGATCAGCAGGGATTCCTGCATGACTTGTTTCATAAATCGAAAATTTAGAGGCGTTAATTTCCGTATTGAACGTATGTCGGATTACGTATGGATGTTACTGCGAATTGTTAATCTATTTTTGCAATGTATTTCAGCGGAATATAGGCCGTCAGGGCGGTTGCGACGTTGCGGATCGCCACGGCGACCTTGCTGTGTCCCTTGTGGCGGATGTAGCGGCCTTCGATTCCTGCGAACATGCCCTCCGTGACGCGTACCGGATCTCCCTTTTCCAGATCCACGTCCTGTGGCGCGACGATTTCGACGTGCTCGTTCTGCGTGGCGACGACGGCCATGAAGTCCTGCATCTGCCGCTCCGGAATCACCGTGGGCGATTTGCTTTCGCGGTCCATGATGTAGCGGATCGGCAGGGTGGTGGTCGCTTTTATCTCCCGCAGCCGGTCGGCCGACGTCCGGATGAACAGCAGGTTGTGGATCAGCGGTTCCCAGACCTTGCGTCTTTTGCCGCCGTAGGTCCGTTCGGCGAAGTGCATGGGTACGTAGCTCTCGATCCCGATACTGTCCAGATAGCTCTTTGCGGCCATTTCCCGGCTGTACGTGACGCGGATTGCGTACCATTGCTGTTCGTTTTGCGGCTCTTCACACATGGGCACACCTTGGGGACACCTCCGCAGACGGAGTGCGGTTGTCAGTCGTTTTGATTCGGTTTGTTGAAAAAACTTGCTCGCGTGCATTCCTACCCATAGGACCTGCACATCCTTTCGTCCGGTGCAAATATAAGCAATTTTCCCCATACGGCAACATCGCCGCAGGTCGATTCCGTTTGCAGCCTAAACAATAAAGGACACAAAAAGGTCCGGAAATTCCGGATTCGCGCCTCTTTATGTCCTTTGTCATACCGGCACGCACCAAACGATACATGTCGGTTATCCTTTCGGACGCAAAGTTAATCTTTTATTTTTAATTGGCAATAAACGGGCGAATTTTTTGATTTTTAGCCGAAAAGAGACCTTTTCGCCGCCCCGGAGGTCTGTTCGGCGTATTCGCGGCCGCCGCCGGGTGACGGGGGCCGCTCCGCTTCCCTTGTCGTGCCGATGCGGCGGGCCGTACGGCGCTGCGTCTGACTTCCCGGTACGGTCTGCGGCGCATTACCGGAACAGGGTGAACCTTTCGTTCCACTGGGCGCGTATCGTGTCGTAATAATAGCGCCACGGGGACGACCGCAGGACGCGGCGCAGCCGCCAGCGGTTGTGTATGGGGCCGAACAGCTTGAAGCGGAGTTTGGCCAAAGTCCGGGTCGGCATGGGGTGCACGGCGTATATTTCCCGCATGAAACGCTCAAGCATGCCCGCATCGCAGGCCGGCTCCGGAACTTCGGCGCCCAGATACCGGACGGCGGCGGTCGTCATCAGCGCTTCGAAACGGTCCAGCCGGTAGTCGGCCAGCGCCTTATGGAACAGTTGCCGGTCGATTTCATGGCCGTGCCGCTCCAGAAAGCAGGCCCAGTCGCAGAGATGCCGGACGGCGATTCCCTCCTTCTGGTAGTGCACGGCCGCATGGCGGAGCAGGTATATCGCGTTGAAGGTTGCCGGCGGGACGGCGATGTTTTCGCCGATTTCGCACACGCCCTCCTGTTCCAGCACTGCCGTCAGCAGGGCGTTCAGCTCCCGTTCGCTCCGGTTGCGCCGGACATTGAGAATGGTCCGGTGATTTTCGATCAGAATGCCGTCCCACGTATGGGACGAATGTTTCGGAACGTCGAAATAGGGCTGCGCCCCCATTTGCAGCAGCAGGCGGTCGCCTTCGTCGGAGGCCCCGAACAGGTAGATGTCGATGTCGCCGCACTCACGATGCGCCGGAACGGGGTAGTCCCTGCTCAGCCCCAGCCCCTTCAGCAAGAGCAGTCGGATGCCGTTCTCGGCGAAGGCCGCCGCCATCTTCGCGGCCTTTTCCTGCTGGTGGCGGTAGCGTTTCTCCTGCCTTTCGGCCGTCAAGGCCCAGCGGAGCCGAAGCTCACGCGGCGGCCGCAGCTCTTCGGGCAGACGCTCCATGCCGTCTCCGATCACCGCGCATACGCCCTGATCGGCCGCCATGCGGAAGATGTCGTCCCATTCCCGTGCTGAGATTTCCCCGGTGACAGCCGGAGCGCAGGCTGGTTTCAGCCCGCTGCGCAGCAGCTGAAAGAAGTGGCGGGTATCGTTTTCCGAATACATAAGATGCTTTTGAGTGTTGCGGTGGTGTAGTGTCGTTGCCGTGCAAAGATAGCGGATTTCCGCAAATATTCAAGATCTTGCCGGAACGGCCGGGGTTTTGCGGAGCGGGGCAAATGAAAAAACGTCCCGAATGATTCAGGACGTTTCGCCGAGTTTCGGACTCTTTTTTAGTGATCCCGCTGGGATTTCTTGTGATCCAGCTGGAATCACTCTGTGATCCGTCTGGGGTCTTCCTAAAAATGCCGTTTATATGGTCCTATAAGCTATATTTTCGAGTGGTTAGCTCCTTTTGATTCGGCTTCAATTTGCTGCTTGTTGCGAATATAGGTCACAACGTGGTTATGCAACTGTGTCGTGTTGTGTCGTATCGGTTTGTTATTCGAAAATGTATCTATTTCAACCGGCGATTGAATAACATTGCGTGTAGCTTTTCAGCAGAATTTATTATATCTTGATTGTTGAATTTTACTCCCATATCCTTTATTTTGCATATCATCTCATTGATTTGCCTGGTTGTTTCTGCGCTTCGCTTTTTTTGACTTTTATCCATTTCCGATAGCAGTGAGGCCGTATATGAACAGATGTCTTTGCATAATAGGATGAGATCTTGAAGTCGGTATAACTCCTTGACATGATCCATTGTTTGGAAGTCCTGCCATCGTTTACTAATATTTGATGAACCGTTTTCCCAATAATGTGTATACAAGTTACGTCTGTTGCAATTCAAGATTGCCGTATGTTCGGATAAACGATACTCGATTCGCGTTGAGTCCGGAATAGCTGTAAATTCGGCAATTTTTTTGATTTTGTACCAAATGCTCTTCTGTCGATATTCTTCTTTATATCCGTAAAGGTGTGTCAGGGCCGCTGTCTCTATCATGTAGATTCGATGCAGGCACACGGATCCATCAAGCATCGTCGATGCATTCAGATAACTATTCATCGCACAAGTGAGATCCGAACGCATAAAGGTCACGGCCCACTGAAATTCTAACAAGGATAACATATTCTGTACGATAGACGAATCTATATTTTTCCGCTGGAAGAACTCAATCGTTTTTTGACACAGATGATAATCTTTTCCAAGATGCTCTATTTCATTCCATGCTGTTGACAATTGCTTGTCGATTGTTTTTTGCAATTCGTTTTTGTGCAGCGCATTGGCTATTTGATTGTTGATAATAGCTTGCAAATCCATTTCAGGCACAGACTTATGATTGGGAATTGCCTTTTCAGATGGGATACGAGATTTTATCACGTTAAAGATAGGCCTGACAAAAAGTATAATCTTATCGTATATTTCCATCTGAGCACTAAGCCGTTGTACATATTCATCTTCGCTGTTTAGCAATATCAGTTCCTGATAAATATTTAGAGGATTATCATAATGAGCGGTAATGTTTCGAAGTTTGGAATTGCACTTGGCTCCAAGAGAGCGTATGCTGTCTCGTATGTCATGAATATAAGTTAACGTCTCATTATCTGTACATTCCGAAAATAGATTGCAATATTGTGCAAATACCCCAGACTCGTCTTTTCCCAACAAATATTTGCACCATTCAAATTGATTCAAATTAATAGTTTGCATATGATAGCGTTTCTCATACACGTTCGAAGCCTGCAATATCCGACACAACCCAATGGTGCATTCATGCATTCCGGCAGTTCCTCCGCTTAATATTTCAAATGTCAACTGCAAGAACTCCAAAGAAGATTTATTGCTATTGGGAGTTGCTTGGAGGATGGCCTTTGCTTCTTCTACGTCCGCCAGAAGTTGCTCATAATTCCGGATGGTCTGTTGCGAGTTATTTATCAAATTCGCTATTGATTCAGGGCTGGCTGGTCTTTTGTTCATATAAGTTTTATGCCTATAACTAAACACATTTCGCAGAAATATCAATGACAAAGATACGCTTTTGATAGATATATTTTCAGCGTTTAGATAGTTTGCATATGCCTTATAATAAAGATTCACTGTTTATTCATAAATGTTACTCAGAATTATTGCAACGAGCTTATTTATTTGGCGGCCCGCACATTCGATCCTTTCAGACTGTTCCTATCGGCCCGAATTCCCAAAGTACCTTTATGCCCGAAGAGGCGCCGTTGCCTCGGTAAAAACAGTTGAAAATATGATAATAGGTTATTTGCGTGTCAGCACGGGCAAACAGAATCTCGCCAACCAACAAGATGAAATCAGGCGTTTCGCCCTAAGTAAAGAGTGGACGATCGACAGTTGGGTTACAGAGGTCGTGAGCGGTCGCAAAAACGAACGTGACCGTAAGCTCGGAGCTTTGTTGCGGCGGATGAAGCGTGGCGATACGCTGGTCGTCACTGAGATCTCGCGTTTGAGCCGAACGCTCACCGACGTTATGGCGATCATGGGTAAATGCCTCAAGAAGGAGATCAATCTCTACACGACCAAAGAGGGCTACACGTTCGACAACTCGATCAACAGCAAGGTGCTGTGTTTCGCCTTCGGGCTGGTCGCCGAGATCGAGCGCAATCTGATTTCGATGCGCACCAAAGAGGCGTTGGCCTTGCGCAAGGCCGAAGGTGTGACCTTGGGGCGTCGCAAAGGCAGCTACACGAAACTCAATGTATTGGTCGAGAACCAGCACACGATCGTCCGAATGTTGAATCAGGATAAAACGGTAACCGACATCTGTCGTCTGTACAACCTTTCACGCGACACATTCGACAAATTCCGGCGCAACCATCCACTCATTCAACAGGCTGTGGATGAAAAAGAGAAACGCCGCATAGGCGTTCGACAGAAATGAAAAATTGATGTTACAGCAATTATAAATATGCTTTGTGTAGGGCTTAAACGTTGGTTTCTAACGGCAAAGATAATGATATTCGATTGTATTTGCAAAAAAAATATTCAAAGATTTTACCACCAACGCGTTGTCCCTACTTCAAAACAGATATATCAGGATTTATATCCTGATTTTTTTTGTCCGGAAAAAACCAACGAATAATCTGCTACGATTCAGTTTCAAGATGAGTAGTGGACTTTTCGTGCTAAATTACAGTTATTTGTATAAAGCGAAATAGAGAAGCTATAGCAATAATATGAAGAAAAATTTATTGACTCTGATTGTCGGTATTTTATTATTCGGTACAACATGGGGGCAATCCTCCATTGATACGACGGTCGTGTATTATCATCGGGGACGGTCCGACATAGACTGCTCCTTGTGTAATAACAAGGCCACCCTGGAGCGTTTTATCTGTCGCTTCAATGCCGAGTCCTTAGATTCTGTCCGTCATCTCGTTTCGCTCCGTCTGGATGCGTACAGCTCTCCGGACGGCATTACCGTAGCCAACAAACGTCTGTCCGAGAACCGCGCCAAACGCCTACTGGAGTATATCCGTTCACAGGTCGACTTTCCCGAATCGCTTCTTACCGTCCAGTCGCACGGTATCGATTGGGCCGGCTTGGAATCGCAGGTCGCAGCGCAGGATATTCCTTACAAGGACGAGGTCCTCGACGTGTTACGCAATACGCCCGAATGGATTTACGATGAAAACAACCGCGTCATCGACGGCCGCAAACACCGGCTGGGGATGTTGCGCGGCGGCGTGCCCTACAATTATCTTATGGAGCACGTCTTTCCACTGCTGCGCCGCTCCTGCGTCACGCTTTCCTATACGGTAGAACAAACCGCGCCCCCGCAACCGCAGCAGCCCGTCGAGGAGTCTGTGGCGGAGCAACCCGCCGCCGAACCGGAACAGCCCCGGCAGACTGTCGTTGCACAGCCCGAACCTGCGCCTGTTTCGCCTGTTCGGGAGAAACGGGAGTTCCGTCCTTTGCTGGCTGTGAAGACCAACCTGCTGTATTGGGCCGGCGTCATGCCCGACTTCAAACATTACACGTTCGTCCCGAACCTCGAAATAGAATATTTCTTCAAAAAGCGCTGGTCGTTATCCGCAACGGGCGACTACATGAAGCGAAGCTACGGGAACGGTTGTTTCTATGGGATCTCTGCGTGGAGCGTTGAGCCTCGCTGGTGGTTCAGGGGCGACGGCTGCTTCCGCTGGTTCTACCTCGGCGCTTACGGGCAGGTCGGCGACTACGACGTGCAGAACAGCCGTACGGCTTTGGACGGTACGACGGGTAAACTCTGGGGTGCCGGACTCTCGGTAGGCGCGGCTATTCCGTTCTCCGACCGTTTCGGGCTGGAAGTAGGCATCCGCGGCGGCTATCGTCATGCCGGAATGAAAGAGTACGTACACGAAGCTCCGGACTACTTCCTCGAACGCAAGGGAACGGACAACCACTGGGGCGTGACCGGCATCAAAGCCTCGCTGTATTACCGGTTCGGCAAAGGCAATAGAAAATAGCGACTATGAGAAAGATACCATATATAACAGGATATGTCGGGGGATTGTTGCTGTCGGTGACGGCTTTGGTCGGATGCGCCGAACGGGAACTTTCCGAGCGCCCCGCAGACGGTGTGCTGAAGATCAATCTGGTCTGGCCCGACGGACAGAGTGTCGCCGGAGGTCGCCTGTGGCTCTACGGTGAGGACGGTTCGCTTCATAGAGCGATAGATTGTGTCGCTGCGGGCCACGAATGCCGGGTTCCCGCAGGAACGTACACGATACTCGCCGCGAATAGCGACTGCGCGAATGCCGACTGCCACCGTTCGGAGTCGTGGCAGGAGCACTGCATGAAGGCCAGCATAGACACGGAGACCAACACGCTCCAACATGTGGGCAAAGTCTTCTGCATCGGAACAAAGGATGTCTCGGTGCAGAGGGGAAATCGTCCTACCGAAATTACCCTTTGCCCGAAGAATACGGTCAAGCGGCTCCATTTTCGGATCGCTCCGGATTATATCGACGACATCGCCGAAATGAATGTTCGCATGACGGGTATCGTCCCTTCGGTCAGGTTGATCAACGGCTGTGACGCCGGAGAGCCTACAGGTGAAGTGACGGCTGCCGTTAAGAGCGAAACGGACGGGGTCTACTCTGCGGATATGTCTGTCTTCGGCTGGCGTGGTGAGAACCTCGTTACAGCGACGGTGCGTCACACGGACGGCAGGGAAGAAACGACCATGCCGCAGGATCTCAGTGAGCAGTTGGGGCAACTGCCCGATGAAGGGGGTACGGTCGATCTTACGCTCCTGTTACCCGATGGCGGGGAGATCGCGTTGATGGTTACGGTCGAGGCGTGGGAAAGCGGCTCCGGCTCCGGAACCGTGATTTGATTGACAAATAATTTCCAAATAACATACAGACATGAAAAGGAATTTTACTTTATTGCTGGGACTGGGACTGTCGGTTCTGGCAGGTTGTTCCAAGGAGTATGCCGGGAACAATGACAACGGAGCGCTTGTTCCGATCGAACTGGGTGCGGGGGTAAATGTAATTTCGCGGGCGGTGATCAGCTCCGGCTCCGAGGTTAAGGCGGGCATTGCCGGCTGGGAGACTGCAAGTGCTCCGACCTATGCTGAGGCTCCCAGCTGGGGTGGCAGCGGCGATCCCGAAGTCATCACCACGAAGGCCAACGAAACCGCCCAGAGCGTCTCGTGGACCGCGCAGCGCTACTATGCTCCGGGCGGTGAAACGACCTACATGAAGGCATGGAGTCCGGCAGGTACGTTCTCGACCGGCAATACGGTCTCATTCGCAAATACGGACGGTTCGGTGGATGTCCTGTTGGCCCCTGTCGTTTCGGGTAGTAAAACCAGCAAAGTCAACACACCGCTCGCTTTCAAGCACATGGCTTCCCAGATCAAATTCTCGGTCAAGAAGGGCGTGGGTCTGGCCGAGGGTACCAAAATCGAAAGCATCACGATTAAAAATGCGCAGCTTCCTACCGGTTTCGACCTTGCGAAAGGAATCGATGACGACGGTGCCGTAACGTATGCCGCTGCCGCTGATCTGACGGTCCCCAATATCGACGGCTCGAAGGAAATCAGCAATGCCACAGCCGGAGACCCCGTAGGCGATGCCGTGATGATCAAACCGGTCGCATCCAAGACTTTCACGGTCGACATCACCACCAACAACGCTTCCTATGCGAATAAGACGGTAACCGTCTCGACCGATCAAGTGCTGGCCGGTTATGCCTACGAGATCACGCTGACCTTCGGGCAGGCCGGTATCGAACTGACGGCTACGGTGTCGGATTGGAAGACTGCCGCCGGCAGCGCTGAAATCCAGTAATCGATCAAAACCGAAATCTATGAAACACATTATCATATCCATATTGGCTCTCGCCGCTTTGGCAGGTTGCTCCAAAAGCGAGGGCGGAAACGTCCCGTTGGGCGACGATGTGCCCATTGTGTTGAACGCCGGCATTGCCGCGGCCTCCATCGCTTCCGACAGTCGTGCCGTCGTGGAAACGGGCACGGCCTTTACGGCCGGCGTGGCCGGCTGGGAAACGAGCGGTGTTCCGGCATACGGTAATGCTGCGGAGTGGTACACGACAGCCGACATCACGGCCTCGACGGATGTGAAGTCGGCGGTTTTGAAAGACCCCCAGACATACGATGCCAACAATGGCGTCAAGACTTATATGAAGGCGTGGCAGCCTGCCGGAGCGCCTGCGAACGGCGCCGTAACGTTCTCCAATACGGACGGTACGGTGGATGTCCTGCTCGCCGGGCCGATCAGCGGTTCGAAGAACGACAATACGGGCAAGGTGTTGCACTTCGCACACAAGAGCACCCAGCTCAAGTTCAAGGTCGTGGCCGACGCTTCGCTGGCCGCCGGAACGACGATCAGAAAGATCTCCGTCCTGAATGCGGAACTGCCCACCGGAATTGATTTGACGGCCGATGCCGTGACCTATGCCGCGGTTGCGACATTGGATGTTCCCGGCATTCCTGCGGACAAAGAAATCTCCACGACGGCTGCCGTTGTCGGCGAGCCCGTCATGATCAGGCCCATGCGGGGCAACACCGTCACGCTGCGGATCGAAACTTCGAGTGCGACGTTCGAGCGTGTGACGGCCACCATCGACGACGACACGAACTTCGTGGAGGGCAAAGCCTACACCATCACGCTGACGTTCAAGCAGCAGTCTTTGAGCCTGACGGCTACGGTCGCCGAATGGACACGCGGCAGCGGCTCGGCCGAGGTGGAATAACATACATAACCGATAAAATTACAGAAACGATGAAAAAACTATTCATATCCGTTTGGGCACTTGCGGCTTTGGCAAGTTGCTCCAAAGAAGAGAATATGGGGAGCGGCACCGGGGATGTGCGTGTCGCTATCGTTCCAAGCGCCGGCATAGAGCATAATGTCATCAGCCGCGCCGCCGTGGAAGGACTCTCTTTCACCGAAGGTAATGATGTATTCCGGCTTTCGGCTTTCGAAGCTGCGACCGAACCTACCGACAACTGGACGGCGGACGGCGCCCAAGCTTTCGAAAACGTGCAGGTGAACTGCGCTGCGAACGGCACGCTCTCCCTCGCTACGCCGAAATACTATCCGCCGACGGGTACGAATGCGCAGAAGCTTTGGTTCTATGCCTATGCCCCCGCTGCGAACGGGACTTACTCGAACGGCAACGGCACGACCAAGCCGTCTGTGACCTATACCATCACGGGACAGGAGGATATTATGACCGGGAAAGTCACCAACAACAACGGCTTCGGCGGCGTCGCCAACGGTGAAACGCAAACGCATCCGGCATTCGAGTTCAGCCATCTGCTGAAAAAGATCACGTTCAAGGTAAAGGCTGGGGCTACGTTCGACGCAGGTAGCAATACGGCCGTCTCGCAGATCGTCGTCAAGAATGTCAAGACCTCAGCCTCGCTGAATGTGGTGAATGGTACGCTGGAATTCAGCGGCGATGCCGACCAATCGCTCACACTCTTCGGCAACAGCACTACCATCACGGCTGCGGGTGCTTCTGTCCCCGGCTGTCTGATGTTCGAGCCGGGTACGAGCTTCACCGTCAGCGTTACGGCCGGCGGTGTGACGTATGCCGACGCAACGGTTGCGCTTACCGGCACCGATGCCGGCAAGGCCGGTGTCAGCCATGAGGTTACGCTCACCTTCCACCGCAGCGGGATCGTGCCTACGGCGACCATTACCGACTGGGTCAGGGGCGATGATGCGGGCGTCGATATCCAGTAATCATCTACTGAAATGTTCGAACGATGAAAAAGACAAATATCGCAGCATCTTTCCTCTGCTTGGCGGCGCTGGCTTCGTGCGGTAAGGAGGAAGCAGCAACCGTTTCAGTGCCGGACGGCACACAAACGGCCATTGTGCCCACTGCGGGCCTGAGCATGAGTGCGACGCCGAGCGTGCGGGCCGCACTGCCGGGCGGTCCCATTAGCGGAACGACATTCCCCGTAAGTACGGAGAATGTGTTCGCCGTGACCGCCTATAAAGGGACTGCGGCTCCGTCATCCGATTACAGCAATGCCTATTTCGACAACGAGGCGGTAAATTCCGATGCTGAAGGCGGATTGAGCTTTACGAATACGCAGTACTATCCCGCCGATGCGGAGAAACTGTATTTCTATGCTTACAGCCCTGTCAGCACCGGTTACTCGGCAGGAACCGCAAGCGCAGCACCCGCCGTCGCGTGGACCATCGACGGAACGCAGGACATCATGTATGCCAAGGCCGCAGAGGGTATCGGGAAGGTCAGCGCCGGAACGACGCAGCCTCAGCCGGAGTTCTCTTTCAATCACCTGCTCAAACAGGTGCGCTTCAAACTGGTAAAGGGAGAGGGGTTCGGCGATGGCATCTATGCTTCTTCCGTCAAAATCACCAACTCCCGCACGCGGGCGTCGTTGAACCTGATAACGGGCGCTCTGACCTTTACGGGCAATGCGGACCAGTCCATCGGGTTCAGCGGCAACTATGCCATTCAGAAATCGGGTGTGGAGATCGGCAGTTTGTTGTGTCAGGCGGGAGAAACAGGCTTGGATATAGAGATCGTGGCGGCTGGGGTTACTTATAAGACGTCGGTGACTCTGAAGAGTACGAGCACGGACATTACCGCCGGAGGTGCCGGTGTGAGCCATCTGGTGACGCTGACTTTCATCGGTACGCAGATCGTTCCTTCAGCCACCATTACCGATTGGGTCGATGCGGGCGAGACTTCGGGTACCATCCAGTAGTCGAAACGCTGCGGGCCTCGCGCCATTCGGAAAAAAGACCGGACGGGGTTGAATGTTCCCTTTCCGGTTACAAGATTCCCTGTTTGTACGGGGGATAGAAACAGATAAAATCGGTTGATTTATGAATATAGTTCCATCGAAAACTAACAATAGGCGTGCAGGGGGCGTCGGTGTCCTCTTGCTCGGTTTACTGATGTTGGGGGCCTGCTCCAAAGAGCCTGCAATAGAGCAACCGGCTTCGGAGTCGGAGGTCGTACGGCTCGACTTCACGGCGGGCATCGTGGCGGATGCTGTCCCCTCGACGCGTGCGACCATAGACGGAAGTGTTTTTCCACCCCGCACCGACGCATACCTGTTCGGCATGTGGGTATGTAAGCACGAAGATGATCCGTCGGCTTTCATCCCCGCCATGAATGACTACGAGAATATGCGGGTCGCGCTCTATGCCGTGACTACGGACGAAGACGAGTACCGACAGCAGTGGGAATATACTTTCGACGACAAGCCGCATAACGTTCTGCACGTCAAACGGCATACTCCTGTCGATATTTACGCCTACTATCCGCGTACGCAAGTTGCGGGCGATCAATCGGCGTTCAAGCCGACGGCCGTGCCGTTTCAAAGCGGTTCCTCGGATTGGATGTGGGCCGAACCCTTACAATTCACAGGTGAGCAGTTATCCGGGGCCAGCGTCGACGTTCCGTTGGCATTCAGTCATGCGATGACCTGTCTGGAGATAAGAATGAAGTGTCTCTACACGGGCAGCGTAGACCTTACATCGATAACCCTGACCGATAAAAAAGGGCGGATCCATACCTCCGGGAGCATGAATCTCGTGAACCGCACTCTGATCCTGAGCGATGAAAACAAGTCGGAAACATTAACTGTCAGACCCGGAACCAGACTACAACCGACGGATCTGAAATTCCACATCATCATGCCGCCCGTGGCTGGTTACGAAGACGGGGATTTCACGCTGTCGTTCGTTTTCAACGGCAAACCGGCTGAAACGACATTTCCGATTCCGAATAGGATGAGGAATTTGTCCGGCGAGGGTGAGGTGACGGTTTCGGAGTTCGAAACGGGCAAACGCTACATTTACAGCCTGACGCTGGACAATACGCTGCGTTTCACGCCTGTGGGTGTGGACAATACATGGGAGACGGTAGAATTCGAATTGGAACTATAAGGATCATGAAACAGACAAACTTATTTCGGATCATGGGCTGCCTGTTCGCCGGAGCGTTGCTTCTCTGCTGTGCGCAAGAGGAGCCGCTGGCGTCGGAGCAGGAAGACGCTCCGGTGCGCTTCGATATCGACACCCGTGTCGGAGAGCCGGTCGCGGCAGGAACCACTTATCGGATCATGGCCTACCATGCGCTCGAAAATGCGAATCAGTTTTTGTTCGTCCGGACGGGGACCTACTATCTGAAGGAAGCGGTACCGGACGGCGGCTTTGCGGAATTGACGGCGTGTCGGCTCGATGACGATGGAACCAATCCGGTTGCAGACGCGACAGCGGGGCTGAATGGGCTAAGCGGTACCTACTATCTGATTTTCGTCTCTCCGGGTGTCAAGAACAACCCCGACGGGTCGTTCAGTGTCAATCCCCGAACCGATAAATTCGTCGCTTCGAAGCTTCCCGAAAGCAAAGTGATCGGTCCCTACGGACGTGTTTCGATGACTACTCCGATGATGGAGTACCGCGCCATGGTCGGGATCGACTTTTATAAGGCGAATAATCCTTCGGTCGATGCGTTCGAGATCTCCGATCTCAAGCTGGTCGGCGCCGGTGCTGCCGATGAGGCTGTCAAGGTCTTTCCGGGTTCCCGGCAGATCGAGGCCAGCAAGGAGGGCGTGCTCGCCGTCGAGTTGACAGACCGGAGAACCGAAAGTGAGACCGACGCCAAGGGCAATCCGCTTTATTACCAAACTCTCGAAAGCGATCAGGTTGCCATCGTTCCGGCCATCTACGCTCCTAAAACCGAGGTCGCTGGGATTCTCAAGACGACCGCTGTGGGCAATCTTCGGGAGAGCGATTACCTTTATATGACGTGTATCCTGAAGCAGGGCACGCGCGACAATATCCCTATCCGGTTGCCTCTGACGGCGCGGGAGGAGATGCGCCAGATGTTGCCGCAGCACACCTACCTTTTCCGGGTCATCATCAGCTCCAATTATATCAATCTGGAGGTAGATGTATTCGACAAGACGGGCAACGACTGGGAGGACGGCGGCTCCGAGGGCGGAACGATCGAAACCCCGAAATATACGGTCACGCTGGGAACATGGCAGATCGTCGGTAACGGCGACGACTGGGAGCTGGTGGAGGTCCCGGAGCAAATCATCTGAGCAGAAAAGTAAATATTAAAAAATCGAATATATGAACACATTGCAAACTTGTTTTTTGTGTCTGACGCTCTTTGCGGCAGCGTCTTGTACGCAAGACCCGCTCGACCCGCAGACAATCACGGATCAAGGGCGGGAAGCGATGGTCGGGGTGTCGCTTCGCGCTGTCCCCGAATCCAACGGTATGCCCTCTTCACGGGCCATTACGGACGACATTGAGGAAGGCACCGCCGCCGACTATGAAGTGACGGATTTCTGGTTGCTGGAGTACAACGATCGGGGATTGATGATCGGCTCGCCCCGTTACTATGTGATGAGCGAGTTCTCGGATGGTATGGCTGTTCCGATCATCCTGCCTCCTGCCGGGATCGAATATAAATGCGTGGTGCTCGCCAACACGCACTCCGAAGGTTTCAGCGCGATGTTGGGCAATGCCACGACGTTGGAAAAACTGAAAGTCCTTTGTAAGAACATCCGCACGCAGGAGGATATGTACAACGCCGGAACCAACGACCTGCTGATGAATTGCGTCGTGCCGGTCACTTCCGCTACTTCGGCGCTGGACTGCCAGCTCTTCCGCAATATCGCCAAACTGACGTTGCGATTGACCAACAAGGATGGTTCCAACGTGCAGATCAACTCCGTGCAGCTGCGTAATGTTCCCGACCGGCAGTTCTATGCCGACCAGCTCTACGCAGATGCTTCGGCGCCCAGCCCTACGGCTGCCGAAGCCGGCTTCATCGACTGGGAGGTGGAAGATTGCCAAATCGCAGCCGGGGAGCCAATGAAGGAACTGATCTATTATCTGCCGCGTAATCGCCGCGGGGAGAACGGCTCGTCGCTCGAAAGCCAGAAGAACGTGGATGCCCCGGCCTATGCCACATTCCTTGAAATCATGGCCGAGGACGCCACCCGGCATACGCCGCTGCGCTACCGCTTCTATCTGGGACAGAATATGACCAATGACTTCAATATCATTCCCAACCGCCATTACGTGCTCCCCATCACTATTTCCGACAAGGGGGACGCATCGGCGGACAACCGTGTGGAGGATATGGGCAAGGTCGAACTGGCCGAATCGAACTCCTACCTGATCAACCCGCTCAAGGGCGACGTGCAGACGCTCTATTCGGTGCCGATCACGCGCATCAACAAATTCTGGGGCAGCAGCGACGGATTGCTCGACCTCACGGACGACAACACGCTTTCAGCCTCTACCGAATGGGTGGCTGAGGTCATCTGGCAGGATCAGCCCATGCGGCTCATCAATTTCTGTTCGAAAGACGGTTCCGTTGTCGACGGCAACACCGATTATTCGGGTACGGGCGAATCGTTCTTCTATTTCAAACCGATCGACGGAGCTTTTGGCAACGTGGTGATCGGCGTTCGAAAAAAGACGGGTGGCAAGGATGAATATCTTTGGAGCTGGCACCTGTGGATCACCGACTACAAGCCGGAATACACGACCACCTGGCAGGAGGGCGTCTACGCCTATCCCGTGGAGGGAGGACACGTACACCGTTATGCAGGCAATAGCACCGGAACCAATGTCTGGGATACCAAGTATCTGAACAAATACATCATGGATCGCAATTTCGGTGCTTTTTCCACAGCCAGCGGCAGAAATTCGTATGGCTTCTATTACCAGTTCGGGCGCAAGGATCCGTTTCCGCATTCGGATACTAAGCTGTACGATATCGAAGGCAATCCGCAGACTACGTTCACCGCATCGAACGGCGACTGCATCGAGCGCATTGCGGGTACGACCTATTTCTATATGGGTGTGAAGCGTCCTTACAGCTTCTACTACTCCGGCAGCAGCGACTGGGTTCGGGAGAATCCCTATATTTCGCCTATTATCCAATGGAACAATCCGACTTGGTATACCTCCGATTCGGGCAAAAGCCTCTTCGATCCCTGCCCTCCGGGATGGCGGCTTCCCGTAAACGGTACGTGGGACCTCTTCAGCCAGGACAATGCGGTTGACGTCGACGGCAACGGGACAGTCAACAGCTCTGATTTTACGGCGGCTAACGGCTGGTACTTTTACATGAAGCCCAACGGCATTGCGGGCGATAAGGCGGCATATTATCCCACATCGGGCTACCGCAGCATCGCATCGGGGGCCATATACAATGAGAGGAGCAACGGTTATTACTGGTCGGCGTCGCCCTTCGGCGCGTCGCACGGTTATAGCCTGGTCTTCTCCTCAGACTTCGCGACCCTGCAGTACCTCAGCTTCCGAGGCAGCGGGTACCCGCTCCGCTGCGTCCAAGAATAATAAGGGAGCGAAGCGACCGCATTCGTTTCATTCGATTCATTTGATTATTTCCTCCGGCTTGCAGCCGGAGGATGTACTTACCGGCGAAGCCGGTCGAAAAAATTTTTTGAAAATTGCGTTTCGCGCATTTTTCAGCCCATAACGACGAAAACAGGGTACAAAACGCCGAAAAAAGCTATGACAAGCCAGGATTTCATACGTGCGGAGGCCGAAAACACGGATCGCATCATCCTCTACAAGGAGGGGCTTTTCTGGAAAGCCTATGAGCGGTCCGCCTACATCCTGTGCATGCAGGTGCGGCCATTCAAGCCGACGAAAAAGAGCTTGAAATCGCTCGACGGCGGTCACATCGTTTCGGTGGGCTTCCCGTGGAAGCACGAGCAGAAGCACATCGGGGCGCTGGAACGTCTGGAAAGCGGCGACGAGCGCCTGACGCTCGCGGCCGCTTCGGCGATCGACCCTGCGGATTTCGAAGCATGGAAGGCCCTGTTGCCGCTCCACACACCCGCCGCGCCCCGCAGGGCCGGTGAGGTGGCTGCTGCGGCAGCTGCGGACCCCGAACCTCCCCGTCAGGCGGCATGCACGCCCCCGATCGTAACGTGTATGCCTGACGAACATCCCTCCGTTCTAACGGAGGAAGATACCTCTTACGAAAGACTCCCGCTTCCGGCGGAGCGAGCGGCCGACTTCACGCTCTCCACGGCCTGTATCGTGGCCGAGCGCATCCGGCAGTTCAATCTGGCCGAAAGCACCCCGATGGAGTGTATGCTGTTCATCTCCGATCTGAAGAAAACGCTTCAAACAACCCCCTGACCGTGGCCAATTACGACAATCTTCCGGTTTACAAGGCGGCGTACGATCTGTTGCAAAGCGTTTACGAAAAGACGGGAAACGTTCCGCGCGACGTACGATTCACGCTGGTAGAAACCCTTAAAAACGAACTTACAGAAATCATCGTACTGATCTACAAGGCCAACGCCACTCCCGACAAGCTCCCCCACATCGAACGGGCGAGGGAACTGATCGTGAGTGTGAAAGTGCGTTTGCGCCTGCTCAACGACCTGCGTCATATCAATATCAAATTGTATGCGCAGTTTTCGGAACAGGTCGAGTCCGTATCCAAACAGCTCGCATCCTGGCAGGACTATGTCCGCAAGAACCGCAACAAAACGGTTCAGCAGTCATAGATACGCAGCACGCACGAAGAAGGTTCGCTTAATTTCAAGCAGACAGGACCAGAGTCCCGCGAGGTCAAGGCCTCGGAGAGCGTGTCTTGTAAATTCAGTAACCCACTGGCGGTGTAAAAACGATCGTGGCCGGTATCCGAATTCCGGGCCGCGTTGCTGTCAGTAATGAAAAATCAATTTGCGGCGGGGTTTCCGAACGATCCTCTGTCGCATTTAGCAAGTGGTTACTTCTTATCCCGCTTCGGGCAACCGTACGTACAGTTCGGGGGCCATGAACAATGTGGGAGGCTACGGCTATTGCTGGTCGGCGTCGCCGAACACTGCGACGAACGGTTATAACCTGAACTTCAACTCAGGGAACGTGAACCCGCAGAACAGCAACAATCGCGGCAACGGGTTTCCGGTCCGCTGCGTCCAAGAATTTGCCACTGCTTGAAACGAACCTCGAATACATGGAAAATAAGGGACCTGACTTATTGGTCGATATTTTCCGGGTCTATTACGATGCACGCAAAAACAAGCGCAACACCAAGCAGCAGATTGCTTTCGAGATGGATCTCGAACACAACCTCGTCGAGTTGTACGAGCAGATCCGGGACCGGAAATACGAACCGTTGCCGGGCGTATGTTTCATCGTGAACAGACCGGTAAAAAGAGAAATTTTCGCTTCGCAGTTCAGGGACAGAGTTGTACATCATCTGTTGTTCAACTATCTGTCGCCTTTGTTCGAGGCCCGCATGATCTTCGACAGCTATTCGTGTCGCAAGGGAAAAGGCACGAGCGAAGGGATCAGACGCATCGAGCACCACATACGCAGTTGCACGCACAACTATACGTGCAATGCCTACATTCTGGAGCTCGACCTGAAAGGTTACTTCATGAGTATCTCCAAGCAGCGGTTGTACGATATTGTCCATCGGACACTCGACGGCTGCCGCGATTCCCTGTCGCCGGCCGGAATCCGTTGGCAGGAGCAGCTGGATATGGATTTGGTGGATTTTCTGCTGCACCGGATCATATTCCGCGACCCGAAGGAGAACTGCGAAATCAGGGGCAGACAATCGGACTGGATCGGGCTGCCTCCGTCGAAAAGCTTGCGGCAGGCACCGAAAGGTGTAGGATTGCCTATCGGCGATCTGACCTCGCAGCTTTTCAGCAACATTTATCTGGGGCGACCGGACGAGTACGTGAAGAGGAACCTGCGCTGCAAACGTTACGGACGTTATGTCGATGATTTCTACATCATACACGAAAGCCGGAACCATCTGAAGGAACTGGTGCCGCAAATCCGGCGGTTTCTCCGCGAAGAACTGGAGTTGGAACTGCATCCGAATAAGATTCGCTTGCAGCACTATACGCGAGGCATTTGTTTCTTGGGCGCCTATGTGAAGCCCTACCGGTGCTATCCGGCCAAGAGAACGGTGGCTTTGTTCCATGAAGCCATATCTGCGCTGGAGCGAGAGTGTGAGCAGGCTGTTCCCGATGTGCGGCGACTTGCGGAGATGCTCTCCGTGATCAATTCGTATTGCGGGCACCTGAGCCACTTCAGGGCATACGGTTTACTGGACAAACAGTTCCGGAAATCGCCTTTGAAAAAGTATTTCCGCTTCGTTGCCGGTTACGAGAAAGCGAAATTGAAGGGAAAATATAAATCTCGAAGAAACATGACGGAAGAGGACATGAAGTTGAACGAATTGATGTTCAGCAAGAATAAAGATGATCCATGGCCTTTCCCGGAGTTTTCGGACTATTAGAATGAAAAAAGATCGATCGTATAGGCGGACCAGCGTATGAGAATTACTGACGAAAACATACGAGACTTTCAACAATACGGGAAGGTTTTGCCGCAACATACACCACGTCCCTTACCCTCCACGGAAGCGAAGTATTCCTGTGCGGTCGATCTGTACGGTTCTACAGACCTGAGCGTTCGTGCAATCTGCGCCCGTTGCGGTGTATCGTATGCGGGTTTCCGAAGCTATCTGTACAAGTACCGCCGCGACCTGCTGCTGTCGCGCCACGGCGTGGCGGCTTCTTCGGCTGCGGCTGCCGCGCATACGCGCCTGCGGGGACGCCGGGGGCAGACTGCGGCTGCGCGTGCCAAGTACGGCGATGCGCTTGCTGCCTGCGGCGATGCAAAGTATTTCGAATACAACGTGTCTCAGATCGCGCACATGTTCGGACTGAACCCCACGGGTTTGAGCAATCAGCTTCGTGCGCACTGTCCGGAACTTCTCGAACGTCGCGAACTGGAGCGTCGGCGGCTGGGTCTTGCCGACAACCAGCAGCGAGGTCAGCGTTCGTGGTGCCGGGAGCAGTACGCCGGGGCCGTGGAACTGCTACGCACGACGGAGATGACCGTTTCGGAGGTCGCCGAGCGTTGCGGGGTCTCCTTTACCGGGCTTCGTCAGCATGTGTGTTTCTATCACAAGGATTTGCAGCAGGCGCGCAGCGAGTTGCGCGAGCGCGCCAAGACGCAAAAAAGAAAAGGACATGTCACGGGCAGCGGACGGCGTCACGAGCCAACACCCGAAAGTTGCGAGCGTTACCGGGAGGCCGTGCGGATGTATGCGCAGAGTGCTCTGACAATCCGGGAAATTGCCGACATGACGGGCGTTAATCGAAGTTCCCTGTGCAGTTATCTGCGGGTCTGGTGTCGGGAGGAGACGTTCGCCCGCCGGGGTGCGGAGTACCGGGAGGGCGCGAGTCTTTCGCAGACCAAACAGTACAAGAAGCCCACGGCTGCCAAATACGCTCCGGCCATCGAGCGGCTGCGTGCGGAGAACCGGCCCACGTCGGAGATTGCCGCGGAGTTCGGGTTGCATCCGGAGGTCTTCCGGCAGTATTTGAAGGAACACGAGCCGGAGCTCTACGCCCGACAGGGTATGATGCGCGCCCCGAACGGCCGTAGCGTCTCGCGTCGCAGCATGGAGAAATACGCCGAGGCCCTGCGACTTTACGAAACCACGGACGAGGAGTTGAAATCCATTGCCCGGCGGCTGGGTCTGAATTACAATTCACTGAGCGGGTTTATACGGCGCAATTTTCCGGAACTGATCGAACGGCATAAAGAATCGTGCTGACAAGTTACGAATAGTCAATAGAAAAACACTAATTAAATATCGCCTATGAAACGATTTACAGACACTCTTTTATGGTCTATGTTTGACCGTAATGCCATAGTACCTGCTGTGGAACTACAAGCCGCACTCGATATATTCATTACGGATTTACATTCATACTGCCGTAGTGAGAAGAATATGGCAGAACGAACCCGAACGCTGAATTATGCCCGTCATGAATTGGTGGTTGCAGCCGAGGAATCACGTATCCCCGATTCGGGGGAAAAATGTACTTTTGCCCAAAATACTGCTTCGTGCAGTTTATTTCATCGAATGCGAGATGCGCATTATTACGATGGAATTGGAGCATCCGGAGCGCTTTATCTCCTTTCCTGATGATAGCGGGCCTTTGGCCCGCTGGAATGGTACAATCGCGGAGTTGTTGGAATACATTATTCCGCTTCAGATTGCAGGACGGTTGTCGGCGAATTCCGGCGAGCCGTTGAGTTATACGGATGCCGTGAAACTCATCGAACAAATCTTCGGCATCACGATTTCCGCACCTTACGACCGCAAGACCAAGTTGCTTTCTCGCAAGAAAAACGATACGCCTTTTCTCGACAAAATGCGCGTCGTGTTTCGGGAAGAGGCCGAAAAATTGCATCGCTGAATCAGTGTGTTACAGACAAAATCAGCAGACGTCTTATTCGACGTCTGCTTTTTTATTTTCGGTGTCGTCGTATCCTTGCATCGAGAAAAATACTGAAATCATGGATACCTGCATCAACGACCTCGGCATGGTGAATAACACCGTGAAGCTGCTGACCAAAAAAGAGATGGCCGCTGAACTCGGCATTTCGTACCGGACGGTCGAGCGGTGGTACAACAGCGGCTACATCAAACGCATCCGTATCGGTGGCCGTATCTTCTTTCCCTATACCGAAGTGTACCGTATCCGGGATCGGTTCGTTGCTGAGGTGAGCGCTGAAGAGCCGTCTATCCCGCAACTGCAGAATCGGACGCTTCAGGATGTTATGTTCGAACAGGCTCAAGGTTTCCATTTTCGTCGATGAATTATCAGACCGAGATAAGGATGTTCAACGAGTGGTTGGAAACACACGAACTCACCGCATCGGGCATTGCCCTCTGGTATGCGTTTATGTTCATGGCTTATCGCTCAGGTTGGCCGACGGAGGTAACCATACCCGTTTCGGCTCTCTGCCTGCGGAGCAAACTGTCCCGGTCGGCCGTCTACAAGGAGCGGAATATGCTGCGCGATTATGGCCTTATCGATTTCGATACGACTTCCGGACGTCGGAGTACCCGTTACCGAATTCGCAGCTTCGAAGCACGTCTTGTCGCTACGGAAATGTCCGCCACACGGACACAAACGGAGACTGGAGCCATCATTCCGGCAGAGGATATCTATGAAATGTCTACGGTTGTATCCATGTCACGGACACAAAGCGGAAAACCGCCTGATGCGGAAGAGGAAATGTCCACGATAAAGACACAAACGTGGACACAAATTCCCACCGAAAGCGACGAACCTCCGGAAATGTCCGCACTTGTGTCCACCATGCGGACACAAACGGGCGATGAACGCATAAAAGCAGGCGAAACGTCCACCACATGGCCACAACCGTGTATACAAACTGAAGATTCGACTTATATCTCTATTAAAAATAAATACAGAGATAAAAGGGGGTATGGGGGAAAGAAGAGAGCCTCTGTAAAACATCGGGAGGCTTTTGACCTTACGTTTATCGCCGAACCTCGCTGGCTGGAGCTGGTTAAGACATGGCTCGACTATAAGCGGAGTCGGGGCGAGAACTATAAGAGCGACCTTTCGGTCAAGAAATTTTACACGATGCTTCGTAACCTCTCGCGCGGCGATCCCGACCGCGCGGCCCGAATCATCGACAAGAGTATCGCCAACAACTGGGCGGGCATTTTCGAACTTCCAGAATCCGACGCTGCGACTTTCGGATGCGAAACGACAAACCCGCTATCTCGGAGTGGCCGCAGCCATCCGGCTTCCGGACAGCGGATCGGACAGATCAAACAGCCAGCCGATGAGGAGCGACGCCGACGCCTGCTCGAAAACTTCGGCCGCTCGGAGGTAATGAATGACGAATCGATAAACAGATAAACGCTATGGAGAAGAATATCGCAACCCTTATCGACCGGATGGTCACCGACCGTAAACTGATCGTCCGTAGTCCCACACGTCTCTCTTGGGGCGACCACGAGATGTGCGATGCACTCTTTCGGACACTCTTTCGCCGGCTGGATGCAACGATCGCCACTTATCACCATCTGCCGGAATACGACGAGGTGATCGACTGGATGTACGATACGCGCGGTGTGGGGCTGTTGCTCATCGGCGACTGCGGACGCGGTAAAAGCATTATCACGACGGGACTCATTCCGGTACTGCTCGGTATGAAAGAGATCTCAGTTTATGCCGTACACGCCGACGAGCTGGACAAACCCTATCCGTTTGCAACCTCGACAATGGGCATGGATCCGAAAACCTCCTGCCTCGACTACCTCACCCGATGCCCGTGTCCGATTATCGACGAGCTGGGCGTCGAACCGATGATCAACGACTATGGCGAGCGGTACGAGGGTTTCAACCGGATTATTAACGCGGCCGAACGCTATGGCCGCCCGCTCTTCCTCTCGACGAACCTCACCAAAGGCGACTTGCTGAACCGCTACGGGGAACGGACGTTCGATCGGCTGCGACACCTGTGCCGTGTGATCGAGTTTCGCGGCGATTCCTTACGCTAACCGATTAAATACTACAATATGAAATTGCAACGAATCATCCACCACCTCAAAGACGGCCGGAAGAAGTATTCGACCCACCACGGAGAGATCGAGAAATGGGAGGAGAGCGACATCGAGGCGATGCGTCGCTGTCGGGAACGTTACGGCGACTCGGCCTACCTCGCCGACTTCTCCCGCTACGGCGTCGTGGCTGCCGATCTGCGCCAGAGGTATCCCAACGCGAAAATCATTGCGGTCGTAGGCTTCGAGACCGAAGACCATGATCTGCCTTTACGAACCGATGTAATATTCTGACTTATGCCAACACTCAAGAAAACCGCACAGCGCCCGTGGCAACCGGAGCGCGGCGTGCAGGAGGGACGCCTGTATCCGAACACGAAGTTTTATCAATCGACCGCTTGGCGAAAGCTCCGTAATCTGAAACTGGAGCAGTGCCCGCTCTGCGAGGAGTGCCAGCGGCGTGGTATTACGACGCTTGCACAGGTCGTCGACCATATCATTCCGATCAATCGGGGCGGCGCGAAGCTCGATATGGCCAATCTTCAGAGCCTCTGCCATCCGTGCCACAACCGCAAATCGGGTATCGAATCGCACACGAGATAACCAATACCTGATTGCCTATGATATAAACCGATGAAAATGGGCGCACGCGGTTGTGGTTTGCAAGCGAAAAAGATGGAGCCGCCTGCGCCCATTAAATTGAATAAACTGTTCTTTGACATATTGGTTTGCACAAATTTTGCGTTATCTTTGCGATAAGAAAAATGGAGGAAGCTATGAGCCAGATTATCATAACCCCGAAATCCGAACAGGAGCATTCGTTTGTAATGGAGATGCTCAAACGGATGAAGATCAAGGCCACGTCCATAGAGGAGAAGCCTCTGCGCCGTATGACGATTGAAGAGTATCGTGCGATGGCAAAGAGAGCTATTGCTGATGCGGAGGCAGGCCGTACGATATCGCAGTCCGAAATGGAAAAACGTGTTGCATCATGGCGATGATTGTCGAATGGTCGGAGCAGGCGGCATCGAGTCTGGAAGAGATCTTTGGCTACCACAAAGAGGTGGCAGGGTTAAGAGTTGCGCGAAAGATCGCAACGAAAATCACGCAACGCACACGAATTCTTTCGGACAATCCCCTTGCCGGACAGCGGGAAGAACTACTGAAAGACTTATCGGCCGAATTCAGGTATCTTGTCGAGGGAAACTATAAAATCCTCTATTATAGGCTACCGGAAAAGGTCGTCATTTCTCTTGTTTTCGATTGTCGGCAGAATCCTGAAAAGATGCGGGATATAAAATAACTACATAGTGGTTCTCACCACAGCAGAACGTGCAAACCGATATGGCTTGCACGTTTTTTTATGCTTTGGAATTTACATGAGAACGACACTGAAACTGACGCAGATCGTGGATGACTGGCTCGCCGAAACGGACATTCTTCCGGCAACGAAGGCCGACTACCGTCGTAAGATCGGATTGTGGTTCCGCTGGCTCTCGGCCGAAAGTTACGATCCCCGCTATGCCGAGCGTCGCAACATCATCGACTACAAACGTTTCCTCCAGCAAAGCGGCAAGAGCGTGCTGACTGTTTGCAGTTATGTGACGGTCGTCAAGCTCTTCTACGCTTATTGTGCCGGACAGCGCTACTGCGACAATATCGGTACGGGCATCAAGAGCAGCATCAAACACAAGGAATACTACAAATCTGCACTGACACGCGAAGAGGCCGCACGGCTTATAGATTCCATCGACACTACGACCGTAGTGGGCAAACGAGATAAACTGATCGTGGCGCTGATGCTGACCAACGGACTCCGCGCCTGCGAGGTGGCCCGCATCGACATCCGGGACTTAGACACCTACAATGGACGCACCGTCATCCATATCCAGCGTAAGGGGAAGGTGGACAAACGCGATACGGTTGCCGTGCCGGAGATGATCACGGAACTCTTCGAGGATTACATCGCCTGCCGCGACTTCGACGGGAATGAGCCGCTGGTCATCAGCCACGCACATAGCAGTCCCCGGCAACGGCTGGCGAAGGTGACCATCAGCGCCATCGTCAAACGACGGCTTCGGGAGATCGGCATCGATCGTCCGGACATTACAGCACACTCGCTGCGCCATACATGCGGCAGCCTGATGGTGGAAAACGGTGTGGATGTCGAAACGATCAAGGATATGCTCGGCCACAGCGACACGCAGACCACACGCATCTACATTGAGATGGCTCAGCAACGACGGCTGCTCGAACGCAGCCCCTCGAACCTGATCGCCGGATTGATTGCAAAACCGACGAAAATACAACGGAAGAAGAGTTAGGTTTAATTAACACACAATTAATTAAGCCACACGATTTAAAGCAACGGACAAAGACATAAAGAGTTCCACCCGCGGGTAGATGTGCGGACAGATGCAACGTTTTGGGGCATAAAAGGCTGCAAAGATTATGACCTGCATTCCGATAGGTAGGGGGATGAATTTCCTTCCGAGGTCACAAAATCCAATCGCAGCCCCCCTTTTCTGTATGCGCGTGCAAAATTGGAGGGATCGAATAATCGCGCTACGGTGTTATCGTAACTAAGGTGCTGTAATTAAGATTTTCCGAGCAGGTTCTTTGAAATATTGAATAGAATCAATACTTGATCTTGAAATAATCGAGTATCGCTTTATAGTTGTCTTGTGCTGTCAGGCAGGTGTCCGCTAGATACTCTTTCACTTCGGGCCAGCGTTGCAGGCCTCGGTAATAAAACATTTTCAGGTCGTCGGTGATAATGAAAGGCACGATGCCGTTTGCGAGGCACTCCTTGAAGAGGAGGAGTCGGCCGACGCGACCGTTGCCGTCCTGAAACGGGTGGATGGACTCGAATCGCTGATGCAGGTCGAGCAGATCGGCGAACGACTTTTTCGGTTTGGCGTTGTATTCGGCAAGCAAGGCTTTCATTTCGTGCCGCACGTTTTCTGGTGCGGTGGTTTCGTTACCGCCTACCTCATTTGGTAGGCGTTTGTATTCCCCAACGGCGAACCACTCCTTGCGGCTGTCCGATGTTCCTGATTTGAGTATTGCGTGCAACTCTTTGATAAGCGATTCGGTAATCCTCTCTTCGGCACGATCGATAATGAGGTCGATGCAACGGAAATGATTCGTCGTCTCGATGATGTCGTCTACACGCACGCTTTCGCCCTCGATACCGATGGTATTCGTCTCGAAAATATAACGCGTCTGGTCGTGCGACAGGCGGCTGCCCTCGATGTGGTTAGAGTTGTAGGTCAGGTCGATCTGCGTGCGATGGTAGATGCCGCCTTTGAGCTTCATTCCCTTTTGTTCGCGCAACGCTGTGAGTAAGGGCGATTCTTTTGAGCGACGACGCTTGCGCATGGGCAATGCGGCATCTGCGGGAATGTTCCATGTCTTGCCTGTAAGGAAAGCACCCTCGATTTTCCCTTCGGCACAATAGTTCCGTGCCGTGCGCTCTGAGATGCCGTATTTCTCGGCGAATGCGATTACTGATATATACTCCATACACTATTATCGGCAAGTTCAACCTCTGAATTTGAGAGCAAAGATAGTGTAATTTGCCGATACCGGCAAATTACATGCAGATATTCTATTCGATAACATAAAATGTGAATACAAAAACTGTAAAGATGAAATGACTAAAGGTCGTAAGAAACTACCTGATGAATTGAAATCCTTGCGTGGAACGGATCAACCATGTCGCATGGCCGGCAATGCCGCTCCTGCGGGAACGGCTGTTGTGTCGCTTCCGCGCTCCGGCCTAAAGGGAACGGCGAGAAAAGTGTTCGAGGTCGTGGCGACGGAGTTGATCCATAACCGTCTGTTGGATTTGGTCGGCGTGGATCTCGTCGTGGCCTACGCCCGCGAAATGGGCTTGTACCATGATATGATGCGAGCTGTCGAAAAGGAAGGGTACACGATAGAAGTAGTGACCAAGTCCGGCACCACGACCGTCGTCAATCCCAAACGCAAAGTCGCCGAGTCAGCCCTTGCCAATGCCAAGTCGCTGGCTTCCGAGTTCGGCCTGACACCATCGAGCCGTCACCGTGTCGCTGCGCTCCTGTCGGACGATGTTCCGAAAGATGATTTTGCCGAGTTTGAAGAGGTTAAATAAATTATTGCTTATCTGTCGTTATGAAACTGCATCCTGCCGAACAATACGCTCACGACGTCCGCGACGGCAAACTCACGGTCTGCGAATACGTGCGCCTTGCCGTTGAGCGCTACTTCTCCGATCTGGAGAATGCTCTCGACCGTGGCTGGTATTTCGATCGTAAGGCTGCCGCGCGGACAATCCGCTTCATCGAAAGCCTCAAGCATACCAAAGGCGAATGGGCCGGCCGCAAGTTCCTGCTCGAACCGTGGCAGCAGTTCATCGTCTGGAACATCTTCGGCTGGATGCTTTCCGACGGTACGCGCCGCTTCCGCTATGCCTATATCGAAATCGCCCGCAAGAACGGCAAGACGGCATTGTCTGCCGGTATCGGACTCTATATGCTCTTTGCCGACGGCGAAAGCCGCCCGGAGGTCTATTCTGCTGCGACGGTCAAGGATCAGGCGAAAATCTGCTTCTCGGACGCCGCCGAAATCGTCAAGGCCACCGACTTGAAAAAGCATCTTTCGGTCTTCCGCAATTCGATTACCTACGAGGCGAAGGGCGGGATGCTCAAGCCGCTCTCCTCGGACTATGGTACGCATGACGGACTGAACCCTTCGTGTGGCATCATCGACGAATTCCACGCCCACAAGGATAGCGGCATGTTCGACGTCATCAAGTCGGCCTTCGGAGCGCGTCGGCAACCGCTGATGTTTATCATCACAACGGCGGGTTTCAATAAGGCCGGTGCTTGCTTCGCTTACCGCGACAACGTAATCAAGGTGCTGCGTGGCGTGAACCGGGACGACTCGCTCTTCGGCATCGTCTATACGCTCGACGACAAAGAGGAGTGGGACAACCCGAAGATGTGGGTCAAGGCCAATCCCAACCTCGGCGTATCGCTTTCGGTCGATTACCTCGCCTTGCAGGTTATGGATGCCAAGAACCGTCCGGAAGCCGTCCGTAACGTGATGACCAAAAATGTCAATCTGTGGGTGGATGCCGAGCTGACTTGGATTCTGGACGAAGCATGGATGAAGTGTGTCGGTACGACCGACCCTGCCGACTTGAAAGGTTGCGACTGCTGGGGTGGTCTCGATCTCTCGAATGTCGGTGACATTACGGCATTCGTGTTACTTTTCCATGAGAACGACAAGTTCCAGCTTCTGCCGCATTTTTGGATCCCGGAGGAAAAGATGCTGGAGAAGATCAAAAAAGAGAACATCAACTACGACCGCTGGGTGGCCGAAGGATATGTGACCGTCACGCCGGGCAATGTGGTGGACTACGATTTTGTCAAGGCCGACATCCTGCGTATCACTGCCGACTATAATCTTAAATCGACAGCCTACGATCGCTGGAACGCGTCGCAGACGATCATCGACCTTCAGAACGAGGGGATGGAGTTTTCACCCTTCGGACAAGGCTTCGGTTCGATGTCTGCTCCGACAAAGCAATTCGAGGCGCTGGTGCTGACGGGCGAGGTGGAACACTTCGGCAATCCCGTGCTGCGGTGGATGCTCACCTCGACCGTCGTGCAGACCGATCCGGCGGGCAACATCAAACCCGACAAACGTAAATCCGTACAGAAGATCGACGGCATCGTCGCCTCGATCATGGCACTGGGTGAATGGATGACCGCGCAGGCCAAAGACGAAACCAATCCCTACAACGAGCGGGGACTACTGATTCTGTAAGCTATGAAACGAAAAAACAACTACCGGATGCGACTCTGCGACGCACCTCACAAACGAGCCCGCCGTGCGGAGATCGAGGCGGAGCTGGCGGCCATCGCGCCGCTGTCTCCCGCCATGCGCAAACTACTCTCGGCCGAAGGCTTCGCCGACTACTATTTCGAGATGCAGGATTTATACCCCTCGCAACTGGAAGCCTATGAGCGATTGGAGGATTTCCATATCAATGTCACCGGTCATCGCCGCTATGCCGAGTTCGACTCGTTCCGCAAGGTGCTGGAGAGAAGAATGAAGAAAATTAGACTTTCAAGAAAATAAAAAACGATAAATGACTATATTTGTGAATAATATAAATTATAAAAAAACGTCTCGTTCTCCGAATATGAGTAAATTAAACATATTAGGCATTATCAAGAACATTCGTAGTAAGAGTAATATTTATACTCCTATTGTAGAAGCAGTGGTTAATTCCATAGATGCAATTAGGGAAGCACAACGCTCGGATGGACAAATCGATGTCATTATTAAGCGGAATCAAACGCTTAATTTTGATGGAGCATTACCTTCTGTTCGATCCTTGGAAATAGTCGATAACGGAATCGGATTTACTCAAAAGAACAGAGACTCTTTTGATACATATTACTCGGCTTTAAAATACGATTTTGGTGGAAAAGGGTTCGGCCGATTTATGTATCTGAAATATTTTAACCAGATGAAGGTTAAAAGCATTTTCAAGGAAGAGAATAAATATCATGAAAGATCCTTCCGATTTGGCAAACAGGACGAGATTGTAGTGGATGAGACGGTAAATGAAATAGAAGCCAAAGATACCGAAACTCATGTATATCTCAATGACATTCTAAATGCGGATCAACTGGATAAAGGTATCGATACGATAGCAAGAAAATTATTAGAAAAATTATTGATTTTCTTTATCAATGAAAAATTCCCATGCCCTAAAATCATTGTGAAAGAAGAGGATGATTCTTCTCGTGTGGTATTGAATGATTACTTAAAGCAAGAGAACAATGAAATAAGTTTAGTCGATACAAAAAGCTTTGAATTAGACAATACGCAATCTGGAGAAAAGGAATCTTTCATTGCAAAAGTTTTCAAGATAACTTATGCTCAAGCTCAAAAAAGTAAAATATGCTTAACCGGTCATAATCGAGAGGTCACGGAAGTCATGCTTCATACCTATATTCCGGAGTTTGAAGATGATTTTTATGACGTATTTAAACGTGGTAAAGATCAAGTTGTTACTAAAAATTATATTGTTAAGGTTTATGTGTTAGGTGACTATCTTGATGAAAATGTTTCTTTGGAGCGAGAAACATTTAATTTTGATAAAGAAAAGCGAGATCCATTGTATCCTATATCTCAATCAGATATTGAGAGGGAGGCTGCTAATATAGTCAAAAACTTATTTGATGAGGAAGTCAAGCATAGAGAAGATGCAAAAGTAGAGCGAATTAAACAATATATAACGGATGCGGCACCTTGGCATAAGGCATACATGCGTGATCTGCAACTTGATAAAATTCCATTCCACGCTTCTCCTGAAAAAATAGAACTCGAATTTCAGAAAATTAAATTTGAGAAAGAACAAGAAGCACGAATCGCATTAAAAAGCATCATTGAATCTGAAGGCGTATATAATGATGATGAAGTGTCTAATTTAGCGGCGAAAGTCACTGAAGCCGGCAAAAACGACCTTACGCACTACGTGTGCAATCGTCGTATTGTGCTGAAATTGCTCCAGCAGTTGTTGAAAAGAGATGAGGCTGGAAAGGCGCAATTGGAAAAAGAGCTTCATAATTTAATCTTTCCAATGGGAAAAGATGATTCTGAAATACAGTATGAAGAGCACAATTTGTGGCTTTTAGATGAGCGTCTCGTATTTTCAGAATATACAGCATCCGATAGAAAGATCGGCTCCCAATCTGCAGGGGAACCAGATTTAGTCGTTTTCGACAAAAAGAGATCATACAGAAATGGAGATAATGAATTTGGTAATCCATTAACCGTTTTTGAATTTAAACGTCCTAAACGAACTACATATACTGCTGAAGATGATCCAATAATGCAGGTCGGACGTTATGTTGATGAAATAAGAGCAGGCAAATACGAAACCCCGGAAGGACAAGAAAAAGTTAAGGTCAATGCTGCTACACCTGTATATGGTTACATTATTTGTGATATAACAGATCGTATTCGAGATTTTGCTCGGCAGCATCAGTTGACCTTGAGTCCGGATGAAGAGGGGTATTTTGGATATCATAATGGTTATCATATCTATTTTGAAATAATTAGCTATAAACGACTATTAAGTAATGCCGAATTGAGAAATAAAATATTCTTCAGAAAACTGAATATAGATTAACGATAATTCTGATAATACCGAGCCTTACAAATGAGGCTCGGTTTGTTTTATATGACTTACATATTTAGTCACTTATCACACTGCCGAACGTAATTTTTTGTATTTTTGCAACTTGAATAAGTGTCTATGGGACACAAGACATATTTTGTTGCAATACTTCCACGAAATTTGGCGATTTTATAAAGTAAAGGCAACGCATCATCGATTGACAACAAAGTCGCGCCTGCATAGGGGCGTGGCTTCTGCTTGATTGATGATGTAGGTTTGCCAAAGCCTGTGGAAGTATCGAGGAAGAGGTCATGCCCTCTTTTTTTGCATGGACTTTGCCTCGGTTAACCGAAAACGAACATGGCAGGCGCAAAGATCGACAACATCTGTTTGGGCGATTGGGAAGTCGTCCGAATCTTCACGACCGACGAGACGGGCGAACGCAATCTCGCCCTGTTCGAGCCCAGAGAATACCGACTCGAATTTCCATCGCCCGATGTGGTGCGGGAACGTCGCAGCAATCGGATTTATACGACGATCTGCACCTTCGACGCTGCAACGAAAGCACTCCGCTTCAATTCTACGGAGTATCGGTCGAAAAGTCCAATTACGGGTAGGAATAATACCATCTACCGTGTCGTCCGGCTCAACGACGACGAGTTGTGTCTCCGTAGTCCCCATGATATCGAGACCTCGACCGAGGACGAACCTTTTGTGACGATTCTGCTCCGTCGCATCCGGTAGGGACATTGTCTCGCCGCTTGCTGCTATCCGCATCTTATGTTTGCTCCCGAAGAACGGATACGATGCGGATTTTCGGTTTCGACATACGACGCTCTGCACGGCGCTTTCTCTCTTCGGAGTTCGAGGATGCCGTGAATAAGGCATTGACCGCCGACATGGTGGCCGATAAGACGAGCCGTCCGGTCATCACGCCTGAGGGCTCGCTGGCGCTGACGGCAGTCTGGGCCTGCGTGCGTATTCTCTCCGAGACGGTCGGTACGCTACCCATCCACCTTTACCGCCGGATGCCGAAAGGCCGTGAACGACAATACGCCCATCCTTCGGCACATATTCTTCAACGGCCGAATAGCTACTCCACACGCTTCGACCTGATGCACTTTCTGATGATCTCCTGTACGCTGTGGGGCAACGGTTATGCCCGTATCTACCGCGACAGGCTCTACCGCCCCGTGCGGCTCAAATACTATCATCCGGCCAAGGTGACACCGGTGTTGACCGACAATGAAAAGCTGTTCTACCGGCTGGACAACGGAGAGATGCTTGCAGCTTCGGATATGATCCACCTCAAGGGACTCTCGACCGACGGCATCGTGGGCAAAAGTCCGATTGCCGTCCACCGCGACAATCTCGCCCTTTCGGTCTCGGCGCAGACCTATGGCGAAATGTTCTTCAATCAGGGCGGCAATATGTCTGGGGTCTTCAAATACCCCTCGACACTCAAACCGGAGGCATACGAGCGATTGAAACGAGACCTTCTTGCCCAGTCGGTCGGTCTGCATAAGGCCCATCTGCCGCTCTTGCTTGAAGGCGGCATGACCTACGAGCGGGTATCCATTCCACCTGAAGATGCACAGTTCATCGCCACGCGCAAATTTCAGAAGACCGAGATCGCTACGATCTATGGCGTGCCGCCGCATATGATCGCCGACTTGGAGCGTTCGACGAACAACAACATCGAGCATCAGGCGATGGAGTTTGTACGCTACTGCCTCATGCCGTACCTCGTGCGGCTGGAAGAGGAGTTCAACCGCAAGCTGCTCCGCGAGGACGAGTTCGGCGAGTATTACTACCTCTTCTCCCTGAACGGGCTGCTGCGAGGCGATGCCAAGACGCGGAGTGAATTTTACAAGAATATGAACATTGTAGGTGCATTGTGCGCGAACGAAATCCGCAACCTTGAAGACATGAACTCTTACGAAGGCGGCGACGAATACTTCGTGCAGATGAATATGCAGCCCGTAAAACAGGCAATCGATGGAGGAAAGAAAAAGCAATAATGGAACGGTCGAGTTGCGGTGTCATCTCTCCGATATCCGTATCGAACAGCGCGAGGGCGATACGGGCGGACGCACGGTCACGGGCTATGCTGCCAAGTTCGAGAGCTGGTCGGAGCCGATCTGCGGCTGGTTCGTCGAGCAGATCCGCCGCGGCGCATTCGACGAGTGCGATACGAGCGACGCGATCATGTGCTTCAACCACAACGTGGACGACATCCTCGCCCGAACGTCGAGCGGGACGCTGACTCTTGCGGTCGATGAGGTGGGACTGCGCTTTGCGTTCGAAGCTCCGGCCACGACCCGCGGCAACGACATGGTGGAACTGCTCCGGCGCGGGGATGTGAACAAATGTTCGTTCCGCTTCATCGTGGGGCAGGATGAGTGGTTATACGCCGATGAACAGAACGGCCTCGAATACGACCAGAGAACGATTGTCAAAGTGTCGAAGCTCTACGACGTAGCTCTGGTGGTTTATCCGGCTTACAGAGATACCGAAGCCTCCGTCCGCCACCTCGAAGAGCGCAAGGCAGACTACCTGCGCTCGCTACGGGATAAAACTCCAGAAGAGGAAACATCTGCGGAGCCGACTGCTCCACAACCTGACAACAACGATACGACGGCACGATGCCTGTCGCGGGATCGACTTGTGAGAGTCCTGAGGCTCAAACGCTAACGCCTCACGGAACACACCTTAAGATCCCACCCGCCTCCGGAGCCTGCAATATGGTAAGGAGGCGGTTTTTTATATTGCAGATATATTGTTCTTGGCATAAAAATCGTTATATTTGCAGAAAGAGAATTTAATATTCGACAATTATGACGCATATAATGATTGAGGATACGTCCCCTGAAGGAAAGTGGCTTTTGGAATTAATCAGAAACCACAAATGCGTTACTGTAGTGAACGGAGCGAAGCCGAGTTTCAAAGAGGCTGCTAAGGCTTGTAATGCTGTTCCCGTAAGTGTTTTTACGACTGAACTGAGAAATCAGATTAACGAGCGTTTTGAGCAGGATGCGTGAGGTGTTGATTTCGGAGGTCGTATTGGGTAAAGTTTCAGAACTGCGAGATTATCTTCTTGATGAGTTGAAACTTTCCCGTGAAGCAGCAGAGAAACGTACGGAAAGGATCGACCGCTTTTTGATGCATTTGGGTAATCTGGCTGATTACCCTCTGTGCCGATTCAAAAAATGGCGGGCGATGGGATATCATTGTGCCGTTTTTGAGAAAGATTGGGTATTTGCTTACGAAATCTTCGAGGATGGTATCATTGTGCGAGATATGTCCAATACGGCTGTTTTGCACGAGTAAATGTTTCCTTGCAATGAGCGAAAATGCTTTTGAGGCTTGTGATGGCATTTCTGTCGACGCTTTTTTCGATGAACTGAACTGGCGAATCAGTCAATGGCCCAATAGATGTTCGGAAGATAATGATTCAGAGGAGGAGAAAAACGAAAGTATGAATTCGCGTTAAAATCGTTTGAAGCATTTAGCAGAATCATTCTCTCAACAAAATAATAGATTACATTACAAAGAGCAACCGGACCTCAGTTGCTCTTTATTATTAGTTGTACCAACAATTTTGTTGGTACGACTTTTTTCATATTCCACCCATAGCATAGATAGTAATTGCTGCCCTTAATCGGGACAAAGTCTCATAATCGGTCGTCGTTCGGAGTATAAGTTTGCCGTAGAGATAAATCAGAACACTATGGGCAAACTGAAAGAATTACGCGAGGCGCGTGCGACGGTTTTCGCTGCCATCGACGAGCTTCGCAAGGCGACGGACGGCCGCGAGATGACTGCCGAGGAGCAGCAGCGGTGGGATACGCTACTTGCCGATTACGACAAGGCCGACCGCAAGGTCGAGCAGGAGGAGCGCTTCGAGGAGCTGGAACGCCGTCAGGCCGAACAGAGCTACGAACGCCGGCACGCGGCTGATGGCAACGACGATCCTGCGGAGTACCGCAGCGCTTTCGTCGAGTATCTTCTTAAAGGCGAAAACGGTGTCTCGGCCGAGAACCGCCGCCGCTTCGAGCAGCGTGCCGGCATCACGGGACTGGCAGGCGGCGTCCTCGTTCCTGCGACGCTGGCCAACTCCATCGAAAAGGCGCTCAAAACCTACGGCGGAATGTTGGAGGCCGGTTCGGTCTTCTCCACCTCGACGGGCGGCGACCTGATCATGCCGACGGTGAACGATACCACGAGCAAGGCTACGGTCGTAGCCGAGTATCAGAAGTCGACGCAGAAGGCTCCGTCGTTCGGTTCGGAGACGCTCAAGGCTTATACCTACCGCACACCCATCGTTCCCGTGTCTCTCGAACTGTTGCAGGACAACAGATTCGATCTGGAGTCGCTGCTTGCCGACCTCTTGGCCGAATCGTTCGGACGCGGCATGAACGAAGACCTCACCATCGGCGACGGCAAAGGCAAACCGAAGGGAATCATCGAGTGGGCTACGGCCAGCGATGCCGCGCCTTCGGCTTCGGCCATCAAGCTGGACGATCTGGTCGACCTCATCCGCTCGGTAGACTCGGCCTATGCCCGTAACGGCCGCTTCATGTTCAACCGCAATACGCTCTACTCGCTGGTCAAGATCAAGGACACCACGAATCGGTATATCTGGCAGGAGGGAGCACGGGACGGCACGCCGCCGACGCTCTTCGCCAAGCCCTACACGCTTAACGACGATATGCCGGACATCGGCGCGGGTAAAGCCTCGGTGCTCTTCGGGGACTTCTCAAAGTTCAAGATCCGCATGGTGAAGGACTTTCGGGTGATCCGCCTGAACGAACTGCTGGCCGAATACCTCTCCATCGGTATCTTCGGCTTCGCACGGCTGGACGGCCTGCTGCTGAACGCCGGTACGCACCCGATCAAGAAACTCGTGCACGCCGCTTCCTAATGCCATGCTCTATACCAAGATCAGAGCGAGAAACCTCCCGGTATCGGCGGAACTGGCCCGCGCCCATCTTCGCACCGGCGACGATATGCACGACCATGCGCTTATCGACGCCAAGCTGGAGATGGCCGTCGGCATCGCCGAGGACATGACCGGACGCCGCATCCGCGACCGCTACGTCGAGTTCGATGTGCTTTTGGGCGCAGCGGAGGATGCCCTCCGGCTTCCTGTCCATACCGCCGCCATCGCGGAGGTCTCCTCGCCTGACGGTATTCTCACACCGGACGAAGATTACTTCCTGTTGGCGGACGACTACGATGCTCACCTGTTGCTGATCGATGCCGGGCGCTTCTCCGGAAGGAAGCTCCATGTAAAAGCGACCGAGGGGTACGATGCGGAGACGATTCCGCCGGCAATCAAGGCGGCCATCCTGCTTCTGCTGGGCACGCTCTACGATAACGAGTCGGACAATATCGTCGGGCGTTCCGTTTCGGAGCTCTCCCTTACGGCGGAGAAGCTGCTCGCTCCGTGGCGCATACTCCCTTATCGTGACGACCGTGTTTGATACCCGCATCGAAATCATGGCGCCCACCGAGGAGCGGGATGCCTATAACGAACGCCGCGAGGAGCTGACGTGCGTAGCCGTCTGCTATGCGCAGCGCACCGAAGCCGGCGGCAGGGAAAACCTCTTCGCCGGACGTATTCTCCACGAGAACGAAATCGCCTATACGATCCGCTGGCGGCCGGGCATCCGCCCTTCGTATCAGGTGAGCGAGGGCGACATGGCGTACCGCATCGTTTCGGTGCATGAAGAGGGCCGGCGCAAGTATCTCCACATAAAGGTCAAAAAGAGCGATGCTGACAATTAAAGTAAACGGCTACCGGCAGGCGAAGGAGATTCTCGACGGTCTGCCCAACGGGATGCAGAAAAGCATCCTGCTGGCGGCGCTCCGCCAGTCGGCACGGCCGATGCTCACCTCGGCGCGGAGCAAGATTCCGGTCAGGAGCGGCAAGCTCAAACGCCAACTGCGTATTGTCCGCTTCCGGGATCGCAACGCTCCGAAGAGCGAGGTGGCAGTGGCCGTGAAACCCGTGTTCGAAAGATCGAAGAAGAGCGGTGTGGTGAATCAATACTACGGCAAGTTCATCCACGAGGGCACGAAGAATCCGCGCCTCTCGCGTAAGGGCAAGCTGCTCGTTTTCGAGAATCGACAGGGCGATAAGGTCTTTGTCCGCAGCGTCAAGGGTATCCGCGCTACGCCCTTTCTCGAAAAGGCCTATGGCGAGACCAACGAGCGTACGGTGGCGATCTTCGGCGACGAGCTGGCCGCTGCCGTCGGGCGCTACATTCAGAAACACTTTAAACCCGTCAAGGGATGATCGAGGATTTCAAGACGGCATTTATCGCCGCACTCGAAGCGGCCGCTCCGGAGCTTCGGGGCAAGGTGCAGGCCGGGGCCGTGGATGCCGAGACACCCGTTCCCTATGCTGCTTTCACAACACCTGAAGAGACGCCCCTGCGCACGAAACACGGTATCGCCGGGGTGCAGACGCTCTTCGAGGTGGCGCTTATCCACGACCGCATGGCTTCGGTCGAGGCGTTCAAGCGCAAGGTAATCCGGGCACTCGACGGGATGAGCTTCGCCGGAGGCCGCTGCATCTGGAAATCTTCCGAATACAGCTACTACGCCGATTTCGATCTGCACGGATATACGATAACATTCAGAATAGCTTAATATGGCAGAGAAAAAAGTGATTCAGGGCGAGGACATCATCGTTCTGGTGGACAGCAAGACGACGCTCCACGCTACCACGCACAATCTGAAGGTGGACTTGGAGCTCAAGGAACTTCGCACGAAGGATACCAACGGCAAGGAACAGTCGCCCGGCGACATCTCGTGGTCGGTGGACGGAGACGGCCTCGTCGTGGTGGACGACTCCATCGAGAACAGCCACACCTCGGAAGATGTGCTGGGCATCGTCCTCTCGAAAAAACTCGTCGACGTGGTGATCAAGTCGCCGCTTTCGGGCCTTGCGAAGACCTACCACGGCAAGGCGTACATCACCTCGTTCTCGCTCGGTGCTCCGGCCGGCGATAATGCCACCTACAACTATTCACTCACCGGAAGCGGTAACCTGTCGCCCCAAGATGCAATCTCTCAGCAGTCATGAAAGAGATCACGATCAACGGAAAGGCCACGCCGATCCATTTCGGCATGAAGGCCGTGGCGGAGTTCACCAAACGTCAGGAGTCGGACTTCGCCGAGAACATCACCACGACGGCCGCCGTCGGGAGTATCGACAGCATCGTCGCGCTCACGACGGTGGGACTCAACGAGGGCGCACGACGCTCCGGCAGCGAGCGCCGCTATACGGAGGACGACGTGTGGGACATCTTCGACGAGGAGCCGCATCTGGTGCTGGAGGTCTCGCAACTCTTCGTCGAGAGCATCTCGCCGCTGACCGAAAAGTTGGGAGGTATGGTAAAAAACGGTCGTGCGGCGGCGAAGAGGAGGTAGGCGACCGCCGCATTACCTACGAGCTGTGGTTCTCCATCGCCGTCGGTCAGATGTCCATGCGTCCGGAGGACTTCGAAGTACTCACACCTGCGGAGTTCATCTACGCATGGCTCGGATGGTCGGAACGGGAGCAGAGCCTCCAACGTCAGTTATGGGAGCGCGAGCGCTGGGCTGTATGGGTGCTTACCTCCATCCAACTCGACCGCAAGGAGCGGCGAGCGATGACCGAGATGTTTCCGCTTCCGTGGGAAGCGGAGAGCGCACAGACATCGACGCCGCTGACCATGCAGGAGCGCCGAGAACGTATCCGACAAATCCTAAATGACCCGAAAGACGATGAGAACCCGTAAAACTATTCTCCTGCTTGTCCTGATGCTGCTTGTCGTAGCGTGCAGTCCCTTGCGCAAGACGCAACGTCATAGCATCACGGACAGCACCTCGCTCGACCGGAGTGAAATCCACAAGGCCGTCACCGACGTGCTGCACGAGTGGGGTACGCTCTCGCAGACCGTCGTGGAGTTCTATCCTCCGACGATTACGCCGCCGGCAGAACTTTCCGAACCGCAGTCGGCAATTCCGGACAGCATCTTCGCGGATACGCCTCGACAGCGAGAAGCACTGCCTGCAACCGCTCCGGCCGTGCGTCGTATCGTCCGTACGGAGATTGCGGCCGATGCCGAACGCCTTACCATCATAGACAGCACGGTACGAAACGACATCCATGTCCGACAACAAGGCGAACAGAAAGAGAAAGCAGTTGAGAAGCCACCTCCGTCCGTTATGGTGGTCAAGTGGATCGCCGTGGGACTCATCGCACTTTTCCTGCTGCTCCTTATCCTGAAATTCAAAATTCTGCGTTTCTAATCATGGCAAAAGCAAGACTCAAAACCCCGATCAGCTACTACGGCGGCAAGCAGACGATGCTCAAATACATCCTGCCGCTCATTCCCGACCATCGGGTCTATACGGAAGCCTACTGCGGCGGATGCGCCGTACTCTTCGGTAAGCAACCCGTATCGTGCGAGGTCATCAACGACATGAACAAGGAGCTGATCAACTTTTACCGCGTGGCGCAAAGCGACTATCCGGCTCTCAAGCGGGAGATCGTCGCCAGCTTGCACTCGCGCGACCAGCACACCCACGCCAAGCATATCATGACGCACCCGCAGTTCTTTACTCCGGTACAGCGTGCGTGGGCGATCTGGATTGGCTCGAAGCTGGGCTTCGCCTCGATGCTCGACGGGACGTTCGGCTATGACCGCAGTGGCACGACGACGCTTAAGCTCTTCAACGGCAAGGATCAGTTCACGGAAGCGGTCTGCCAGCGCCTTGCACACGTCACCGTGGAGAGCGAGGACGGCAAAAACGTTATCCGCCGTTACGATTGTCCGGAGGCGTTCCATTTCGTCGATCCGCCCTATGTGGGCTCCGATTGCGGTCACTACTCGGATACCTTCAACGAGCAGGACTTGGAAGAGCTGCTGGCTATTCTTTCGGAGGTAGAGGGCAAGTTCATGCTGACGATGTTCCCGCACGATCGAATCCGCGAATACGTTTCGCGCTTCGGGTGGACGATACATCCCATCGAGCGGCAGATCACCGCCTCCAAAGAGTCACGCCGCCGGCAGGAGGAGTGGATGGTAACCAACTACTAAAGGTCGAGTGGCGCATCCGCGACGCCTGCCTCCGCAACCATTTTCAGCAGCTCTTCGCGGAGAGCTTTGGGTGTGACGTTCTGCCGGATAACAGAAAGAAACGAATGGCGGATTTCACGCATGACGACTTCGTCGGGGAGCGCTTCGAAACGAAGGTCGTTCCAATGCCTCTTATTGAAATGCCACGCAGGAGTGATGGCCGGAAATTCATCTCGCAGAAGAATGGCCCGGTCGGGGGCACACTTGACGGGCAGGTACTGCGGGCGCTCGAACCCATAGGCCGCGAACATCCTGCCGCCGACTTTGTAGACGAGCCACTCCTCGCCGAAAGGCTGGCACTCCTCGACCGCAGGTAAAGAAACGAGATATTCTCGAACATCCATGATATCCATACCTGCAAAGGTATGAAAAAGATAACCGATAATAACCTATTCAACCGATGGAACTGAATGTCATCCATAATACCGATGCCCTCACCGGCCTGCGACTGTTGCCCGACGAGTCGGTGGACTGCATCGTCACCTCGCCTCCGTATTGGCAGATGCGCGACTACGGCATCGGCTCGATCGAGTGGCCGGACGGCTGGTCGGGACAGTTGGGGTTGGAGCCTACGCGCGAGGAGTTCATCGCGCATTTGCGCATGATCTTCGACGAATGCCGCCGCGTGCTGAAACCCTCCGGCACGCTGTGGGTGAACTTGGGTGATTCGTACAGCAAACCCTACAAATACAACCGCCGACAAAATCCGAAGTGGAGCGAAAATTCGAAGAACAGCGATTGCCTTATAGACATCAAGGTCGATACGGCGCGTCACCGTATCCTTTCCAAGTCGCTTTGCAATATTCCGAACAAATTCGCCGACGAGATGATTCTTCGCGGTTGGGTATTGCGCAACGAGATCATCTGGCACAAGCCGGCCTGCATACCCGCTTCCGTGCGGGATCGTTTCACGGTGGACTTCGAAAAGGTGTTCTTCTTTACCAAGTCGCAGCGATACTACTTCGAGCAGCAGTTCGAGCCGTATGCCGAATCGACCTTCGGAAGGTATCGTCGTGCCCGGACGCTCAATGGCAAGAGTGCCGACTATCGGAGACTGAACGGTATCGGGATGCAGCGGACGGTCGATCCCCGCGGTCGCAATATGCGGTGCGTGTGGCGTGTCCCTTATGAGCCGAGCCACGAGGCGCACTATGCCATGTATCCTTCACGATTGGTCGAGACGCCGATCAAGGCCGGATGTCCCGAAGGAGGTCTCGTTCTCGATCCCTTTATGGGCAGCGGAACGACAGCAGTCGTTGCCCGACGATTAGGGCGCCATTACATCGGCTTCGAACCCAATCCGGAGTATGCAGCGATCTGCGAAAAGCGATTGAACCAGCAAACACACTCCCTCTGATATGTCTTCGCATACCTACGACAATCCCGCCTATATCGCTTCGTGTTCGTTCGGCAAGGATTCGATCGCTACGATCCTTCTTGCCCTCGAACACGGCGAGCCGCTCGATGTCGCTGTCTTCTCGGAGGTGATGTTCGACCACCGACGTGGTATCAGCGGCGAGATTCCCGAACACATCGAGTGGGTCTACTCGACGGCAATCCCGCGTCTTGCCGCATTGGGCGTTCGGGTAGATGTTGTCCGTTCGGAGAAAGACTATCTTACGTTATTCCATACGGTCATTGGGAGCGGTACGCATAAGGGTATGCTGCGCGGCTGGCTCATCGGCGGCAAGTGCTGCGCCAACCGCGACCTCAAAATCCAGCCCATACATCGCTATTACGCCCGTTACCGGGAGCGTGGCGTCGTGCAGTACGTCGGCATCGCGGCCGACGAACCGAGACGCCTCGCACGGATGCAGGACAAAGGGTATATCCGTAAAACGAGTCTGCTCGCCAAGTACGGGTACGCCGAGGCGGATGCCCGACACAAGTGCGAAGAGTACGGTCTGCTGTCGCCTCTCTACCGAACCTCGCATCGGGGCGGTTGCTGGTTCTGCCCCAACTGCCGCATTCCGGTCTTCGTGGATTTGCGCCGCCGCCATCCCGAACTGTGGCGCGAACTGCAACGGCTCTCGAAGGTCGGGAATAAGTCATCCGAAGGCTTCAAATACGGACAGACTTTCGAGGAGGTCGAGCAACGGATGAATGCCTACGAGAAAACCGTAAAGCTATTCTGAATTTGAGTGATAAATGCCTGAATATCTTTGAATTAAGTCGCTGATTAACTTGCGTGTTCTAAATTGTGATGTTATGTTTGTCATGCGATAAAAAACTAAAATAGAGTGTATTATGAGTACGAGAGCAAGAGTCGGAGTGCAATTGGCAACAGGTGAAATCAAGAGCGTTTACGTATGGTGGGACGGTAATCCCGATACGTTGGGCACGACCCTGAACGAATATTACGCCACGCCAGAGAAAGCGGCCGCATTGGTCGAGCGCGGTAACCTGATAGATGTCGAACAGACCTTACGCCGCTGCACGTTCGAACGTCCGGAGGAGGGTTACGACAACAGCCCGCGGCTCCACAGGACGTTCGCCGCCTACCTGCGGGAGCGGGAGTACAACATCCGTTACAAGTACATCTACCGCGACGGAGCATGGAGCTATTGGGAGATCGGCGCATAGCCGACCTCCCATTCTTTTGAAATGCGGAAATTATGAATTCGGGGAACCGGCTGATAAATGAAAATACCCCCGAAAACCGGTTGCCTGAATTCGATATAAAACATTGATAATAAAGTAAATAAATCTGCCGAAAGACTTGCGTGTCCCGAACGATTGTGTTACCTTAGACTTACAATAAAGCACTGAACACGAATAACTTAAAAGCATAAAGCCATGAAAAGAGAACAAGCCCTTCGGATCGCAAGAACCCTCGTAGCCCAGACTTCGGACATCGAGATAGTCGATATTAAGCTTAAGAGTATGGAACCCGCTGGTGGGAGGATAACGGTGGCAGTCGATGCCGTAAGCGATGAGGACGGAAACGACCGTTATGAGGTCGAGATCGACCCGACGGCCAACAGCGTTTCCCTGAAAAAAATAAAAGGCTCGTATTTGCTCGATGAATACCTGAACGAGCCGATGCGTATGTCTGAACTCAATCCCGGCCAGCTTTTCAAACTGAAGTACGACTGCGTGGTCTATGAATACTGCCGCACCGTCCGAGACCGTGAGAACCGAACGATCTATCAATTCACGCGCAAAGGGACCCGTAATATTTTACAGTCGGTACACGATGCAGAGGTCTTTCCGATAGGATAAATAACCGATAGCCCGCCTCGAAACAATCGGGGCGGGCATCTTAAACGACATTTGCTATGAAAGTCAATATCACCAAAGCCGGAACGTATTCCATTACCGGCCTCACAAGAACAGACTACCGCACCATCGAATATATCCTACGTATCGCCAATGACCGCTGCTTCGGCGAGCAGGACGAAGACGGCAACTATTACAGCAACGACGACTTCGTCTGCTCGCTCGACGAGAAAGAACGCGAGGCGTTGAGCCGGATTTGCGATGTACTTTAATATGAATACAAACTTCTGATATTCTTTGAATTAAGTTATGACACAACTTGCATATTCCGAACCGTGATGTTATCTTAGATTCGTAATAAAGAACTGATAACAAACGACTTAAAAGACAAAATCATGAAACGGGAGATCGAAAGGTTTTTAGAGCAGTTTCCGACCGACGCTACGAGTTGGGCGCAGGCTACCGATGAGGTGCGGGACTTGGCACGGTTGGCAAGGGAGCATTTGGAGGAGTACAACGGGGTGATCGTCGAGGCCGTGGACTTCCGCCATGCCAAGACCCCGTCCGAATGGAACACCAAAGGCCGCGCGTTCATTCTCGACTGCTTCGACCGGATGCAGGAGTGTACCCGCAAAGCCTACTACGAAAAGTTCCGCGCTTATTTCGGACAAGAAGAAGAGTAACCAGAACCGTCTCCCCACCATCGAGTGGGGAGACATTTTCGATACGATGACACAGGAGTAACTTTTAGAAGGTGTTCGCAACTTTTTCAAACAGGCGACAAGACTCGATGCCCGATGCGCTCGGCTTACGTTGATGCAAGCAGATACTCGCTACCGTTTGGCTACCGTCTCCATCCGATACGGAGCGCGGAAGTTTCGGGTGGAGATCGACCGTTACCACAATACGATCCGTCTGTCGGAGATTACCGTTCATCGCAGATTCGGATTCGACCGCAGCAATCCTCTGAATGATTTTGCCCTGCGGGAAATAGAGCATGTACGGCTGCTGCATACCCATCGGTTGGATCGGTATCTGCCGGCAGAGTTGTAATCTCGGCAAAGATGAATAATTGTCTGAAAATCTTTAAATTAGGTCATCGATCAACTTGCGTATTCCATAGGTTAATGTTATCTTAGACTCGTAATAAAGGATTGAATAACAGTAATTTGGAAAGCAATATGCAAAACGCGAAGAAACAGAAAAAGACTATCGACGCCGAGATCGACCGCCTTGAGGCAACCTTCGAAAAGAACCGCCAGGAGATGCTTCGGCTGGCTGACGAGAACAAACGCATGAGTGGCCGCTACGGAGAACTTTTGGAGGATAATCACCGCATCAACGGCAGGATCCGCACCTTGCTGGAACAGATGTGGAAATTGGACTAAAATATAATGGCTTTGGCAAACCGGCATCGGCAGGCCGCTCTTCGGGGCGACCTTTTCTGATTTTATCCTTATATTTGTATTACGAGCAACAAGTTGTGTGTTTTGAAGAGGTAAATGCTATGATACTCCCGACAATGACCTATAAGGAGATGTACGATCATCTTGCCGCAGATAAACAAAAGGTGGAGATTAAGAAGGAATACCTTTTGCCGAAGGCGGTTAAAGCATTTAAAAAGAGGATGAAATTTCCGGCGTGGGAAATTTACGATTATACCATTCCTTCGACGAACAATAAGTACGTTATCTATTTCTATGTGGAAAGTCGGGTGCGGGCAGAGAAGCCGGAGGTGGGATCGTGCTGTGTCATTCAAGATGAAGAGCGATGTTATTTCGTCGAGTGGGTTGCCGGAGGATATAAGCACACTCCTAATCAACCGATATCGCTGATTCGGCAACTCCATATTTATGAACCGCATTTTTTAGTCCGATATAATGAACGATTTTGGAACGATAAAAGTTTGTCGTTGAAAGAGATTGTTTGTCGGTACATGGCACGAAATCATAATCCGATGCCGATTCAAGTTAATGAGGGGATAAATAGAAATCATAAAAAATACGGGAAGAACGGTCAACAGGCATTTCGGGTAAGAGATGGATTGTGTTTTACGAAATGTTATTTGGATGGCGAGATCAGTCCCGACGGCGACAGGGAAAAAGATCGGGTGGACGCCATGTGTATTATTTACAAAACTTATGTCAGTAAATCAGAAATGCCTGACGAACAAAAGCTGGCGGTGGATAAAGAACATTTTATCGAACTAAAACGATTTGCAGAGGACGTTCAGAAACAAGCCAAAGACGGTATCATCACGCTTACTTTGGAGCGGTAATTCTCACTATCAATATAGTGAAGGCCGACGGGGAAATTCCTTGTCGGCCTTTTTCTTGTTGGGACAAAGTCTCTCGCCGCAGTAGCCGGCTGCGAGTACCTTTACCCTCAAAGGTCGAGACATGGCATTCGGATTACGGTATTATGCGGAATTGCAGAGCAAGTTCAAGGGTTCTCTCTGGCGGGTGGAGATATCCGAGCGGGACTATGCCGGTCCGTCCGAAGAGATGCGCTTCGAAGGCGGCAAGCCCCTCGAAATAACCTGGGAGCGCCGCGGTGACGAATTCTTCGTGCCGATCAAGGCATCGGAAGCTACGATCAATATCCTCTGTGCCGAAAATTTCCAGTATATCGGCCTGTTCACCTCTGACCCGCGCCGCTTCCGCGTGTCGGTCATGCGCAACGGGGCGCTCTATTGGCGTGGCTACATCGTGGCCGACCTCTACTCGGAGAGCTTCACCGCGCCGCCGTATGAAGTGTCGATCAAGGCCGTCGACGGGTTCAACCTGCTTTCGAGCATCCCCTTCACGAACCTCGACGGGACGCATATCGCAGGCCGGCGGAGTCTGTGGTCGCTGCTGGAGATGTGCTTCGACCTGCTGGAACTGGAGCTCGACGTCGCGGACTGGATGGATTTGTACGCCGAGGGCATGATCGAGTCGCGCTCTCCGCTCCGGCAGGTTTATGTCGATATGGATCGCTTTTACAGTGTCTACGACGAACCGTCGTACCGCGACGTGCTGGAGCTGTGCCTGCGTCCCTTCGCCGGGCAGATTTTCCAGAGCAACGGTTCGCTCCATATCCGCCGCGCGATCTCGCTCTACCGCGAGACGCGCCCGTTGAGCTTTTACGAAATCGGTACGAAATTCTCCTCCGGGCACCTCATTACGGCCGACGGCCGGGAACTGCTGACCGCGACCGGCGACAACATCGTCACCGAAGCCACGCGCGAACGCATCGAAAGCATGTGGGACGGCGGCTTCGACATCATGGGCGAATCGACGATGGACATCACGCCGCCGCTTCGCAAGGTGTCTATCACGGTCAAGAACAAGGGGCTGGACAACCTGATCTCCGTTCTCGGTTTCTACGACCTCAAGAAGTGGAACGACCCGTATGAGTTTCTGAGCCTGACGGATTCCACGACGCTCAAATTCCTCGGCGACGGAGCGCATCAGAACCATGTCATCGAGACCTGCGGCTACGAGGTGCAGAAGTGTACCTACAAGCTGACGCTCGAATACGCCATCCGTGCCCAGCATGCCAAATACAGTTTGTCGGGAAGCTATCGCCCCTCCGGAGACAACGAGTATATCGTCAAGTTCCACTACGGCGTGAAGATCGTCGGCGCTTCGGCGACCTACTGGTTGCAGGACGACGGGCAATGGGTCGGCTCCGAAGGCTTCATGATGGAGGAGGCCAAGACTTCGACCGAGACCAACAAGAAGATCGAGATCGACGGCATTCCTGTAAACGGACGTTTGGTCTTCTATATGAAACAGACGCTCAAATACGATGTGCGCGGCAATAGCGGCGGTGGCCGTGTCTACGGCGAATGGGAAGCTGTTTCGTTCTACAATATGAGGCTCACCATCGACACGGGCGACGACTACGAGAACTCGCTCCGATATGAAGTGATGGTTAACCACGCCAACAATGCGGATCTGTCGATCCAGTTACCCATCGCCGACATCCCGAATATCCCCAACGACCGGCTGATCTATTCGCTCTACTTCACCGGTGCGTCGGGCCGACCGACGCGGATGTGGCACACGCGGGGCGCCAACGACTACAACACGCTGCTGGGCCACCTCGTCGGATGCGCCCTGCGCTACAAGCAGCTTCCCGGCCGCCGCATCTCCGGCGAGATGTTTTCCGGCCGACATATCGACATGAACACGGTGGTTCAGGATTCCAAATTCTTGCGTTGCGGCTTCTATGTGAACTCGATCGAGCTGAAGGCCGTCGAGGACAGCTACGACACGGAGCTTGTCGAGATGCCGGGACTCGTCCGCTGCGAGACTCCGCCGCAGGGCGACGACTGCATCCTCGGCGCACGGCTCTCCTTTACGGTCAGGACGGCTCTGCTGTGCGGAGGTATCCTCGTCCTGCTCTCGACCGACAACCGCATCTACACCTACGACCCGGCCTCGCGAAGCGTGCGTCAGCTCTTGTCCTATACCCGTGAAGTGAGTATTCATCCCGCAGACAACAGCTTTGCTGTGGTGGATGGCGCGGGTGTCAGCATCGTGGATTACCGAGGTGTGGTACTCAAACGCCACGATCGGGAGGACTACGATACCCCGGCGACCTACATGGGCGGTTACATCTACCTGTTGCTTCCTTACATTACCTATCCACGCGGGCCGCGCAGCGTCAGCCGCGCCTCGGACGGCGGCGCGATTACGGGATATTACCTCAATCGTCCCGATTACGTTTATGTCAACTCCTCTACGGGTTACCGACGGGGATACGGCTATGACCGTACGACCTTCAGTGGAACGGTCACGGGAATTTTGAAATCTTACTCGGCCATTGTGGTCAATACGACCAAAGGGGCGTGGCTGCACGACAAACGGGTCAACGGGGAGCTGTTGGCAATGGTCTATCCCGCAGGTACGCGGATACTGACTCTCTCGGACTACTTCATGGCCGAAACGCTCGGCCCGACGCTGCGGATCTACCGGCGCGATACCATCGATGAGCGGACGCTTATCAAGACGATCTCCGGTGCGGCCGACTTCGCCGACCACACGATGGGCGAAGTGGCTTACCATTCCGGCGGCCGACTCTACATCTGGACATATGCCAACAATACCATCCGACAGGTGCGTAATACGGCCGGAGCGTCGCACCCGCTGCGGGGACTCTTCTATGTAGGCGGCCAGCTGCATATCGTCCGCGACAACGCAATCTATAAGTACCTCCCTTAAACGAACACGACATGGAACTCGTAAGCATCCTCCTGAACTTTCTTTTGGCCAGCGGCCTTGCCGGAACGCTCGTCTTCTTCAACAGCAAACGCCGCCGGGAACGCGCCGCTGCGGACTCGGCCGAGCTGGAGAACACGGAGAAGGTCGTGGCGATCCAATCCGAACAAATCACGCGGCTGGACGGTCGTGTGGAGAAACTCGAAGAGAAGGTCGACAAACTCGAAATCATCATCGAACATAAGGACGTGGAGATCGACCGCAGCCGCATCATCATCCGGCAGGCCTACAAATGCGAGACACCGCCCGAACGATGTCCTGTGCTCATCCGGCGGCAGCAGTTTATCGAGCAGGAGCAGGCGGCACGGGCCGCAGCGATTGAGGCCGAACAAAATTAATCGTCACTTAAACCTATCATAATATGACGACAAGAGGAATCCGTAATTGTAATCCGGGTAATATCCGAAATTCGAAGACGAAGTATCTGGGCGAGGTGCGACCCTCGCGCGATGCGGCCTTCAAGCAGTTTGAAACGATGGCATGGGGCTACCGCGCGATGTTCGTGCTGCTGCACACCTATTCCCGCAACGGCCACCGGGCGCTGCGGCAGATGATCACGCGCTACGCGCCGCCCGAGGAGAACCACACCGAGAACTACATCGCCCATGTGAGCCGCTGGGCCGATCTCTTTGCGGACACGCCGCTCGACACGCTCGACCCGGCGGTGATGATCCCCGTCGTTACGGCGATGAGCCGTATGGAGAACGGTGTGGAAGCTGTCGACGCGGAGGTACGCGAGGGATGGCGGCTCTTCATGCAGCACAGACCTTAATTCCAGCTTCCGCACCATGAGCCGACGCATCGCCGACCTGCTGATTAAGATCGGAGCCGACTCCTACGAGTTCCAGCAGAAGAGCAAGGAGGTAGAGAAGGGTGTGGAACAGTTGTCGCAGCGACTCACGTCTATCGGAAAGATGATGTCGCTGGCGGTGACTGCGCCCCTTACTGCCATCGGCGTCGTAGCGCTTCGGAATGCCGACATCCAGCAACGCGCCGAAGCGAAGGTGCAACAGGCCATCCGCTCGACGGCTGGCGCAGCGCAGCTCTCCTTCGAACAGCTTGCGTCCTATGCCTCCGAGTTGCAGGGCAAGAGCCTGTTCGGGGACGAGGCGATCCTCAATAACGTTACCGCCCAGCTTCTGACCTTCACCAACATTGCGGGCGAGAACTTCAAGCGGACGCAGGCCGTAGCCCTCGACCTCGCCACCGTTCTGGACGGTGACTTGAAGTCGGCCTCCATACAGTTGGGCAAGGCGCTTAACGATCCCGTAAAAAACCTCTCGGCACTCTCGCGCAGCGGCATCCAATTCTCCAAAGAGCAGACGGCCATTATCAAGGAGCTGGCCGAAACCAACCGGCTGGCTGAGGCACAGACGCTGATCCTCGCCGAGTTGGAACGGCAATACGGCGGACAGGCGGAAGCCGCTGCAAAGGTGGGGCTGGGGGCACTCACGCAGCTTAAAAACTCGTGGGGCGACTTCTTGGAGCAGATCGGTGCGATCATGATGCCTGTCGTGACAAAGGTCGCCGGAGCATTATCCTCGGTGGTTGCAGCACTTCAGGCGATGGATCCGCGCTGGCAGAAACTCCTCGTTTCGGTAGCGGCTGTTGCTGCTGCCATCGGGCCGTTGTGCTTGTTGTTGGGTTCGCTTTCGAAGGCGCTGCCGCTGCTCAAGACGGGCTTTGCGATGCTCGTCGCGCCCATCGGATTGGTCAAGACGGGGATTCATGCGCTCACGGCCGCTATCGCCGCCAATCCCATCGGTCTGCTGCTGACGCTCATCACTACGGGCATCAGTCTTTTCATAGCGTTCGGCGACAGCGCCGAGGATGCCGCCGAGAAGAACGGCGAGTTGACCAATAAAGTCATCGAGGAGGCCCGGCAGGTCAATGCCCTCGTAGGCAAGCTCTCCTCGGCCAACACCTCGGAGCAGGAGCGCAAGGCGGCCCTCGAAGAACTCAAAGGCGTGCAGCCCCAAATCGTCGAGGGACTGAGTGCCGAAGCCCTCGAACTCGAAACGCTCAGGAAGCGAGCAGCGGAATATAATCAGCAGTTGGTACTGCGTATCGCCCTTGCGCGGAAGCAGGATCAGGTGACTGCGGCTATTGAGCGGCAGACCGAGGCGGGAGTCCGGCAGGCGGAGAAGGAGGCGGAACTCTATGCCTATCTCTCCGATATCGGGGCGAAGCTGGCGAGCGGCGACTTCGAGTTCGGCAGGCATAACCAGAACAAAGGCTTCTACGAGTGGAAGCAGGCGTCGGAGCAGTTGCAGAGCAGCCTTATCAACCACTTCAACGAGATCATGGCCGGCGGCGATTCGCTTGCGGAGAAGGCCCGCCGTGTGCAGCAGATGTTCCAGCCGCAGGCACGTTACGGGGACAAGATCCGTATGGACGACGTGAGTATGCGGAAGATCAACCGGATGCGGGGCGATGTCCGTGAGTTGGGCGAGGAGGTGACCGCGGCGGGCGATCTGGTCTTGCAGGCCGAGACCGAGGTACGAAACTTCGCCGAGGCGTTCTCGCTGTCGCTGACTTCGGCCGTGGAGGATGCTTCCACCTCTGTCGACGGATTAGGCGGTGCGGCGGACGGAGCTTCGATGCGGACACAGAAGAGCATAGAAGAACTCAATGAAGAGATCAAGAGCCTCGAAGCCCAAAAGCAAAAATCGTTCGATCCGACGGAGATCGCCGGTTTCAACCGGCAGATCGCGGAACTGCGTCGTGAGGTCAATCGTCTGAACGAACTAGGAACATCGGCTACGCAGGCAACGGGTAAGATTACGGCGCTGCAAGCCGAGATCAAGAAGTTTGAGACGCAGAAGCAAACGGCGTTCGATGTGGAGGAGATCGCTGCCTGCAACGCCCGTATCGAGGAGTTGAAGAAGGAGATCGACGAGCTGAACAAGGTGCTTCCGCAAGACCTGCTGCCGCGCGAGCCGCTCGCACCCATTCTGCCGGACGGTATGAAGCTGTCCATGCCGCAACTCGAAATCAAACCGCCCGATCTGAAACCCATTGTGACGCGGGCAATGGAGCAGATGAAGGCCATCCGTGAGTTAGTTCGGGGCGAAGTGTTCGGCTGGGCGGATGAGGTCGGTGGCAAGCTGGAGGGCGACATTCGGGATGTCGAACAGGTGGTGGCTACCTATACCGAAGCGCTCGTATCCAAAGGCTGGGAGTTCGGTGCCGCATTGGAACAGGTAGGCGGAGTGGTCAGGGAGACGATACAGAGTTTCGACCAATCGCTCTCGACATTCCTTGCCAACAGCATCGTCGCGGCGGCCGAGGCCATCGGGCAGATCATGGCCGGCGACCTCGGATTCGGAGGGCTGATGAAGGCCATCCTGTTGCAGTTCGCTAATTTCCTCAAGCAGATCGGCTCGCAGATGATCCAGTTCGGTGTAATGATCATCGCTTTCAAGTCGGCCCTCAAATCGGTGCTGGCCAACCCGTGGGCAGCGATCGCCATCGGTGCGGCGATGGTGGCGGCTGCGGCCGTGATGACGGCGCTCATCAACAAGCAGGCGAAAGAGAACGCGCCGAAGCTGGCCAAAGGCGGTCTCGCCTTCGGCCCGACCTATGCGATGGTCGGTGACAACCCCAATGCCAGAGTCGATCCGGAAGTCATAGCACCGCTATCCAAACTCAAGGAGATGATGGTCGGTAGTAGCTCGGCGCAGCACATACAAATAACCCTCGGCGGTCAATTGACGGCCAAGGGTCGGGATTTAGTATATATTCTCGGTAAAGAGAACTTTAAGTCAGACGTGTTAGGAGGATAATCTACTTTAAGTTGATTAAAGAGAAAAAATCGGTCGTATTTTCCTTGTCTACAAGAATTTCCAAAAATGATTTCAGATCGTCTCTGACTTCCGGTTTATTCAAGAGTATCTCACCGAGAGTTCTCAATCTATTAAGTTGTTGAGTGTTTTTTATTCTGCTTCTTAATGTGCTATTCGTTTTAATTGCATCAATAAATGCTTCTGTAGATGCATTGTCGAAAAATTCAAACATTTCAGATATTCGAGGGGCTGCTGTATCGGAATAAAAAGCAGTTCTTGCATATTGATAGCTATTTCCTTTGTATCCTACATATGTTAATGTTAGAGCACTAACATATCGTATGATATATTCAGAAGGAATATTGTATCCTAATCTTTGAAGGTAGTTTACAGCTTGACCTTCTATTGCCCAATTGTCCAGATTATCTTCCAATCTTTTGATAGCTGGATCAAATAAAATACGTCTACTTGCACTTGATACATAACGAAGCCCATTTACCATTGTCAAAAGGGAAGTTGCTTTGTCTATCTTTTCTCTATTTCCTTCGACAATTAACTTGTCATATCTATTGCCAATTTGTTTTCTAACATCTCTTGAGATAACTTTCCATAGAATTGGAAAACTAAATTCGATGTTCCCTTTTAATCGCACGGATGCATTATCTACCAGATACATACTAAAAAGTCGGTTTGTCATTTCAGATTTATATATATCCGGCAAATCTGTAAAAGCTTGCTCTATCGCTATTTCATTCTTGTTATATGCATCCGAATCCATTGTTATAATGTATTCGTTTACATCTATAATCGTTGGGGGATATTCTTGAGACAAGACGAAACGATTGCAATCTGCAATCATATTAAAAACTTTAAATAGCGTAGGATCAGAGCTGTCAGGATGACCATAATATATATTCCTTGTTTCTCTTGCTTGTTGAAGGATTTTATGCGCTTCCCAACTAATAACACCAATTTTGAAAGCACCATCTATTAATTCAATATCGGAAACATGGTCTTGGAAATCTTCGTAAGTTTTTATTTCTCGTCTTGGCTTAATCTCCTTATTAAATAAGTCCAAACTTCGATGTATAATCTTACGTCTTAAATCATCAACAACAGCGTTCCAATATGCCCCAATAGTGCTTCTTAAACCTCCAGCTGCTAAAACTTTTGTTGCCTCAATGACATATTTATTGTCCGTAAAATCTTCTCTAATATTTGTCAATTCGCGTTGTAGATAATCTATTTTATCACTCGGAATCACTATCTCAACGCTGGGCTCTTCTGTTTTAATTACCTCTTTCATAATCTTTGATTCTATTAAATACTTAATGGGACTTTGTCTCTATAAAGGTATAAAATTCTCCGCTACTTTCACAGCTATAAGAGATGGAATTTTATGGCAGGAGTACGGATCAAGGATTTGCAGGACGCCAAAGGGATTGTCGAGCGGTTCGACAATTTCCAGTTTGCGGTGGACAGTACGAACCCCGATACGACGCTCCGGCTGTCGGGTCGGGAGATGAAAGCGGCCATCGGCTCGCCCAAGCATACCCACGCCATCGAAGAGGTTACAGGGCTTCCCGGCGAACTGGAGAAGAAACTCGACAAAACGGGCGGCACGATGACGGGCGATCTGCGCGTCGAGGGCGATACGCATGTTCGCAACCTGCGTGTGGACGAATACCTCGAAGTGCCGGAACTCAAATACAACCGCATCACGGCTACCGGCAACGAATTTTGGGTGACTGACGGCGGTACAGTGGACGACGTGGCCGAGGGCGATGACGGCATCTACCTCGTAACGCTCAAGTCCGACGAGGACGAGGCGACGATCAACTTCCAATTTAAGGATATCCTGCGCGGCATCTTCTATACGGAGAACGACGAGAGCAATCATTCCGGCTTTCGCACGGCCTTTTTCGAGGTGACGGGCGTTATCGATGGGACGCACTTTTATTGCATTCCACTGAACAATATTCCTCCGCAGCGCTTTATGACCCTCGCCCGTCAGGGAAACAAGTCGGATGCGCATCGGCAAGGTTCGGTCTATATGGACGGCCTGCGGAAGTTTATCCGCGTGAGCGACGGGGTGACGGACGAGCGGATCGACGTGCGGAATATCAAGGTACAGCTCGGCGACCTTTCGGAGATCGCTCACCCCATTTTCGGACAGTTGGAGGGTTACGGAGCGTTGCTGGAAAATGCCTACGTCTGCGGGCGGCTTGTACAGCGTGATCCGCAGACGGGCGAGAATTGGGTGGTCGGAGCTGTTTCGGTTTCCGGCGAACAGGTCTTCCACTACGACGAGACGGATAAGGTCTCGCCCGATGTGATCGTCATCACCGCCAAAGAGCAGGGCTTCACCTCGGCGCCGGGCAACCGATTGTGGCAATACAAGGACGGTTCGGAGTGGGTGACCATCGACACGCAGCATGCGCTGACTTATACGCTGACGCCCGATGCCGAGATATGGCGCGGCCGTTCGACACTCACACTGCGTTATATCGTGGCGGGTGTCTACTACGACATGATTACCATCACGAAAGTCCGCAACGGCGATGCCGCCTACATCGTGACCGTCGAATCCTCCAACGGCAACCAGTTTCTGAACGGCGAGATGGTGACGCTCCTCACGGCCACCGTCTTCAAAGGTTCGCACGACATTACCGCACAGGTTCCCTATAATGCGTTCAACTGGACGCGCTTGTCGGACAATCCCGACGGCGACAAGGTGTGGAACGAGATGCATACGGCTGTCGGCAATCAAATCACCGTCACCAGCGCCGACGTTTACCGCCGCGCAGTGTTTAATTGCGAAGTTATTGTACCTTAATTATTGAAAACGTTGATGGCTCACAATAAGAGTCGACAGTGGTTCTTTTTCTCGGTCGTCATCATTTTTTAACCCGTATGCCAGTTTAACTCCTTTGCCGATTTGTTGATTTACTTTATCCAACCCTTCATGTTCGACCAAACGCAAATATTCGTGCATTAGCTCATGGTCATTTTGAATGAGCAGAAAAACCTCGTCGGTAATCGATTTGTTTTTCTGAGAAATAACCTTTTCAATAAATTGAGAGATAGCCATACAAGTAGATTTAATTATTACCAAAGATACGAATAATTAACGAATAACAAGATCATGGCAGTCATTTCACGAGGTCAGATTACGATCGTCGATTTGTCGGATGGCAAGTCGATCAACCTGTATTTGGGTTCGAATGTCGCGCTCACGCAGATCTACAACAAGGAGAACAGCACCTACTCGCCGAACTGGAGCGCGAGTCCCTTTTTGGTCATCACGCCGGAGGTCTATGTTACGGGCGTTCCGACCAATCAAATCTCCCGCCTGAAGGGGCCTCCGACATGGAAGATCAACGGCTCGGCCAACCTTGCCACCTATGGAGCTACGGCAGCGACCGCAGCTCCCTATGCGCTGACGATCAAAAACAACATGGGCTCCTATGCACAGATGCACGTCGAGTGCGAGGTAACGTATGTCGATCCGGACACCACGGCCGAGACGAAGGCGAAAACCTCGATCTCGTACGCCAAGACCGAGAATGCCGGACAGCTCGTCTGCGCCATCGCCTATGCTCCGAACGGGACGGTCTTTAAGAACGGCGCTGCGGCCAAACTGACGGCCCATTGCGATATGTGGCGCGGTTCGACCATCGACACTACGAACGTGAGCTACAAGTGGTATAAGCTCGGCAGCGGAGTGTGGACGGAGATCACCTCGGCCAATGCCGGAGGTGTCACAGGCTATACGACCAATGAAATTACGATTCCCGAATCGGCCGTGCTGAACTTCGAGTCGTTCAAGTGCGAGATCAAGGATACCGATCCGTCGAGCGGAACGTACAATACGACCGTCTCCGACATCATCTCTTTCGCCGATATGTCCGACCCATATCAGGTGGAGATCACTACTCCACAGGGCACGACACTCACCTCCGGCCTGACGCAGACGACCCTTACGGCGCAGGTGTGGCAGAACGGAGCATTGCTTTCCGATACCTTCTTTACGGGCGCGACCTGCCGCTGGCGCAAGTTCGACAAGAACGGCGTGCTGGATACGACGTGGGGCTCGGCAGGCATCAAGACCGGCCGGTCGATCACCGTCATGCGAGGTGAAGTATCCGTGGCGGCAACCTTTACCGTAGAAATCGAAAAATAGAGTCACATCCTATGGCAGTAATCGGACGGGGACAAATCACCATCCATATCGCGGAGCAGGGCGAGCCGGGGAAACCCGGTACACCCGGCACGTCGTCGTTCCTACATATCCGCTATTCGGCTAATGCGAACGGCAATCCGATGACGACGACTCCGAACACCTATATCGGCATTGCCGTTACCACCTCGGCCACGGCTCCGACGAGCTATGCCGACTACGCATGGTCGCGGCTGACGGGTACAGCGGGTAGCAACGGTGTGCCCGGTACGTCGTCTTATATCCATATCCGCTATTCGGCCAACTCCAACGGCAACCCGATGACCACCACGCCTAATACCTATATTGGCATCGCCGTTACGACTTCGGCCACGGCTCCGACAGGCTATGCCTCCTATACATGGGCCAAGTGGAAGGGCGACAAGGGCAATCCCGGAGATAAAGGCGATAAGGGGGACAAAGGAGACAAGGGCGATAAAGGAGATACGGGCTCGGCGGGAACCGCCGGACCGGGGATCGTCTATCGCGGTACGTTCAGCGCTTCGACCCTCTATTACAACAATACGCTGCGACGCGATGTGGTCAAGTACGGTTCTACTTACTACATTTACAAAGGGTCGAACGGCGTTTCCGCTGCATGGAACAGCGTTAACTGGGAGTCGTTCGGGGCGCAATTTACTTCGGTCGCTACCGACTTGCTGCTGGCCCAGCTCGCCTATATCGACAATCTCGGTGTGAAGAATCTCCGCACGGCGACCTCCGGGCAGCGGGTGGAGATCACACAGGCAAAGAATTCTATGGCGTTTTATATGCCGTCGCAATCGACGCCCGTGCTGGAGATCAAGACCACGAACGATGCGGTCTATATGGGACAAGGAGCGGGATTTCAGATCAAGCAGCCGGCCACCGACATCTCCATCTTCAAGGGAATTCTGCAAAATAGCAGCGAAGGAAGCGGCATCTCCGTTCCTGTCCTGCCCATCGGCCAGCCGGAAACCATCGCGCAGAACTGCATTTTGCAGACCTACACGAATACCAGCACGACCAAGTACAAGTGTGGGATGTATATTGATGTCAGCGGCACGCAGGGAACCGCCGCGAACTCCGACCGCCTGCACGGAATCTTCATCCAGTCGGGCGGCATGTTCATCGGTGGCGACTATACCGAACTACGGTCGAACAACGTGCTGTGCGGCGTAACCTGCGCCGGCAAAGTCAGTGCTATGGGCTCCTTGCTTCGCAGTTGGGTTATCTCCCACATGGGCGGTTACCTCACCTCAAGCAGAACAGGAGAAGGCCGCTATCGCATCAGTTTCTCCAAAACGTCCTATCTGCTCGGAGCCTATGATTACAGCGTCATTATTATGCCGGACGGCCCGCATTCGAGCGGCAGTCACGGAGCGTATGCCTGTACGATGGCACGGACATCCTCTTATTTCGACGTATGGACTGCGGACGATGCTTCGACCAACGACTGCGGATTTACCTTTATCGTAATTATCATGAACAAATACTTTGCGAACTAATATGACGACCCTTTATGCGAAGTTAGAAAATGGGGTACTCGTTACCACTTGCGCTCCGGAGGAGGATGCCGACCTGATCGCCCAGCTTATGTCCGATGGTTTCAAGCCTTACGATGAAAGCTCTCCGCAGCCGCAGGCCGAGGAACTTCAGGCCGTCGTTCCCATTTACCGCGATACGGGAGAGGCAATCATACTCGAATGGAAAGTCGAAGAGAACAGCCCCGAAAAAGTCGAGGCCGAGATCGAGCGGCTGAAAGCGGAGCTGACGGCTACGGATTACCAGATCATCAAGTCTTACGAATACGCTCTTGCCGGTGTGCCGGCCGCTTATGATATCGAGGAGCTGCACACTTCGCGCGAACAGCAGCGAATCCGGATTCGGGAGCTGGAGACACTGCTCTCGCCGGAAGAACCCGTCGATCCTGCGCCGACACCGCCGTGGCACTCCGGCGGCACGGTAGATTAACGGACAGCAAAGCCGCAATCTTGTTCGATTGCGGCTTTGTTTAAATTGTCTGAATGAACTTATCCGATGGCCGGTTGCAGACCTTTGTCGAGAACGCCGGCCAGACTTTCCATCTCCATCCCGATTCTGCGTTTGGTCATCTTCGCATAAACCTGCGTGGTGCGGATATTCTTATGGCCGAGCATCTTCTGCACGGTTTCGAGGGCCACGCCGTTTTCGAGCGTTACGGTCGTGGCAAAGGTGTGCCGAGCGATGTGAAAGGTCAAATTCTTGTCGATGCCGCAAATGGCCGCGATCTCCTTGAGGTAGTCGTTTACCTTTTGATTGGCAGGAATCGAAAGCAGCCGGTCGTGAGAGGTTTGGTCGGCATACTTTTCCAGTATGGCTCGCGGAATATCGAGCAGGGGAACATAAACTGCGACTTTCGTCTTGTCACGTCGGGTGTCGATCCACAGTCGGCCGTCGTTGCCCATAACCACTTCCGACTTTTTCAGTCCCCGCACGTCGGTGTAGGCAAGGCCCGTGAAGCAACTGAAAACGAAGATATCCTTTACCCGCTGCAACCGCTCCGAGGTCATCTCCTTCGACATGAGCACCCCTAGTTCGTCGATGGTCAGATGCTCGCGGTGCGTCTCCTCCATCGAGATTTTGAATCCGCCGAACGGATCCGCCGTAACCCAGCCGTTGTCCTTCGCCGTTTTGAAAACCGTCCTCAAGCGCTGGATCATCTTCATGTGGTAGTTGTGTCCGTTCTTACCGTCTACCGTGCGCAGGTAAATGTAGAAATCGTTGATGAACTTCGTGTTTATGTCCGAGAGAAGAATATCCTTGATCTTGTATTTCGCCGCCATGAACTCGGCCAGCCGGCGCCGGGTGAGCAGATAACGGGTGTAGGTCTTGTGGGTGGTCTCCTTGCCGACGAGTGCCCTGTAATCCTCGTTGAACTCGTCGAAGAGTACCAGCAGCCGCTTGGCCTCGTCGCTGCGCGAGGTGAGGATGCTCTTCAGACGCATGGCCGTAATCGCCTCACCGCGGAAGAAGAGTTCGTTGTACTTGTTCTTGATCACGTTCCGGTAGTTGTCGAGCATCTCGTTGATGTACTTGTCCTCGGCGCTTCTGCCCGGTGTCCGGCACTCCTTGCCGAGCCAGCGGTCGGGATCGACGTCGATGCGAGTGGCCAGATGTACCATTTCGCCGTTTACCGTAACCCTTGCCAGAATCGGCGCTTTGCCGTTGGCCTTCAACTTCCCTTTCTGCGCGACGAAAAGGATCGAAAATGTGCTTTTGTTCGTCATAACCGTATGTGTTAAATAAATATGTATGTTCCGCTCTTCTCTGCAAAGCTACCGGCTTTCGTGCTGCCGACCGCTCGTTGCTCTGCGGCAAACTGCGACACTCCTTGCGTAAAACCGCGACATCGCTTTGATGGATTGTTATAACATGCTCTGAATGTGTTGTTTACACGACAAACATAACCTTACTCTTTGGAACACGCAAGTCTTTCGAGCAGTAAATCAAAGGTTTATGCGAGATTTATCGGGATCCGGATTTTTGCGGCAGAAAATAGAGACTGTGTAACCGGAAGATTGCCAATAATTTAGCCGTTTATAAAATGTAATGATTTGAAATACAAAGAAATGCGTTCCAATTCGTAACCTGTTGTCGCAGGGTGTCGTAGGGCGGTTACGATTAGGTTACGCTGGGGCTGTCGCAGGCCGTCTTTCGGTGACCTGTTTTGTCGTAGTCGGAGGATACGGATAGCGGGGGAGGAGAAAAAGAAGGACGGGATGCCGATTCGGGCTTCGAATGTCGCCGGAGGCCGATATGCAGAGGTGCGAATACGAAAGAAGCGGTCTTTCAACCGCTTCTTCATTAGGCTGTTAGCCTTGTCTTGTGATCCCCGTGGGGCTCGAACCCACGACCCCAACATTAAAAGTGTTGTGCTCTACCAGCTGAGCTAGGAGATCGTTTTTATAGGTTCGATATTCGCAGGATCAAAATCAGTCGCCTGACTTTCAGTGATCCCGCTGGGGCTCGAACCCAGGACCCCAACATTAAAAGTGTTGTGCTCTACCAGCTGAGCTACGGAATCTCCGATACCAAGAGGGGTGTTTCCCGTTTTTGGTGGTGCAAATGTATAGAATATTTTTGTTTTACCAAAATAAAACGATATTTTTGTAGGCGTTTAAGTGAAAAAATTCAATTCTAAACTCATATTACCTATGTGTAAAGCGTTAATTATCGGTGCCGGAGGCGTCGGAACGGTCGTAACCCAAAAAATCGCCGCCAATCCCGTTTTTACGGACGTGATGCTGGCCAGCCGGACCAAATCCAAGTGCGACGCCGTTGCGGCGGCTATCGGCGGCGGCCGTGTCAAGACCGCGCAGGTCGATGCCGACAATGTGGCCGAATTGTGCGAACTCTTCCGCGCGTTCCGTCCCGACATCGTGGTCAACGTGGCCCTGCCTTATCAGGACCTGACGATCATGGACGCCTGCCTCGAATGCGGCTGCAACTACCTCGACACGGCCAATTACGAGCCCAAGGACGAGGCGCATTTCGAATATTCGTGGCAGTGGGCCTATCAGGACCGCTTCAAGGCCGCGGGGCTGACGGCGATCCTCGGCTGCGGCTTCGATCCGGGCGTTACGGCCATCTTCACGGCCTATGCCGCCAAGCACCATTTCGACGAGATTCATTACCTCGATATCGTGGACTGCAACGCCGGCAATCACGGCATGGCTTTCGCCACGAACTTCAACCCCGAAATCAACATCCGCGAGGTGACGCAGAAGGGCCGCTATTACGAAAACGGCGAATGGGTCGTCACCGAGCCGCACGAAATCCACCGTCCGCTCAACTATCCCGGCATCGGCGAGCGCGAATCCTACGTGATCTACCACGAGGAGCTTGAATCGCTCGTCAAGAACTATCCGACCATCAAGCGCGCCCGTTTCTGGATGACCTTCGGTCAGGAGTACCTCACGCACCTGCGCGTGATTCAGAATATCGGCATGGCGCGTATCGATCCGATCATCTACAACGGCGTCGAGATCGTCCCGATCCAGTTCCTCAAGGCGGTGCTGCCCGATCCCAAGTCGCTCGGCGCCAACTACCACGGCCAGACCTCGATCGGCTGCCGCATCCGGGGCGTCAAGGACGGCAAGGAACGCACCTATTATATCTATAACAACTGCGACCACGAGCAGGCTTTCAAGGAGACCGGCACGCAGGCCGTCAGCTTCACCACGGGCGTTCCCGCGGCGCTCGGCGCGTCGATGTGGGCCAAGGGCCTTTGGCGCGGCGCCGGCGTCTTCAACGTCGAGGAGTTCGATCCCGATCCGTTCTTGGCCGAGCTGGGCGAGCAGGGGCTGCCGTGGCACGAGCTTTTCGATACCGATATCGAGCTTTGATCCGCAGACCCGTTTCCGATATTCCCCGCAAGGTGCGACAATCCGCAAAGCGCGAACAGACGATTCTGTTTGCGCTTTTTTCATGCCCGGCAGCGGCCCCTCCCCGGCGCAGATTTCCGCCGGGTTTTGTATTCAGATCGTGGCCCGTCCTGCTGGGGCTGAAGATTATCTCGGTGTGCACAGCCGACCGCGTCGTGGTCGTCGATAGATATTGAACCGGGGCGCGCTTCACTATGCCGAATCGCGGTCCGATACCTCCGCCGCAGGTCCGCGCTTTTTCCGGGGGGGGGGAGATTTTTCCGGCTGAATATGTATAATATATGATACAATTTTATTATCTTTGGCTGTCAATTAACCCACTTGATAGTTATGAAAATGAAATGTATCCTATGTACGTTAGGCGCGCTTGTGATGTGCACGGCGCCGGTTTTCGCACAAGCTGCGAATAAGCAAGAGAAATCGGAATTCAACCCGCACTGGTTTATGCAGGTGCAGGCCGGAGCGTCCTATACGCTCGGCGAAGGGCCTTTCGGCAAACTCGTATCGCCCGCCGCGGCATTGTCGGCCGGGTATCAGTTCTCGCCCGTCTGGGGGCTGCGTTTCGGCCTGAGCGGCTGGCAGAGCAAGGGCGCATGGGTGTCGCCCCAAACCACCTATCAGTATAAATACCTGCAGGGCAATGTCGAAGCCACGCTCGATCTGGCCAACCTTTTTGGCCGCTTCAATCCCCGCCGGACGGTTAATCCCTACCTGTTCGCCGGTGTCGGCCTGAACGGAGCGTTCGACAACGACGAGGCCCACGCCCTTAACGACAGCGGATATCGGCTGGGCAACATCTGGTCCGGAAGCAAAGTGTTCGTTGCGGGCCGTCTGGGTCTCGGCGTGAATTTCCGCTTGTCGGACTGTGTGCTGTTTGGGGTGGAGGTGAATGCCAACATGCTCTCCGACAAGTACAACTCGAAGAAGGCCGGCAACCTCGACTGGCAGTTCAACGCGCTGGGCGGCTTCACGTTCCGTTTCGGCAAGAACCATAAGAAAGCCCGCACGGCGGCGGTCGTTCCCGCTCCGGCCCCGACCCCTGCGCCGGAACCCGCTCCCGCTCCCGTCGAGGAGAAGCCCGCGGTGAAGGAGACGCCTGCTCCGGCTCCTGCGGCCGTTGCCGAGCGACCGGCCGAACTGCGTGAGAACATCTTCTTCCGGATCGGCTC
>ERZ772893.335-NODE-335-length-64873-cov-6.049230_pt1 | contig 64873 bp, 52 predicted proteins | sample MGYA00511482_ERZ772893 | MGnify/ENA primary metagenome ERZ772893 (study PRJEB29015, sample SAMEA2737687) | human gut metagenome | biome: human gut; feature: human-associated habitat; material: faeces | place: China | collected 2012 ... | reverse complement strand
CGAGACCTTTTCCGATTGTGTCTGACAAAATTACAAAGTGAAGATTTTCAACAGGTTCGTCTGTCAATTCATAAAGCCTGTTTTGGATTCGCTGAAAGCTGTCCTCTAAACACAGATAGAGCGCAGTTCCTTGTGTAGTTTCCTGACTTAAAACTTTTTCTCCTTTCGCTATCGACAAGCACATATCCAGCGCAAGCCAGGACTTTCCCACCTTCGGTGCGCCTGCTAAGATATACAGACCTTGTGCAAGCAAGCCATCAACAACATACTCGATTGGCTTGTACATGGTTGTCATAATTTCTTCGCAGGACTTTGAGTTGAACTTTTTCAAGTTATCAAGCCTCCTTTTCTTTTTTTATTACTTCTTCCCCACAACAGTACAGTTCCTGTCAGAAAGCCTTGCGTGACTTAATGATGTATTTACAAGCTTGGTACGCTCCAGCTCCTTCTGCACGATCTTCGCTGTACTTCGCCGCTTGGTATCTATCCTGCGTGGGATTTAATTGTCAAGATTCTTTTTGCCTCTCAATCTGTAGCCGACGAAAAGAAGCATTTTATGCGTTCGTGAAAAAATTTTGTAGGGTTGCACAAGTCTGCTCATATGATTTCGACCATTTTAACTATGCTCTTCCGCTTGTATAGGGGAAGAAGTCACCGTTTTGATACCCCTTTATCTGAAAGGATTCATAAAGCTTGTAGAGGTGAACAAAGTCATAACGGATTTTTTGTAGAGTTTGCTCTCACTTGTATACGGAAAGAAGTTGAGGTTTTGACAACCATTTTGACAGCAATTATTTTAAAGTTTGTATCTCTGCACAAAATCAGAACAGAAATCTTGTATGGTTTGCTCTCACTTGTATACGGTAAGAAGTTGAGGTTTTTACAACCATTTTGGCAGGAATTATTTTAAAGTTTGTATCTATGCACAAAATCAGAACAGGAATTTTGTATGGTTTGCTCTCATATGTATAGGGGGAGAAGTAGCTATTTTGGCAACCGGATTTGAATTAATAATTTTCAAATTATATGTCTTCTTTTTGTTTTTCAAGATTCTATGTTTTACTCTTTCTTCCACTGGAGATATCTATCCAAACAAAAAAGCCCACAAAGACTTTTAAATCTTTGTGAGCTTATTACTCTCCAATTCTATGGTATCTCAAATTGAAACAGTTGTCAATAGGTTGCCGCAAGATTTGTAAGGTACGACAAATATCAGAAATTTGACACAGGGACAAGTTGTGAATTTAAAACGTAGCTCGGTGACACACCCCCTATGTCAAAGTGGTATTTGCTTATCAATTAATGTTTGATGTGCTTCTGGTTTTTTCACGACAGTACATTTCCTGTCAGGAATATTAGTTCTACTTAAGGACGTTTTTCCATGCTTAGAAGTAATCAGATGAATTAATCTGTATGGTTTGCTTATTCGACTTTCATTTAAGAAGGAGTATACAGCAGTTTAATTGCTTACGCTATATTACATCGTGCTTATATGCACTTTTTGTATTAATAATTACTTATGCTGATGAAGGGTGATAAGACGGTCGAGGTGGGTGAAATACTGCCCGATTTGGGCTTGCTCATCAAGTGATGGAAGTGAAACAGCTATTTCCATAACCTTGTTTTTTGAAATGTTGTACCGTGATATACCCTGTGCCAGCAAAATAATTTTTGCTCTTATAGCTTCAGAGCGTAGCATATACGCAAGATAGTAACTGTCGATTTTTTCTGAAGGACGAAATCCAAAACAAAAGCTGTTAAGGTAGGTTTTCCCTTGCTTTTTAAGTAAAACAGAGGACATTCCCACTTCCTCTGGTGTTTCGGACGAAGTGGTAAAAAACACATCTCCAATTTCAACTTCGTTTTGCTTTGAATCAATTTCTATTGGCTCGGTCATTTCAGAATTACAAATTGGATTAGAAAAAACACTCATATAGGTCACAAATCGAGCCTGTCCGTGACCAAAATCATCTTTTGTTTTACCTGACAATCCTGTATATGTTCGCCCCATATCCCCCAGCTCACGCTGTTCCCAAGCGTCAGTAAATCCCTTAAACCTGATAGCAGGTTTTTTATTCTCAGCCATAGTTATTCACCCGATAACAGCGATTTAAACTCGCTGAGTCCTTTCATATCAAATTCATTTCCGCACAGATCGTCGATCAGAGAACACAACTCTTTCTCTGTTTTTGATATTTCTGCTTCAATATCAAAGTATGTAGTTTCATATTTCTCGGCAATAGAAGTAATTTTAGTCACAAGACCGCTTACAATGGTGTCAGGGATAGAATACAGATTATCCACTTGATTTTAAGCAGCTCCTTGACCTGTTCGTCGGAAAGTCTCTCAATAGTCTCCTTAGTTTTTGCGTGAAGCTGTGCTGTTTTGGTCTTGATCTTCGCTTTCAAATCTTTTTCTTCCTTAGAAATCGCTTCAACCCTTGACAGCTTTTCAATAAGCTCCCGTGTTTGCGCAGACTCAGGCTCAGACTTTAATGCCTTGATTTTCTTAGAGATTTCCTTAACAACAAAGGCGGTATTGTCATCGTTAAGCTGATTCTCGCAGGTCTGTTTTTCATCTTCCGTCATGCTGTCGATAATTTCATCATACTCAGACGGAATTTCAGCAAGACGGTTTTCCTTTTCTTTGAGAGCATTATAGTCATCACTTAATATTGTTGTCTGAACAAGCTCAAAAGGAATAATGTGTCCTACCCAACCCTCCTGAGTTTCCTGTTCCTTGCCGTCCTTGTTCTTTATCACAATATTAGGGTCAACTTTTTTAGTTGCCTCAAAGCCCTCTGTTTGTATTATTTCGAGGTCAACTGCGATTTTACCCCATTCTCGTCAAGAAGCTGATACGCTTCATACTTGTCAACTAACTGAACATCAGCAAGACGAGCAAAGATATTTTCACTTATTGCAGTTTCTTCTTTTGAAATTTCAACAGAAACTGCATTTTCAATAAGTTCTGTGCACAGATAGTCCTCAAAACCGTTAAATGCGAGCTTATATGCCTGTTCAAAACTGTTTACATCTTCGTTATTGTATATTGCTGATTTGATATTATCGCAAGCAAGCTGAAGATATGGGGTATCGCTCGGCTTGAACAATGCAGATCTTAAATTAGGAAAAGCGTTCCAATAATCTGCAAGGTTGTCGATTTCATTTACAGGAATTCCGCCGAACATAGAGGCATAAATATCCCAGGTTTTTGCGCTTTCAGAGGAGTCAACATATCTTGGAATGTTGAGGTTGTAGTCGTTCTGTCTGATTTCATCACGGGAAACAACCTTTGAAAACTTCTGAATGCTTACTCTTGCAGCTACAGTATCAACAATACGCTTGATGTCAGAAGCACGGAGTTTGTTATTTTTGCCCTCTTTTACAAAACCTTTGGAAGCATCGATGATAAGTACATCGTTGTTATCACGCTTTTGCTTCAGAACCATAATAATTGTTGGTATGCCTGTTCCGAAGAATATATTTGCAGGAAAACCGATAATAGTGTCAATCTTATTGTTTTCAATAAGATTCTTTCTGATAGTGCCTTCTTCACCACCTCTGAACAGTACACCGTGCGGAAGAACGATAGTCATAATACTTTCGGGACGAATATGATAGAGGTCGTGAAGCAAAAACGCATAATCAGCTTTACCCTTTGGTGCTAAGCCGAATCTTGCATAACGAGGGTCGGATTCCTTGCCCGAGGAATCCCAAGCCTGTGAATACGGAGGATTTGAAACTACCGCATCCACATAAAGCGGCTCATAGGTTTCTGTCGGATTACTGTCGTCAAAATAAGGCCAGTCTTCCTCCAATGTGTCACCGCAGCGAGTTGTTATGTTCGACGGCTTAATTCCTCTCATAACCAGATTCATTCGTGTCAGGTTATATGTATTTTCCTTAAGTTCCTGTGCGTAATATTTGATATTATCCGAGTTGGTAACATACTTCGAAACACTCTTGCCAATGTTGATCAACAGTGAACCGGAGCCGCTTGTCGGGTCGGTTGCCGTGTCTAAAATGATACAATGTAACGGAGCGTAATTTTTACTCTTTAACGATGCACATGCACAGGTGCAAAAATGCACACCCCTCATAACGATGCCGTATGCACCGTTACGGAGTATATGGGCATAAAAAACTCCTTACCACCACGCAGGTAGTATGGAGTTTCTTCGTATTTAGTTGTTGTAAAAACAGAGTCTTATATTACACATCTTTTAAGAAGACCAAATCTGACATCCACTTGGCTACAGCTTCTGCAAAGGTCTCTTGATTCTTATGCAATTTTATATTGCTCTCCAAAAAGGCGCATATTGCCTCTTTAGACATCACACCGTTGGTGATTGCCTTTTGAAGGATTTTTTGTCGTTCAGTGTCCGATAAACCAATGGTCTTTGCAACTGTATACCCCAGTTGTTTAAGGGCAGACTCAGATTTTTTGAAATCAAACTTGCTTACAGCATCGACCGCAGCGTCTGTAATCACTTTTACAGTTTGATTGTTCAGTATACTATGGCCTGTGCCACCAGATGGTTTTGCTTTTATTTTTGAGTTAATTACCTTTCCTGTTACAACTGCGGCTGTTAAACTAAGGCCCACTTCCACAACTGTTGTCAACACTGGATGCTTATCTGGAAAGTCTTTAACCGTATTGACGGCATTCACAATACCATTCATCACAGAACCTTTTGATGTTTGTTTTACAGAAGTGCTTTTCGTTATTTTGGAAACGAATGGCGGTTTAACAGTAGACTTTTGAGGATTCGAAATTGGTGGGTCGGTTCCAGAACTCTGTTCTGGTTGCGTTTCTTCAAGCATTTCTACCTCTGCATCCACCGGAGGAGTTTCAATCGTAATGATTGGATTGCTGAGGTTAATTACTTCACAAGGAATCAATTCACATTCGCCAAATGTTAAAAACTGCTTTGATACCGGATCATAGTACCAATTGGTTGGATTTTGCCAGCTCCCCTGGTGTGCTTCAAGGTGTTCTGATTTGGTAAGAAACTGGATGTTATTAGGGTCGCCTTGATACTCTGGATATTTCTCAACACTTTTCATATGCTGACCGTGAAATGCTTTTCCGTCTTCATCATAAGCTTTTCCTCTATCCAGAATATCTTGCTGTTGTTCTTGAGTCCAATCACGAGTACCCTTACCCTCACGAACCAAATCTTGCTCTTTTTCCCACGCTGCAAGAATGGCCTTATTGGCCTCGAAGGTTCTATTTGACATAGAATCAACCTCCTATTCCAAGCAGCTCATACAGATCACTTAAGAAGGCATAGAAATTCTGATATATCTCGTCTTCTTCAATTCTACCAGCCTCATGATTGTAGATAGAAATCTGTTCTCCTTTCTTTTTGCATAGAATAGGATCACCAGTAGCCAACGCACCAATTACGATATAATTATCGTTTGGTCTGTCACTGTCATTCGCGTCAATCATAGGTTTGTGTGCAATACCATAAAACTGCACGCCGGCCGGCAAGAAGAACTCACCGCCATCCGAATATGCTAACCATTCCTTGTACTGTGTCGGAAGAGTTATACCATTCGTATTCTCAAAAGCTAAAATCTGTTCTTCAGTTGCACCTTCGAGAAAGCGCATTTTTCCTTGTTTTGTTATTATATCAAGGATTTTTTTCAATTCATCCGAAATCATAATAGTCCCTCCACATCAGTTACTGTTGTAACCAAATACTCTGCTTTGCAATGTTTCCTTCCACCAAGACTCCCTCTCCAGGATAACGTGGTCATCCACCCTTGCATTATAATTTTCCAGAATCGAATACTGGAAATTATTTTTTATATAATCAAAGCCTTTCTCTGAAACAAGGTCTTTTAATTCTACATTGCCGCCGTGTCCGTTTTCCGCATAGCTTGACCATCGAGCCAAAAGCATACCATTATCACTCGTTGCCGAGCCAACATACAGCTTGCCCGTGTGATTATCAGTTATGAGGTATACCGCCTTTTGATTTTCCAGGGCGGCAATCCAACTCTTCTTCTGTCTTGCAATGATGGAGTACAACTGTGCATAGGAAAGACGAACCCTGTCATATCCGGGAAATTCATCGCCATCGAACAGTGCAGGAAGGATCTCAAGCACCTCCAAATCATCGCAGATAGAGCCGTATTCACGACATTGGGTCTGAAATGTTTTGTGGTATTTTAGAATGACACGGCCAAAAAATTTACGGTATTTTTCCAGTTCTTCGCCCTCGTAATTAATACCATCTTTGACATCTAGATCTTTGGTAATAAGTTTTATGGTTGTCAGAAGCCAAGTATCGTATGATAGTTTCAGAAGACAAACAGCCACCTGTCCCACACGATAATATTTCCTTTGACCACGCCAAAAGAACCATCTAATATTTACAATATCGGGATTTTGTAGATACAAGTCCATAGGATCATCTGTTCCGTTATGTTGATTAAACTTGATTCTGGTGTTCGCATAATCCTCCGGCTTGATATTCAACAAATCGTTCAATGTGATTTTTGTCATTTAATCCACCTCATCATTTGCCACCGACAGATCAAAATTCTCACACGCTCACTTTCAATTGATGGTTTTATTAGGTCAAGCGGAGATGTACATTCTTCTCCGCAAATACTCTATCAATATAATTTATTATATCACATAACATAGCTGTTTTCAATAAGTATACGAAAAAAGCACTCGGTTTTTGTGTAGTGCTACAATAGATATTGTACAGGTTGCCCTGGTGATAATCAACATTGGTATTGACTCAAAGCCACTAAAATGCTATAATATAATGAAATAGCTATACGCTGATTCGCCTATTATTGGCAAATAACGAGGTGTATTATGAAACCAATTCTTAAATATAGAGGTGGAAAGTCAAAGGAGATACCGAATTTCTCCAGCTTTATACCAAAAGACTTTGATACCTATTTTGAGCCTTTCCTCGGTGGAGGAGCTGTTTTCTTTCATCTTGCTCCCCAAAAGGCTGTTATTAATGATATAAATGAAAAGCTCATTCAGTTCTATCTTGAATTACAGACAAATCCTACCGCTGTAAGAGAACAGTTAGATAGACTGCAAGCGTTATATGAAGCTAATCAAGCTGAATATGAACAGCTTAAAGCATTAACACCTGATGAGCGGGTGGAAAATAAAAACGAGGCTTTGTACTACCTTATAAGAGATATGTACAATCATAAAATCCCCATTGAGTATCTTGAGTCAGTTATCTACTTCTTCATCAATAAAACAGCATACTCAGGCATGATAAGGTTTAACGCCCAAGGCGAGTACAATGTTCCTTTTGGAAGATACAAGAACTTCAACACACAGTTAATTACTCCTGAGCATTTTGCGCTTATCAAATCAGCACATATTATGTCAGGCGATTACTCTAAAGTGTTTGAAATGGCAACCGAGAAGGATTTTATGTTTTTAGATCCACCATACGACTGTATATTTAATGATTATGGTAATATTGACTTCAAAAACGGCTTTGACGAAGAACAGCATCGTAGACTCGCTGCCGACTTCCGTAATCTGTCATGCAAAGCATTGATGATTATAGGAAAAACGGAACTTACAGAAGAATTATACGGTGTGTTCGTTAAGGGCGAATATGAAAAGTCTTATGCGGTCAATATAAGGAACAGATTTAAGTCTGAATCTATGCATATAATAGTAACAAACTATTAAAGGAGATATAGTTATGGCACGATTACAAGGTAGAACATTGTTTTTCATTACTTCTCCTCGTTCTCCGTTCAAAATGATCCCTGAAATATCCTTACTTGTAAAAGATTTTACTGGTAAGGAGTGGAATACAACTACTCAAGAGGAGTTTATAAAGGAATTAGTTCAAGATGAGCATTTTGAAGGAACCGGCTCACCAAAGGATTTAGCTTTCAGCGCTCGTGATAGAATAAATAGAGGTCCGAAGGCATTAGGTTTTGTTGATTTAAAACCGTCTATACAACTAACAGATGCAGGAAAGAACTTCATTGATGAAGATTTGTGTGAAGAAGCACTGCTAAGGCAGCTCTTGAAATTCCAGTTACCGTCCCCGTATCATACCGAAACAACGAACCCTGATGTAACCTTCTGCGTTAAGCCTTACCTTGAAATCTTAAGATTGGTTTATACACTTGAAAAAGTCACTTTTGATGAAATAATGATTTTTGGTATGCAGCTCACAAGTTATACCAAATTTGATGAAGTTATACAGAAAATACTGAAATTTAGGGAAGCTAAGGAAAATAACAGAGGAAGTTACAAAAACTTTATGGGAAAATATCGTGATGATGAGATATTTTCTATTTTTTCTGATGACATTCAGCAAGGCAATACCAAAACAAGAGAGTCAAAAGATGCTTCGGTAGCTAAATTTATAAAGACGAAAGCATCTAATCAGCGTGATTACACAGATGCTTGTTTTAGGTATCTAAGAGCAACAGGTCTTGTATCTATCTCTCAGAAAGGAAAATCCCTCTATATTACGCCTGAAAAGAAAGCTGAGGTTGAATACTATCTGAATAATATTGATAGGAAACCCGTATTTATTGATTCTGAAAGAGAATATAAAGCATACCTGTTTAATAGCACAGTTCCAACTCTGTACACAGATGATAGAGATAACATAATACAGGAACTCAGTGTTATATCTCCGGGTATCAGTTACTCAGATTGGGATATATTTGCACTCAAAAAGGAATTAAAGCATAAGCTGACCGAAAGAAAAGCTGGTATTATAAGCAAGCAGGTTAAGCGATTAAAAGACTATAAGGAGTATGCTGATGTCATTGGAACATTTGGCGATATTATGAATAAAGCCTACTATGACACTCCTCTTATGTTTGAATGGAATACTTGGCGAGCTATGACTATGCTTGATGGTGGCAACATTGTTGCGAACCTCAAATTTGATGATAATGGTGATCCGCTTTCAACAGCTTCGGGCAATATGGCTGATATAGTTTGTGATTATGGAAAATTTGCACTTGCAGTTGAAGTTACAATGCAAAGCGGACAAAAACAATACGAAATGGAAGGCGAACCTGTATCAAGACATTTAGCTAAACTCAAAAAGGAGACAGGAAAAGAAGCGTATTGTTTCTTTATTGCTCCTAAAATCAACGAATCCTGCATAGCTCACTTCTTTGTTCTTCACAAATTGAACTTGTCATCTTATGGTGGAGAATCAGTCATCATTCCTTTGGAATTAGATGTTTTCACAAAAATGGTCGAACAATCTGGTAAGGCAACTTACGAGCCTTCTCCGGAGCAGGTGCATAAGTTCTGCAAGTATTCTATGGAAGTTGCTAAGAGTGTAAACAACGAAATGGAATGGTATGAAAAGATCAGAAGCAAGGCTCTTGATTGGCTTGCAGCATAATCGTATACACCAGAGTTAATTAGATAAAGGTTTAAGAGGAGAACACAAATTGAAAAAGATTTTTGTGAAATATGGGAAGCAGGAGCATTTACAGCAAATTGTTGATGGTAGCCTTAGATTTTCGCCATCACAAAATTATGTTAAAATGGAAGAACTTCTACATAATAAAGGGCAAGGTGATTTGTTAGAAGGAAAAATGCTTTTGCAAATCGAGGGAGGACAGCTATACGATCCTGAAACAAATGAATTAAGAGGGATACTGCCCAAATGCAGAATCTTAATTAACATTCAAGATGTCAACAATATGCCTGTTTTTTGCCTTTCATCGTATTCTATATCTGTGGACAATATGTTAAGTTTAGAGCATGAGCATTTAGATTCTATCAAAAGCGATTTTCCTGATGCAACTCACGCTTTAATCATTCAAAGTCCAGATACTTTCATAGAGGATGTAAAAAGTATTATTGGTCACAAGATAGTATCTGATCATATCAGATATTATGATTACTCTATTAATACAATGCAGATGTATATGTATTTAACAACTGGATATGAAAAGATTGTACATAATAGCAGCATGACATATGATAACCGTTATCGTCATTTGCTATGTAAAGACATTTCGTTTTCTAATCAAAAAGAGTATAGATTTATTATTACTGATGAATTAATTGAAAAGCCTGCATTTTATGATTTTCACTTTAATTCTCCGTACAAAATCCTCCCAATTGACGAATTATATAGAAACATTATTCTCGAATGACTTTATTCAGTAAACCATAGCCTACTGGCGCACCTGTTTTCCGTTCAACACAAGTCCGATTAGGCATTGTGGAGCATACCACAACAGTCACAAACCCTATTGGAACTGAATAACCGCAAGCTCTCGGAAACGCTCTGCAAGCGTTTCTGAGGTTTTTTTCTTTTCAGCGGTTAGTTTTCCGCTCCGCAGGCTCGGATGGTGCTGTGGTTTTTTTCCGTTCGCCTGACGGTCAAGCTGAGGTCGGCTCGGTTATTCCGTGACGGAGTTCATACTCACGCACACGACGGTAAAAGGTATTTGCCGACATACCCATTCTCCGCATAAAGTCCCTGCCAGTGATATTCTTCGACTTCCATTCCCCATAAAGCTGACCGAACCTTGTCCAGTCGGTGGGGATAGGCTTCCGCCCCGTATACTTGCCCTGTGCCTTAGCAATCTCGATGCCCTCACGCTGACGCTGTTTGAGTTGCTCTCTTTCAAGCTGAGAGAGTGCTGCAAATACGGTCAACATGAATTTGCCCGCAGGCGTGTCGGTGTCGATTTTCTCCTTGTGGCTGATGAGGGTAACACCCTTTTCGGTGAGAGTGTCAATGATGTTCAGCAAGTCCTTCGTGGAGCGTCCTAAACGGCTGATACTCTCGATGTAAAGCGTATCGCCCTCACGCACATAGTCAAGCATAGCCCTGAGCTGTGGGCGGTCTTTATTCGCTCCCGAAATCTTCTCGGAGAAGATGCGGTCAACCTTGTAACTACAAGAATAGTATATTTTACATCTTTGCATTTTCCCATATATGTAGAATTACAACTTTACCATATCCTTGCGAATGCAATTAACAACATTATCCGAAATCCCTCTCCAGTTTCCCCATACACCCCAATGGGTCAGACTAACACACTGATACAAAAAGCACCCCGTAAACGTCCTGTTTACGGGGTTTCCCATTGGAGCTGATAGTCGGACTCAAACCGACGACCTGCTCATTACGAATGAGCTGCTCTACCGAATTTCAATCGGTGTCATCTCAGTAGAAACGCGGCGAATTCAACCACTTGTTTGCCACTTATTTGTGCTGAAAATCGCCCAAATCGGCTTGAGATCACCGGAATTGCAATGCTCGGAAATGACGCAAAATCGGGGATTTTCGCATTTTACTAAAGGCCACATCAGGTGTGCGGATTAATTCAATTCCCGTACGGGTCACCAAAGTTTAAAGCTCGGAGATAGCACATTGTGCTGTTTCTGAGCTTTTGTTATCTGAAGTTTCATACCTTCCATGTTCTGCCCTACTTTTCCCCGCACACCTCACTCCTGAGCTTCTTCGCCACCTTGAAATACTCATGCATTTTCACGTCCGCAGGGTCTATCTGCAATGCAAAGGATATCCTGCCAAGCAGCGAATTTATGTACTTCTCAGGCGTAATGTCAGCACCTTTGAAAAACAGGCTTTGGGAAACTCCGTATTTCTCACAGTAATATATTTCCTGACGTATCTCCCGACGCTGCTTCGACGAGATCTGCGCCTTTTCGTTGACTACTATCCCCGTTACCTGCTGACGTTGCGATGAACCGATAAGCGTCGTTTTTTTCATGTTTAGCTTAAACCCCATTTTCCGCAACGCCCTGCTCACAAGTTGCGTTATCTCTTTGGCGTTAAACACAGCTTTTCCACCTGAAAATGTCATATCATCACAATATCTTGTGTAATTTATGCCACGCTCTCCACACCACTTGCCTATCCTCTCATCAAATCTTTTCATCACCAAATTCGATATCTGCGGAGATGTTGGCGCACCCTGTGGCAGTATGCTGTTATGAGTGCATAAATTTGTCAGCAGCGTTGTAGCAGGCTTAGAAAATCCAAGCTCGCACATGACCCCATAGACCTTGCCAAAATCAATGCTGTCAAAAAAGCCTGAAACATCGAGTTTAAGCACTCTCTGTTGACCAATATGCGGCTCTGCATTTTTCAAAAGCGAAGAGTTTTTGCAATATGCAGTGGCATACTCAGATACGGACAGCGTGTAAAGATACCTTTCAAGTATCCTTCTTTGAACGAGCTTGAGATATTCGTTCGGCACTTTTAACACCCTGTTTTTATGCCCTCTGCCACGATGTATTATCACCTTGCGGTAATTTGAATAACACTTTCTCTGATTTCGTTTATGATAGCGTATTCGATTGTTGCTAAGCATATAAAGCTTTTTTAACGGAACATCAAGCTCCTCTGAGATCCTTATGATATCATTATCAATATCATTCATTTTGTCACCTCAAAAAAATAATAACAAGCGTCAGCACAAGATTCAAATGCTTTGGAGCCGAATTTTATTTAATGGAATTAAATCCGATTCGGTGAAAAAGCTTTTGATAAAGCTACTATTCCCTGAAACTTCCACAGCGACTCGCTGTAGTTATGCGTTTTGCAATATCGCTGCTGACGCTTGTCATATTTTATCAAACCATGTTATGTACTCATGATAAAAGCACCTTGTTTATTTTATGAGATAATTATATCACGCGAAATGCACAACAATTGGTACATCTCGCAGAGCACAACGAAAAAAATGGCTGTATATAAACACTCTAATATCATTTTACCAATTTATGCACGACACGTCAATGGGTTATCCTGACATTTTGCGCCAAACGCCAATATTTTGTATGAATACACAAAAAACCACACGAAGATAGGGAAAAAAGCCGAGCCTTGCTTTTATCACCTCTCAATTCCCCCACCTCTCGAGCTTTTTCCTTTTTATCACTATCCCCACCGGACTATCCGTTTTTTCGTCAAAATATTCCTCGCATACCCACCAATGATACTCTTGCCTTGGCAGGGTCGCCCACGTCATATAGCAAAAGCTCCACTGGCGAAGCAATTCCTTCTTCTTGACGTTTTTCAGACTTTCAGGTAAATAGTCCTCCATAAGCTTCACTATCGTATCATAGCTTATAAATCTCATCTTGTTCTTTCTTTTTATTATGGACAGCCTGTGGGCAAGATAAAAATGCAAAACAACTTTCCATATGCTGCATTTGTATTCTGGGTCAAGTATTGACTCATTTTTCATTCTCCTGATGATCTTAATACGTTCATCGGGGTCATTCAAAAGGTCGCACAGCGCTGAGATATTAGAACAATCGAAACCGTCCTGCCCACTGTCCAGCTTGAAATATCTCCGCCCGTCTAGTTTGTATAAAGGCACTCGTGCTATCTGCCCTTCCTGCGCCTCCACTGCATATGTCCACAGCCTCGGGCAGGACTTTATCTCATAGACTTCTCTGCCACTGGTATCCTGACCTCTCTGTACATTAAGAAATCTCTCCCCTATGTTGTCACCGACTTCCTGCGGAGCATTTTCAGTGCCTGCTATAAAGATCCTAAGCCTTTGGAGCTTTTCCACGCTTTCTCTTAGCTTGTCTTTAAGTGCATTTCGTGAAAATCTAATGTCCTCGTTTCCGCTGAGAAGTTCCCATATGGTGTTGAGATAAAAATCCTTTCTGTTATTGTTCCATATAGTGCAAACAGCGTCAAACACACACATATCAAAGTATGTCAGCGGTGCTTTTTCATAAGCCGTGCAGTCTTGATACCATAAGGTACAACAGATATCATTTCTGCGCTGACCTTTCACAAAAGCTACTCTGTAGTTATAGTCCTCTTGATCGTTTCTTTTGCCTGACAGCCCGTCATAAAGCCCTTGTATATCTTTCTCTCCCAAAAGCCTGTTTATTTTCTTGTCTATATATGATACCGCACGCTCGTCCTCTTTTATCTCTGAAAGGTCATCATTTTCCCTTTTATATTTTCTTATGAGCCTATCCGTTTCCCATTTGTCAAAACCAAGCCGGATATCATACTTATTGCCTTGTGTGTAACCTAATACCTGCAAAAAATCCTTGTCGGTGCTGTCCTTATTACTGCTTATAATGCCGTCAAAAATATCCTTATCTATCTTATAAGCCACAGTGATAACAAGATCAAATCTCTGTCTGCCCTTAGAAGCACCTCCCCTGTTCACGTCTGTGTAAAAATACACATATCTCAAAGAATATTCTTCCCTCTGGCTTTTCAGATCGTCCATAAGTATCTTCTGTGCATGATATCTTATTTCAAATTCCTTTTTCCCCGACAATGTTGCAGGTCTTACATATATAAACGCACTGTCATTAAAAACGTGCCTTGCAAGCATGAAATCCCCTTCAAGCTCTTTTTTCCATTCCATTGACCTGTCGTAAAAGCGACAGCCCTCTATATTGCCGACCTCAGCTTCAAGAAAGACCCTTTCTGCTATGACATTTCCTTTATTGCAAACTGTCCCATTTTCATCAGGCTTATAAAACCAATTGAAATTGCGTATCTCATTGGCAAGAAGAGTATTGTTTATATAAAGCTCGTTTATCTGACCGATAACACGCCTAAGGTCCTTGTTTACTTCATCGGCAGAGGTTATCTTTGAGGTCTGTTTTTTCGGCTTGACCTGTTGGAGCAGTAATTTTTTCTTTGGAACTTCTGCCCTCATGATACTGTTTCGTATATATTCGGTGATGATATTTTCCAGCTCTGTGCCATTGAAATATTCGTCAATAACAGTTTGATCGCATGGTATGAGTGCCATTTTGTCATAGCATTTTTGCATTTTCTTGCCAAGGCACTCTACCGCCTGTTCTTTTGTTATAGGCTGACGCTCCAGATTTTCCATAACATACCGCTTCATCATGTCAAAGGAATATCTTCTTGACAGTTTGAAAGCTCCCTTTGTGCGGTCATCAAGTCTTGATATAACGGACGATTCCGAGAACACGTTATTTACAGTATACACATACCTTCTCTTCGTTTCAATTCTCACCAAACGTCTTTTTCTGACTTCATTTTTGTATTGGGCTTTATCGTTTTCCTTTTTCTCCTCTTGGTTTTCTGTTTCTTCCTTTTCCTTGTCTTTTTCAACTTCAGGAGCTTCTTCATTTTTGTCTTGGGCTGTATCGTTTTCCTTTTTCTCCTCTTGGTTCTCTGTTTCTTCTTTTTCCTTGCCTTTTTCTATTTTCGAGTTATCTTCATTTTTATACAGCATTATTACATTGTTATTTCTATCATCAGCAGACCGCCCTGCTCTGCCGATCTCCTGATAATATGTTTCAATGCTTTCAGGAATAGCATAATGTATAACAAGGTCAACGTCGCTGTTATCTATACCCATTCCAAACGCCATTGTTGCAACGATAATGTTATAACCCAGCTCCTTGCTTGCATATTTATATTCCGCACCGAGCCTTGCACTGTGATACATTTTGCCGTGATAGCTTATACTGCCCTTTGACAGCTTCCCGCCCTTTTTCGCAAGATTTTTTGAAATACGCTTACTTATATATTCGACCTGTTTTACAGTGTTGCAGTATACGATGCACTTTTTGAAGCTTATATTATTAAGAAGCACCAAAAGATAATAAAGCTTTGGCAGGTCTTTATCATTATCCAAATTGCTCTTATCGCAGTTTAGGATAAAAACATTCAGGTCGTCACGCTTCACCGACAGCGAGCTTTCTCCCATGTCAGCAGACCTATCAGTGCAAATACCGAACTCCTTTGTTTTTTTCATATCGAGCAAAACTTTGAGCTGTTCTGCATTTGCAGGGGTCAGCGATGCAGAAAAAACACCCATAGGTATCTCCTGATATTTTTTCAAGCGAGCTATGGTACTGCATATCTGAAAATAACTCTCTCTGAAATTAAAGCCCCATTCAGACAGACAATGTGCTTCGTCAAGTATTATCATGCTTATTTTCAGCTTGCCAGAAGCGACGGCTTCAATAAGCTCCTGCCTGTATACTGGCTTGTTGAGCATTTCAGGGGAAAGATACAAAAGCTTACATTCTGTGTTATCATCGTTGTTATTTTTGACCAGCTTGCTTACAGACAGGTCAAATTCTGCCTTAGGCATTTTATCAGACAGAAAGCCTGCACACTCAAGGTGAGCCTCCGCATACTTTTTATTGAACTCCGTCACAGCTTCAGTGCAGTATTTTTTATTGAAGTTATCCACCTGATCGTTGCAAAGTGCCTGCAATGGAGAGATCACGATAGTCACGCCATGAGATATGATAGCAGGGGCTTGAAAGCAAAGTGACTTACCTCCGCCGGTCCTCAGCCTTACAACAGTATCATGCCCCTTGAGCAGTGACTCTATTATGCTTTTCTGCTCGTTCCTATAATCCTTGAAATATGTAGTAAGCCTTTTCTCCAAGTCAGCAATATATCTTGTTCTGACATCAAGTTCTGCCTTTTTGAAACGCATTTTTCAGCCCCCTATATCAACGTATTTACGGCTTTTCCTATATTATACTGCACATTTTCAAAAAAATCAATATCCGCACATCAAATATTTTTAAAACGCCTTTAAATCGGCTATTTCACAGAGCTTATCATCAAGATATTTATCCTAAGTATTTTATTAAAACTTGCTTAGCACAATATTATTCTATCTCTAATACTCTTATAATTCGTCTTTGTATGCACAAATCAAACGAATTATTATTCTTTTCTAAGCGGCTCAGCCGCTTCAATTCAACTTTAATTCCCACATTACAGGAACACTCTATGGAGCAGCAGGCTGCTCCTGTATATTTATTGATAGGTACTCCAACCTATCGTCATTTCCAAATTTCTTTTATCCATTCCTTTTTAAGTCATATCTGTGTACGCAGGTATGACTTCTTTTTTCTACCATATATTCGTTCCTATGCCGTACGCTGGTAGGACGAACGCTGAGCAGCTACGCTGCTCCTATGGGTATATTGGTAAGAATGGTGATTACCACATATAATTTTTTCTCCTATCTTTTTTGATAAAGTCATATTTGTGCACGCAGGTATGACTTTACTTTTATTCTTCAGACGTTCCTGTCACACACACTGTTGGGACTTGTTATAGGAACGAGGGGTGGGAGCAGCGGGGCTGCTCCGGTGGATATAATGGTAGACAGCCAATAAGTCTGCTACTAAATATTTTTCATCTCCTGTACTTATGTACTACGTCAATGTCAAGAAAAGGGACGTTCTCTCTTCAAACGTCCCTGAGTATTGACGCTAATGCTATGCAGGCAGGGTCGAGTGGCAAAGCCACTCCTACTTGTATAATGAAAGAAAATAACACTATTCTAATCAAACACATCTCAATGAAAGGAACGATAACAATGAGATCAGATCTAAACAGAATAATCGAAAGTTCAAGAGGTATCGAACGGATAAATCTTGACGATCACCTGCTCAGTGAAAGAAAAATATTCCTTGAGGGGGATATCAGCTCTGAAAACTGCACTGACATCATCAAGGCTCTTATGCTAATGGACGGTCAGGCAGATAAGGAAATAACGCTGTATATAAACTCTCCCGGGGGCGATTGCGAAAGCGGTCTTGCACTGTATGACGCTATAAGAATGACACGCTCAAAGGTCAGAGCCGTATGCGTGGGACTATGTGCGTCAATGGGAGCTGTCATATACCTTGCGGCAGACCAGCGTGAGATACTTCCGCACTCCTGCATAATGATACATGACCCCAGCTTCGGCAAGGCAGATTTCAGCGGTCAGAAATCAAAAGAGATAGAAGAACATCTTGCAGGTCTGAACAAAATGCGTGAAACTCTCGCTTCCATAATAGCAGAGCGCACAGGCAGAACTCTTGAAGAAATTTACGAGGTCACACAGTATGACTCTTTTTACACAGCGAATGAAGCTGTTGACTTCGGTCTTGCACACAAAATCATCAACACATTAATTTAAAGGAGCAAAACAATGAGTAAACAAAGAACAACAGGCGGCAGACCTACTTACACTGCACCAAGAGAAAGATACGGTAAAAGAACTCTCGCCAAGGGCGTTGAACTCTTGGAGGACACAAAGGTCACAGGGCTTAATAACAACGTCCTTGTTATAGGCAATTCAGGCTGCGGCAAAACAGGCTCTTACATCTGCTCTGTGCTAAAAAACATCAAATCATCAGTCATATTGCAGGACGTCAAGGGTCTGCTCTATGATATGTTCGCAGGCGAACTGAGGGCTAAAGGCTATAACATTATAAAACTCGATTTTACAGAGCCTGAGAAAAGCCAGGGCTATAATCCATTGGCGGCGGTAAAAAGAAACAAAGACGGCAGTATATACGAGCCTGACGTTAAAGCTATCGCCGACGCAATATCTCCTGTGAGCAGTGGCTGTAAAGAGCCATATTGGGATATGAGTGCCGCCTCAATGATAGAGTTCGCGATAGCATACGCTCTTGAGGCCCTGCCAAAAGAGTATCACAACATGACATCAGTGTTGGAGCTTTTCCACACATATATCCAAAACAACGGCGACGCTTATTTCGTCAAATGGATAAAAGACAATCCCAACACATTGTCTACAAGGCTGTTTTCAGAAACACAGGCGACCAGACCCTCCGACAGAACATTCGCTTCCACCGCAGGAATAGCCGCTTCACATCTCAACTGCTTCAACATGAAAGAGCTGAGATACATCTTTAACAACAAGATATCCGTTGATCTTGCGGACATAGGCAGAAGAAAAACGGCTGTGTTCATAAAAACGAGCGACACAGAGCATAATCTCGACAATATCGTAAGCTTGTTCTATACGCAGACCTTGCAGGCACTGTGCAGAGAAGCTGACAACAGCCCTAAAGGCAAGCTTCCGGTGCCTGTGCATATGATACTTGACGACTTTGGTGCTACAAGCGCATATATCAGTAACTTCGACAAGAACATCTCCACCATAAGGTCAAGAGATATCTACGCATCACTGATAATACAGAGCCTGTCACAGCTTGCCACCATGTATGACGCAAACGCCGCCAAGACTATCATAAACAACTGCGACACACTGCTTTTCATGGGCTGTAACGACCCTGACACTGCAAGAATGATAGCAGACAGAGCGTCAAAGACCATGGACAACATACTCTGTATGCCAAGAGACAAGGTCTATGTGATATTCTCAGGCAGACAGGCTATGCTTGCAGACAAGATCGCACCATACAGTATGCTTCAAAAAGATCATCAGATAAGTATGTAAAAAACGAAAAGGAGCAAAAACAATGATACTAAATACAAATCAATTCTCTGACCTGCACTTTATAAAACAAGCCGTCGGAGAGCTAATGGCACTTCCGCTGGAGAAGCTGACCTCTTACAGCACCCCAGCAGGTGAAAAGAGAGGCATTGACATCATCGCAGAGCAGATAGAGAAATACTTCCACATCAGCGCAAGCGATTGCATGAAAATGACCTTCGGCGAGCTTGCGGCTCTTATGGACGAGCTTGACACATATGCGCAGATAATAAGCGCCGATACCGACAGCGAGGACGAGATAAGATGCTATTCGGCATATGTGAGAAAAATGCTCGTCTTAAACCGACAGCTCCCGGAAGTGCAGATATACAACGCCATAAACGTCAAAGAATACTTAGGCTATCTGAACACACTCTGCATGGGCTCAAACACCAGATACCCTGCCAATGACAAACAGCTTGTGTTGAAGTTGCAGATGAGGCTTGAAAATGCAATGCAGCAAGACCCCACCATGAGCTTAGGTAGTGCATTTGATATCCTTGACAGGAAAGCCTGCGCATTCTGGATACCATGGTGCAATTTTATTGACAACTACGCCGAACAGATACGCGACGCTTATGACATGAGGTGGTGGCTCATAGCCTCAGCTTCTGACATCATCTTGTCATACCCCTATACTGCGGCAGATATAATAGAGCGCTATAAGGGCGACCTGCCGCTTACCACAGCTCCCATTCCCGACGAACAGACCGCCATATCATCGCAGGACATAGAAAAAGGACATTAACATATAACCAACGATCATTAATTTTCTTTACCTTGATTTTTTCAATCACCTGATTCTATGCTCTGCAAAATGATCTGCTCTCTGTTCTGAGGGTGCAAATAGGACAAGTGACATGGCTCACTGCTGTTCGGCACAGCCATGTCAGCATTGTTCTTTACAAATGTTCATCGCCTTACACTGGTGTGAACGCTCCCAGCGGCGTTGCCGCTTCAATTTACACAATGGTAGGCAATAACCTGCTAAGTAAAATTCTAACAAAGGAAGGAAGTCATTATTATGACAAAAACATTTTACCTCAAGGACATCATTCAGGAGTACGAGAACACGACTCTTGAAAACGCCATTACTGTGATAATGGACACACCTCTGTCGAAGCTTCTTGACTTAACGGAGAATGACAAGGACATAGTTTTCAGCGAGCTTGAATGTAACTATGCCACCGCTCGTGACAAGTTCACGTTCAGAGACTTCATAGACGTATATCCAAGCTTCCTCAAAGACACCGGTATGACAATGAGGGGCGAAATAAGGTCTGCCGCAGACCAATACACTGAGCTTGCCGACACCATTGAGTATATGTGCAACATGGCTGAGCAAGCTGAGAGGATAGGCAAAATAAGGCTTGTCATGGAGGGCAAAGCACCGCTCCCGATAAACATCAAAGGCTTCACAGACAATGCCAAGATGATATGCGCACTGAACGTCCTCTGCTCAATGGAGCTGAACGACTATTTTGCACAGGTAGGCAGACTCTATAACATCACCCCTGACGTATATCCATTTTGCAGTAAGCTTGTGAACAACGTTGGCTGTACAGTGGGCAAAATGCTTATAGCGGCAAGAGACACTATACCGAGCAACTGCGCATACACGATATTCGAGGAGCTGATATTAGCGCCGTTCAGCATTGCCCGTATGCGTGAAAATTTCAAAAGGCGTAGAAGACGTCAACAAAACACCAAGAAAGGAGTGGAATAAAAATGCCACAAACAGAAGATATAGAATACATCAAGAAATATGAGGCGTATGATTGTATCAACGCCTCCGAGGACGATGATTTTGACCCACAGGACGAGCCTTATGAGCCTAGTCCTGAGGAACTTCAAAACATGAGCCAAAATCCATTCTCGGCAAAGATATTTGACCCCAAAACAATGCTTTTCGACCTTGCCGAAACAAGGAAGACAGAAACAAAATTCAGAGAGAATATACTCTCTCTGATGATGTCTGTTCTCATAAGCTCTGACAAGCCCAACGCACTGCTCTGCGGTCCTGCAGGCTGTGGAAAAACCAAGATAGTGGAGGAGCTCGCCTACAGGCTCAAAAACAGCGAGAACATTGTACCACAGCTCAAAGGCTATAGGATATATGCCCTCCAGCTCTCTGATATCGTGGCAGATTCAGGTCTTATGGGCGACCTTGAAAACAAGGTCAAAATGCTCATAAACTATATGAGCGACCAGGACGAGAAGCGAATTTTGTTTATCGACGAAATACATATGCTTTTTCAGGAAAAGGCATATCGGATTGTCGCTCAGATCTTGAAGCCTGCTCTGAGCCGTGGAAAAATAAAGCTCATAGGAGCGACAACGACCCAGGAAGCAAATCTCATCGACAGCGACCCTGCCTTTTGCAGACGTATGACAAAGATAATAGTTGACGAAGCAGACCATGAGCAGACAGTGGAGATCCTTCTCAGCATGAACCAGCATTTTGCAAGCCACTATAACATCTCATTCGCTTTGAGCAGAAGCAAGGCAGAGCGCATTGTTGATATTGCAGACGAATTTTGCTACTCAGGCTCACACCGCCCTGACAATGCCATAACGCTTCTTGACCGCTCTATAGCTTCCGCCGTGGTGAAGAACGCTTCTGACAAGAAGATGAAAATTACTCTCACCGACCGCCATATAAAAGAAACGGCTTTCCGCATGACATCAGGTCACAGCACGCCACACACCTTTAACGAGAGAGCCTTTCGCCGTGACCTCTCAGCCGTCTGCGGTCAGGAAGCTATCATAGACGACCTTGTCAATGTGCTTAAGCTCCACTCTCTCCACATCAGGCCGACCAAAAAGCCTTTTACAATGCTTTTTATCGGACCAAGCGGGGTGGGCAAAACAGAGGTCGCAAAGATAATAGCCAAAAACTGTGCAGGCGAGAAACCTATCACACTGAATATGTCGGAATTCTATTATGACGCAGGCATAAACCGCATTATAGGCTCGCCTGCAGGCTATCTTGGAAGCGACAGCAATGTTGAACTGCCCTTTGATAAGCTCAAATCAAATCCCTATCAGGTGATACTCCTTGACGAGTTTGAAAAGTGCGACAGATCCGTGCAAAGACTATTCATGTCTGTCTTTGACGAGGGCATTCTCACCACAAGTCAAGGAAACGTTATAGACTTCTCAAAGTCCATAATAATAGCCACCACCAACGCAGGCTGTACCGCAAAGAGCAGAAGCATTGGATTCAACTCAGACAGCACATCGGAAACACAGCTCATAAGCGACCTTTCCGACTATTTTGACGTCGAGCTTATCAACCGCTTCTCACAGAAATACACTTTCAGCGAGATATCAAGATCGGTGTACAGAAAGATTGTTGAAAAACGGCTTGCGAGCGAAATAAAAGTCATCAAAAGGCTTCACCCTGAGCTGAATATGGACTCCCTGTTCAGTGCAGACGAGCTTGCAAAGGCAGTAGATAAGATAACAGCCGACACCTACAACATCAAATCAGGTGCAAGACCTGCCATCACAGCAGTAAGCAAGTTCATTGACAGCAAGCTCCTTTCACACTTCTCACGCATGGCAAAAACATACAGACCAAACCAAAACTAACGCTCCGCCACAAAATACTAATGACCGCACCTTTCACGGGTGCGGTCAATTTTTTTATTCTGACAATTTTACTCTTATTAAACAGATATAAAGAAAAGAAAGATAAAAAAAGCTCGAATTATATTATTAGGATATGTCACACCCACAGAATATCACGCTAAACAGCCGATATCAAAATGTGATTTTTGCATTTGATGTGCGGGAATTGGATTTTTTCTATATGATCTTACCGTCAGACACTTCGATAACACGACTGCATTGTTCTGCGACTTTTGGATCGTGAGTAACGATAACGACTGTTTTTCCCTCTTTGTTAAGGCGTTTGAAAAGCTCCATTATCTCGGCCGAGGTCTTTGTGTCCAGCGCTCCTGTAGGCTCGTCCGCAAGTATCATGGCAGGCTCGTTGACAATTGCTCTGGCTATAGCAACACGCTGCTTCTGTCCTCCCGAAAGCTTGTTGCAAGGCTTCTTAGAAAGATCCCCCATACCAACAGCTTTTAATGCTTCAAGAGCTTTTTCTTTTTTATTCTTTATCTTTTTCTTTGCAAAATCCAATGGAATCAATACGTTTTCAAGGGCAGAAAAATCCTCAACAAGTGCAAAGTCCTGCATTACAATGCCTATCTTTTCATTCCTTATCTGTGCATACTGCCCCTCCGATAAATTTTTTACCAAAGTGCCGTCAATTGTGTACTCACCGCTCTGATAGCTGTCTATGCAGGCAAGGATATGCAAAAGTGTGGATTTTCCTGCGCCTGATTTTCCAATTATCGCTACCATTTCACCGTCTGATATCTCGCATGATACCCCATGCAAAGCCTCATATTCATTGGCTTTCTTTGGATTATATATCTTTATTATTTTATCAAGCTTTATCATTATAATGCCTCTCTTATTCATTTATCATCAAGATCTCATTTGGTGTATTTCGTCTCATTATAACGCCCGGTATCAAAAGTGAGATCAGAATGTTCAAGATAACGATACATACACAGCCAATCAAGTGCAGCCAACCAAAACTTATCACTGTATTTCCCATAAATTTGCTCATAGTAAGAACATTTGAAATACACACTGCAATGGCGGCTGCCATAACTGCGGTCATAAGATCACACACAAGATCTATCTTGATATATGCGTTCCACTTTGCTCCGCAGAGATAATAGATACCATAATCTCCAAGTCTCTTTTTTATGTTCACTGCCGAAGCCGAAACTGAGCTTACAATAACAAGAACTATCACGCATATAAGCATTGGAACAAGCTTGATAAGCTGACCATTAATATAGACAAGCGAATTTTCTCTGAAATCCTCAAAGTCAAAAACCCTGCCATAATCCCTCAGATATAATTCAAGCTCCTTAAAACGCTCATTGCTTACATTATCCTTTAACGTTACTATTTGATTGCCGCAAGGATATATTTTACAGTTTATATCTTTAAGACAGTCTGTCGGAACTATCAGCATCATGTTGCCATGCTTATTGACATTAGCATAAAGATCTCTGAAATCAGGCTTTTCTTTTATACTATCCTCAGTGCCTAAATATGCAGATGAAAACCCCAGCAACTGTGAGCCGTCAGCTATGACACCGACAATTTCCACCTTGTTCTTAACATACTCATACTTATAAGGATCAGCATAGTCAAAATCCTCATCATCAGGGGACATCTCCCCTACTTTCTCTTTGTGCATAATGGTAACTATGTCACCCGTTTTGTAGTTGCTGTTTTCAGTCACAACAGCAGGTATCAAATCTCCGTTATCCGACGCATTAGACAGCCATTTTCCCGAACTCATCTGCGGCGTAAATGACTTTATCATATCTTCAGATAAAGCATTAACGCTCATTCTATCGTCACCAAGTCCATTAGATAGATCTTTTGATGACGGAGAATAATACAAGCTTGTATCATATCCGCTTGTCACCGACTCCACATCATCAATATTTTTCAGCTCACCGTCAAGAGGAGCAGTATCATATATATTACATATATATAGTCCCTTGCCATCAGGAAAGTATTTCTTTACAGGAGTATACATCTCTATTCTTGAAAGAACAGAAGAAACAGCCGCCGTCATTATAATAAATGCAATGGCGAGCTGAACAGCGATAAAAATATTGCTGTAGATATTTCTTGCAAATTCTTTTAAACCATATTTTATCATATTATTTTCCCCTCTCTTTCATCATTTTCACAGGGGATCTTTTATTTGTAAACAATATCACAATGTTAAGGAACAAATAAATAGAAATAATATATATTCCAAATATGGTCATATATACCCTGAAATTATATGCGACCTTGATATACTCAAAAAACAAAGTAAGCTTAGGAAGCAGCGCATAATTGAATACCAATGCAAATATCACATATATCGTCACTGATATCATACCTATCTCGGCTATATACATCCGTCTTATTTTATTTGACGTGCAGCCACACAGCATGAATATAGCAGTCTGTTTAGCACGGGATCTTATTATGTATCTGAAAAGCATTGCAAGGTTTATTGCAGAAGCTATCGCAACGGCTACGGACATAAATATAACGGAATTGTAGAATTTTATTTCAGCCATATCGATCGTGTCTATCGGAGGAAAATTAACATTACACGTTAGAACTTCGCTGAAAGCTTTTTTCAGCTTAAAAAAGCTTTCTGTATCGAGAGCATTGTCATCAAGAAAACTTATGCTTGAAATAGTGCAGTTATCACCCAACGTTTTAAATGGCACCTGAAATTCCTCTTGTACAGTATTACCGAATATGCCTATGACCTTATAGCTTTTGCCAAGCAGTTCAACATTCTTGCCGATCATATCGTCTTTTGCGCCGCTAGGCAGCACGACCAGATTTTCGTCTGAAGCATATTCTTCCTTAGTAAAATATCTGCCTTTGCGTATACTCATGTTGTCGACATACGATTCGTATAAACTATAATCATTCAACTCCTCATCATATTGAATGCGCACCGCAGACATAAGATACGGTTGACCGTCGTCAAAACACTCATCAATTTTAAGCTCGTTCTGATCAAAATTTATACTAAAATACATACCCGGCATTGACGCTTTAGAATTATCATCAAGCTTGTCAAGCACCTCCCGAAGCTGAACAGGAGTTATAGAATCTGTTCCAAAATAAGACAAGATCCTGCCATCACTGTCTTCCTGAGTATCTATTATATCGCCAAATGAAAAAGTATAGTTAAATACATACTTCTTTTGCTTTTCAATATCCTTGCTTGCTTTAAAATTCTGAAATGCACCATGTGAAAACAATATTATAAGCACATCAGTAACGGCGCAAACAATAAATAGAATAAAGATAAGCACATTCTTTACGGCAAAATTTTTCAGGTTAATAAAAACGTATTTCATTTAGTCCCCTTAATATTACTTATTTTGATTTATACGATAATAAACATCGTCTATAGTATACTGATTATCCTTATCGGTTTTAACTTTTACACGATGGATATAATAAACATATGAATTATTCTTGTTTCTTTTAATTCCAATACCTGTTCCGGCATTTTTTGTTGTTATCTCATTTGTCTGATTTGTTATAACAGCATTATTTGCTGTATTTCTGCATTCAACCGATACCTTTATGTAACGTTGAAACTTACTTTCTGTTTTTCCCGCAGTAGTCATTGCAGTTGAAGAATCGCCCTTAATATTCCAACTCACATAACTATTATTTCCAAGCTTTCCTGAATAAGCATATGACTGACCATATACCTCTTTGGTTGCTGACGTAGTTGCTAATGCAGTAGTAACAGCCATAGTGCTTACAATAGCCAATGCAACAATTCCCGTAACAATTTTCTTAATAATCATACTTATTTCCTTTCTCGTCATGACATTCACATATTTAAGTGTAAATGTCTGGTTTAATCGCCAAACACAACTATGGTTTCTTTACTGTCGAACTTGTTGATTCAAGATATTCATACTTGCTTCCGCTATATGAATATACATGTACTTCACAACGATATTTGCTTCCACTTGTACCCTTATAAGTATCAGAAACAAAAAGAGTAGAACTATTCACCGTCTTGGTAACACAATCAACATTGCTCCAGGACCCATTACTATACACCTGGAGATACGCATATGCACTAATTTTTGTGCAACTACTTTTTCCACGTACTTGGCAACTGTAATAAACATTACCTGATGAATTAATCGCAACCTTCGCAGTAATGAGATCAGTGTATAAGTTACAAACTGTGATATCATTACTATCAAACATGGTATCCGCTGCGGAGCATGGCAATACTGTCATTACAGAAATCACCACTGCAATAAGCAAAGTCATTATTTTCTTCAAAAATTTCACCTCCTTTTTTTATCTGCTCACATAATATATAACGTATGGAGTAGTGCAAAAATGTACACATTTCTTGAACTATTTTGAAAGTTTGTGCAATTTTACCGAATTAGCCATACGAATTATGTCACTTTCGCTCGCATTTCCAACGATTGAGTATGAAAAAGATTTATCTGTCCAAACAAGAATAATATCATTTTCAGTTATTGAAATATATCCGTCATATTTACCTATTTTTATTTGCCTTGCACCTAAATCATCAATATCTATATTCATTCCAGCCGATATATCATTTTGAGTGAATTGAATTTGCTCCGTGCCGTTTGTATAAGTCACAATGTGTGTAAAATCGTCTATAAAATCTTCTGACAATACATAACCGCTAGGAATGAAGTCAGGAGTCATAACATTGTTGGCAACAGACAAACTATTATCTTCAATATCACCATCTGCAAATCTTACACTAGAATGAGATGCCCCTTGTGTCACAAATATTCCAACAAACCATTCACGCAGCGGCGGTACGGCGGCGACTGTCACAGAGCCGACTGCAAGCACCGCAGCTATTATCGCCGCAGCAAATCTTAGAGTGATCCTTATATGTCTGTGGCAGCTTTTTCTGTTAGTTTTTATCAACTCGCCCATTCTTTGTTCGTATCTCTCCGAAAAATCGTGCGATATCTCCTCGACAGCCAAATAATCCTTATAGTCTTCATCAATTATGCCTGTTTTTATTGCCCGTCTTAACTTATCATTCAAAACGATCACCACCGATCAAATCTAAAATTTGTCTTTTGGCTTTGTTCAGATAATTAAATACCGTTCTCTTAGAAATGCCCATGATCTGTGCGATCTCATCAGCAGTCAGATCATAATAAACCTTATATGCTATCACAGACTTTAGTTTATCATCCAGCTTTCTTACCGCATCTATAAGCAGATCTAAGTCAATATCATCATAAAAATCCTCACTCGGCTCATCTTCCACCTTAAGATCAAATATAGACGATGTTGGATTTTGATTTTCCTTATTGTAGATCGCATAACAGGCGTTTCTAATAGTTCTAATAAGATATGCGTCCATATCGCGCAAAGAATAATTGTGAATTTTTTTAAAACATTTTGCGATGCTGAAAAAAGCATTTGCACAAGCCTCTTCTGCCAGCGCAGAATTATTCAAGATCTTGTATGCAAAAGCATAGGCTATCTGACGATTTCTGTAATAAAAATCTTCAAAAGACGTCTGATCCTTATCGTTGTCTATCAAGGTCATACATACAGCTAACATTTGATTCCCCCTGAGTTACTTATGTTACTAAGTATAACACATATTGACATACTTTTCAAGATACCAACAAATAAACTTATAACCCGAAATTATAATACATTTTGCAATTTATACTTGTATAAAACTAACATGATTGAGCCATTCAATTTAGTTAAAGCTACAAAAATTCAAATATAGATCAACAATATGATGCACGAAACGACTACTTTCGCTATTATTTATAGTGTAAGACTAAAATAAATAGGAGGTTTTTATGGTAAACATAAATTCAGAAGTAATCGTTGAACGTATACAGAAAGACGGAGTAAACACCATAATCATAACAGCGGTCATAGCTATACTAAGCTGGATATTTAATATGTATCACAAAAGTGCAAACAAGTATCGTGACCAAAAAGACCAACAATTTCGTGAAGCAAGAGCTACATTTGAATCGGCTTTAAAGCAGATCAACAAAGATGATACTGATTTTAATGAATTTTATGATTTATTAAAATACACTAAAACGACTGAGGAATATTATCAGTTAGATCAGTTAATTAATGATAAAAATGAGGTTGAAATAAAGAAATACATAACTGGTAGAATATTTGAATTAAATGACAAAAATCCAACTCCATTTAATGAATCTGAATTTGCATACAAAATTATACTTGGAAAGATACGAAATTTAAGAATATATGAGAATATTGTTGTTCCTACACTTTATACATTATTTACAGTGATTGTAATTACGATTGCTATAGGATTAGTATTGAATATAAATAACAACCCTTTAGGCTGTTTGGTATTAGCAAACATATTAATATCCGCTATTTTCTTTGTAACGTATGGTTCACTCTTGCTTGATGATGATAAAGTTTTCTTATCATCATCTTTAGTAAAAATACTTGTTATTCTAGAATTTGTCGCCGCTACAACCGTTGAGTATAATCAGAAATTCGGCAATGCTTTTGCCCTTTTTGTAAATGTATGTTTCTTTATAACAACAGTTGTTTCAGCACATCTAAACAATGTAAAAAACATTACTCGTATCTTAAACAAAAAGAGCAAATTGCGTGGTTATAATATGATCATGTCTTTCGTAAAATCACAAAATGGTGAACTTTTGTCAGATGAAAAACTTGTATCTTTCATTTACTTTTTCAACCATAAGATCTATGGCATTTATCAATTTAAAAAAATTGAGAATAACAAATTAGTTTTGGTCAAAGAAATAAGGAAGTCATACTATGATTCAATAATCGATCAAAAAAAGGTCTTTTCAGAAATTGAAGAAAACTCCAAATGCAAAATTGTTCAATAAGATAGGCATTACCTTGAATCTAATAGCCAAACCTGAAAAAGCCAACCGCACCCAAATGGATGCGATCGGCTTTTTTATCTTATTCTATTTTTTCTACCCCAGCTTCAAAACATTCAGCAGGAATATCCAGCTAGTTCCATAGTAAGCCACAACTGCCACCAGATCGTTCAGCGTGGTTATTAACGTTGTTAAAGCAATGGTGCAAATATCCTTAGCACGCCGTCAATGAGCCGTCCAAAGAAACCACGCTTCGTGTCCTCAAGCGTACGCTGTTTGCACTTGCTCTGAGTGTCCAGAATGTCCGCCTTGAAAGTCTTTATTATAGACGAATCATAGAATATAGAACTGCACTCAAAATGCAAAAACAGACTTCTATAGTCAAGATTTACCGAACCAAGCACCGCAAGCTTGTCATCGCATATACAGCCCTTTGCATGAACAAATCCCGGCGTGTATTCATATATCTTCACTCCTGCCTCGATAAGCTGACGATAATAGCTTCTCGAAAGCCTGAAAACCACCTTTTTGTCAGCGATACCGGGCATTATGATGCGCACGTCGACCCCACGTTTAGCCGCCCTTATAAAAGCGTCAAAAAGGCTGTCACCAAGCATAAGATACGGTGTGTAGAACCACACATAATCGCTTGCGGCATAGAGCATCTCAGAAAAAAACGTGTTGCTCACATTTTCGTCCACCATAGGGGAATCATAATAAGGCAAAACATAGCCGTCGCCACCCTTGCCCTCTTTTTCAAAGCTCTCCCCCACAAGGTCATGAGGTATCAAGTCATTTGAAAAAGCGTTCCAGAACTCCATAAACATATAGGTGTAGCTTTTTACGCCCTCGCCTGTTATCTTGAAGCCGATATCTTTCCAGTGACCATATTTCGAGCCTATGTTTATATACTCGTCCGAAAGATTTATTCCGCCGCTGTATGCTGCTCTGCCGTCCACCACCATTATTTTTCTGTGGTCACGGTTGTTGAGCTGTGATTTTATAAAAAGGAACGGATTGAAAGGCACACATTTTATACCTTTCTCACCAAGCTTCAAAGCGTCTGCAAGAGAATATGTTGCGATACTTCCAAGGTCGTCATACATTATCCTGACGTCAACACCCTGAGCCGCCTTTTTCGTCATGATATCCACCACAGTGTTAAGGAACTTGCCGTTTTGCAAAATAAAATACTCTGCAAAAATATATTTCTCAGCCTTTTCAAGCTCCTTGCACATATCAGCGAACATTTCCTCGCCCACGGAAAAATATTCTGCGCTGTCAAGCTTCACCATAGGAAATCCCGTTGCGTCGCTTATCCTTTTCACCGATTGAGCAAGCCTTTTGTCCTCACGTTCAAGCTCCCCTATGCACTTTTCCCCGTCAGGAAGCTCATAGTCTATGTGAAGCCTTGCCTTTGTGATGTTCTTTTCAAGCTTTTTCGCAGTATTGTTATTGCCGAAAATTATATACATAACTGCACCAAGCACAGGAAAAGTAAGTATCACAATAAGCCAAAGAGTCTTGTAGCTGCTCTCCTCACGCTCTGTGTTGATATAAAGCACAAACAGAAATGACAGCACAGTAAGCACGATGCTAAGAAGCCCTGCCGCCTTGCTGAGCCATTTAAGTATGAGAAGATACCACAAAAACTGCATCGCCACAGGAACTATCACCGCCACCACTCTGCCTGCTATTTTCTTTACATTGTTCCACGTCAACTCCGTTTCGCTCCTTTCATTTATCATCTTAGGGCAACAAAACACTATCATTATGCGATGTTACCACTATTATAACAATATTTTTAACATAAGTCAACGCCATTGATTTTATTATTAAAAAGTGTTATATTAAATATAACGAGTCCTGCTGATAGCTTTGTCTGTAGGCGGACGAACAGTGTTCGCCCCTACGAAAATAATATAATTGGAGGTAACAAAATGTGTACTGCGGCAACTTATAAAACGAACGATTTTTACTTTGGAAGAACTCTTGACTATGAAAGCTCCTATGGCGAGGAAATAGTCATAATGCCAAGAAACTTTCCCCTTAACTTTGTTAATATGGGCAGGATAGCTACCCATTATGCGGTAATAGGCACTGCTCATGTTGCCCAGGATTATCCTCTTTTCTATGACGCCGCCAATGAAAAGGGTCTTGCCATGGCAGGTCTTAACTTTGTTGGCAACGCCTTTTACCGTGATGATATCGACGGCAGGGACAACGTTGCACAGTTTGAGTTTATCCCATGGATACTCTGTCGGTGTGCAAACGTGACAGAAGCAAGGAAGCTTATAGAAAAGATAAACATAACCAAAACTCAATTCAGCCCGCAAATGCCGTCAGGTCAGCTCCATTGGATAATAGCAGACAAGAACGATTGTATCGTAGTGGAATCTGTAAAAGAAGGCATAAAGGTCTATAACGATCCCGTGGGAGTGCTCACGAACAATCCTCCATTCGATATGCAGATGTTCAGGCTCAACGATTTCCGTGGACTTTCCCCTAAACAGCCTGAAAACACATTCTCTGATAAGCTGGACCTTAAGTCCTACAGCCGTGGCATGGGCGCAATTGGTCTGCCGGGTGACTTATCCTCGCAGTCAAGATTTATAAGAGCCGCATTTGTGAAAATGAACTCACGCTCCTCCCCTGACGAGCAAAGCAGTGTGAGCCAGTTCTTCCACATTTTAAACTCAGTTGACCAGCAAAGGGGCTGCTGTGAGGTGGCAGAGAACAAATATGAGATAACCATTTATACAAGCTGTTGCAACACCCACAAGGGCATTTACTATTACACCACCTACAACGGACATCAGATATCCGCTGTTGATATGCACAAAGAAGACCTTGACTCCGCCAAGCTTATTGCCTACCCTATGATAACCAACGAGATAATAAACTTTCAGAACTAGCAAACGCTCCGTACAAAATCTGTACGGAGCGTTTTTATTACTCAAATCTGAAATATTCAAAGTCAAAGTTGCTTCCCGGCAGGAACGCAAATGAAACCTTCTGTTTGCCGCTGATACCTGAGATATCAAAGCTCTTCTGAGCATAATTTTCGCTGTCATCTGTCCTGAACTCGCAAAGTATGCGGTTTTCGCCCTCGCTGCCGTTCAAAATAAGATGTATGCTGTTGAGTGCAAGCGGTGACTTTCCGCTTATAACGAGCCTGCTCGGCTGTTTTTCAGAGAAATCGAACTCACCGAAATCAAGCATAACATTGTTGCCTATCTGGGTCACACACTTTTCGCCCTTTGTGAACTTGTCACCATAAATGTTGTCAGCATCAGCCGCATTGTTCACCGCAAATTCACGGCTCACCTTTTCAAAGTTGAAACCGCCCACTTGGAAACCGTCCTCAGTAAGGATACATAGGGTCTCAATACCCTTGAGCTTTCTTGAAAGCTTGAAAGTTTCAGGCTTGAAGATCATCCACTCAGGCTCTTTGTGATAACAAAACGTGCCAAGAAGCTTTCCGCTCTCATCAGGTATTCCGTCATAAAAGCTTATTTTAACAGGGTCAAGGGTGTTCGCCCATATCTGCACCGTAACAGTGTCAGAGCCTGCACTGCCGAAGTCCAGATTATCATATGCCGCCCATGACGTTACCTTGCCCATTGCAAAGCCTACGCCCTTCTTCATGCCGCTTGAAACGTTGTCGCTCGCCCTTGTGAATAGTCCGCCGATAACAAACTGATATGGGTCGGTAAGTGCGCTTCCAAGACCCTGTGCAGTGAATTTGAGCACAGAAATGATGTGATAACGCTCAGTGCCGTTTTTGCACATTGCACGAAGCCAGAAGCTTCCGTCGCCCTTTGCTTTCACCCTTACACCGTCTGCTGTTACATCGCATTCTGCAAGATTAGATGTTATACCCTTTTCATTTGTTACCCTGAACTCTATATTCTCAGCATAATCCGAATTGGCAGGGAGTGCCTTATATTTTACTGTTATCTCAGGGTTATCCTTGTCAAGAGTAAGAGTATCAGTATAAAGCTCTATTTTTCTCACCGGTATCTCGTCTGTTCTTCCGCACTCGGCAGGAGCAAAGCCCACGTTTTCAAGTGATGATGTGCCGCTGTCATATTCTGCCTCAACAGCCTCAAGGGTAACAATACAGTCAGGCAGACCCTTTGATGTAAGCGTTACCTTTATCTCCCCCGTCTTATCAGTCGAACCGATAACAGCAAGCATTTTTCCTGAGAAAAGCCTGCGTGACGTACCCTTATACTGATCATAGTCTGTGCTGTCGCCGTTGTCAAGACCCATAAGCCTTGCCGCACCCTCAACGCTTACGTTCACACGATTATTGGTATTTGCGCAGAAAGTGCCGTCCTTGTCAAATGCGGATATTTCAATATAAACAAGGTCAGAGCCGTCTGCAAGTATCTCTGTCTTGTCAGGGACAGCTTCTATTCTAACAGCGTCCCCGAATGAACGCTGTATATCCTCTGCGATGATATTTCCGTTCTCGTCATATGCAACGGCTTTAAGCTCGCCCTTTTCATATGGTATGATATAGTTCGCTGTCAGCTCCTTGCCATGCTTGTGGTCGATATCATATGCACCCATTGAAACGCCGTCCTTGAAAAGCTCAACTCTCGGAGCATTTGAACAAACTCTCACGTCACAAGGAAGTCCGTCGCTGAAATCCCAGTATGGGAAAATATGCACAAACGGGTCAGCCTTATAGTCTGTCCACTCGGCACGGAAAACATAGGCACTGTCCTTTGCAAAGCCTGCTGTGTCGAACTGACCAAAGTATGAGTTTTTCGTGCTGTATGGAGTAGGCTCGCCTATGTAGTCAAAGCCTGTCCAAATGAACTGACCTGCACAGTATTCAGCGTCACGGTCAGGGATAATGCAAGCCTCAGTGTTCTTTGCGCCCCAGCCTGTGCAGCTATTGCCCAAAGATGAACACTGCTCGTCATCGTCAGTTAGCAAGGTTTCAGACAGCGGGAAATGATAAATTCCACGGCTCTGAACAACAGAAGCCGTTTCACTGCCGTATATCATCCAGTCAGGATGAGCGGCGTGGTGTTCCTCATAAAGCCTCTCACCGTAGTTATAGCCTGCAAGCTTGAGAATATCAGCGCATTTCTGACCGTTCTCCCACTGCATATAGTTAGAGCCGAATGTGACATAGCCATTGCCCTCAGGGTCATGGAGCCTAACGAGCCTTTTGAGCCAAGCCGTTACCTCCTGACCTCTCTCGTCAGCGTGAGTGTCAAAAATCTCATTTCCCACACTCCAGCCTATGATAGAAGGGCGGTTTCTGTCACGGCGCACCCATGAAGCAACGTCCTTTTCTACCCACTCATCAAAAAATCTAGCATAGTCATAGTCGGTCTTTGACCTCTCCCACATATCAAAGCCCTCAGAGAGAATGAGCATACCTGTTTCGTCAGCGATGTCCATAAACTCCTCCGCAGGCATATTGTGAGAAGTTCTGATAGCGTTGATCCCCATTTTGCGAAGCTTTCTAAATCTTCTCCTTATAGCCGCAGGATTGGAAACTGCCCCAAGACAGCCGTTGTCATGGTGTTCGCATGAGCCGTGGAGCTTTACGTGTCTGCCGTTGAGATAAAAACCGCTGTCGCACTTGAATTTGATAGTCCTGAAGCCGAATTTCTGACTTACACGCTGTACACATCCGCCGTCCACAAGAATTTCCGACACCATGGTGTAAAGCACAGGCGAGGCGATATCCCAAAGCTCAGGGTCTTTCACTGTCATGGTCTGAGCGGTGAGAGAATAGCTCACGCCTTTTACACGCACCGCCTCAGGTATGCAGGAAATATCCGCCCCACAAGCGTCAGACTCATAGCTTGCCACCTCTTTGCCGTCCTTGTCAAAAATGGTGTTCCTGATGCGTATTCCCCCAAGAGGTGTGCCCTCAGGTCGGAGCATCTCAGCCTTCACAGTCACCTGCCAGCCGTCCTCCTGCTTTGACGTGGTGATATAAATACCGTCATTGCCGAAGCGTATCTCAGGGCTTTCGCAAAGCCAAACCTTTCTGAAAATGCCCGCTCCTGAATACCATCTGGAGTTTGGCGAGTGGTGATCCACACGGACAGTAATAATGTTCTCTCCGTCCTTAACAAAGTCGGTGATATCGAACATAAATGCCGAGTAGCCGTATTTCCACTCCCCTGCCAAAGCACCGTTCACATACACCTTGCTGTCCATGTAAACTCCGTCAAAGCGGATAAAAGTGCGTATGCCCTCTTTCTTTTGGTAAGAAAAAGCCTTTCTGTACCAGCCTGTAGAAGTTTCATATAGGTCATTTGTATTATAAATAAGCCAATCATGAGGAATGTCCACAGGCTTGAAAGCAAAGTTCTCTGAGTAGTCAGAGCCGAAAGCCGCCTTGTAAAATTCCCAATCGTTGCAAAAAAGCTTTCTGTCTGAGTATGTTTCACAGATATCCATAAAAACTCCTTTATATTTTACTTATCTGAATATGAAAATGTGCGTTTATCAAAGGCTTTTCAAGCTGATATTTCTCTGCAAGCCTTGGTCCGCAGGAGTTAGAACCGACCCCTGCCATTGCATAGTCAACGCAGATAACATTGCTCTCGCACATTTCAAGCTCATAGTTATGCGCCTTTGTCGCAAGCTCCTCCTGCGTGAACTGCGAAGCGTTGAATGAAAACTCCTTGTCAGCGGTAAACTTCACCTCAGTGTCCCCACTGCTCACAGTGAGATATCTGCACCCATAGTGTGATGAATTTTCCTGCGGTCTTATATAATCCTCGTGCATATCCCCGATATCAGCCGCAAATCTGCCCATATAGCAAGCCTGACGCTTGTCAATGTAGCTTTCTGTAGGACCATATCCGAAATATTCCGCCCTTGAAAAATCTTTTGGCATGAAAAGCCTTATACCGAACCTTGGAAGCATATCTATCTTATTTGAAAACTCCGCTTCGCATTTTATGTCAAGCCCACTGCCGTCAATAACATAAACAGCTTTCAGCCTGCAAAACGGCTGTTGTATGGACCAGCCAAAAGACTGGCTCACTTCTATCTCAACACTGTCCTCCCTGACCGCAAGCTCACAGCCGTAGCTTTTAACATCAAAGTCATTAAGATGCACCTTGTACCAATTGTACTTCATGACATCATTATCCGTAGGCGCACGGAAGAAGTTATACTGCAAAGGTCTGTCAAGAAGCTCTCTGCCGCCGAATTTCACCGAAACAAACGCCGACTTACGCTTGTCAAAGCGGTAAACAACATCTCCCACTGTCACAGTGATACAAAGTGGAGTTTCCTCCGCCTTTACCTTAGCTTTCGCCTTTTCCACAACCGCTTTCCTGCCATCAGCTATTTTCAGTTGGTCAAAGCACACCTCATAGCCATTTTCACAATAGTCAGTGTCCTCCTTTGCAGTGAAAATAAACCTTATGAATGTTTCATTTTCATACTCCGCTGTATCATTGGGAACATTCACCACAGTGCTTCCCATAGGCTCGATGTCAAAATCCACTCTGCCGATATGTATAATACCATTTTTGTCCGTTATCTCATATCTGCAATCGAGAATATCCCCAGCATTCACAAACTCCAGCGTGCTTGAAAAAACAAAGCTTCCCTCGCTTTCCCCTTTTGTTACACGCACAGGTCTGTATACCTGCTTTACCTCAAGAAGTCCCGTGTGTGGCGTTCTGTCAGGATAAACAAGTCCGTCCATGCAGAAATTGCTGTCATTGTGTCTTTCCCCAAAATCTCCGCCGTAGCCGTATTTTATCCTTCCCTCAGCCGTCTTACCAAGCGGTACAGAATGGTCGCACCACTCCCACACGAAGCCACCGCAGAAACGCTCGTTTGAGTAGAACACATTGTGATAATCCTCCAGATCACCAGGGCCATTTCCCATGGCGTGGCAGTATTCACACTGCACAAGAGGTCTGTTTTCCTCAGGCTTTTCAAGATAGCCTTTCAGCCCGTTTAAATCCCAGTACATACCCGAAACTACGTCAAGCACGCTGTCGGAAGTTCCGTCAAGGCAGTGTGTGCTTTCATAATGCACAAGCCTTGTATCATCAAGCCTCTTTATAAGCTCAGCTTCATCAAGCATATTTTTGCCATATCCGCTCTCATTACCCAGCGACCAGAACACCACGCAAGGGCGGTTGATGTCACGCTTTACAAGACATTCCGCACGATCTTTTATGGCATTGCCAAACCTCTCGTCAGAGGCAAGCATGGCGATGCCGTTGTAATCTGAATAGTCCCACTTGTAGTCATAATAGACCTCCACACAGCCATGTGACTCCAGATCCGCTTCATCAATAACATAAAGCCCCAGCCTGTCGCAAAGCTGATAAAACACAGGGGAGTCAGGATAATGTGACGTTCTCACAGCGTTTATGTTGTGCTTTTTCATAAGCACAACATCAGCTTTCATCTGCTCATAAGAAGCATAATATCCCGTGTCAGGATAGCTGTCATGACGATTTACACCCTTGAACTTCACCGCCTTGCCGTTTATCTTAACAACGCCCTTATCCACCTTTACATCTCTGAAGCCAACCTCCTCGCCGATAACCTCGTCGCCTGCATTGATATTAAGCCTGTAAAGATAAGGTGTTTCAGCACTCCAAAGCTTGACGTTCTCTAACTTTATCTCAACGCTCTCACCGTCATAAGCCGAAAACTGAGCCATTGTAACACCATCATCATCGCAAAGCTTTGCCGAAACATCACAGCCGAATACCGTAAACCCCAGCCTTGCAGAGCCATTCTCACCGAGAATAGTTTTCACGATATAATTTTCAAGACGCATTTTCGGTCTTGACAGCACATAAACATCTCTGAAAATTCCCGAAAGCCTTATCTTGTCCTGATCTTCAAGATAAGTTCCGTCGCACCATTTCAGCACAGCGGCAGTAATGATATTCCTGCCCTCAGCAAGATATGGTGTAATATCAAACTCAGCCGTAGCGTGAGAAACCTGTGAATATCCCACAAAGCTGTCGTTCACATACAAATAAACACAGCTATCCACGCCCTCGAACACAAGCACCCTGTCCATGCCATCATGTGAGTAGCAATACTCACGCTGATAAACTCCCACAGGTATATCGTCAGGCACAAAAGGCGGGTCAAATGGTATCGGATAGCACACGTTCGTATACTGCGGCTTGTCATAGCCGTAAAGCTGCCAGTTTGACGGCACCGGTATAGTGTTCTCAAACTTTTCGTGAATAAAATCGTCCTCTAGGTCTATTATGCTGTCATAATAGCGAAAACCCCAGTTGCCGTTTAAAAGCTCCATTCGCTGAGAATTTTTACGGTTCTCAAAAGGATCCTGCCCCTTTACAAACGGCACAAAATAGCAGTGCTTGTCAAGCGTGCCGATGTGCAATGCCTGAGTATCCTCATGATATATCATTTTTGATCTTGGCGAATTTTCCGCCGCAAGCTTTAAAATATCCATAGCTGTTCTCCTTTACAAGTTTATAAATTACTGTAATTATTTTATCAGCTATTGACAGGCAAGTCAATGAATGATATTATTAATTTATAACAATATGAATATGGAGTTGATATTTTTGTTCTTTGCCGATTATCCTATCCTGGGAAACGAAAAGTCCCTGCCGCTATATCTGCAAAATATGGGTCAGCAGCACTGTCAGGATCACCTTATAAGACCCGAGGGCTATCACTATGACCAGATCCTCTACTGCACCAAAGGCAGCGGCACGCTTATCTTTGAGAATAAAGCCATTCCCATACCACATGATACCGCCATATTCATACCCGCTGAAACGCCCCACGAATACTATCCGGAAGAGGATATATGGGATATCCACTGGATAGTCCCCTGCGGATACGCCGCCAAGGATATCCTTACCCAGTTCGGTCTTACCGAGCTTAAAACCTTTCACCTCAGCGACACAAAAATGCTCGAGCATATTTTCCGCAAAATGCACAATGCTCTGCGAACCGACAGTATTTTCGGCAATTACAAAGCCTCTGGCTATTTGTATGATTTTCTTATGGAGTTTTACCGCCTTATCGCCTACAAAGACCCTGCCACGTCAGTATCCTCCGCCCTTATGAAAGCTCTGGACTACATAAACTACAACTATTTTTCCCCTATCACAATGGACGAGCTTTGCAGCGTGTCAGGAGTAACTAAGCAGCACCTTTGTCTGCTTTTTCGCAAAAAACTCAGTATGCGTCCAATGGAATACATCGCAAAACGTCGTATCCAAGAAGCCAAAGCCCTGCTTACCGGTACAGAAAAAAGCATCGAGCAGGTAGCCGAGGAAACAGGCTTTTGCTCAGAAAGCTATTTCTGCAAGCTTTTCAAAAGATACGAGGGAATGACCCCCTCCGCTTTCCGCCAGATCAAATAACAACAAACAAAAAAAGAGCCGCCCAAAGGCAGCTCAATTATGCAGAAAATTAGCCCTGCTCCTTCATCTTAGCGAAACACTCGCTGCAGTAAACAGGTCTGTCCTCTCTTGGCTTGAAAGGAATAACAGCCTCGCCGCCGCAAGAAGCACAAGTTGCTGTATAAGTCTGTCTTTCAGACTTTGTAGCAGCCTTTCTTGCATCTCTGCAAGCTTTACATCTCTGTGGCTCGTTTACGAAACCTTTCTCAGCATAGAACTCCTGCTCTCCTGCTGTGAAAACGAACTCGTTTCCGCACTCCTTACATACTAATGTCTTGTCTTCGTACATGGTTCTTACCTCATTACATAAAATTGTGCCTAGTCGGATTTGCACCGACACCTTTGAATAAACAACGCTCTGCTATTAAGCTATACGGCCATATTCCTATCTCAACAGTGATCTCAATTTCCGTCTGACTCTCTGCATTGCATTGTCTACCGCCTTTTCCGACGTGCCCAAGCCTAATGCTATCTGATTGTATGACATTCCTCTCAAAAACGATTGAAATACCTGCCATTCCTGCTCCGAAAGTGCAGAAGTGATCTTATCATAAAGCTCATTCAGCTCCTCACGCTCCACTACGACCTCCTCAGGTACAGTGCCACCGCCGCCAAGAATAGCCTCAAGGTCAGCTTCCTCGCCGCCTGAAAGAAGTGCATTTCTGTGAACAGACGAAATGATCTTATTTTTTATACATTTTGTAGCGTAAGTTGAAAACTTCGCATTTTTGTCTTCACGATAGGTCCTAACCGCACCCAGAAGCCCCATAAGCCCCTCTTGGACAAGATCCTCGTGAACCTCGGCGCCATATTTTTTTGCCAGAAACTCCACCGTACAGATATATCTCGCAATAAGCTCACCGATAGCCGTTTTGTCACTCTGTGCATTTAGCACAAGCTGCTCATCTGAAAGCTTTTTCTGCTGATCCTGCCGATCGCCTCTCAAAAAATACCGCCCACCTAATCGTAGAAATTACCGCAAAGCCCCATTCTGACGCCACTGCGTAATGTTATAATACCATTTTAGACCATAAAAGTCAAGAGAATTGACGAAATCCGCCGTCCCTGTGAAAATATTTGTAACATACCACAGTTTTAAGAATGTATTCTTGTGATTTTCAACAAACAAAAAGTCAGCCGTGTCGAAATACACGGCTGACCGCAATTTACGCAACTTTGATGTTATACACGGCAGTATTTTGCTCTGCCATCGCTGAAAATATCCCCTCCGTGGCAATCGTCAGCCACAACAAGAGGAAAATCCTCAACGTAAAGTTTTTTCACAGATTCACAGCCCAGCTCCTCAAAAGCCACTACCTCACAAGACTTTATGCAGTTGCAGGCAAGTGCGCCCGCACCGCCTATAGCACAGAGATAGACCGCACCATTTCTTATCACGGCGTCCCTTACCTCTTGTGATCTCTCGCCCTTGCCGATCATTCCGCCAAGTCCAAGGTCAAGCAGCCTCGGAGCAAACCTGTCCATTCTTCCTGAAGTGGTCGGTCCGCATGAACCGATAGGCTTTCCCTCAGGTGCAGGAGTAGGTCCGGCATAGTAGATAACAGCGTCTTTCAAAGGGATAGGAAGCTCCTTTCCCTGGTCAAGCAAAGCATTGAATCTTTTATGTGCAGCGTCCCTTGCAGTGTACACAACGCCCGAAAGCAATATCTTGTCACCGCATTTAAGCTCTCCGCTCACCGCTTTAAGCTCCTCGGAACGCACCTTTCTTATTTCCGACATGACAAACTATTATTCAGCGTCATCATCGCTTACAAGAGAAAGACCATCGTCAATAAGATCTCTTGCAGTGTTTACAGCACCGATACTATTGCCATACAGATCGTTAAGTGATGTAACGAGCTGCTGAACAGTTTCGCTCAGACTTGTGAACTGTGTCTTAACAGACTCTCTCAGATCAGCAGACTGTGCTCTGATGTTCTTAGCTTCGTTCTTAGCGTCGCTTACTACCTTTGCAGCCTCAGCATTTGCCTTTGATGTTACGTCAGCGGCTTCTGCGTTAGCCTTAGATGTAACAGCCTCAGCTTCAGCGTTAGCCTTAGAAGTTACCTCGGCAGCCTGCTTGTTAGCTGCACTTGTAACAGCTTCAGCCTCCTGCTTAGCGGCAGCCGTCATTGCAGCAGCGCTTGACTTAGCTGTCTGAAGTGTAGTATCAGCCTCTGTCTGAGCATTTGTAACAAGCTTCTGTGCCTGTGCGTTTGCGTCAGCAAGAACCTGATCCTGAAGCTGCTTAGCTTCATCTTCCATCTGCTTAGCTGCCTTCTTAGCTTCCTGAACGACCTTATTAGCTGTGTTCTGAGCTTCCATGAACACGCTTCCAAGATCGAATGCAGGAGTGGCTGTGCCGGCATTAGCCTCAGCAGTTTCGAGCTTCTCTTTAAGATCCTCGATCTCCTGCTTCTGCTTTTCAAGCTCAGCGTCCTTTTCAGTTACTTGCTGCTCATAGTCAGCGATACGGACCTTCATTGTATCAGTATTAGCCATAAGCTCGGCTATCTTGTTTTTAGCCTCTTCTACCTTTTTCTCAAGTTCCTTCTTGCCCTCAAAGTCCTGCTTCTGAGCGCCGCCCTGCTTCTCAAGACGTTCGATAGTTTCGTTCTGGTCATTGACCTGAGCCTCAAGAGTATAAATTTTAGAAGTAAGGTCGTCTACATAAGCAAGAACGTCCTGCTTATCAAATCCGCCGACTCTAACCGTTCTTAAATAACCATTACTAGCCATTTCAATCCCTCCACATTAGTGATTATCTCTATTATACAATAAACCACGTTATTTTTCAACTGATTTAAGCCGTTTTCAAAAATTTCATTATTCCATACAAAATAGCAACTGAAATTTATACAAAATGTCTTAAAATCATATTTATCACAGAATAATTATATCAAATTTTCCGTAAGATTTCAAGTGCTTTTGCGAAAAATTTTCAATATCAAGATATTTTTCTGAGAATACGAAAATCTCTTTAGCTGTGTAAACGTTTTCTGATTTTGGTTCAAACAAGGCGGACAGCGTAAACGCCGATCCGCCTTTGAAAGCATTATTACTTGTTCTTGAAGATATTGAAGATATCGTCGTAATAATTTGGATTATCAGCAGCCTTAACGCCAGCCTTGTGCATCGCTTCAGCGTCAGCCTTTGCGTCGTCAGCCTTCTGAGTAAAATTTGCAGTATATGTTGTCGCAGCCTTTGGCGCAGCAGCCTCAGGAACGTCATCTCTGTCAACAAAGTCAGCAGCGATAACAGTAACGTCCATAGCGTCCTTGGTATCAGGATTTGTACCGTTACCAAAAATGATCTCAACGTTATCGTCAGCAGCGTCTGCTATAGCAGCAGTAAGCTCGTCCATATCACTGATAAGGAGATCCTCGCTCATTGTAACGTTTACGATAAGTCTTCTCGCACCCTTGATAGAAGTTTCAAGAAGGTCAGAAGAAATTACCTGATTGATGATATCCTGTACCTTATCCTTGCCCTCGCCGTGACCGATAGCAATATGCGCTCTGCCTGCACCCTTAAGAATAGTAGTAACGTCAGCGAAGTCAACGTTGATCTCATCATGTCTTGTAATGATCTCAGCGATAGCGATAACGTCTGTCTTAAGAACTTCATCAGCGATAGCATAAGACTGCTTCATAGTGAGGCGCATCTCGTTTGTGATAAGGTTCTGGTTAGGGATAACGATAAGAGCGTCAACGTGCTTGATAAGAGCCTCGATACCCTTTTCTGCTCTCTCCATTTTCTTAGCGCCCTCAAATTTGAAAGGCTTTGTAACAACTGCGATAGTGAGCTTGTCAAGTGACTGTGCGATCTCAGCAACTACAGGTGCAGCACCGGTACCTGTTCCGCCGCCCATACCTGCTGTGATGAATACCATATCAGCGTCCTTGATAGCGTTCTCGATCTCGTCCTTGCTCTCCTGAGCGGAAGCCTCGCCGATCTCAGGCTTTGCACCTGCGCCCAGACCGTGAGTAAGCTTCTCACCTATCTGGATCTGTGTGTGTGCAGCTGACTTATGCAGTGCCTGGATATCAGTATTAACAGCGATATATTCAACATTTCCCTCGATACCGGCCTGTGCGATACAGTTAAGTGCGTTTCCACCGCCGCCACCGACACCGATTACCTTGATCTTTGCGCCTACGACTGGCTCTTCAACATACTCGTAACCCATAATAGAACTCCTCCTAAAAGCGAATTTTCATACTTCTCCGTATTTTTACATATCAATTTATCAAATCAAAAATAAAATGCAAAAAAGCCTATGTGCCGAATATGCACATAAATAGATACAATAATATATTATCATACTTTTGTCAAAAAGTAAAGAACTTAAATGAAACCATTATAAATTTTTTATTAATTATCAATAAAACGACTGATTTTTCAGTTTCATTTGTGTATACTATACAATTAGTTTACTTGACCACTACCAGCCTGTGTTAGTCTGACCGTCCACATAGCCGTTGTCAGCATATCCATTGTCGGTATAGCCCTGATCGCCGCCGTTATCATATCCCCAGTCGGTGTTTCCGTTCTCGTTTGTCCACTGATCTGTGCCTGCATTGTCAGCATCATCATTGCCGTCCCATGCGTTGGTATCGTCGCTGTAGCCTTGGCTATCGTCCCCTGACCATGAGTTATCACTGTCCCATGTGCTGCCGTCATCAATATTAGTATCAGCCGATACTGCACTGCTGCTGTCATCTGGTTTTGCAGAACTTGTGTCGTCAGGTTTTGACGACTCGTCCTGCGATTTCGGAATAGCCGAAATGCCGCTGTCAGCACCGTTGTAAATAAGCGTACCCTCGTAATCGTCAGTAATGCTCTTGTCAATTACCGCCTTAAGATATGTAAGCTTGTATTCCATATCCACTGAGCTTCCAAGCTTTATTTCAAGCCTGCCGTCATACATAAGCTTAATATCCGAACGGGTGGTCAGGTCAATAGAGTCTATATTTTTAAATTTCAGGTCATGAAGATCATTCAGAAGCTCTTTAAGGATATCCGCCTTAAATGAATCCTCCGAGGCAAGCTTGTCGCCCTGACTAAGGCTTTTAAGCTCAAAGCCCTTTACAACAGGTATATCCCCTGTCGGAGCAGGATTTTTCGTTTCAAGTATCTTTCCCGAAGCAGACAGCACATAGTATGAATTTTTATACTCGATATCAGCCGCCTTTTCAGCCTCCGTGCAGGTTATAACAAGTGTTGACGGAAATTTCTTTGTGACCTTGACATCATCAAGATACACAAGAGTATCTTTTAAACGCTTTTCAACTATATCCGTATTCGTCCTCACAAGGTTCTGTCCCGTTGAAACGCCCCCCACGCCAAGGATCTGATCCTGTTCGTAAAGGGTAACGCCCTCTATTTTTATCTCCGACACATTAAAAAACAAAAACATACTCAGCACCAGCAGCAGCGCCGCAGCCGCAAAAAAGCTGGCAACATACACATTGCGCATATTCACTGTCTGCCGACGTGCCGCAGGCTGCTGTGAGTTCATTCTGTTTTCCTTGTAAGTTCCGTTCATTTTTCTCTTTCCTAACTGCTAGTAATTTACACGTTTTATGTTTCCGCCCAGAAGCGTAAAAGCATTTTCAATGCAGTCATAGCCCCTGTCCATAAGCTTTATATTAGTGAGAGATGTTTCTCCCTCTGCCGAAAGCGCCGCCACAGCCAACGCCGCACCGCCTCTAAGGTCAGGCGCACGGACTTTTGCTCCGTAAAGCTCCTTCACGCCCTCGATAACAGCCACTTTTCCCTCTGTCTTTATATCCGCACCCATTCTCACAAGCTCGTCAACATGGCGGTAGCGGTTTTCAAAAATATTTTCCACCACCACACTTGTGCCTTTTGCCTTAGCAAGTGCCGCCGTGACTATCGCCTGAGCGTCCGTAGGGAATCCCGGATACGGCATAGTCCTCACCGTCCGCACAGCTTTTAGCTGTTTAGGCGCTTTTATAAATATCCTGTCCTCATATAGAAATACCTGACAGCCCATTTGCTCAAATATAGGTATGACCGCACGGATATCCCCTGCCCTTGCCCCAAGAAGACCTATCTCACCGCCTGTTGCCGCCGCCGCGCTCATAAAAGTCGCCGCAACTATCCTGTCGGGCATGACAGAGTATTCACAGCCGTGTAGCTTTTCCACACCGCTTATTGTTATAGTTCCGCCCCCTGCGCCGCTTATCTTTGCACCGCAGCAGTTCAGAAACTCCGCAAGATCGCATATCTCAGGCTCTCTTGCCGCATTGTATATCACCGTGTCGCCCTTTGCCAGAACAGCCGCAAGCATGATGTTCTCAGTCGCTCCCACAGAGGGGAACGAAAGGTCTATCCTAGCCCCTCTAAGCCCTCTCGGGCAGGTGCAGCTAAGCGCGCCATACTCTTCGTTTATCCTGACGCCCATTTTTCTAAGTGCGCACAGGTGCATATCTATAGGTCTCGGACCAAGCTCACACCCTCCCGGGAATGACAGCCTGCATTCACCTGTTCTTCCAAGAACAGCTCCCAGAAAAACGATAGACGAACGCATCTCTCTCATAAGCTCATCTGGCACAAAGGTCTTTACAGCGCCCCTTGCGTCCACAGTAACACAGCCGTCCTCACGGCTGCACCTTGCCCCAAGCACCGACAGAATGCGACAAGCCGCAAATACGTCCGAAAGTGCAGGACAGTTATGTAGCCTGATCTCTCCGTTTATAAGAACACACCCTGCCAGCAGCGGCAGAGCTGCGTTTTTTGCTCCCTGAACGGTTATCTCTCCGTTCAGCCTGCTTCCTCCCTGAATGATAAGCCGTTGCATAAGCGTCGCTCCTTTTAAGGTTTTGACTTATCTTATGCAGGACCGCCCATATAGGTTAAAGCTATTTGTTGATATATATCTCTGTAGCGTTTGAAACAGGCATAAAAGCAGGCAAACAAGGCAGATAGGAGTCCTTGCCTATCTTCTTTTTCATATCCTTAGTTGAAAGTATCATGCCGGTAACGCAATCGTCAAACGTACTATCGTCCATATCAGTGATATTCACAAGTATCCTTACAGTGACCTCCTTGCTGGAAAACGGAGGAACAGTGTCGCCTATGACCTCGCCGTCACTGTTTGTTGTAACGCTGGTCGCATAGCATACCGCATTGTCATATTCTGAAGAAACATGGCTTATCTCATACTGCGGTATCTTTATCTCAAAAGGAGACGGGTTTTTGATATTGAACACTATATCTGCAAAACGGTAGCTTGAACTCAACTCAGAACCAAAAGCTTCTTCGTTGTATACAGAATAATTTGACAGCGCATATGTTTTAAAATCCGTCATACCCATTGTTTTGAACACGTTGTCGTCATATCTCACCACGCTCTTGTCTGCGTCGTTGAAAAACAGCGGTGGGAAGAAGAACACCATAAGCGCAAGCACGATAATAACAGCCACAACTGTCTTTATTATCTTGCCGCGCTTAACATACGAGTCTCCCACCTTTACTCCCTTGCTAAGACCTGTCGCCGCCTGTGCAGGCATAGCCGCAGCGTCCTCAAGGAAATCGTCCTCATCGTCCTCTTCCTTGTGCTTGGTAGGGTCATCGTAAGTCTTTGTGGCACGGTCGAACTCCCCTGCCTTGTTGAACTTTTCTCCGTCAAAAATCTCGTCGGCGGTGCGGTTCACTCCGCTGCCCTTGAACTTTTTATCTGACAGCTTTTTTATCTTGTCAACATCAGGCACTTCAATGCTGTCCATTGAAGCCCTCTTGTTATACTGTCTGTAATTCTTATCCATTATTTTATCCCCTTAAATTTTACGTTCCTTATCCCTTAATAAGTGGCTCTAAAGCCTTGAATATCCTGTCCTCAGTATCGGCAACATGAAGCTTTGCAGCGTTTTCCGAGCACTGTCTGAGCTTCTCAGGGTCTTCTATAAGCCCCTTTACAGTATCAATGAAAAGCTTTTCCGTCAAGTCTTTTTCTTCGATAACAAAGCCTGCTCCTGCGTTTTGCAATACCATGCCGTTGTAATACTGATGATTTTCAGCCACCATAGGCGACGGGATAAGCACAGAAGCTCTGCCCATTGCTTCAAGCTCCGCCAGCGAAGCTGCTCCGCACCTTGATATAACAAGGTCAGCCGCAGCCATTGCCACAGGCATATTGATATAATCCTTTATGATACGTCTGCTGTTGTTGATATCTATACCCATAGCCCCCAGCTTTTCAGGATAATCCTTATAGCCCTGATAAGTGCCGTAGGAATGTATATGACACACCTTAACATCATTGTCCTGATACCATTTCAGAAGCTTTGCGATATTCTCATTAAGCACTCTCGCACCCAGACTTCCGCCTGTTGAAAGCACACATATCTCGTTCTCATCAAAGCCAAGCTGTTTTTTAGCCTCCGCCTTTGACATGGTGTTGAAAGCTCCCCTTACAGGCAGACCTGTCACCACCGTCTTAGCATTTTCGGGCATATACTTTTCTGCCTCTTTCACAGTGAGCATAACAACGTCCGCAGACTTTGCAAGTATCTTGTTTGTTACGCCCGGGAAAGCGTTCTGCTCGTGAATAGCCGTCTTTATGCCCATTTTAGCGGCTTTTCTGACTATAGGTCCTGAAACATATCCTCCGGTTCCTATAACAAGATCAGGTCTTGCTTCCTTTATTATCTTCTTTGCAGTGCTTCCTGACTTTACAAGACACCCTGCCGCATGGATATTTCTTTTGAGATTTACCCAGTTAGGCTTTCTCTGAAAGCCCTCTATCTTTATAGGATAGAACTTATATCCCGCCGCAGGCACGAGCCTTGCCTCAAGCTTTTCAGGATTTCCCGCAAAGCTTATCTCAGCGTCAGGATAATGTTTTTTTATGATCTCCGCAATGGCAAGAGCAGGATTTACATGACCTGCCGTACCGCCTCCTGCAAGTAAAACTCTGAGCATAGAACTAATACCTCTTTACTTTTTTTTGATGCACTGACGTGAAACGTTGAGCATGATACCCATTTCTGCAAGCTGTATCATCAGTGCAGTACCGCCGTAGCTGAAAAACGGCAGTGAAATACCCGTGTTAGGGAAAGCGTTGCAGGCTACCATAATGTTGAAAAGTGCCTGCGAGCCTATCTGTATTGTTATACCAGCCGCAAGAAGCATACCAAAACGATCCTTGCTTCTTGAAGCGATCATGAAGCCCTCGATTATAAAAAGCACAAACAGCAGTACCACTACCATTGCACCCACGAAGCCAAGCTCCTCGCAGATAATAGCGAAAACGAAGTCGTTTTGTGACTCAGGCAGATAGTATTTTTGCCTTGACTCTCCAAATCCAAGACCGAACCAGCCGCCAGAGCCTATAGACAATAGAGATTCATAGGTCTGGAAGGTCTTTCCGCTAGGGTCGGATTCAGGATTTTTCCAGCTCTGTATACGATCTGAAATATAAGAAAAGCCTGAGCCTGACGCCATTTTATATATCAGCAGCAGCACCCCGAAAACAGCACACACACCGATAAATTTCCAGAAAGTCTTTTTTGGCATACCGCTTATGAACATCATAGACACGCCCATGATACCCACCAGCATAACAGCCGACATATGCCTCTGAAAAATAAGCACCAGCGCCACCGCGCCCATTATCACAGTAAACGGTATAATACAGAATTTCCAATCCTTGAACTTAGGATAATTCACCGACATTATGTATGCGAAAATAATAATGAACGTTACCTTCAGAAGCTCCGACGGCTGAAAGCTGATCGGACCTATTTGTATCCAACGCTTTGCACCGGCAACGTCTATTCCGAAAAGAGCTGTATAAAACGTAAGAAGATAGGTGGCGATAAACGCAATATATGCTATCTTAGTGTTCTGAAAGAAGTGATAATCAAGATAGCTGGTGGCAAACATCAGAAGAAGACCAAGTCCGGCAGACTTGAGCTGGCTCACCAAATAATAATATCCATCGTTATATTCACTCAGACCCCACGCATAGCTTGCAGAAAACATCATCAGAAGTCCGAATACAAGCAATACCATTACAAGAATGAAAAACGGCTTGTCTATCTCCGCAAGTATAAATCTGAATCTATGTTTTCTTTTTGCCTGTGCCACAGGTTGTTTAAGAGGAACGTGACTATTATACACTATGCTTCCGTCACGTTCACGTCTAGGACCTCTTATAGCCAAACAAACAACCTCCCAACAAAATCTCTATATGAAAAACTTTCCCGAATATATCAAAAACGCTATCGCCGCCGCAGCCCCTGCCACAGACATCACAGCGAATATCCCGATCACGGCGTGATCTCCGTGACCCTTTTTCTGCAAATGCTCATGAAGCGTGTAACCTTTCATAAGCAGCTTTTTTCTTGCCTTAAACACGATATACTGCAAAAGCCCGCAAGCTCCGTCAACGACCACCGCCGCACCTGCCGGCAGGAAAACGAAATATTCTCCCGAAAGCAGCACCGCCATAGTCATAAGACCACCAATCGCCAGCGCACCCGACTCTCCCAAATAAAGCTTCGCAGGACTGCACCCCCAAAAGAAAAAGCCTCCTGCCGCACCCATTGTGCAAACAGCAAAAAGCTGAGCGGCGTCAGAGCCTGCCCCTGCCGCAAGACCGCTTGACAGTCCTGCCGAAAATATCAAAGCCGTTACAGCACACAGCCCGTCAGTACCCGTGTCGGTCTTACCGCCTGCGCAATCGTGTATCTTCACCATGTTTATCCCCACTGTCATAAACAGCGGAAAAAGCGGATAAAAAAGCCTGCCGAACTGCACATAGCCCAAGTGAAAAGGCATAAGCACAGCCGTCTGTACTCCTCCGCAGTATCTAAGCCCCACGCATACACCAAGACATATAAGATACTCCATACATATCTTGTAAAAAGGCTTCATGCCTATGCCAAGCTTTTTCTCCTTAACATAGTCCTCCGAAAGCCCGATAGCCGTGAGCATCAAAACTCCGCCCAGAGCGATAAACACACGCCTTGAAAACTCTCCGTTCTCAAAACTCAGCACAGCCTGCGAGTCATAAAATATAACTCCCGTAACAATGCCGAATATAACGCAGAGCATTATGACAACTCCGCCGAATTTTGGCTCAGAGCCGTCCTTTGCGAACCTGTCGCCTATATAAAAATCGAATTTGCCTGTTTTTATCCTGCGGAAATATGGTATGAACACTCTGCCGAGAACATATCCCAGCACCATTTCACACCCCAGTATCACCGCCTGCACGCTCCAACTCATTTTGTCAGTGCATTGAACACTTCTTCAAGCTTCATTCCTCTGCTTCCCTTGAAAAGCACAGCGTCGCCCTTTGAAACTACCTCTTTCAAAGCCGCCGCAAGGTCATCTCTGCTTTCAAAGTGCCTGCAATTTTCCTTTGCAAAGCCCTTTTTCTCAGCACCCTCTATATAGCACTTTGAGTCCTCGCCAAAGCAGTAAAGCAGGTCAGCCTTTGAAGCCGCAACATACTCTCCCACATTTCTGTGATAGGTCTTTGAGTTCTTGCCAAGCTCCAGCATATCTCCAAGCACGCAAATGCGCTTGCCCTCCGCCTGTGCCTGTGAAAGCACCGAAAGGCTCGCTTTCATCGAGTCAGGCGCCGCATTGTAGCAGTCAACTATATATGTAACTCCGTCAATGACGGTAACATTCTGTCTTAAACCCTCCGGTTTGAACTGAGCAATGCCCTTTACGATATCCTCAGGAGGAATATCAAGCGCAAGACCCACACAGAACGCCGCAAGAGCGTTCTTTACATTATGCTCGCCCAGGCAGTTTATCTGGGCGGCTATCTTTCCGCCTGCATAGTTTATAGTAAATGTTATGCTGTTGTCAACAGTCTTAACACCGCTTGCATAAACATCGCAGTCCTTCTTTGATACAGAATAGTAATAAACCTTTCTGTCAGAATGTAACTGCACCCCTGCAAGCAATTTATCATCACGGCAAAGTATCAGCGGAGCGTCATAAGCCGCACCGTCAAGTATCTCAAGCTTCGCCTTGAGAATGTTTTCCTGCGTGCCGAGATTTTCAATATGTGAAATGCCGATGTTTGTTATAACAGCCACGTCAGGCTGACATGACATTGACATTCTCGATATCTCGCCCTGATGTGACATACCCATTTCGATAACAGCCGCCTCATAGTTGCTGTCAAGACCGAAAAGCGTCTGCGGCATACCTATCTCATTGTTGTGGTTGCCCTGAGTTTTCAGCGTCTTGTATTTCTGCGCCACAACAAGGGCTATCATATCCTTAGTGGTGGTCTTTCCCACGCTTCCTGTTACGCCAACTACCTTAACATCGAATTTAGACCTGTAATACCCCGCAATGTCAAGCAATGCCCTTGCAGTGGAGTCAACGATCATACATCTTGCACCCTCCACAGGTCTTTCCGTAACAACAGCCTCCGCACCAAGCTCCATAGCCTTTGCGGCAAAGTTGTGTCCGTCAAAATTCTCACCCTTTAGTGCAATAAAAAGCGAGCCTGGCTTTATTGTTCTCGTATCGGTGGAGATATCGGAAATTTCAACGTCAGCAGGATAGCCGTAGCTTCCGTGAACCGCCGATATTATCTCCTGTAAGCTTAATTTTTCCATTTTAATTCTTATCCGCCAATTTCTCGGCAGTATCTCCTTTCCCTTTTCTTATAAATATATATCTATTTTCATTCATCGCCGAAACGATGCAAACGGGACATCGTATTTCTGCAAAGCAGAAATTGCGCTGCTCCCCTACATAACAAATATGTTATTTTCTATCTCTTATCTGCCCTCAGCTTCAAGCTCTTTAAGAGCGTCCGCAACGACTTCTCTCTCGTCAAAATGTATCTTCACACCACCTGCAAGTATCTGATAATCCTCATGACCCTTGCCGGCAAGCACGATGATATCGTCCTTTTCCGCATGATGTATAGCCCAGTGGATAGCCTCACGCCTGTCAACGATAGTTATGTAAGGGGTCGTCTTGCCCTCCAGACCAACCAGAACGTCGTTTATGATATCCTGCGGATCCTCATTTCTCGGGTTGTCGGAAGTGACGATAAGAAAATCAGCATTGTCCGCCGCAGCCGCAGCCATAAGGCTTCTCTTTGAAGCGTCTCTGTTTCCGCCGCAGCCGAAAAGGCATTTTACCTTTCCGCTTGCACTGTTCTTTATAGCCGAAAGCACGTTTACAAGTGCGTCAGGAGTGTGAGCATAGTCGCATATAACAGTGAAATCTCTGCCCGTCGGAACTATCTCCGCTCTTCCTCTTACGCCCTGCATAGTACCCAAAGCTCTGATAGTCTTGTCAACGTCAAATCCAAGGGTCTCACAGCAGGCGATAACAGCCAGTGAGTTTGAAACGTTGAAAAGTCCAGGCATATTGAATGAAACATTGTGCTTTATCTTTCCGTCAGTGAAAACATACTTCACACCGCTTGCTGAAAGCAGGATATCCTCTGCTCTGAAATCAGCCTTTGTACAGCATGAATAAGTTTTCGCAGGACAGCTTATCTCTTTGAGATATCTTCTGCCGTATTCATCGTCTATATTGATGATAGCGTTGTCAGATATAGTGAAAAGTATCTTCTTAGCCTGATAGTAGTTCTCCATAGTACCGTGAACGTCAAGATGATCCTGCGTCAGGTTAGTGAAAACGCCTACCTTATAATGACAGCCTGAAAGTCTTTTCTGCTCCAAGCCCTGAGAGGAAGCTTCCATAACAACGTAGTCGCACTTCTCGTCAGCCATTTTTCTGAAAAGCTCATAAAGGTCATAAGGTTCAGGAGTAGTTCTTGCAGTAGGATAAACGTCGTCGCCTATCTCGTTCTGACAAGTGCCGATAAGACCAACCTTACAGCCGAATGAAGAAAGCACCTTCTTTATAACAGTTGTTATAGTCGTCTTTCCGTTAGTTCCTGTTACACCGATAAGAGTAAGCTCCTTTTCAGGGTGACCGAAAAATGCCGCACACAGCAGAGGGAAAGCCTCTCTTGTGTTCTCCACGATTATCTGACAGTCAAGCCCCAGATCTCTTTCGCAGACTACCACTGAACAGCCCTTTTCTATCATGTCCATGGCGGCGTCATGTCCGTCAAAGGTCTTTCCTTTTATACACACGAACATCGAGCCTGCCTTGACAGCCTTTCTTGTGTCGCTTGTGACGTCGCTTATCTCCATATCAGGCAGAGAAGTTTTCGCAACGTCCGTTATGATATCATATAGTTTCATAATTATCATTCCTTATCATGGTTTCTTACTGTGAGCCTACCGAGGTCACTGCAAATGTTACCGACACAGCCGTTCCCATTGGAACGCTCTGTCCTGCTCCCACGCTCTGATCGGACTGTGCAACTGCACCCTCCTCCTCATAGCCTGAGCCTTCCGCCGTCAGATTAAGTCCGTACATATCAAGCGTAGCCTTTGCCTGCTCCTTTGTAAGTCCTTTAAGTTCAGGCACCGTAACAGTTTCTTCCTTGGCGTTTGCTTCTGTGTAAAGCACAACCGATCCGCCATGCTCTATCTTTGCGGCAACAGGCGTCTGCTTAACAACAGTGTCGCCCTCGCCCTTGACCTTGACCTCAAGACCAAGATCTTCAAGAGTCTTTGTGGCCTCTTCAACAGTGTAATACTGAACGCTAGGTACTGATACCTGCAAGTCTGCAAGCTCACTTTCGTCATACTCAGGGAAGATCCCCACATAAGGCAAAACATCTGAAAGCACGTTCACGCATATAGGCGCTGCCACCTGGCTTCCGTAGAATTTCTCGCCCGTCGGGTGGTCTACCATTACAAGCATTACTATCTCAGGATCGTCAGCAGGAGCGAATGCACAGTATGAAGAAACATAAGTCTGACCTGTTGGGTCCTCGTCCATTTTCTGCGAAGTACCCGACTTACCGCCTATCCTGTATCCCTTTATATAGCAGTTTGAACCTGGCTGACCTTCAACAACGCCCTCGAGTATCTCTCTCATAGTTGCTGAGGTGTCCTCAGAAATGACCTGACGTCTTACAACAGTGTCCATTTTCTTTACAATGTTGCCGTTCTCATCAGTTATACTGTTCACTACCTGCGGTGTAACAAGATAACCGCCGTTTATAGCCGCCGAGTAAGCTGTTATCATCTGTATCGGCGTTACCTTATTTGTCTGACCGAATGAAGATGAAGCAAGCTGAACAGGACCCATGTTGCTAAGCGGCATACTGATAGAATTTGATTCCGCAGGCAGGTCGATACCTGTCAGCTCGTTGAAACCGAACGCATTGTAATACTGACAGAACTTTTCAGAGCCAAGCTTCATGCCTATCTGAATGAAAACAGGGTTACATGAGTTTAGCATTGCCTGGGCAAAATCCTGCGAACCGTGGTCGGTAAATGACCAGCAGTGGAAAGTCGTGTCCTCCACCTGTATCTGAGTGCCGCAGCCAAAAATATCATTAAGAGTGATAGTCTTTTCTTCCAAAGCCGAAGCACCTGTTATGACCTTGAATACAGAACCCGGATTGTATATTTCTGAAACCGCCTTGTTCTTCCACTGAAGCGACCATGCGTCAAGCTGTTTCTGCTTGTAATCGTTTGAATCTTCATCAAGCCCCGCAAGCTCCGCCGCCGTCTTTTCATCGGAGATAGCCGCAGGCTCGTTAGGGTCATAAGGATCAGAGGTCGCCATTGCGTATATCTGACCTGTCTTAGGATTCATTATGATACCGCAGGCTCTGTCAGTAGGCTGATTTTCCTTAACTGCCTTTGCAAGCTCTTTTTCAAGGATATACTGAATGTTGGCGTCGATATTCAGATTAAGATCGTCGCCGTCCTGAGCGTCATAGCTCTGCTTGTATCTGTATGGTATCTCAGTTCCGTCGCTTGCCTTTGCAGTGATTATCCTGCCGTCAATGCCGCTGAGATAATCGTCATAGTAAGCTTCCAGACCATATATGCCGTTGCCCTCATAGTCCGTGTGACCAAGAACAACAGAAGCAAGAGTATTCTGTGGATAAAGTCGTCTTGTGGTAGGGTCGCACCTTACGCCGTCAATGCCAAGCTCCGTGAGCTTATCCTCGATAGCCGTGGAAACGGTCTTTTCCACCTCTTTTTTCAGCACGATGTACTGAGTATCCGTCTTAGTGAGTTTTTCTCTCACAGTGTTAGTGTCTATCTCAAGATTGAGTGCCAAAAACTCCACAAGCTCGTCAAGACATTCGTCCCCTGATTTCGTTGCGTCAAGTCTTTGCTGATATGTAGCCTTCTTGGATGCGTCGTCCTCTTTGGCTATATATCCCTTAAGCTCCTCTATCTTCTTGTCGTTGTCATCAAGCTTTTCTTTGAGCATAAGAGGGTCTGCATAAACAGTATAGACCGTTGCGCTCTGAGAAAGCACCGTTCCGTTTGAATCATAAATAGTGCCTCTTGACGCTGAAACAGCCGTGCTTTTAAGCTGCTGAGCGTTTGCAAGGGACTGCCACCTCTTGCCGTCCTTTATAGACACCGAAAAGATGGTCGCAACCGTATATATAAGTATCGCCGCCACAGGCAGGCTCAGCCAAATATTCAGACGTTGTTTCATTCTGGCACTTGGTCTGTCGGTCATAAATATCTCCTCTCAGGACATCACCGAGCATACAAAATCTTCAATAATTTAGCATGATACGGCAAATATCATATTTTCACACATACAAATTAATAGAACAAGAAAGCTAAGCACAAATATCTTGTCCCTAACTTTCCCCATAATTATTTTATTCACTAAGCCCCGATATATTCCAGAACAGAGCTGAACCAGTGTTTTATCTTAACGAACACATTGTCGTCCTCGGCCTTTACCACCTTTGCCACCGAGTCTGACTCCACAGTTACATACTCTATCTGAGATTTATCCAGCTTTTTAAGCCCCAGCTCATTCTCAGCATACTCCTCGACCTTTGACATATTGGTCTTCTGAGCAAGCTCTGACTGTAAACTTACATTCTCTCCCTGAAGCTGAGCAAGCTGTTCCTCCTGTCTGGTCTGCTCCGAACATAGGCTTGATATTTCGACTCTGCCGTATATCATCGTTCCAAGAACAACAGCCACCAGCAAACAAATGCCTATCACAGCTACTACCGATACGGTTTTCTGCTTTAGTGCAGGGTTTTTCTTATATTTTATGGCTCTCTGAGCCTCCGCCTCCTGAGCGTTGTCATAGGCACTGTAATCAAATGCCAAGTTATGTACCTTTGCCATTGCGGTAAAACACCTCTCACGATCCACGGGCAAGCCCGTTATTTACACATTCCCAATTTCACACAAATTTCACTCAGTCCTTGATCTTCTCGATCACCCTGAGCTTAGCGCTGCGGCTTCTGTTATTCTCCGCAAGCTCCTTTTCATCAGCCTCTATAGGCTTTCTGTTCACAAGCTTTCCCCTAGGCGTTCTTCCGCATATGCACTGTGGAAAATCAGGCGGACATATACAGCCCTTGCAGAAGCTCTGAAATCTCTGCTTTACTAATCTGTCCTCCAGCGAGTGGAAAGTGATTATGCAAAGCCTGCCGCCCACGTTAAGACAATCGAACGCCTTGTCAAGAGCGATATTCAAATGTTCAAGCTCCTTATTTACCTCTATCCTGATAGCCTGAAAAGTCTTTTTGCAAGGGTTTTTCTCACGCCTTGCCTTCTGTGGAACTGCGCTTTTTATTATCTCGGCAAGCTCCATAGTTGTCTCTATCGGTTTTTGTTCTCTGTATTTTACTATCTTAGAAGCAATGCTTCTTGAAAACTTTTCTTCACCGTACTCGAAAATTATCCTCGCAAGGCTCTGATAATCATATCCGTTCACAACGTCCTTGGCGGAAAGCCCCTCCCCTGACATTCTCATATCAAGAGGTGCGTCATTGTGATAGGAAAAACCTCTCTCCGCATTGTCAAGCTGATAAGAGGAAACGCCCAGATCCATAAGAATGCCGTCAGCACCGCTTATGCCGAGCCTTTCAAATATCTCGTCTATCTCAGAGTAATTCCCTCTCACAACAGTCGCAGGATAGCCTGCCAACCGTTCAGTCGCAGTTTTCACCGCTTCGGGATCTCTGTCTATAGCCACAAGCCTGCCGCCCTTTTCGCCGTCAAGCCTTTTAGCGATCTCTCTCGAATGTCCTGCTCCTCCGGCAGTGCCGTCGCAGTAAATGCCGTCAGGTCGAATGTTCAGACCATCCAAGCACTCATCAAGCAGTACGGGAATGTGGTTAAATTCCATTAAAAATCAAGCCCCTCCAGAGCTTCCATAAGCTCGTTATCATCAATGCTGCTGTTGAAATCGTCCCAACGCTTTTTATCCCATATCTCACATCTGTCAGATACTCCGGCCACAACGATCTCCTTTTCAAGCCCTGCCACCTCTCTCAGCGACTGCGGAACAAGTATCCTGCCCTGCTTGTCAGGCTCGACCTCGCATGCCCACGCCATAAAGCTTCGCTGTAAAGCTCTCGCCTTAGCCATAGGCAGACTTCTGATCTTTTCGGCTCTTTTCTCGAAATCCTCAAGGGAATAAACGAACAGACAGCCGTCTATACCTTTAGTTACAATGAACCGCTCGCCGATAAGCTCTCTGAGCTTAGTAGGAAAAGTCATTCTTCCCTTAGCGTCCATAGTCTGATTGTAAGTTCCTTTAAGCAAGCACGCCTGCAAGCCGTTCACCTCCCTTGACCGAGTTAAGCAATGAAATGCCACTTTTGAAGCACTCATCACCACTTTTTTGCACTTTTAACCACCGTACAATAATTATACACTATATTATAGAAAATTGCAACAGTAATATTTCCCAAAGTGAATTTTTGCAAGGGATTTTTCTTGGACACTTGGTCAATTTAAGAGAGATTTTAGGGGGATTTTGTAACTTTCGCCTTTTAATTTGTCACCGTCTTGTAATTTGTAAACTTTTAATTAATTTTACGTCATACAATATCTTGTGGTACTTTAAACATTTGCACCTGTATAAAGATAGCAGATATTTCCGCAAAACTCCCATACATTCACATCGTATTGACCTTATAAAGTTATTGTAACACAACATATAGTATACGTCAATAGGTTTTGCGAAAATAAGCACAATTATTTCTGACGCTGTGACAGAAAAAGCAAGAAGGGTGATGAACGGTAGAATATAGTGTCGCAAAAAGGTTAAAATTCGGTAACAAGGAAATTTGTTTTCTAATTTAATTATTACACTATCCGATTTTGTAAATTTTCATTGCTTAGATAAAGAAAATAAAGATTGAAAAGGAATGGAGCATGAGAGATGGTTTTTAACGTTAAAACAGCCAAAAATAATAGTAAAATTGCACAAAACCGCAAAATAAAGTGGCAAAAAAGGCAACAACAAGCCACGAGATACAATATGCAGTGGAAAGCGGCGTTCAAATGAGGAATGAGGAGTTAGGAATGAGGAATGACATAGCTAAACAGATAAAGAAGCCACCGCAAAGAGCGCAGCGATTTTGCAACACAATAAACTATTCCGAACACTCTGTAGGGGAGCGGCGCAATTTCTGCTTTGCAGAAATCCGACGTCCCGCTTCGGTGAGTGACGAGGTTTGATTTTAACACAATGTTGTTTAGATGTGCCGTGTTGTATTTTGAAACAATGTTCCAAGTGTTGTGCGAATAACGTGTAGTTCGTCGGGCAAACAGACACAGGACGTCGTGTTTCTGCAAGCAGAAATTGCGTTGCTCCCCTACACAATTTGCGAAAATCCGCACACAAAAAAAGCGGACGCACCGGGGTGCGTCCGCCAAGCCTCAGTTATTTACTTGCAAAAATTCTCAATGTATCTGTCGATACACTGTGCCACGATCTCAGTAGCGTGTTCACGATCCTTAACATCATCGACCACAGTGTCCTTGTGTTCAAGTGCCTTGTATACCGAGAAAAAATGACACATCTCATCAAAAATGTGCTTAGGCAGCTCTGAAATGTCCTTATATATGTTGTATGTAGGATCATTGAGCGGAATGCAGATTATCTTCTCGTCAGCCGCACCATTGTCAAGCATGGAGATAACGCCTATAGGGTAACAATCAACCAAAGACAAAGGCGCAAGCGTTTCCGAGCAAAGCACAAGTACATCCAACGGGTCGCCGTCCTCTGCATACGTCCTAGGGATAAAACCATAGTTTGCAGGATAGTGGGTCGATGTGTAAAGTATCCTGTCCATTCTCAGAAGACCCGTGGTCTTGTCAAGCTCGTATTTTACCTTTGAACCTTTCGGTATCTCTATTACCGCCGTAAATTTTTCCTTTGTTATCACCTTTGGTGAAATATCGTGCCAGATGTTCATGTACATTCCTCCTGTATTTTTATTCAGCTTCGTACATACCCTCAGACTTTAGATTTTCAGGTATGTCAAAAACCGTTTCGCCGTCCGCCTCAACGCATGAGATACAGCCGGTGTTGTCCTCATTTATCAAGTCCCACAGTGTTACAACTTCATCTTTACCCACAACGTCTATCCCAAGTCTGTCAAAAAGCTTCTCAAGCTTCTTTGGATTGCGTGAGTATATCTGAAATTCCTGATAGTCTGTGAAATATATCTCCTCGTCATTCTTGTGTGAGCCAAACCCAAACCTTGATACTCCGTCATTTACAAGCACAGTGCCGTAACGCTTCATTATGGCAAGGGCGACCTCTTTCGTGCAGTTGTCAAGATAATAAGTCTTGTAGCCATCTCTCTCGCTGTCAGGAAGCTCCAGAAAGAAGAATATAGGCTCAGCGAGCTTCTCTATCACACCGCAGGCGACCTTCGCCATGATGTCACAACTCAGCACACCCCTTATATTGTCCCCCTGAATGTGGCAGCAAGACCGCAGTTTTTCCGCTCCACCCACAGATACGCCCTGACAGAGGGTAAAATTATGCTCCATAATATCCTCCGTAAAATAGTTTTATTAACAATAGTATAAACCATTTTCGCAGATATTTCAAGTATAACCTATGAATTTACATTAAAAGTTTACGGCAGTACAGCCTTTCAGCCATACTGCCGCTAGAGATCACAAAATTCAGAAAAAGAACAGCGTTCTCACGCATATTTCGCAAACAGCCTGTTACTTGCCTCTCTGCTCAATAATGCCGATCATCTCGCCCACATCTTTCATACCCGAAACCTCGCCCATTTTGAACCTCATCTTGAACTCGTCCTCCACCGCACCGATAAGAGTGATATGCTCGATAGAGTCCCAATCCTCGATATCATCAGCCGTGGTGTTCTCGTCCACCTCCAAAGTATCGTCATCAAAAACATCTCTGAAAACATCATCAAGTCTTTCAATTATCTCGTCCTTGCTAAGCATAATGCTCCTCCTTTACCTTTATAACAGTATTTTTATCCTCATACCCCTCAACCATTAGCCGCCAAGCCGTGTTGCCCTCTTCGTCCTGAGAGATCTTCTCAAAGCCGAAGCTTTCATAAAGCCCTGCCACCATTTTATTTTTCGCCGTAGGGTAATAATGCCCGTATATCTCCCTTATGCCACGCTTTTTCGCCCGTTTCACAAGACTATCCAGCATAGCAAGCTCCATATCTCTTTTCAGCACACGGCATGACATCAGCCAAAGCTCGATATCAAGCCTGCCCTTGTCCTCGCTGTCTATCTTCCCGATAGTCACAGCCACAACGCCGTTGTCACCGAATTTGTCATAAAGCTTTCCATACAGCCTTATGTATTCATCAGAGTTATAGACCGCCTCCATTTGCTCCGCAGTGTATCTCTTTGTGGTGAGATTGAACTGATTGCTCTTGTTGGTGAGCTGAGTTATCCTTTGCAGATACAAAGGCGAAAAATCCCCTATCTCTGCCGTCATTTCAAGACTCAAAAGATAATCATGATAATCCGCAAACCTGCTCTGCGCCTTTGCACGCTGAGCGTTCGCCCTGTACATATCATTGCGTTTGAGATCGTCCTCAGAAAGCGTAACAGTTTCAAAATATCCCGAGCGGTCAAGCACTCTTATGTAGTCCGTGACTTCCCCTATCTCAGGCACAGCCGTACCTGCAAGCTGTCCCCTGACTATCTCCCTCTCCGCAGGGTTATCGTCCACAAAAACAAATGCCTCAGAAAGAATGTTAAGCTCCTCTGCCGTGTCAACGATATTTTTGTCCTTTGGCAGCCAGTTGGCTTTTATCGCCACAAAATCATCAGGTCTAAGCACGCCCTCAGGGTGTGAAAGCCCTGCCAGAGCGTTCTCTTCCTCGTTTTTGGAGCATACCGTCAAAAGCACTCCCAGGTCCTTGTGCGCCTTTACATACTGCTGAAACTCAAAATAAGCCATTGCCTCAGCCGTTTCCTTGCCTATCTCCAGATTTTCCACACCGTCGTCACCAACGATGCCGCCCCAAAGAGTGTTGTCAAGGTCAAGAGCCAGCGCCTTTTTGTTCTTGCCAAAGATAGCCTTTATAATATTCGCCACCTGAAAAGCCAGCTCAGGTATAGCCTCGATATTTAGCGCATATTTGTAGAGATACCAATACTTCGGCTCGCTCCACTTTTCAAGCCCATATGCCGCTGACAACCAGTTTATATCATTGAGATAAACCTCAGGCCTCTGGGCTATCCTGTCATACAAAGCCGAATTGAGCCTTGTGACGAAGTTCACCTTTCCACGCCTGTCAGAAGCGTCCATGTTTCCCATAAGGCGGAAAAACGGAAGCTCAAAATTGTTCTGTATCACAGGACAGCCGAAATGCTCTTTCACTCCGTCCCAAGCCTGAGAAAGCCTGTCAAGCTCAGCGTTCAACCCCTGCTCTATCTCCTCTTCACCCGACCTGGGGGTAGGAGAAAAGCTGAGGTTTCTAAGGCTCGTGTGTATATAAACGATATCAGGTTTAAAGCGGTCAAGCTCCTCGTTTGAGAACACAGCGTCCTGCCAGAACTGTCCGTATTCCGATTGATAGAACTCACATTCAAAGCCCATGTCAAGCAAAAACAGCTCCAATACCGACACGATATCGTCCGTAGTCGAGCCGCCCAGCACAGCCACCCTCTTTTTCAGCCGCACCGCTCCGTCGCCCAAAAGCCGCCTTTTCAGCGACCTTTTCTTTTTCATTATAAACCCATTGTCAAATGGATACTCCAACTCTTTCATTCTTTTTTACCTTCTCTTAAATAACTCTCAGCCCCTATGAGCCTGTCACTTCTTCCTGCTGTACCTAAAATCGCAGTATGATGCACCCTCAGCAATAGTCCCCGTCCTAACGAGTTTCATGTTCATCATGTCCGCCAGCACAAAATCCATTCTGCATATGTAAGCCGCCAGCTCAGGACACCCCTCGTCCTTACAAAGCTTGCATGCACCGCACTCGTGATAATCATACCCAAGGTCATATTCACCATTGCCCGACAGAATATCCACCACCCAATCGTTCTCATATAACCTCTTGTGGCTGTCTTCCGACCATTTCAAACGCCCCGGCATCTTCTTAGGGTCAAGATAACTGTCCACATCACCCATGACCTTGTGAAAAAGCTTTGAAGCGCAAAGCCCGTCACGGAATATCTCAAAATTCTCCTCCGCAGACTTTCCTGTGCTCCTGTTCATGGCAATGTAATAGCTCGCCATAATGTACGAACTCAAAAGCTTTGACTTACCAATATCCTTAGCCCTCGCAACTATCTTCCCATGTTCTTCATCTATCTTCTTAGCCACCTCTTTAGGAAAGCCTCTCCTTTTAAGCTCCGCATTTACCACGCTGTGATAAAAGTGAAATATCATCTTCACACTAAACGTATTTTCCATATTTTCACCTTTCTATACGTTAAACAACGCCAACTCTATTCCCGATTATCTATATTGTAAATAACGCAAGCAAACCCGGCTATCACCGCAAACAGTATCGCACCGCCCATTTCCTCCTGCAATGCTGCCCCAACAAAATAGCCAGCCATAGCCGCAAAAAACATGATAACAACAGCCGCCACCGTCCTAAATTTTTTCATAACGCTCAACCTCCAACCTATCACATATTATCCATATTGTAAATAACGCAAGCAAACCCGGTTATCACCGCAAACAGTATCGCACCGCCAATTTCCTCCTGCAATGCTGCCCCGACAAAATAGCCAGCCATAGCCGCAAAAAACATGATAACAACAGCCGCCACCGTCCTAAATTTTTTCATAACGCTCAACCTCCAACCTATCACATATTATCCAAAGCCATACGGCAAACCTCGTCCGTTAGCTTCACCTTACCCAAACCTACAGCACACAAACCACAAACCAGTACATATAAGGCACCAGTGCCATAATTATATCATACACCGCCAAAATCTTCCCCGACAGAGCATGACCATTCGCCGTACCCTTTTTAAAAACCAACAAACTGTACAGCACGCTCACCGCAATATGTATCAAACCACAAGCAAAAATTATCCAATGAAAAACATCGTCCTGAAACTTCCCCTCACTGCCTGTCAGCTCAAAGCTAATGATTATCACCCAGCCCAAAAGGTCATTTCCCAGGCCACTGATAACATGAGCCGCTATAGCCAAAAATTTCTTCATAAGCATACCCCCTATGCCAAAAGCATCTATTTTTTATTTTCTGATAACTCACATTTCATCATCACCCTGCACAAAATTTGCCCCACAAATTTGTGCAAACAAATGATTTATATTTTAATTTGGCAACATTTCTGCAATTGTTG
>ERZ772893.309-NODE-309-length-67253-cov-5.867050_pt1 | contig 67253 bp, 59 predicted proteins | sample MGYA00511482_ERZ772893 | MGnify/ENA primary metagenome ERZ772893 (study PRJEB29015, sample SAMEA2737687) | human gut metagenome | biome: human gut; feature: human-associated habitat; material: faeces | place: China | collected 2012 ... | reverse complement strand
AACCGTTGCGCCTGCGCACGCCGTCGGCATCCAGCCCGCACGCCGCCGCCCGGCTTTCGATAGCCGAAATATCGGCTTCAAGGATACCGCTCACCAGCAGCATTCCTCCCGGCGTCAGCGTCGCCGCATAAGCCGGCATATCCGCCAGCAGAATGTTGCGGTTAATATTGGCCAGCACGAAATCGTAACGTTTCCCGGCCAGCAAAGACGCGTCGCCCTGCAACGGGACGACCCGTCCTTCCATTCCGTTGGCCTTTATATTCTCGGTCCCGTTGCGATATGCCCACTCGTCGATATCGACGGCATCGACCCGTACGGCTCCCCGTTTCACGGCCAGAATGGAAAGCACCCCGGTGCCGCTTCCCATATCCAGTCCCGATTTTCCGGTAAAATCGACATCCATAATTTCGGCCGCCATCAGATAGGTGGTCGCATGATGACCCGTGCCGAACGACATTTTCGGCATAATCTCCACATCGTACTCGCAAGCGGGATTTTTCGAATGGAAAGGAGCGCGTATCCGGCAACGTCCTTCGACGTCGATCGGTTCGAAATTGGATTCCCAGACGGTATTCCAGTTCCGGTCGGGAACTTCCGCCGCCGTATACCGGCAGCGATTGCGTTCGAGCGACTCCTCGATCGCGGATCTCCACATCCGAAAATCCGCCTCGGAAATATAGGCCTTCAAACAATCCTCCTCTTCGGTGAAGCCGTCGAACGGATAGTCGCTCAATTCGGCGATCAACATCTCCCGTTGCGACTCGGTGGCGGCCTCGATTACAAATTCGGTATATTTCATGCGCTCTAACGATTCAACCGGTTTCTTCGGAATCTGCAAAACCGATACCAGCTTTCCCCGTACTTTGTTTCTTTCAAAAAACTCGATTATTTTGCAAAAATAGTAATTTTGACTGAAAATAAGCACAGGTCATGCGAGATTGGGATAAAGAGCTGAAAAATTACACCTTTTATATCAAACTGGAAAAAAAACTTTCGGACAATACGGCCGAGGCCTACCTGCGGGATCTGCGGCAAATGGCCGGCTATATGGACAGCGAATTCGGTATCGGGCCGGAACAGGTGCGCGAGCAGCACATCGAATCGTTTTTGGCATACTTGTACGACAAAGGCGTGAAAAAGACGACGCAGGCGCGGATTCTGAGCGGGGTGAAAAGTTTTTTCAACTACCTGCTGATCAACGACCGGATCGAAAACCTGCCCACCGAATTCATCGACCCGCCGAAAACGGGACGCAAGTTGCCCGATGTCCTTTCGGTCGCGGAGATCCAAGCCATTCTGGATACGATCGATCTGAGCAGCCGTTTCGGACACCGCAACAAGGCGATGATCGAAACGCTGTACAGTTGCGGCCTGCGGGTTTCCGAACTGATATCGCTGCGAATCAGCGACCTGTTTTTCGACGACGGATTCATCCGCGTGATCGGGAAAGGGGACAAACAACGGCTCGTGCCGGTCAGCCGACAGGCCGTCCGGCTGATAGGCTGTTACCTCGAACAGCGCGCCGGACAGGAAACCGACCCGCGTTCGGCCGACACGCTGTTTCTGAACAACAAGGGTAGGGGGCTGACCCGCGTTATGATCTTCCACATCATCCGCGAAGCGGCGAAAGCCGCCGGGATCGCCAAGACGATCAGTCCGCACACATTCCGTCACTCATTCGCCACACACCTGCTCGAAGGAGGGGCGAGCATCCGCCAGGTACAGGAGATGCTCGGGCACGAATCGATCCTGACGACCGAAATATACACCCATCTCGATCGCGAAAACCTACGCGACAACGTCGAATCGCACCATCCGCTGTCGGATTTTTGACCCGGCGGGAACCGTTTTACTCCTTGGGAGTCAGCTCGCAGCCGAGCAGCATACCGTCATAAGCCGACGCCACCTTGCCGATTGCGTTCACCGTGGCGTTCTGGGTCATATTAGCGACCGCAGAAACGATTTCCAGCAACTTGTCAGCTTTGAAAAGCAGCCGAATACGGTCGCCCGTCTTGCGGACGTAAAGGTTTAAAGAACCGGCGCCGGCAAGCCCTTCCACGGCTCCGTATTTCAGACTGATCTGCCCGGTCTCGCCGTCCACAGAAAAGGTTCCCCCGATACTGCGGTTCTTCAGTTGGCAGACAAAACTGCTGTCGGTATTGAACGTCACCGAAAACCGGTCGGCCGAGATGCCCGCTTTTGCATACAACTCCGCGAGTTTCGCTTCGATTTGCGAAGAGACGAGACTTCCGCCCACTTTTTTCGCCGCATCGTCGCTCTCCAGCTCGCAGGCGGGTTTCGAATACGCCCATGTCCCGGCCAGATCGGCCGCCGTGACTTTCGACGAAATCAGCGAACCCGCCAGATTTCCGACCGTTTCCTTGTTCAAAACGTCTTTCAGCGACCACTGGGCATTTGCCGTCAGGCACGACATGCAGCACGACAAAAACATCAATACAAAGTATTTCATTTTTTCGGAATTAAAGTTTCTAAAATCGAACCCGCCTTAACGCGAAGCGACCCGGATCGGCGCGTCGCCCTCCTTGTACCAATCGCCGCGGGCCCGCATCACCTGCTCGACCACATCCCGCACGCATCCCTGCCCGCCGCCGAACTGCGACACGTAACGCGATGCATTGACGATCTCCGCCACGGCGTCGGCCGGACAAACCGGCATACCGACATGCCGCATCGGCTCCAGATCAGGCACGTCGTCCCCCATGTAAAGAATCTCGTCGGCGGAGACGTCCAACTCGTCGCAAAGTTCCTTCAGCGCTTTCAATTTCTCATGGCAGTCCATATAAACGTGATCGACGCCGAGCATGTCGAAACGCACCTTCAGGCTGTTTCCTTTGCCGCCGGTAATGATCGCTATGTGATAACCCTTTTTCAATGCCAGCGACAGCGCATAACCGTCTTTCGAATTGTACTTGCGGATGAAATCCCCTTCCGGAGTGACGGAAATCCCGCCGTCGGTCAGCACCCCGTCCACATCGAATACGAAAACCCGGACGCGCGCTATATCTTCTTTGAAGTTTCCCATATATTAAGGCTTATGTTTTTATAAAGGTTTTGTAGTTCGGGATGATTGTGCAGCATTTCGATGTGCTTGTGCCGGGTACGGTAGTCGTTGCGGCGCGCAGGACCGGTCTGTACGGCCGCAGCCGACGGGCTGTCGAGCGCCTTGGCGACCGTTTCCCGGATCAGCGGCTTGATCAGGTCGGCGGGCAGGCCGTACTCCTGCAACAACTGCTGCCCGACGGCGAACATGTGGTTGGCGAAATTGCAGGCGAACACGGCCGCCAGGTGAAGCTGCATCCGCTGCCGCGAATCGGCGATCCGCACCCGCGTACTCAGCGCCCCGGCCAGTCCGGCCAGCGCATCGACCGTAAAATCGTTGTTTCCCTCGATAAAAAGAGGAACGTCGCTCAGTTCGAGACTGCGCCCCGCCGTAAAAGTCTGCAACGGATAAAAGACCCCTTTGTTCCGGATGCGGGGGGCCAGTTCTCCGAGCGCGACGCTGCCGGCCGTATGCGCGACGACCGCATCCCCGAAGTCGAAACTCTCGGACAATTTCGGTACGGCGCGGTCGCTGACCGCCATCAGGTAGACATCCGCTTCGGCGATTCGCTTCGGATCGTCGGCGCAGGCGCAACGAACCGCCCGGGCAATCGCCTGCCCGCGTTCCCGGTTGCGGGCATAGATCTGCACCAATTCGTAACGACTGGCTCCGATCGCTTTCGCCAGCGCCTCGGCCACGTTTCCGCTTCCTATGATAACGACTCTTTTCACTCCGTTCCGGCTGTAAATATCTTTATTCCGTTCGTACATCCATCAGTAAAACATTGTCCGCGCTGCGACTGACCGTCAGGTTCAGCCGGTTCACGATCGCGTCGATCTGCCGGAACTCGGGACTCTGCTGCAAATCGAGCGACGCCATTCCGCTCGCCTCGACCTGCTGGATCACGTCGCAGACCCGCAGCGTATGCACGTCGCGGGCCGGCACGTACAGGTTGACCTTATCTTCTTTACTGACCGTCGACACGATCAGCCCAGCCTTTTCGAGGTCGAAAACGGCATCCCGCACGATGCGCACCGGCAGGTTCAGATCCTGAGCCACCGTTTCGGACGATACGGCTCCGTCGCGCGCGAGAAAATGCGCGATAATCTGGTGCATCACCACGAGCAGCGCCTTCTTGCGGTACTCGTAACTCATCTCCTTGGCGATCTTTTCGAACTCGAACTTCCGGATGTTCTGGTAGGCGAACGACAGCTCGGCGCCGAACAGCACGATCTGCCAACTGCTCTGCAACCAGATCAGGAACAACGGCACGGCGGCAAAACTGCCGTATATCGCATTATAACTGGTCAGTCGCGACTGAATGAAAATATAGGCGATCTGGAACAACTGAAAGATCGTCCCGGCAATCACCCCGGCCGAAACGGCGCTGCGCAGCTTCACTTTCGTATTCGGCATCACCAGATAGACGAATGCGAACATCAGCCAGATCATCACCAGCGAAGCGAGTCCGAGGAATACGTTGACCACGGGCGACGAAGTAAGGTGCATCAGATGTTTTTGTATCTGCAGCCCGATGCTGCTGGAGATGATCCACAGGATCGGCGTTACGACGATCACGGTCGTATAATCGCTGAATTTGCGTGCGAAACTGCGCGAACGGCGCACTTCCCAAATGTTGTTGAAAGCGCTTTCGATGTTTCCGAATACTTTCAGCACGGCCCAGAACAGCACGACCAAACCCACCGAAGCGATCAGTCCGCCCTTGGTACGCAGCAACATCGCGTTGGCGAATGCGATCACCTGGTCGATCACGACGGTATACTGCGGGAACTGGTTGTAAAGATACTCGTTCAGGCGCGTTTCGAGTCCGAACCCCTTGGCGATCCCGAATACGAGCGCGGCGACCGGAACGATCGACATCAGCGTATAGAAAGTCAGCGCGGCCGAGCGCACCAGAATCCCGTGCTGCCCGAAGCCCTGCGCCGTAAAGATGAACACTTTGAACTGGCGCACCGCCCAACGCATTTTCCGGGACTTGTATTCGTGTTCTTTCTTTACCCAGATGTCGTGCGTGATATACTGAATGATTTTCCTAATCATATTTTCGCTTCCTTGGCCGTGTAACAAAGGTAACTATTTATTTCGATTTTCCGTTTCCGGCAAAGCGCCCTGCGGCGGGATTCTGCGGATACGCAAACCCAGCCAGGCGAACAGGATCGACATCAGCGGACTGATGTAACAAAAAAAAGCGTAGGGCAGGTAAGCGACCGTCGCCACGTTCAGCACGCCGGCCTGCGTCGCGCCGCAGGTATTCCACGGGATCAGCACCGAGGTGGCCGTACCGGCGTCTTCCAGCGTCCGGCTCAGCACTTCGGGAGCCAGCCCTTTGCGCCGGTACGCGCTGCCGAAAATTTTGCCGGGGATCACGATGGCGAGGTACTGGTCGGATGCGGTCGAATTGAACAGTACGCAGGTTCCCGCCGTCGCGCTCACGAGTCCTCCGGTCGAACGTACGCGGCGGATGAGCGCCGTCGTGATCCGCTCCAAAAACTGTCCGGCCTCCATCACGCCGCCGAAAATCATCGCCGTGATAATCAGCCAGACGGTATTCAGCATCCCGGCCATTCCCCTCGACGTAAACAGCGAATCGACCATCGGATCGCCCGTTTCCGGCGATACCGTCCCGTACATCGCCCGGCTGACGACACGGTAAGCGCCCCCGGCCGTCAACGTCCCGTCGCCGCTGAGCGAACCGATCAGTTCCGGCTGGCATACGACCGCCATCACGCCGCCGAGCAGGCTGCCGACGAAAAGCACCGGCACCGGAGGCATTTTGAACACGATCATCGCCACCGCCGCCAACGGCACGAGAAACAGCACCGGAGAAATGTAATAATAATCCGTAATCATCCGCTGCGTATCGGCTACCGAAACATCCGCTGCAATTTTGCCGCCACCGATCGACAGTATCGTAAAAATAATCAGCGTTACGAAGATCGTGGGCAGAGTCGTGTACAGCATGTAACGGATATGCGTGAAGAGATTCGTTCCGGCGGTCGCCGCGGCGAGGTTGGTCGTATCGCTCAGCGGAGAAACCTTGTCGCCGAAATATGCCCCCGAAATGATGGCTCCGGCGATCACCGGGTCTCCGAACCCGAGCGTCCGTCCGATTCCCAGCAACGCCACCCCGACGGTGGCCACCGTCGACCACGAACTGCCCGTAGCCAGCGAAATCAGCGCCGAAATGACCACCGTAGCCGGCAGGAAGTATTCGGGACGCAGCACATACAGCCCGTAATGGATCATCGCGGGAATAATTCCGCTGAGCATCCACGTTCCGGAGAGCACCCCGATCATCAGCAGAATCAAGATCGCCGGAATGGCTCCGGTCAGCGTCCGCACGATTCCTTCCAGAATATCCCCCCACGTTTTCCCGTTGCGAATCGCGATGCAGGCCGTAACGCCCGAAGCGATCAGCAGCGACATCTGATTGGCTCCCGCGAGGGTCTCGTCGCCCAGCAGCGTCACGTTAAGCCCGATCAGCACGATCAATACGGCAACCGGAATAAGGGATTGAAAAACAGTAGGGGATTTAACGGTCTTCCGCATCGTCGGTCATCTTTTTTGATGGGATTTCCTCCCCGAGCATCAGGGCGTACAATTTTCCTTCGATCCGGGTAAAAGCGATCGAATCGTCCCCGCCCTGACGGATGCCCAGCGCGCGGGCAATCCCTTCGGCATCGAACGGAAACTCTTTTTTCAGTAGATTGCAGCGGGAAATTCCCGCCGCTTTCAGGGCTTGTTTCAGCTTTTTCGGCTGATAGAATGCCATCTCGCGGATCGGGTAGACCCGGCCGAAGAACCGGTCGGGCGCCTGCCGCGACAGGCAGTAACCGCTCTGCGATACGGCGTAGCATCCGATCCGGGCAGCGTATCTCCGTACCAGACGGGCCTTGCAAAGCGACACGTCCGGCACCAACAGATACCCGTACGGCGGCTCGAAATCCGACGTCTGCGCCGGCTCGCCGTCCCCCCGTCCGAATACGAGCGAACCGCAGCCGGCCGCGACCGCCCGGACGCTTCCGGCCGGCGCGTCCGGCGCCGAAGGAACATCGATCAACACCTCTTTGCACTCGCCCTGCCGGGAAACGATATCGACGGTTATGCGGTCGCCGAACAGTCGGAACGCCTCGTCTATGTCGAACAACGGCGACACCTTGACCACGACCCGGCGCGTTTTCTCCCGGATCGCCGGCAATAGCGAGACGATGTCCGGAGAACACTCCTCGAACCGGAACACTTTCCGGTTCCCTTCGCCGCGCCGCGCCGGATCCGCATACACCAGATCGGCCGTCCCGGGAAACGACTCTATGAAATGTTCGGCGGAGTCGTTCACCACCTCTATGTTCGAAATCCCCAGCAGCGAAAAATTCACGGCGGCGACCCGGGCCGTAACCGGATCGCGTTCGACGGCGATCACCCGGTCGAAACTTTTCGAAAAATGGGCCGAATCGACGCCCAGACCGCAGGTCAGATCGATGCAGAGCGCACCTCCGTACCGTTTTTCGGCGGCGACCGCCTCGCTGCTGGCCTGCTCGAACGCCAGCGGCGGCAAAATACAGCGGGCCCGGTAATAGGACGGGAGTTTGGTCCGGGCACGCTGTAAATATTTCAACTGGGTGGCCAGCAACGCTCCGCCGCCGCCCAGCCGCAGCGCGAGTCGTTCCGGCCGCTCGTCCAGATATTTCAAAACCGTTTGCCGGGACTCTTCCCGCAACAACCAATCAACTTCTTCGTGCGTCATGTTCGATCATTCGTTCCAAATTCAACGGGCGACTCCCCCGAAATATTCTTTGCGAGAATCCTCCCGCCATTTCAACCCGACGGCCAACGCCGCCAATACGACATAAGCGGCCGCCGCGCCGTACCCGTCGAAGCGCACGCCCGAAACCGAAGCGACGGGCGTGCCGGCGGCCCACGTTACGATCCCGTTCTGCGCCTGCAACAAAGCACCCGCTACCGCGCTGAAGACCGCGTTGAGTCCGGGAAAAGCGAAAAGCACCCACAAAATCCCCGTAAAAACGGACAAAAAGGCCGTCAGGATAACCAACGGATTAATGATCAGCGAAATTATAGGTATATTCCCGAAATTCCAGGCGACCAGCGGAAGCGTCCCGATCTGCGCCGCCGCGCCGAGCAACACCGAACTGCACACCGCATCGGCGATCCGGTTGCGGCATAGTTTTCTGCGATACAGTCGCGGATAGAAAAACAGGATCGATAGCACGGCCATAAACGACAACTGGAAACTGAGGTCGTAAAGATAGAACGGATTGGCGGCGAGCATCAGCGTCGCCGCACCGAGCACGACGTTGTAACCGTTTCCCGGAACCGAACAGGCCAGGGCCAACTGTGCGGCGGAAAGCATCAACGCCGCCCGCACAGCAGACGGCGACAGCCCCGCCATCACGGCATAAAACCACAACGCCGATATGACCAGTACGTTTTTCGCCACATGACCGTACCGCAGCAGCACCGTCCAACCGAACAGCAGGTTGGCAATCACCAGCACGAATCCCATATGCAGTCCCGACACGGCCAGAATATGCGCCACGCCGGTTTTCGAATAGTCCGCTTTCAGCCTGCGGTCAAGGTTCCGTTTATCCCCTGCGATCAGAGCCGACAGCAATTCCTGTTCCCTCTCGCCGACATGCAGCCGGTGGATACGTTCGACCGCCCACCGTTGCAGCGCCGCCGCATAACGGGTCGCCCGGCGCCCGTTCCCTGGCAGGCGCGAAATCACCTGATCCCCGCGCACATAGACGCGCGCGCCGATTCCGCGGCTGCGCATTAGCGTCCCGTAGCGACTCCCGGCCGTATCCACGGGATTCAGGTAGCCCGCCACGTACAATTGCTCGCCCACGGCGATCCGTTCCGCCGTATCGACCCGCAATTCGACTTTTTCATCGACGCCCCGCCAACCGCTCCCGGCAGAGTCCAGCGGCCGGTATGCCCCCACACGAGCCACGGTCTGCCGCCACCGGCCGTTCAAAACCGGATTCTGTCCGACTTCGAGCACCATAGCCAGCCTTTCGCCGCGCGGCATCGCTTCCTTCCGGGCGCTCACGGCCGTAACCAGTATCCCCGAAAAGAAGAGCGCGACAGCCACCGTCCACCACCGGCAGAAACCTTTACGCTGCCGCCATGCGACGGCATAGCCGATAACGGCGGCCGCGACGATCAGCCAGTCGGGGGCGGTCACATACCGGAAAGCGAGAATACCCGCCGCGAAAAACGGAAGTATCCTCGCAAAAGGCGTTATGTCGATTTTATCGGAAAGTTGCATCGCGTCCGTCGGTTTTTAAGCGCCCCACGTATCGCGGTCAAGCGTCCGGTAACCGATCGCCTCGGCGATATGCGCCGGTTCGATCCGCCCGCCTCCTGCCAGATCGGCGATCGTCCGCGAAACCTTGAGAATCCGGTCGTAGGCCCGCGCCGACAGGTTGAAACGTTCCATCGCCTTGCGTAACAAAGCGCTCGATTCGGCCGAAAGCGGACAGAATTCCCGCAACTGACGGCTGTTCATCATGGCGTTGGTATATACCGGTGTTCCGGCGAAACGTTCGGTCTGAACCTGCCGTGCAGCCACCACGCGGCTGCGGATTGCGGCGCTGCTCTCCGCAGCCCCCGGTTGCGACAACTCCGAAAAATCCACAGGAATCACCTCAATGTGCAGGTCGATCCGGTCGAGCATAGGCCCCGAAATCCGGTTCAGGTATTTGGATACCGCCCCATGCGAACAGACACACGCTTTGGTCGGATGGTTATAATAACCGCACGGACACGGGTTCATCGAAGCGACCAGCATGAAATTGGCCGGATACTGCACCGTGTATTTCGAACGGGAGACCGTGATTACTTTATCTTCCATCGGCTGACGCAGCGTCTCCAACAGGCTGCGTCCGAACTCGGGCAGTTCGTCGGCGAACAGGATTCCATTGTGGGCCAGCGATATTTCGCCGGGCTGGGGCGACGTTCCGCCGCCGACCAGAGCGGCCTGAGAAGTCAGATGATGCGGCGACCGGAAAGGCCGCGTCACCAACAGACCCGTTTCGGCGCCGAGCTTCCCGGCTACCGAATGTATCTTCGTGGTTTCGAGCGCCTCCTGCAACGTCATCGGCGGCATAATCGACGGCATACGCCGCGCCAGCATCGTCTTGCCCGACCCCGGAGGCCCGATCATCAGTACGTTGTGCCCGCCGGCGGCCGCGATCTCCAGCGCCCGTTTCACATGCGCCAGCCCCCGGACGTCGCCGAAATCGACATCGAACCGTTCGGCATTTTCCCGGAATCGTCCTTCGAGATCGACCGTTGTCCGCGAAAGGGTATGCTCCCCGCACAGGAATCCGACCACCTCGCGCAGATGACCGGCTCCGTAAACCTCCAGCGATCCGACGACCGCCGCCTCCGCCGCATTCTGTTTCGGCAGGATAACCCCTTTAAATCCCTCTTTCTGCGCCTGTATGGCGATCGGCAACGCGCCCCGTACCGGCAACAGCGAACCGTCCAGCGACAACTCGCCCATCAGCACATAACGAGCCAGCGGAGCCGAATCCACCTGTTCGGTAGCCGCCAAAACAGCCACCGCGATCGGCAGATCGTAGGCCGACCCTTCTTTGCGGATATCGGCCGGAGCGAGGTTGACGATCACCTTCCGACCGCTCATCTTGTACGAACAGTTTTCGAAAGCGGCCCGGATACGTTCCTGGCTTTCGCGCACCGCATTGTCCGGCAGTCCAACCATGTAGAGTCCGATCCCCGCCGAGATATTCACCTCGACGGCGACCGTGATCGCCTCGATGCCGACAACGGCGCTTCCGTAACTCTTAACGAACATAACAGTCTGTTGCGTTGCTACGCGCCCCGGACAGATCCGAAGCGGTTATTCAAAAATCAAATCCTTTTCTCGTTTAGAACGGCGGATTCTCATCGTCCGGCGGCGTGCCGAAACCGCCGAGCTTGTTCGGCGCCGATCCCGACGGCACGCCGAATTCGCCATACCCGCCGAAATCGTTCATTGCTCCGCCGCCGGCATTTCCGCCGTCGATAGCCGATCCGAATTCGGAATTCATGCTGCTGTCCATCGAGAACCCGTCGCCGGAAATATCGTCGTAATCCATGAATTTCGCCTGTTCTTTGCGGAAACGCAACTTAATCGTATCGACCGCGCCGTTACGGTGCTTGGCGACGATGATCTCGGCCATGCCCTGCGTGGGAGTGCCGTCCTCGTCGGTCATCAGCCCGTAATACTCCGGGCGGTGGATAAAGGCCACCAAGTCGGCGTCCTGCTCGATGGCGCCCGATTCGCGCAGGTCGGACAGTTGCGGCCGTTTGTTGCCGCCGCGCGACTCGACCGAACGGTTCAACTGCGAAAGCGCGATGATCGGGATGTTCAGCTCTTTGGCGATCGCCTTCAGCGAACGCGAAATCATCGCCACCTCCTGCTCGCGATTTCCGCCGCGCGTATCGACCGCGGCGGTCATCAACTGCAGGTAGTCGATAATCACCAGTTGGATATCGTACTGCGTCTTCAGACGGCGCACCTTCGAACGAAACTCGTAAATCGACAGGGCCGGCGTATCGTCGATAAACAGCGGCGCACCGGCCAACGGCTTGATCGACGATTCGAGATGCTTCCACTGCTCGGGCGTCAACTGTCCGTTGCGCACGTCGCGCGAGTCGAGTCCCGACTCGCCGACGATCAGACGCATCATCAACTGCTCGGCGCTCATTTCGAGCGAGAAGAAGGCAACCCCTTTTTCGAAATCGACCGCCACGTTGCGCGCCAGCGACAACACGAAAGCCGTCTTACCCATCGACGGGCGCGCCGCAATGATAATCAGGTCGGAAGGCTGCCAGCCGAGCGTCAGCCGGTCAAGGTGCGTAAACCCGGTCGGCACGCCGCTAAACCCGCCCTCGCGTTTCGAAGCCTCCTCGATCGCGAGCAGCGTTTTGGTCAGGATATCGCGCGACTTCTGCACGTCGCGCTTCACGTGGCCTTCGGACACTTTGAAAATCTCGCCTTCGGCCAAGTCGATCAGGTCGGTTACGTCCATCGACTCGTCGTACGCTTTCTTCTGTATCTCGGTCGCCGCGCGGATCAGCTCGCGCTGGACGAACTTTTGGGCGATGATTTTGCTGTGAAATTCGATATGCGCCGCCGATCCCACCTTCTGGGTCAACTGCGCGAGGTAGGCCGCACCGCCCACTGCGGACAGTTTGCGGGTTTGCTTCAGTTTTTCGGTAACGGTATACAGGTCGATCGGTTTGAGTTCCATCGACAGCTCCATGATCGCCTTGTAGATGATCTGGTGCGCCTCTTTGTAAAAAGCTTCGGGAGTGATGATCCCCTGTATTTCGATCACGGCGTCCTTTTCGAGCATCAGGGCGCCGAGCACGGCCTCTTCCAGCTCGACGGACTGCGGCGGAATCAACCCGACCGTATCGGTCAGCGCGGCCGCAGCCTCTTCATTATTCGGATTCGGGGTGTAACGTTTTGCCATAATTCAATTCTCAACGGTCATGTAAAGATACGATTTTAATCGACACGGGGAAAGACCGCGGCGATTTTTCGGACTTACCGTTCGCCGCGCCGGTCTTTCCATCCGAAAAAATAACTTTTCTGCCTTCGCTTTTCGTCCTGCGAACGCGCGACATACACTTTTTCGTCCGTGTACGGATTTTCGCCCGTGTAAAACATCACCGACGACAGCGTCATCGGGGTGGGGGTCAGGTCCTGCACCTGCTCGAGCCGGAAATGCAGCCGCCGCGTCTCGGCCGCCAGGTTGCGCATATCCCGTTCGGTACACCCCGGATGGCTCGAAATGAAATAGGGGATCAACTGATAATTCAATCCCTCGTCCCGGCATATTTTCTGAAAACGTTCGTTCAGGTCGCGGAACAGCGCGAACGACGGTTTGCGCATCAGCCGCAGCACGCCGTCCTCGGTATGTTCGGGAGCCACTTTCAGCCGCCCGGATACGTGGTTCACGACCACTTCGCGCAGGTAATCCCGGTTGTTGTCGCCGAACAGATCGTAGCGTATTCCGCTGCCGATAAACGATTTTTTGACTCCGGCCAACCGGTCTACCTTACGGTACAGTTCCATCAACGGCCGGTGGTCGTTGTTCAGGTTGCGGCACAGCGACGGATAGATGCACGACGGACGGCTGCATTTGCGGCACAACGCTTCGTTGCGCCCGCCCATCCGGTACATATTGGCCGACGGCCCGCCCAGGTCGGAAATATATCCTTTGAAACCCGGCATCCGCGTCAGTTTCCGCACTTCGTCGAGCACCGACTCCTCGCTGCGGCTCGAAACGAACTTGCCCTGATGCGCCGAAATCGTGCAGAAACTGCACCCGCCGAAACAGCCCCGATGCAGGTTCACCGAAAATTTAATCATCTCGTAAGCCGGAATATCGCCTTTGCCGTTATAGCGCGGATGCGGCAAGCGGGTATAGGGCAGGCCGAAACTGTGGTCCAACTCCTGTTCGGACAGTTTCGGATACGGCGGATTGATCACGACGAAACGGTCGCCGACCGGCTCGACCAGCGTCCGGGCTTCCATCCGATTCGATTCGGTTTCGATCCGGACGAAATTCTCGCCGAACGCCCGCCTATCTTTCAGACATTTTTCAAAACCGTGCAGCCTCAACGCCTCGTCGCCGAGCGAATCCACATACCTATCGTCGGCCAGGAAGGCCACCTGACGCAATTTGCGCAGCAGGTTCAGGTTGTAACCGTTGTGCATCGCCCGCGCGATGTCGAGCACCACCCGCTCGCCCATGCCGTAAGTCAGCAGATCGGCCCCGCTGTCGACCAGCACGGAAGGTTTCAGAGAGTCGCTCCAGTAATCGTAATGCGCGGCCCGGCGCAGCGAAGCCTCGATCCCGCCGATCACGACCGGCGTATCCGGGAAAAGCCGTTTTAAAATGCGGGTATAAACCGTTACGGCATAATCGGGCCGGAAACCGGCCTTTCCGCCGGGCGTATAGGCGTCGTCGCTGCGCAGCCGCTTGTTGGCCGTGTAGTGGTTGACCATCGAGTCCATGCTTCCGGCCGACACGCCGAAAAACAGCCGCGGCTTGCCCAGCTTGCGAAAATCGCGCAGGTCGTCCCGCCAGTTCGGCTGCGGCACGATCGCCACGCGCAGTCCTTCGGCCTCCAGCAACCGGCCGATCACGGCGGCCCCGAACGACGGATGATCGACATAAGCGTCCCCGGAGAACAAGATCACATCCAGTTCGTCCCACCCGCGCGCCCGAACCTCTTTGACCGAAGTCGGCAGCCAATCCGTTATCTTATACGAAATCCCCATCTTTACCGAATCAACAGCGAACTGTCCCCGTAACTTAAAAACCGGAACCCGTTGTCCAACGCATAGCGGTACGCCCTGCGCCAATCCTCGCCGATAAAGGCCGACACCAACAGCAACAGCGTGCTCTGCGGTTGGTGAAAGTTGGTTATCAGGCTGTTCACGACCCGAAACCGGTATCCGGGCATAATCATGATCCGCGTGGAGGTTTTGATCTTCTGCAACCGCTCCCGTTCCATATAGTCCGCCAACGCCGCCAGCAATTCCCGGCCGTCCAGCCCGTCGGGAATGTCGTAAATTTCCCATTGCCCGACGACTCGTTCCGGATCCGGCTCCCCGTCGCGGACAATGCGGTAGCCGAGCGCCGCCAGCGATTCGAGCGTCCGCACGCTGGTCGTTCCCACCGCGGTAACGCGCCCGTCGTATGCGATCAGATTCCGGATCGTGGAAACCGAAAACTCGAAATGCTCGGTATGCATCCGGTGGTCGACCACGCGGTCCGTTTTGACCGGCAGGAAAGTGCCGGCCCCGACGTGCAACGTCACCTCGTCGGTCGGATGCCCGGCCCGACGCAGCGATTCGATCAGTTCGGGCGTAAAATGCAGGCCGGCGGTCGGCGCGGCGACCGATCCCTCGAACTTCGAATAGACTGTCTGGTAGCGGCTGTTGTCCAGTTCCTCGCTTTCGCGGCGCAAATAGGGCGGAATCGGAATCCGCCCGAGCGTTTCGAGCAGTTGCCCGAACGACAAGTCGGCATCCCAGCGGAACCGGACGATTTGTTCCTTCTCCCCGGCGGATACCTTTTCGGCGCTCAGGCGGCAGGAACATGCGCCCAGTTCGAAATCGATATGCAACGGACCGTCCTTCCACTTTTTCAGGTTACCGACGATGCACGACCACTCGGAACTTCTTTTGGCGGCGAACGCCCGCTCGTAATCGGCCGGATCATGCGGTTCGAGGCAGAATATTTCGATCCGGGCTCCGGTTTCCTTATAGAAAACGAGCCGCGCCCGGATTACTTTCGTATTGTTGAACACCAACAGGCTGCCTTCGGGCAGGTATTTCCCCACTTCGAAAAAACGGCCTTCCGAAACCCGTCCGTCGCGGCAGAGCAACAGTTTCGACTGCTCGCGGCGTTCCAGCGGAAATTTGGCGATCCGCTCCTCGGGCAGCGGATAATCGTAATCGGATATACAGATATTTTGTTTCATGCACAGTTGACCGGCGAACCGGATTTTCCTGCAAAGGAAATAAAAAACGAACGGTTTCGAGCCATATCCGACCGGCGAATCCCTTTTTTTCGTACTTTTGGTATTCGAAAAATCACTAAACGAACATCTCGATGAAAAAAATCGTCTTTTGTTTTCTCGGCCTGCTGGCCGTATTATATACCGCGTCGGCACAGTCGTACACGTTCAACCACGGCCCATATCTGCAAGAACTCTCCGAACACGCGGTCACATTCGTCTTTACGACCAGCGACAAAGGCTTTTCGTGGGTGGAAGTGAAACCGGACGGCGGAGAAGCCAAACGACACTACACCGTCAGGAACGGCTTGCGCGACGCCTACAACACGTTCAACGTGATTCGCGTCGAAAACCTCCGGCCGGACACCCGTTACCAGTACCGGCTCTGTTCGAAGCAAATCGCCGACTTCCAGCCTTACAAAGTGACGTTCGGCGACAGCATCGTCTCGCCCTGGCGCCGCTTCTCGACTCCGGATCCGAAAGCGACCGCCTGCTCGTTCATCGCGCTCAGCGACATGCATCAGCAGCCCGATAAACTGGGCCGCCTGCTGAACCAGGCCGGCGTCGGCAGCGCCGATATGATTTTCTACGTCGGCGACATGATGAATTACTACGACAACGAAGAGACGCCGTTCCGGAGCTTCATCGATAAAAGCGTCGAGCTGTTCGCCTCGGAAAAACCGTTCGTACTGGTGCGCGGCAACCACGAAACGCGCGGCAACATGGCCCGCGAATACGCCCGCTACGTTCCGAAAAGCAGCGGAAAATATTACGGAGCCTACCGCGTGGGCGACATCATGTTCGTCGTGCTCGACTGCGGCGAGGACAAGCCGGACGATTTCTGGGTCTACGCCGGACTGACCGACTTCGACGGATACCGTACTGAACAGGCCGCCTGGTTCGGCAAACTGATACGCTCGAAAGCGTACAAAAGTGCGAAATGGCGCATCGTGATGAACCATTTCCCGCCGCTTTCGCACATGGAGGGCGACAATCCCGAGCGCCACGGGATACAGGACATCACGGACAAATTCCTACCGCTGTACAACCAAGCGAAGATCGACCTGATGATTTCCGGGCACACCCACGCTTACGAATTCATGTCGCCGGACAAGTACGACCGACTGACTTTCCCGGTAATCGTCAACAGCACCGAAAGCGTCGCACGGATCGATATCGACGGACGCACGCTGAAAGCGAAGGTGACGGACACCGGAGGCAACACGCTCAAAGAATTTACAATCAGCAAGTAACCCGCCGTATTGACTTTCTACAAGGCCGGCGCCTGAAAATAAGGTGCCGGCTTTTTTCACGGCCTACCGGCAGGAACTTCCGGACGACGATTCTCCGGAAGATAAAATTAACGGCGGGACGGCCCGTATTTCGGTTTCATTTGATTACCTTTGCGGGGCACAGCAGGGAAGCTCTGTCGCTGCTCCCGGGGCCGGAATGCATTCGACGATATTTTGGTTCGTATACGGGAGGGGAGGAAAGTCCGGGCAACGCAGAGCGCCGCGCTTCCTAACGGGAAGATTCTCGCGAGGGAATGGCAAGCGTAACAGAAAACGACCGCCGTCCATAAGGACGGTAAGGGTGAAAAGGCGGGGTAAGAGCCCACCGCGGCCGTGGCGACACGTGCCGGTCAGTACGTCCCGCGGGTTGCAAGACCATGTATACCGGCAGTTGTAGGGCTGCTCGTCCGATGTCGGGGGGTAGGTTGCTGACGAGCCGTGCGGGTGACCGCCGGCCTAGATAAATGACAGAGGCCTTCGCTCGCGAAGGTACAGAACCCGGCTTACAAGCCCTGCTGTGCTTTTTTACTTTTTCTGCGCCAGGACGAGGATCGGATGGTAGGTCAGCGCGACGCGACCGTCCGGCATACTGAAATGCTCCCGGTAAGCCGTTTCGAAATCCATCAACTGTTGCTTTCCCCAGCGCGCCTTGCGGATCGAATTCACGCCGGTGGCCTTGATATGCCGCAATACGTCGGCCGGAGTGTCGAACGGCAGATGGCGCGTGTATTCGAGCGTTTCGACGATCCCGTATCCGGCAGCGGTCAACAACTCCTGCAACTGCTCGCTGGTATAGTAATGCAACCCTTCGCCGGTCGTAGCCCGGATCTCCCGGAAATTGTCGGTACCGAACGTCGTAAACGCGAAGTAACCGCCGCAGCAAAGGCTCCCGACCGCGCGGTCGATAAAAAGCGGCAGGTTGTCGAACCACTGCACGGCCGACGCCGACGCGATCATGTCCAGCTCTCCGGGCAGCGGCAGCAGTTCCGCATCGCCCCACAGGTATTCCACATAGTGTCCGGACGCATAAGGCCGCAAATAGATTTCCGATTCTTCGATCAGGTCGTTGACGATCCATTCGGCGTCCGGATAGCGCCGCAGCAGGTAGCGCGTAAGGAAGCCGGTTCCGCAGCCGACCTCCATCGCCCGGCCGATCCGCCCGGGGCAGATCCGCCCGATCATTTCGTCCAACTGGCCGCAGATCTCCTGCTGAACGACGGCCAGCGAATCGTACTGCCGGAACGTGGCGGCAAAACGTTTTTTGAGTAACTGTTTATCGGTTGTCATTTTCAATCTTTTTTAAGTAGCCGGACACGATGCCGGGATCGCCGAAAGGGTAGTGCGGCAACGGTTTTACGACGGCCTTTTCTTTCCAATAGGCAAGCATGTTCGCCGGCGGGAAAATCGCGTCCCGGTCGCCCACGACCGCCGCCGTCCAATCCAGCGACGGCGTATACGGTTCGGCGGAGCGTTCGAACAGCACGCCGAGTTCGTCGAGTTTGTCTTCGAACGGCCGCTCGTCGAAAAACGGGGCGAGCCGGTCGTAATCCGCGCCATAGGCGCGGCGGTTGAACGTTTCCGCCCCGCTGCCGCGCAGTCCCCGGAGCGTCGCCAGGAACACCCTGCGCGGAATGCCGAAACGGTCGTCCACCGGATAGGGCGTTCCGCCCAGCGCGACGGCGCAATCCGGCGCAACGTCGCGGCACGTCCGTTCGGCGGCCCACACCCCGAACGACCATGCAAAAAGCGTGACATTTCGGTAGGCGGAAAACTCCTCCGCAGCGAACGGTTCCAGCGTACGATAATCGTATACGCAGAGCATATCGTACCCCTCGGGCGCGAGGTGCTCGACTGCGTGATGATCCGCCGCCCAGCCCAGCATGAAAAGGATCAGGCCGGGATTCCCGTCCCGCATCAACCAATACTTGCGCATATTTCGGTAAATTTTCGGATTTCGTCGGCCGTGAGCGCCGCGCTGAGCGACACGCGCACCCGAGCTTTCCCTTTCGGCACCGTCGGATAACGAACCGGCATCACCCAGTAACCCGCTTCGCGAAAACGCCGGCTCATTTCAATCGCCCGGCCGTTTTCTCCGGCCGGCAGCGGAACGATGTGGGAACGGTACGCATCCTCGGTAATCAACCGCGAAAATTCCCGCAGCCGGGCGCGGCGGTCTTCCATCTCCGGCAAACGCCGCACCAGGTATTCCGACCAGCGCAGCGAAATCGGAGGCAGCGCCGTCGAGAAGATCAGCGTCCGGAGCCGGTTAATCAAAAAATCGCGCGTCAGCCCGTCCGTAACGACGAACGCCCCCTGCGACGCGAGCGCCTTGCCGAGCGTCGCAATACGGACATCGCAGTCGTCCCCGACGCCCATCTCCGCGGCGACTCCGCATCCCTGAGGCCCGCAGGCCCCGAATCCGTGCGCTTCGTCGACATACAGCTTCGCGTCGTAACGCCGTTTCAGCGCGGCCAGCTCTTTCAGCGGCGCGCGATCGCCATCCATGCTAAAAATCGATTCGGTCACGATCCAGACGTTCCGGTACGAACGACGGTGGGCGGCCAATAACCGCTCCAAATGTCCCGTATCGTTGTGGTTGAACCGTTTCCAGTCGGCTTCGCACAACCGCAGTCCGTCGATCAGGCTGGCATGCACCAGCTTGTCGGCCAGAATCAGATCCCCCTTGCCGGTAACGGCCGGCAGCACGCCCGAATTGACCATGTAACCGCAGCCGACGACTAATACGGCACGCCCGCCGAACAGTTCCGACAGCGCCATCTCAAGCCGTCCGTAATCCGGACTGTTACCGGTAATCAGCCGCGAAGACGGATTACTAAGCAGAAAATCCCCTTCGTCGGTCATCCGCCGCATAAACTCCCGGTGCAGGCCGCTGCACGAAAGGCCCAGGTAATCGTTCGACGACAGATTCAGGTATTTACGACCTTCGTAAACGACGTATTTCCCGTCGATCCCTATTTCGGGCAGCGTCCGCAGGTTGTCTTCGGCCGCCAGCCGCCGCAATGTTTCGCGCATCATACGAAAATCTCCTCTTCTTTTCTTTCCAGCAGCGCGCACACCGCCTTCTTTCCTTCGGCCCCCAGATCGACCGAATATTCGTTTACGAACAATTCGATATGCCGGCGCGTCACCTCCTCGCTGAGTTCCTGCGCATACCCGCGCACGAATTCCGCCGAAGCCGACGGCTCGGCGAACGCGAATTCGACGCTGCGTCGCAACACCCGGTCGATCTTCCGCTGCGTCTGCCGGTCGAATCGCCGCGATACGGCGATCGCGCCGAGCGGCAACGGCAGTCCGGTCTTTTTCTCCCACTCCTCGCCGAGATCGGCCACCAGCCGCAACCCTTTTTCGCGGTACGTAAAACGTCCTTCGTGGATCAGCACCCCGGCGTCGCATTCGTCGCTCATTACGGCGTCGGCCACGTCCGAGAAAAGATAGACCCGCTTGTCGGTCACGCCCGGATACAACGTCGCCAACAGGCGGTTGGCCGTCGTGTGCTCGCCGGGGATCGCCACCCGGATACCGCTCACTTCGTCCGGGTAAATCCGGTGGCGGCTGACCAGCAGCGGCCCGTTGCCGCGCCCCAGCGCGCTGCCGCTGTGCAACACCCGGTAACGGTCGAGCAACTGCGGCACGACCGCATAACTCAGTTTCGAAATGTCCGGAACGCCTTGCAACGCTCCGGCGTTCAGTTGTTCGATATCGGCCAGCGAAAGGTCGAATTCGAGACCCTCGGTGTCGATACGGCGGTGCACCATCGCATCGAACATGAACGTATCGTTCGGACAGGTCGATATATGAAGCTGTAATTTCATGTTCGCTCGGTATTTAAGAAATGCAACAATTCGCACAGCGAGTCGGCCAACGCGGTCACCGCCCCCCGGACGTCCCATTCCGGAAACGGATCGCCGACGCGGTTGGAAACGGCGCGCAGTTCCAGGAACGGCACTCCGCACTGCAGGCAGGCATAAAAGAACGCCGCGCCTTCCATATTCTCGATCTGCACCCCGACGCGATCGGCGAACGGAGTACCCGCGACGCCGACGCTGTTGCTATCGACCGCGCGGAACGGAACCCCTGCCGGCAGCCACGGGCAGTCGTAACGCCCGCTGAACTTCGGCGTGAAATCGCCGGCCACGAACGAACCGGCATCGGCGGCGCACTCCGAAGCGACCAGCACCGTCTGCCCGACGGACAATCCGCTGCCGGGATACGCCCCCGCGATCCCGGCAAGGATCAGCAACTGCGGGTTGCAATCGCGGACCGCCGCCATCGTCGCCACAGCGCAGCGATACGGGCCGACCCCGGCGATCCGGATTTCGGTCCCGTCGGCGGCACCGTAGCGGAAAGGCGCTATTTCAGACTCCGTCGGACTCAGTATGACGATCTTTTCGTTCTTCACGGCAAGCGGTTTTGATTCTCAGAATATGGATCGAGACGAACAAAGATACGGTAAAAAGCAAAACGGCGACCCAAATCCGGCTATTAAGTACGATGCCGACGAACAGCATGGAACTCCACATCACCGACAACACGGTTATCTTGACCGACAGCGGGATTCCCTGACCGCTCCTGTAATCGCGCAGGTAGCGGCCGAAAACCCGGTTCTGAAGCATCCAGCGGTTCATCCGGGGATCGCTTTTCGAAAAGCAGTAAACGGCCAGCAGCAGGAAAGGCGTGGTCGGGAGCATCGGAACGAAAGCCCCGACGAAACCGAGCCCGACGGCCAGGTATCCGGCGATTTTGAGCAGCGTATTCTTCATAGTCGTACGAAACGGGCGCAAGATACGAAAAATCAAAAAAATGTTTACCTTTGTGACGCTTCCGGCGGCCGGCGGATCGCATCCGGCAGGTGCAATCCCCAGTTTCTCAAAAGGAACGCGTTGCGCACCGGAAACGCCTCGCAGGGAGCATCATCCGATAATTATCATTTTTATGTCAGAAAATTCGATACTTTCACGCCTCGACGGACTGAAGATCAAATACGAAGAGATCGGCCAGCAGATGACCGATCCGGAAGTGATCGCCGATATGAAAAAATTCGTAGCGCTGAACAAAGAGTATAAAGAACTGCAGCCGGTGGTCGAAACCAGCGAAAAATACCGGACGGCGCTGAACCACCTCGCCGAAGCCAAAGAGATCCTCACGACCGAAAAGGACGACGAACTGCGCGAAATGGCGCGCATGGAGGTCGCCGAGTTGGAACCGGAACTCGAGCGGCTGGAAGAGGAGATCAAGCTGCTGCTGATTCCGGCCGACCCGCAGGACAGCAAGAACGCCATCGTCGAAATCCGCGGCGGAACCGGCGGCGACGAAGCGGCCCTGTTCGCCGGCGACCTGTTTCGCATGTATACCAAATACATCGAGAAACGCGGTTGGAAATACGAGATCAACAGCATGAGCGAGGGCACTTCGGGCGGATTCAAGGAGATCGTGATGAAAGTGATCGGCGACAGCGTCTACGGCGTGCTGAAATACGAATCGGGCGTACACCGCGTACAGCGCGTGCCGCAGACCGAAACCCAAGGCCGCGTACACACGTCGGCCGCGTCGGTGGCCGTACTGCCCGAAGCCGAAGAGTTCGACCTGGAAATCAATATGAATGACATCCGCAAGGATATTTTTTGCGCATCGGGGCCCGGCGGCCAGTCGGTCAACACGACCTATTCGGCGATCCGGCTGACCCACATCCCGACGGGCATCGTCGTGCAGTGCCAGGATCAGAAATCGCAGTTGAAGAACTTCGACAAGGCGTTCGAAGAGTTGCGTACCCGTATTTACAACCTGGAGTACCAAAAATACCTCGACGAGATCGCCGGCAAGCGCAAGACGATGGTGTCGACCGGCGACCGCAGCGCCAAGATCCGCACCTACAACTATCCGCAAGGCCGCGTGACCGACCACCGGATCAACCTGACGCTCTACAACCTGAGCGCCGTGATGGACGGCGACATCCAGGAGATTATCGACAAGTTGCAGGTAGCAGAGAATGCCGAACGGCTGCGCGCGAGCGAAGAGTAACGAACCTCAAAAACGAATACTCCATGACTTCATCGGAACTTTTCGAACAGATCAGGCGGAAACGCAGTTTCCTGTGCGTAGGCCTGGATACCGATCCGAACAAAATCCCGCAGCGCCTGCTGTCCGAAGACGATCCGGTTTTCGCCTTCAACCGGGCGATCGTCGACGCCACGGCGGCATACGCCGTATGCTACAAGCCCAACCTCGCTTTTTACGAGGAAAACGGCGCGAAAGGCTGGGAAAGTTTCGTCAAAACGGTGCGATATATCCGGGATAACTATCCCGAAATCATGATTATCGCCGACGCCAAACGGGGCGATATCGGCAATACGTCGCAGATGTACGCCCGCGCCTTTTTCAGCCAAGATCTGGCCGACGGGGTGACGTTGTCTCCGTACATGGGACGCGACACGGTCGACCCGTTCCTCCGCTTCGACGGCAAATGGGCGGTCGTTCTGGCGCTGACCTCCAACCCGAGCGCCGCCGATTTCGAAATGCAGCGGCTCGAAGAGGGCGGCTATCTTTATGAAAAAGTGATCGACGTATCGAGCGGATGGGGCACGGCCGAAAACATGATGTACGTCGTCGGCGCGACGCAAGCCCGGATGCTGAAAGGAATCCGGGAACTGATCCCGAACCATTTCCTGCTCGTCCCGGGAGTGGGCGCGCAGGGCGGCAGCCTCGAAGAAGTGGCCCGTTACGGGATGAACGACCGTTGCGGTCTGCTGGTCAATTCCTCGCGCGGGATCATTTATGCCGACCGATCGGAACTCTTTGCCGACACGGCCGCGAAAAAAGCGGCCGAAATGGCTGCCCAGATGGCCGAATTATTGTCCGCGCACGGCTTGTAAAAAACGATTCCGAAAAATAACGCCCCGAAATATCATACGATTTCGGGGCATTTTCATTTTCATCCGCATACGCCGGCACTCTCCCGATCCGGCGACATAATTCCATGAGATATGAAAAGGATATTCCTTTCCGGTCTGTTTCGTTCGGACTTTTCTATCCCGCAAAAAACGGCGTGACCCGGGATTTCGCAAAACTGGCACTGAAAATGAGCACTCCGTTACGGCGTTACCCGACACCGTTCGAACCCTTCCGTCCGTTTGACGGGGTCGAAACGAATCGCCCGGTATATAAAATTTTCTATCGTTCAAAATTAAGTAATATTTCATTAAAAAATCAAACTATGGACAATTCTTTTGAAACGCTGCTCGAACATTCGAAACAGGCGATCCGTTACTGGTGGTTGCTGCTGCTGACCGGCATCGCGCTATTCATCATCGGCCTGGTCGTATTCCTGTACCCGGCGCAAAGTTACCTGGGCATGTCGCTGATGTTCGGTTTTCTGATCTTCTTTTCCGGCCTGTTCCAGATCATTCTTTCGGCCGGCAATAAACACTACATGACCGGACGCGGATGGATGCTGGCCGGCGGCATCATCGAGGTGATCTTGGGCGTCATCCTGATCTTGAATACGGCGCTGTCCGCAGCGACGCTGCCGATCTTCCTCGCTTTCTGGTTGTTGTTCCGCAGCTTCAGCGCGATCGGACTGGGTAGCGACATGAACGCGATGAACGTTCCCGGTTCGGGATGGACGATCGTAAGCGGCGTCCTACTGCTGCTGCTTTCGATGTGGATCCTGTTCCAGCCGATACTGTTCGGGACGGCGGCCGTGATCATCTGGGTAGGCATTTCGCTGCTTTTCGCCGGGATGTCGACCTGTATTTTCGCCTTCCAACTGCGCGACGTACACAAACATATGAAATAGAATATTCGTTATTTTTCTCTGCAAATCCCGGCTCCGGCCGGGATTTTTCGTTTCGCACGACGCCCTTCCCGAAAAACATCGCTTTTGCGGTACAACCGCCCGTCCGTACGCGAAAGATCCGATGCGCAAAATCCGGAATCGTCCTCGATCCGCTTTTTCAATGGGAAAATTAGAATCTTTTTCTAAAAATCCGTATCTTTTGGGCAAAAATCGCCGACTCGCTACAAAGTCGGCTTCAACCCAATTTATTCAGGACATGGCTTCTTCTCAAGTATTTTTCACAAACCTCCGCACCACGCCGACCAGCAATCTGCTGGACAAAATGGAGCGACTGGTTCGCCGGGCGGGCATCGCCGGCATCGATTTCGAGAACCGTTTCGCCGCGATCAAGATTCATTTCGGGGAACCGGGCAACATGGCCTACCTGCGGCCCCAGTACGCCGCCCGGATGGCCGGACTGCTACGTTCGCTCGGCGCGAAACCGTTCCTGACCGACGCCAACACGCTCTATTCGGGACGACGCGCGAATGCCGTCGACCACCTACAGAGCGCTATGGAGAACGGCTACAACCCGATCTCCGCACAATGTCAGGTCATCATTGCCGACGGACTGAAAGGCATCGACTACCGGGAAATCGAAATCGACGGCGAATACTGCAAAGCACCGAAAATCGGTGCGGCCGTCGCCGACGCAGACATTGTCATCTCGATGACCCATTTCAAAGGACACGAACAGACCGGATTCGGCGGTACGCTGAAGAACCTCGGCATGGGTTGCGCCAGCGTCGGCGGCAAGCTGGAACTGCACTGCGCGGCCCAGCCCGTCGTCAAAACGGAAAACTGCCGAGGCTGCAACATCTGCGTAAAACACTGCGCGCACGACGCCATACACCTGAACCCGGAACGGAAAGCCGAGATCGACTACTCGAAGTGCGTCGGCTGCGGACAATGCATCGCGTTATGCCAGTACGACAGCGCGTCGATGGGGGCCAACGATACCTCGGAACGCCTGAACTACAAAATCGCCGAATACACGAAGGCCGTGCTGAAAGACAAGCCGAACTTCCATGTCAGCTTCATCATGAACGTCTCGCCGGAATGCGACTGCTGGAATCATAACGACGCCGCCGTCGTCCCCGACCTCGGAATCGCCGCTTCATTCGACCCGGTAGCCCTGGACAAAGCCTGCGCCGACCTGGTGATCCACGCGCCCGCGTTGCAGACGGTCAACCGACTTACCGAAAGTCGTCCGCACGAACACCTCGAAGATACCGACAAATTCCGACTGATGCATCCCGACACCGACTGGCTGGCCGGACTGACGCACGCCGAAAAGATCGGAATCGGAAACATGCAATACGAACTGATCGAGGTGAGGTAACGTTTCCTCCCCGAAGATACTCCGCAATACCGCAATCGAATAACTTTAAAATACAACTATGTTATGGAAACGACTGTAAAACTCTATTCGCTGAACTTCCGACAGGCCAAGACCTATTGGTTCACGCTGCTGTTCGTAGCCGGCAATCTGATTCTGCCGCAATTATGCCATCTGATTCCGCAGGGGGGACTGATCCTGCTGCCGATCTACTTCTTTACGCTGATCGCAGCCTATAAATTCGGCATCCGGGTCGGCCTGCTGACGGCCGTGCTCTCTCCGCTGGCGAACAGCGCGCTGTTCGGGATGCCCGCTGCCGCCGTACTGCCCGAAATCCTGATCAAGTCGGTCACGCTGGCCGTAGCCGCCGCTATGGCGGCCCGTTACCTGAAAAGCGTTTCGCTGCTGGCGATGGTCGCCGTCGTACTGGCTTACCAGATCATCGGCTCGCTGTTCGAATGGGTCCTCACGGGCAGCTTCCTTACCGCCATGCAGGATTTCCGTCTCGGCGTTCCGGGCATGTTGTTGCAGATCATAGCCGGGTACGCGCTGCTGAAATGGCTGGCCAAACGCTGACACGATGCCGAGAAAAACATTCGAAGAAGTGCTGACCCGCTTCCGGGAGATCCCGATCCCGGAAGATTTCGGCCTGCTGGTAGCGATCGCCAACAACGGGATCATACCGGCCGCGCCGTTGAACCTGCGGCTGAACAAAGAGGTTCGCCCGCTGCGAATCAACCTGCGCGACGAATGCCAGCGGCCGAAATACGACAAACCGAAAACGGCTGGCCCCGGTCGACTTCGACGTGAAGGGGAATGCGGACTACGCGCTGTACAACGAAGCTTGCTTCCGATTTCCAGGGATACTCTGACCGTATGAACGTACCGACGAAACTTTACCTATGCGCCGCAATGGCATGCTGCGGCATGATTTCCGCACGGAGCGCCGTACCGGAACGCTTCGCCGACTCCGTACGGATGGACGAAGTGATCGTGACCGGATCGCGGCCGGCGGTAAACCTCCGCAACCTGCCGATGAGCGTATCGGTCGTCGAGGAACGGCAAATCGAACGGCGGTTCGAACCGTCGCTGCTGCCGGTGCTGACCGAACAGGTGCCCGGACTGTTCATCACCGGACGCGGCGTGATGGGGTACGGCGTGGCGGCCGGCGCGGCCGGCGGTATGAAAATCCGGGGAGTAGGGAGCGAACCCACTTCCGGGGTGCTGGTGCTGATCGACGGACATCCGCAGTACATGGGCCTGATGGGGCATCCGCTGGCGGACAGTTATCAGTCGATGAACGCCGAACGGGTGGAAGTGGTGCGCGGCCCGGCCTCGATCCTGTACGGGTCGAACGCGATGGGCGGCGTCGTAAACATCATCACGAAAAAAGGGCAAGCGGATGGCGTCTACAACACGGCCCGCCTGATGTACGGCTCGTTCAACACGCTGAACGTCGAAGTGAGCAACGCCGTGCGGAAAGGAAAATTCAACAGTTTCGCCGCGCTGAATTACAGTCATACCGACGGACACCGCAAGGACATGGGATTCGGCGGTTGGGGAGGCTACCTGAAGCTGGGCTACGACTTCACCGCGCACTGGAAAGCGTTCGCGGACGTGAACCTGAACCATTTCGCCGCCTCGAACCCCGGTTCCGTCACCGCTCCGCTGATCGACAACGATGCGCTGATTACCCGCGGAATGACCTCGTTCTCGCTCGACAACCGCTACGAACGCACGTCGGGATCGCTGAAATTCTTTTACAACTTCGGATATCACAAAATCGACGACGGGCACAGCCCGGGACAACCGTCGCCGGACTACCGTTTCCGTTCGCGGGACCGGATGCTGGGCATCACGGCCTACCAGTCGTACCGGCTGTTTACGGGCAACCAGACGACGCTCGGAGCGGACTACCAACGCAGCGGGGGACGCGCCTGGAACCGCTATCCTAACCGAGACGAACAGTTGGCCGACAAGACGCTGAACGATGTAGCGGTCTACCTGAACATGCAGCAGACGCTCGCGAGATGGATGACGCTGAACGCGGGCGTCCGCATGGATTATAACCCGCACTTCGGCGCGCAGTGGGTCCCGCAGTTCGGGATCAGTTGCCCGATAGCGCCCGAAACCGTCCTCAAAGCGATCCTCAGCAAAGGATTCCGGACGCCGACCATCCGCGAAATGTACATGTTTCCGCCGCAAAATCCCGACCTGCGACCCGAAAGGCTGATGAATTACGAGTTCTCCGTTACGCAGAGTTTCTGGCAACGCAAACTGTCGCTGAGCGCCAATGTTTACTACCTTAAGGGCGACAACACGATCCAGGCGGTTTTCGACGGCAACCGGCCGATAAACGTCAACACGGGCCGGATCGAAAACTACGGCGTGGAACTGACCGCGCGATACCGGGCCGCCCGGTCGCTGGCCTTCTCGGGCAATTACAGCTGGCTGCACATGGAATACAAAATACTGGCGGCGCCGCAGCACAAACTGTACGCCGGTATCGACTTTATCCGGCCGCGCTGGAGCGTATCGACCGGGGTGCAATACGTCCGCGGACTCTATACGGATCTGAAAGCGCCGGGCACGGAGCAATTCGTATTGTGGAACCTACGCGCCTCGTGGCAAGCGAGCTCCGTCGTCGAACTTTTCGCGCGGGGCGAGAACCTGCTGGCCCAGGACTACGAAATCAACGCCGGTTACCCGATGCCCCGAGCCACGGTTTTCGGCGGCGTGAACCTGCGCTTCTGATATACTTCGAAAACAAACCGACTAAAAACAAACGCGATGGACAGACGAGATTTCTTAAAGGCGATCGCCCTGACGGGGGTTGCGATGATTATCAAGCCGGGCGGGACGATGGATCTGCTGGCCCAATCCGTCACCGACCCCGCTACGGGAGGAAAAACCGACCTGATCGCCGTCATGGGCGGCGAACCGGACGCCATGTTCCGCAAAGCGATCGCCGAGATGGGCGGCATGAAAAAGTTCGTCAAAGCAGGGGCCAAAGTGGCCGTCAAACCGAATATCGGCTGGGACAAAACGCCCGAACTGGCCGGCAACACCAATCCCAAGCTGATCGCCGAGATCGTAAAACAATGCCTGGCCGCCGGAGCCAAGGAGGTCGCGGTTTTCGACCACACCTGCGACGACTGGATCAAATGTTATAAAAACAGCGGCATCGAAGATGCCGCCAAAACCGCAGGCGCGAAAGTCGTTCCGGCCCACGAGGAGTCCTATTACCGCGACATTTCGCTGCCGCACGGCAAAATCCTCAAAAACGCCAAGGTGCACCGGGCGATCCTCGACAGCGACGTCTGGATCAACGTACCGGTGCTCAAACACCACGGGGGAGCTAACCTGACCATCTCGATGAAAAACCTGATGGGTATCGTCTGGGATCGCGGCGCATTCCACCGCGACGACCTGCAGCAGTGCATCGCCGACATCTGCACGCTGCAAAAGAAACCAGCGCTGAACGTGGTGGACGCCTACCGCGTGATGAAGACCAACGGACCGCGCGGTCAGTCGGCCGACGACGTGGTGCTCGCCAAAGGGCTTTTCGTATCGCCGGACATCGTCGCCGTCGACACGGCCGCCACGAAATTCTTCAACCAGATCCGCGAAATGCCGATGGAATCGGTCGGACATCTGGCCAACGGCCAGGCGCTGAACATCGGCACGACGGATCTCGATAAGTTGAACGTCAAACGAATCAAACTGTAAAAAGACGAAAACATCATGCTCAGAAAGTTGCGTGTGGTAGCGGCGGCGGCGACCTTTACCCTGATTACGCTCTACTTCCTCGACTTCGCCGGATGGCTGCCGGAAAGTTTTCACGGACTGGTCAGTATCCAATTCCTGCCGGCGGTGCTGTCGTTGAGCCTCGTCACGCTGGCCGGGCTAATTCTGGCGACGCTGCTGTTCGGGCGGATTTACTGTTCGGTCGTCTGCCCGACGGGCATTTTCCAGGATATCGTGAACCGAATCGCCGGCCGGTTGCAGAAAAAACGGAAACGGTTCGCGTTCGCGCCGGCGAAAACGATCCTAAGGTGGTCGGTGCTCGGAGTCGTCGTAGTCACGTACTTGTTCGGCCTGACCGTCGTGCTGAGCCTGCTCGATCCGTACGGGGCTTACGGGCGGTTGGTATCGAATGTCTTCAGCCCGGTCTACATGGCCGGCAACAACCTGCTGGAAGCGATTTTCACGAAATTCGACAACTATACTTTCTACCGCACGGAAGTCGCCGTCGTCAGCCCGCTGGCTTTTATCGTCGCACTGGCCACGTTCGGAATCATCGGTTTTTTGGCATGGAAACACGGTCGCTCGTACTGCAATACGATCTGTCCGGTCGGCACGCTGCTGGGTTTCCTGAGCAAATACGCGCTGTTCAAAATCAGGATCGACAAGAACAACTGCAACGGTTGCGGCGTATGCGCTTCGAAATGCAAAGCGTCGTGCATCGACCGCAAGACGCACACGGTCGATTACAGCCGTTGCATAGCCTGTTTCGATTGCCTGGACAACTGCCGGCAGCAGGCGATCCAGTTCTCGTTCACCGCATCGAAAGCGGCGGTTCCGTTGGCCGTAAAAAAGGGCGGTATCCCGCAAACGGTTCCTACGTCTTCGCAACCTGCCCCTTGCAGCCCGCCCGAAACGGCAGGCGTTTCCGAATCGCCCGACCGGTCGCGGCGGCAGTTCCTCGGCACGCTGCTGGCGACCGCCGCCCTGCTGCCCGAAGCATTCGCCAGGAAACAGGAAGAGTTGCTATCGGGCCGCAAAGGGTACAAACGGCAGCATCCGCTCTGCCCCCCGGGAGCGGTCAGCCCGGAGCACCTGCTCAAACACTGCACGGCCTGCCACCTATGTATCGCCAAATGCCCGTCGCACGTACTGAAACCGGCCGTAACCGAATACGGACTCGGCGGGGTAATGCAGCCGGTAATGTATTTCGACCGCGGATTCTGCAATTTCGACTGTACCGTCTGCTCGGACGTATGTCCGAACGGGGCGATCCATCCGCTTACCGTCGAGCAAAAGCACTTGACGCAGGTGGGGCGCGTCGTATTCATTAAGGAAGATTGCATCGTCTATGCCGACGAAACGAGTTGCGGCGCCTGCTCCGAGCACTGTCCGACGCAAGCGGTGACGATGATCCCGTACAAGGAGGGACTGACCATCCCGTCGATCGACCCGGATATCTGCGTCGGATGCGGCGGCTGCGAATACGTCTGCCCGGCACGACCGTTCCGGGCGATCCACGTGGAAGGCAATCCGGTGCAACAGCAGGCGAAACCGTTCGAACGGTCGGGCGGCAGCGACATCAAAATCGACGATTTCGGATTTTAAAATGCGCAGACCGCTTATGACCGCCGAAACCGTCCGACGAATCGCCGCATATGGCTGTCTGACGGCCGTATGCCTGTTCGCGGCTTTATGCGCTACGGCAAAACCGCAATGCGGAACGCTCGTCCGGCAAATCGACTCCGTGCTGTCCCGGTACCGGGCGACCGTCGGGGTGACCGTACTGTCCAACCGGGACGAAATCGTCGCGGCGAACGACAGCATCCTGTTCCCGCTGATGAGCGTATTCAAATTCCACATCGCCCTGGCCGTACTCGACCGCATGGACAGGAACCGCACCCGGCTGGACAGCGTCGTCCGCATAAAAGCTTCGGACATGCACCCGGACACATACAGCCCGCTGAGAGAACGACACCCCGGCCGGGACTTTTCGATTACGATAGCGGAATTGCTGAGATACAGCGTAGCGCACAGCGACAACAACGCTTGCGACATCCTGCTCGAATATGCAGGAGGCCCCGAAGCCGTCGAAAAATACGTGCGCGGCCTCGGCATCGAAAACACGTTCATTTCCGCCTCGGAAAAAACGATGCACGACCGGATCGAGAACCAATACCTGAACCGTAGTACGCCGACGGCGACGGCACGCCTGATCGAGACCTTTTTCGAAAACCGGCTGTTCGCATCCAAGTACAAAAAATTCCTGATCCGGATCATGACGGAAACCTCGACCGGGCAGGACAAGCTCAAAGGTCTGTTGCCCCCGGACTGCACGGTCGGCCACAAAACGGGCTCTTCCGACCGCACCTCAACGGGCGTCAAAATCGCCGACAACGACGCCGGATTCGTGCTGACGCCGGACGGCAAAAGATACTACATCGCCGTATTCGTCAGCGATTCGCAGGAAGACGATCCGACGAACGCCTCCATAATCGCCCGCATTTCCGCAATCGTATACGATTTTATGATACGTCCGACTGATCCGAACCGTCCGACGCTTTGCCGCCCCGAAAGCGTGTCAGCCGACGATGCGGCCGGGATTCCGTAAAAAAGAGAGCGCCTTGCCAAACAAACAAGCGCTCTTCTTTTTAACTTTGGTTGCGACGCCGCAGGTAGCGGGAAGCGGTACTTACGCTCAGAAGTTCGGCAATACAACCTTTATTCGAACGGATGATTCGAATAAAAAAACAAAACCGGGTTATCATCCTCCCGGGCTGTCCGCACACGGCTCAGGAAAACCGAATCCGTTGAATTTCCCCGGTCGGATACCGACAATTTCAATTGCTGTAAAGTCTGAGAGAACCCGACCACGGGATGCCCTCCGACGTGTTCGACGGCAAGCATTTCCTCGAGGAAAACCCCCAGACGTCCATCTTTAAGAGACCGCAAATAAGTTGTTTGCCGTCCTTCCAGATCGATCTTCCCCAATCCGGACAGGTTCGTCGTAAAATAAACCGTTTTCCCGTCTTCGGTGACATTCGTAACGGAATAAACGTAACCCTTTACCAGCAAATCCCAAAACTCCTCCTGTGTCAATTGTACATTCAACCGCGACGCAGGGAAATTTTTCTCCCCGAAATCGATTTGGAACCAAGGTACGATTTCCTTCCCGTCCAATCGGTAGACCGTATTGTCGTACCGGCACGTAAAATTCAGATGATCGGAAACGACGAGCTGCCGCCCGATGGAATAGGTATTGAAAGGAATCGGACGTTCAAAAGGAATTTTTACAAATCCATCTTCCCGTCCCCGTTCTATCAGGGACAGATAATCGGCCGGAAACATCTGCTGGCTGTTAATCGCGACAAGGTACTTTTCCGTAAAAGCCAACTCTTTGAACAGAGCGTCCGGCAACCGGCTTTCATACCGGAAATCGCCTTGTACACCGCAATGAATCAATTTGTAGGGCTTATCGGCATAGATGATCAATTCTTCCCGGTCGGGATCGATCACGAAATCCGTCATTCCGATATACTCCCCGGGTCCTCTGCCGACCCGGCGAATATTCCATAAAAACTTTCCGGCGGTATCGAACACGCATATTTTATCATAGCGGTTATCCGAAACAAAGATCCGACCGTTCCACAGAACGACTTTCGAGATCATACTCAGCGTCGATTCGGAAGTGGTTTCCAGAAATACCGGTTTCGAATAACGCCAGAGAGAATCGCATAAACCCGTATTCGCTTCCCGAACAGTCACCGTAAAAACAGGGGCGGATCCGGATTCTGCGGACGAAGTACAGCCAGCGATCCACAAAACAGAAACCCAGAAACAGATAAACGACGACTTGTACATCGGCAATCAACTATAAATCATTGTTCAAATGAGGTTACTCTTTAAGAAAACAATTACGGCAAAAGACGCGCACAACGCGCCTAATGGCATATACTTATATCATCCCGAAGGTAAACCGATTAATCTTTACATGCAAATTTGGCACTAACTGATAAATTAAATCGAATCAGGTATGTGGACAAAATACCCATCTTTAGTCTGTCCGTCGTTGATTTATTCCGGAAATCTTTGCAATATTGCATTCCGTGTCGGAAACACCCCGAACGGGTTTTAACCGTACCGTTCAAAAGTCCGTAAAACAGAAAATTATGAAACTTCATTCCTTACTGCTGTGTACGCTTTTCTGCATCGCGACCGGCTGCGACAGCCTGGCCGCCCGGCCGAAAGACCGCGACGACCGCGGATGCGCCACCTACAACATCCTGGACTTCGGAGCGAAAAACGACGGGACGACCGACTGCGCCCCGGCCTTCGAGAAAATATTCCGGCGGATGGAAGGCAAAAGGCAGGTCGAGATCGTCCTTCCGGCCGGATCGTTCCGGATATCCCGACGGATCGTTTTCGACCAGCCGCAGTTCAGCGGATACGATTACCATTCGGGAATTTGCGTCAGGGGAGCGGGGGAGGACGCGACCGAACTAATCTGCGACAACGAGGACGGAGGGCTTTATTTCAATCTGGCGACAAATATGCTGACCGTGACCGTTTGCGACCTTTCGCTGGTCGCCGTAAAAAAAGGCTTCGGCACGGCCGTCGAGTTCAACACGGCCGACCAGAATCCCGGCGACCACCATTCGAGGATGTTCCAGGCAAGAAACCTGCTGGTACGGGGACCGCATTTCAGCAACGGCTATTTCGCCAACGGAATCGTCGTAAAGAACGCCTGGTATCCGATGCTGGACAATGTCAAGATCACGTCCGAGTACGGCGATTCGCACGGTAAAATGGCTGCGGGATTCGCCTTGCTGGACTGTTACAGCCCGCTCGTCGATAAATGCTACTTCTGGGGCGCGGCGGAATACGGTCTGCTGTACCGAAGCGAAATATACAGCGAAGACGGAATCGTATCCGACAGTTATTTCGTAGGGCAGGATACCGGGATACGGGTACGGCTGTCCGACCGGACGGACGGGTGGGGCGAACCGGCGTTCCACCTGACCGACAGCCACATCCACTACAAGGTCAAAGGACTGGCCCTGAAAGGCATCCGGCAGGGATTCGTCTCCGGAAACCTGTTTTACTGCTTCAACCGGGCTGCGAGCAGGTGGCATGCCGACCCCGACAGCGTATCGTCGTACACATCCAAAGACATCGAATGCGACGCCGTGAACGATTTCATCGTGTCGCACAACCAATTTACCGAACCCGCATCGCCGAACAGGGTGTGCATAGACATCCTTCCCAACTCGGGCAACCTGCTGATCGACGGCAATATTTTCAACATGGACGGCACCGCCATTCGAAACCGGTCGCAGATCAGCAGCAGGTGTATCGGGAACGTGTATACCGGGAGTCCCGACTTTACGAAATCGGCCGACGGAGCGAACGCCCTGATCCGGTACGTCGATCCGAACGGAACCCTGAAGACCCTCGACTTCGAATAATCCCGCAAGCGGACGCCCGCCGGCAACGCTTTCGAAAACGCAGGCAACAAAAAACGGCCGAACGTCGACGTCCGGCCGTTTTCGCGATACGGAAACCGTACCGCGCCTATTTTAGGGCGATCACGACTTTGCGCCTTTGGGCAGCGCCGCAACCTGACAGCATACCCGAGCCGGCATCTGCCCGTTAAAAAACCGCGCGTAAACTTCGTTCATGGCTCCGAAATTGCAATATTGCCGGATGAAACGGTCATCGACCGACACTCCCACACCGCGTTCGGCTTCGACAGGAATCGCCACCTATGGCGAAATAATCGTTTTAATAGATTCGACAATCCCGTATTCCGGTTGTTCGTCGACTTTTCTACCGTTCTTTTCCCACTTTCTCCGACGGATATTCCATTTCCATCCCGACCCGCTAATCCGATATTGCACTTTCGTCTCCATAACAACGTTCACGCTTTTTTTCATCCCTGAACCACATACGCATGAATCGACAACAGCAATCCTGATAAATGAAAACGGGAAACTCTCCACCGCCGTTCCATTACAATACCACCGCTGATCTCTCCAATCCCACCCCTTTTCACTCGTTCGATAATATCCTCTCGATTTTATTTCCACTTTTTCCGTCGACATTTCTTCTCCTCGTCCCGTATCCGTAGTCGTTTTAATGCTTTTATGCAAATTATAATCGACAGGAGTCAGGTTCGTCGGTTTGTTATAATATTTCCATTTCGATTCATAATAACTCCATCCTTGTTCAAGGCTGCTGTACTCTACCGTTTCTACAATTACCCGTTTAACCGTATCGTTCACAGGAGCCGCGTAAACAGAAGACAAACATATGCACCCAAGCAAAACAAAAATACTCTTCATAGTTCCAAATTATTTTTGTCTTACGAAAAACAGTAAAGGATTCGCTTCCTGATTAATCTCAGGCGATACTTTCTCCGTTAACACACGAAGATTTTCCTCAGACAGATTATAAGGATACACCGAATAAATCAAACTTTTCCCGTCGGTACCTAAAAGTTCGGTAAGCGGCAATTTCTTAAAAGCATATCGCTGGAGTCCAGAAGGACAAAAAGGCGCATAACGATCATATATTTCCACCTCCGAAGTATTCATATCGTAAACAGCCCTGTATAATGTCGTTTCCCCGGACGCTAATTCAGAAAAAGAAAAATAAAATTTACCATTACAAAAAAACATATTTTTCAAATCGCCCAAATACCCTTTGTCTAGAACCAACTTCTCATATTCAGACTGTTCTTTAAGCTGTTTTATCTCTTCATATGGCAATGTTTTTTCTCCAAAATCGACAGTCAGATAGGGTTCCGGAATCCCGTTCTCCAATCGATAAATTATATTGCTATATGGATAAGCAAAATAATCTCCCCCTTGTCCGTCCTGAAAGAATCGAGGTAAGAATGTAGTCGTAAAGAAACATTTCTGAGGCAGATACTGCCCAATCACCTTTTTAAACGCACTATCGATCAACTGTAAAGCATACCTCGTTGAAACGTCCTCGTTATAGCAGGTATATATCCAGTAACCGTCATCTGTTTTAAGAAACGAATCTAACCACTGATGATATTCTTTTTCATTTATCAGTTTCCCATTCGTCCCGTAACTTTGCATTCGATGTCTCATCCGTTCATGGGTATAAATCAGTCCGTTTCGTTCATCATACTGCACATCGTCAAACGCGATATATTCTTTCGGCCCACGTCCTTTGATCCCGATTTTATTCCGGAAACGCCCGTCGCGATCGAACAAATAGATTTCGCTCTTTCTCAGATCGACAACTAAAATATATTGATCCGTTACATATAATTTATCAATATTTCGCAAAAGGGACTTTTCTACCGTCTCCAGAGGAATGATTTCCGTAATTTCCGCTTCGTCGGAAAGGTTTTGCACTTTACTTTTTGAAACATCCACTACGATGCGTACCGCACTACCGGCATCTATGATTTCCGATCTCGTACATCCTTCCAACACAATCAGACAGATAATTCCCACCCATAATAGATAGCGCATATTTTTCATAATTTAATAAATCAGGCAGGAATTTTAATCCTGTCTGATTCTATATTCTATTCACAAGACGGAAGGGTGCATTTTTCAAAGCCACCCAAACGACAACATTTGTATGTAACTTCTTTGGTAACGATTTCGCTGGTGTAGCTAGGAGCCGGTTTTTTGAGACTTCTCCGTGAAACAACCAACCTACACCTACGCTCCACGACCATCCCGGCGAAGTAGTCTTATACTCCGTATAGGTTCGTGTTTCTTTAACCTCCGCCACACTTCCGTTAGGCACATTAGTCTCATCTTGTGACAATGCTTCCACATTAGCCATTAATAAACTACGCTCAGCAGTATCAGAATAAAAAATGTGTAGATAATTGACAATCGCAAAAATCCCCACTACAGCAATAAATACAATAAACGTTTTTTTCTTCATTACATGATAATTAAAAATTCAATAATTTTTTTTGTAAAAAATTCTGCCATAATCCAATAAACAGAAATCCGTCATTTTAAAATAAAAATCTCAATCCCACAAGCAACATTTTTTAAGTTCGGTATTTCGAATTTAATAAGTTTACAACTTTTCAGCAAATTAAATGAATGAATTCGCCCTAATAAATACATAAATAAACCATACCCGTCATTTTCCAAGTAGGGTATCTTTAAAATCGAACTATTCTTCCCGTTTTATTTCACGGCGATCACATCTATCTCGACTTTTGCGCCTTTGGGCAGCGCCGCGACCTGATAGCACACCCGGGCCGGCATCTGCCCGGTGAAGAATCGAGCGTAGACTTCGTTCATGGCCCCGAAATTGCTGATATCGTCGAGCAAAACGGTCGATTTGACCACGTTGTCGAACGAGCATCCGGCTTCGGCGAGGATCGCCCCGATGTTGAGCAGCGATTGTTCGGTCTGCCGGGCGACCGTATCGGGCATCGTGCCGCTGATCGGATCGATCGGGAGTTGGCCGGAAACGTAAACCGTCCCGTCCGCTTCGACGGCTTGGCTGTAAGGGCCTACGGCCTGCGGGGCCGCCGCGGTTGCAATAACTTTTTTCATGGCTCTGTAATTTATCGGTTATACTGTCGTGCAAATTTAAAACATCATCCGGAATCCGGACGGGTTCTCGGAAATTATTATTAGCTTTGCTTGCCGTTTTTTCGGAGGATATTTTTAACAATTACAAATAAAATCAACTTATTATGAAAACCGCACGTTTGATTCTCGCAATCGCTCTCGCCGTTTCGGTTACGGCCTGCTGCTCCTGTCGCAAAGGAAAAAAGAATGCCAAACCCCTGACCGAAACCACCTGGGCGATGGTCGAATGGGAAGGACAGCCGTTCAAAGCCGACAACAACTATACGTTGGTATTCAGCAAAGAAAAAGGCCGTTTCGGCGGACGCGGCGACTGCAATTCGATCATGGGCAATTACACGCTGTCCGACAACGGCAAAATCAAAATCGAATCGGTCGCTTCGACGCGCGCCATGTGTGCGAATCAGGCTCAGGAAGACAAATTCATCAAAGAACTCGACCGGGTGGATTCTTACCGGATTGACGGAGACCTGCTGATGCTGATGCACGACGGCGAAATGCTGATGGTGATGCAGGCGCAGGACACGACGATGAAATAAACGGAAACAGGAGAATACCTGCTAAAAAAAAACGGATGCGCCGTCCCGAGGGACGGCGCATCGTTTTCCGGGTATTCCCGGCGCGTTTTTTGCGAATTGATTCCCCACGAATCAATCATCCATCCATGAACGCACTGCAAAATAAGACCAAGGCCCACCTCGGCCTGATCCTGGCCAATCTGGTCTGGGCGATGAATTACCCGTTTTACAAGATGATTATGCCGCAATACATGTCGCCTTACGCACTGGCGACCCTGGCGGTAAGTATCGCCGCGATCCTGGCTCTGCTGTCGTTCTTTTTCGTTCCGGTCGAACGGGTGCAACGCAAAGGAGACATCGTAAAATTCGTCGGGGCAGCCGTACTGATGGGCGTCGCAAAAAAACTGTTCCTGATGGTCGGCATCCAGCATACCAGCCCGATCGACGCCTCGATCATCGCCACGCTGGGGCCGATCCTCGTACTGGTGATCTCGGTATTTTTCCTGATCGACCGATTCACTCCGATGAAAATCGTCGGCATGGTGATCGGCCTGGCCGGCGCGCTCGTGGTGATTCTCAGCAACAGCGGCACGACGGCGGCGACGGCCAAACTGGGCGGCGACGCGATCGTCTTCCTCGGCATCGTCAGTTCGTCGTTCTCGATGGTATGGCTCAAAGACCTGATCATGCGCTACAAACCGATCACCCTGTTGCGCTGGATGTATCCGCTGGCCGCGCTGATGCTGCTTCCGTTCGGACTGAGCTCGGTGATCCATACCGATTTCGCCGCCATCCCGCCGCACATCTGGTGGGTAATCGCCTACGCCGTCCTGCTCCCGAGTTTCGGACCGAATTACCTGCTTATTTTCAGTCTGCACTACGTCAAACCGACGATCAGCAGCGTCTATTTCTACCTGCAACCGGTCATCGCGACCGGGCTTTCGGTCGCCCTCGGCATGGACAAACTGTCATGGGACCGGGGACTCGCTTCGATCGCGGTTTTCGTCGGCGTACTGCTGGTAGTCAACGCATACAAAAACCATCCGTCGGCCCCGCGGCACGGCGGGGAGTGAACCCGCCGGCAGAACCGATTTCGCATAATCCCGGGATATTATTGACAATCTGCCAAAAAATAGCTATTTTTGCAGATTATTGCAAAAGTCAAGTTATCGAAACATGGGCAGTTCAAAATTCAAAGAGTATAAAGGACTCGATCTATCGCAGATCAACCGGGAAATTCTCGAACAGTGGGATCGCAACGACGCATTCCACCAGAGCATAACGACCCGCGAGGGACATCCGACATTCGTCTTCTACGAAGGTCCCCCGTCGGCCAACGGAACGCCGGGAATCCACCACGTCATGGCGCGTACGATCAAAGACATCGTCTGCCGTTACAAAACGCAGCAGGGTTTTCTCGTACACCGCAAAGCGGGATGGGACACGCACGGACTGCCCGTCGAACTGGGCGTCGAAAAGAAGCTCGGCATTACCAAAGAGGACATCGGCACGAAAATTTCGATCGAGGAGTACAACCGCATCTGCCGCCGGGAGGTGATGACCTATACCGACATGTGGGAACGGTTGACCCGCGACATGGGGTACTGGATCAACATGGACGACCCGTATATCACCTACGACAACAAGTACATCGAGACGCTGTGGTTCCTGCTCGCCGAGTTGTACAAAAAGGGACTGCTATACAAAGGATACACGATACAACCCTATTCGCCGGCCGCCGGTACGGGACTCAGCAACCACGAGTTGAACCAGCCGGGCTGTTACCGCGACGTGAAGGACACGACCTGCACGGCGCAGTTCCGGATCGTCCGTAACGCGAAAAGCGAGTCGTTGTTCGAAGGGGTCGAAGGGGCGCTGTACTTCATGGCGTGGACGACCACTCCATGGACGCTGCCGTCGAATACCGCGCTGGCCGTAGGGCCCGCGATCCGTTATGTAAAAGTAAAGTCGTTCAACCCGTATACGGCCGAACCGATCACCGTTATCCTGGCCAAAGAGCTGCTGCATAACTTTTTTCCGAAGAAAAACGGAGAGTTGCCGCTGGACGGTTACAGCGGGGACGGCAAAAACATTCCGTACCGGGTGATCGGAGAGTACATGGGCAAAGACCTCGCCGGCGTCGAATACGAACAACTGATCCCGTGGATCAAGCCGGACGGCGACGCATTCCGCGTCATCACCGGCGACTTCGTGACGACCGACGACGGCACGACGGGAATCGTGCACATCGCTCCGACGTTCGGCGCCGATGACGACCGCGTAGCCAGGCAAAACGGAATCGCCCCGCTGATGGTGACCGACCGCGCCGGCAAACGCCAGCCGATGGTCGACCGCACCGGGAAATTTTTCCTGATCGCGGACATGGATCCGGAGTTCGTGAAAACCCATGTCGATACGACTGCCTACAAAGAATACGAAGGCCGTTTCGTCAAGAACGCTTACGATCCGAAGCTGACGGACAACGATCCGACGCTCGACGTCGACCTGTGCATGAAGCTGAAATTCGAGAACAAAGTATTCAAGATCGAAAAGCACACGCACAACTATCCGCATTGCTGGCGTACCGATAAACCGGTGCTGTACTACCCGCTGGACTCGTGGTTCATCAAAACGACGGCCGTCAAAGACCGGCTGATCGCGCTGAACGAAACGATTAACTGGAAACCGGCCAGCACCGGTTCAGGACGTTTCGGCAAATGGCTCGAGAACCTCGTCGACTGGAACCTGTCGCGCTCACGGTATTGGGGCACCCCGCTGCCGATCTGGGCGACCGAAGACCACAGCGAACTGAAATGCATCGGCTCAGTCGCCGAGCTGAAAGCCGAAATCGACAAATCGGTCGCCGCCGGTTTTATGACCGAAAACCCGTTCGCAGGTTATGTCGAAGGCGATTTCAGCAAAGAGAATTACGAAAAATTCGATCTGCACCGGCCCTATGTGGACAACATCGTGCTGGTATCCGACAAAGGCGAAAAGATGGTGCGCGAGAGCGACCTGATCGACGTGTGGTTCGATTCGGGGGCCATGCCCTACGCCCAGGTGCACTATCCGTTCGAGATCGGCGATGCGGAGTTCCGAAAAGTATATCCGGCCGATTACGTAGCCGAAGGAGTGGACCAGACGCGCGGCTGGTTCTTCACGCTGCATGCGCTGGCCACGATGTTGTTCGACAGCGTGGCGTTCAAAAACATCATTTCGAACGGCCTGGTGCTCGACAAGAACGGCAACAAGATGAGCAAGCGCCTCGGCAACGCTGTCGATCCGTTCGAAGTGCTCGAAAAATACGGGGCGGACGCGGTACGTTGGTACATGATCTCGAACTCGCAGCCGTGGGACAACCTCAAGTTCGACGTGGAAGGCGTGGACGAAGTACGGCGCAAATTCTTCGGAACGTTGTACAATACGTACAGCTTTTTCGCGCTGTACGCCAACGTGGACGGATTCACCGGCCGCGAACCGGAAGTGCCGGTCGAAAAACGTCCCGAGATCGACCGCTGGATCATCTCGCTGCTGAACACGCTGGTCAAAGAGGTAACGGACGCGCTCGAAAATTACGATCCGACGCCGGCGGCTCGCGCCATCCAGGAATTCGTCGGCGAAAACCTGTCGAACTGGTACGTGCGCCTGAACCGAAAACGTTTCTGGGGCGGCGAACTTTCCGAAGATAAACTGGCCGCTTACCAAACGCTCTATACCTGTCTGGAGACCGTTTCGCAACTGGCTGCACCGTTCGCGCCGTTTATCAGCGACCGGATCTTCACCGACCTGAACGCCCTCAGCGGACGCCACAGCGATGCGTCGGTACACCTCAGCGCATTCCCCAAGGCGAACGATTCGCTGGTAAACAGCGACCTGGAAGAGAAAATGGCGCTCGCCCAGAAGGTATCGTCGATGGTGCTGGCGCTGCGCCGCAAGGTCAATATCAAGGTGCGCCAACCGCTGAGCAGGATCCTGATCCCGGTGCTCGACCCTGTGCTGAAAGAGCATATCGAAGCCGTCAAGAATTTGATCCTGAACGAAGTGAATATCAAGCAACTCGAATTCATCGAAGACACAACCGGCGTAATCACCAAACGGATCAAGCCGAATTTCAAGACGTTAGGCCCTCGGTACGGAAAGCAGATGAAACAAATTTCGGCGCTGGTCGCCGGATTCTCGCAGGCCGACATCGCACAGTTGGAACGCTCCGACTCGTGGATGGCCGAAATCGACGGCGTGAAGATCGAAGCCACGGCCGCCGATTTCGACATCACGTCGGAGGACATGCCGGGTTGGCTGGTCGCCGCCGAAGGGAAACTGACCGTCGCGATGGATATCACGGTAACCGAAGAGCTGAAGCGAGAAGGAATGGCACGGGAATTGGTAAACCGTATCCAGAACATCCGAAAAGAGAGCGGGTTCGAAGTCACGGACAAAATCCGGATAACGATCGGCAAGAACGGTCAAACCGACGGAGCGGTCGAATCGTACGGCGATTATATCGCCGCGCAAACGCTGGCGGTAAGTATTTCCTCAGCCGATTCGATAACCGATCCCGACACGCAAAACATCGAGCTGGACGATTTGACAGTCAGCATATTGGTCAAAAAAGCATAACTTGCGGACGATTATTTTCCGGGGTTACCGCCAAAAACTTTTGCCGATTCGTAAATTAATATTATTTTTATACATAAACCAAAAACTTTAGGGCCATGTCTGAAAATGAAAAAACACGGTATTCCGACGAGGAGCTGCAGGAGTTTAAGCAGATAATACTGGAAAAATTGCAAAAGGCAAAGGCTGACTACGATTTGCTGAGATCGACCATTACGCACACCGCAAGCAACGATATCGAGGATACCTCGCCGACTTTCAAAGTGCTCGAAGAGGGCGCCGCCACGTTGTCGAAAGAAGAATCCGGACGCCTTGCCCAACGGCAGCTAAAATTTATCCAGCATTTGGAGGCAGCGCTCGTCCGCATCGAGAACAAAACCTACGGCATCTGCCGCGAAACGGGGAAGTTGATCCCGAAGGAACGCCTGCGTATCGTACCGCACGCCACGCTGTGTATCGAAGCCAAAGGCGAGCACAAATAGCAATACACGAGGGTAGGGCGGAGGCTTCCTCAGGCCGTACCGGGGTCGAATTTACTAACAAAGAAGAGGGCGCGTCCCTCTTTTTTAACGCATATGCCGAGACAAATTACGATTTATACCGACGGCGCCGCACAGGGGAATCCCGGACGCGGCGGATACGGGGTAGTCCTGCTGAGCGGCCCGTTCCGCAAGGAACTGAGCGCCGGCTACGCCCATACGACCAACAACCGGATGGAACTGATGGCCGTCATCGCGGGGCTCGAAGCGCTCCGGTACGACCAGTGCGAAGTGACGATTTACAGCGACTCGCAGTATGTCGTCAATTCAGTCGAAAAAGGCTGGGTTTTCGGTTGGGAACGCAAAGGTTTCAAAGATAAAAAAAATGCCGACCTGTGGACGCGGTTCCTGAAAGCGTACCGCCGCCACCGCGTCCGCTTCGTCTGGGTGAAAGGACATGCCGACATTCCCGAAAACGAACGCTGCGACCGACTGGCCGTCGCGGCGGCATCTTTGCCGAACCTTTCTCCCGACACGGGGTACCGCCCCGAAACCTGAACGACCGCACGAAACGACCGGTGCGAACTGCGATAAAATGACAAAAAAAGGCAAAGAAAACCATTTTATTTTTGGTTTAAAGAAAAATCTGTCTATCTTTGCACCACCAAAAACGGAGATTCAGTAGCTCAGCTGGTAGAGCACAACACTTTTAATGTTGGGGTCCCGGGTTCGAGCCCCGGCTGGATCACTGAGAATCAAAGCGATTTGGTGACAAATTGAGATTAAAAGGTTTAAAACATCAGTTTTAAACCTTTTTTATTTCTGCATGTCGTGACTTACAATGTATTTTCGATGTCATTGGGGATAATTATTTCATCACTTATTCGTTACTTTTTTGCATTTTCAGAAATAGGTAACAGACAAGGAACAAGCTCACAAATCACCAACATTCAATATTTTTTACTTGTAATTCCTGTCGATTTTTTCTCTTTTTCATCACTTAATTAGTTAAACTCCGCCCTGAATAAAGCCTATGTCTTCGGGCGAAAGCCTGTAATCCGAATGCAATCCATTTTACCCGACCGAATCATATCGATCAGCCGGTCCAGACTGCGGTTCTCCCGCTTCAGCCACTCCTCGAACGGATGGTCGATCGGAATGTCTACCGGCGGATAACCGTAAGGATCGTCCTCTTTGCATATCTGGGTTACGCCGAACGGAACTTCGAACTCCAATTGCTTTAACTGAGGTAATGTTATTTTAGCCGTATTTCCCGTAGAAATTTCCGTATACCCTCCGCAATGTTGCCCGGCCGTCAGACCGATTCCCAATGTCTGACAGTAACGGGCGAACATCTGACTCGCCGAGTAAGTAAGCGGGCCGGTCAGGACATATACGTTTCCTCTAAAACCGTGTTTCGGATGATTTGGAATGTATTGCAGATCGCAGACCGTATCCGTGCAAAAAACGGTTCCGTCTTTCAGTGTTCCAATGTATTCAACCAAGCGTTCCCGATCGCTTTCTTTTATATGCGGGCTTCTCTCTATGTTCGTTTGCAATTTTTCTCGACCTTCGTCGATTACACGATACTTGGCGTTTATATCGATCGGCTTATCCGTAAAATAATTTAGCGTATAATATACGTTTTCTGTCATTCCGCCGCAGTTCAGGCTTACATCGATAATCAGATCTTTTATATTGTCCCGATCGATACGGCGCATGGCTTTGCGGAGTAGACGTTTGTAGCGCCAGTCTTTGCCGAACAGCAACATGGACGACCAACGTTTGCCCCAGAAAGAATTGATCGAAAGTACGCCGATTCCATCGCCGAGATTTTCATAAACGATTGGTTTTTTCCCAAAGCCGACTTCTGATTTGACTTTACGTTTATCGCCTGATTTTTTAAATTGGCGATACTTATCTTCACGAGATATACCCCTTAATACAACGGTGTCTTGTTGATTATTGTCAGGTCGGATATAAACGACCTCGAACGGTGCACGAATACTTTCCATGAATAGAAAATTGGCAAAGTTCGGCCAAGATGCAGGGTTCGCCTCGTATTTAGCATTCATCATAGCCATCGCATTGGCTTCCTCGCCGGGGCCAATAGCCCGGTTCATCAGTGCCATTTCTTTAGCTGAGCGACCGTTGATGCTGAGAATTTGAGCGAAACGGGGGATAACGCCTTTGTAATCCTTTACGTTGTAAACCGATCCGTCTTCCCATGTCTGGACCCATAAAGGAAACAAGTAATCGTTCTTTTTGAAATATCCCCATCGGTTAAACATGCCGTCGTCGGGGAACTTGAAATGGGCATCGTCTTTAAGCAGGTTCAAATAGCGCCACACATAAACGTAGTACCCCCCCATTCCTTTATCAAAGAAATTTTGTAATTGGCTATAAATGATACTTTTGTTTTTGTTCCATTCTTCGTCATTAATACCTCGCCGACCGGATATGTAAGTATTTTCGATATGATCGATAATAAATGCTATTTCATCGGAACAGGTACGCTTAACTGAATCCAAGTTGTTATGAGCCGTGTCGCATGTCCCACCTGCTGCACACCCTAATAGCGGCAGAGAAATCATAACAGACAGCATAAAGCATAATTTTTTACCCTTAAAGATTATGCGCGTGACTTTTCTTGATTTCATAATGTAAATCCAAATACTTGTTGAAAATGTCTTTGTCTTTATATGCCGCACACATATAATGCTTTCACCGTATTTCGTGCTTCTGTACCGTCTGTTCACGCAAACGCCCCACTTCGCAGTCGCGGCTTTTTTCAATAACTGAACGCTTTTATCAAAATTAAAATATTTCTAGTTCAAATACAATACCTGTTTATGCGTTTTGTCATGCCTTTATTCAGAACTTAAGCAGCGGCATATAATCATTGATTATCCCCTGTTTTTACTGCGCGCTTGCCAGGAATTCTGACAGCGGCATCGGAAAGATATATGTTGCCAGATGGTTTTCAAGTTTCAAAAAGCCCTATACTACCTCGTCGAACTGGAAAAACAGCATATCCATACCATACCGTTTCAAATTCTGAATTTCCACGCTTATCCGGCAACACAGTCGCGACCGAAAGAGATTGTTACGCGGCTCGGAATCCGCTTCGACAAAGAGCCGATATGATCGAAAGATAGGATCGGACAAGACCTGTCCAAAATTTATCAACTCAATTTATTCTTTTATACTCGCCGGGGGAAAGTCCGGTCATTTTCTTGAAGAGAAAGCCGAAATATTGCACCGAAGGGAATCCGAGTTCTCGTACGATCTGGCAAAGCGGTTCCTGGGACAGGCGCAATTTCCGTTTCGCGATCTCGATACGCCTGAGTTGCATGTGGCAATGATGCGTGTGCCCGAGTTCCTGTTCGAGAAGGTCTTCGAAATAAGCTTCCGACAACTGGAGCCGTTCCGCGCAACGTGCGGCGGTAAGAGGGCCCCGTATCGCCCATTTTCCGTCGGCGAGGTAGCGGTCGGCAAAGGCTTCGTACTCCCAGACAAGGGCTTCGTTCGCCGTATTCCGGGTGATGAACTGCCGCTCGTAAAAGCGGGTCGTATAATCCAGCAGCCGGATGATATGCCGGGTCAGAATCGCGCGCGTATAGCGATCCGCACCGTGACGGAGTTCCCGGCGCAGATCGTCGAAACAGGAGGTGAGGATGCGACGTTCTTCGCAGGATACGTGGAGCGCTTCTGCGGGAGCATACGAAAAAAACGTATACTCTTCGGCCCGTTTCTCCTGTACGCATCCCTCGAACAGATCGGGGTGGAATGCAACCGCCCACAGGCAGGAGGCCGGAAGTCCTGCATATGCAGCGTCCGGATGGCGGCAGATCAATGTCCCGCAGTTGTAATCGTAGTACTGCCGGCCGTATTTCGTCCCGGATTCGGAAACATCCGCTGCCATGACCAGCGCATAGTATCTGCATCGGATGAGGGACGGGAGCGCCGGGCGGAGATCGGCAGCTTCGCCGATATAGAGACCGGGAAATTGCAAGTTGCTCATCGCCTTTTCCGCATAAAGACTACTTCCGCGAGCGGAACTCGTTGGGGGTGCAACCCGTAACCCGTTTGAACATCCGGCTCAAGTGCTGCGGGTATTGGAAGCCCAGGCCGTAGGCAATCTCGCTCGTCGTCTTATCGGTCGACAGCAAAGATTCTTTGGCCCGTTCGATCAGCTTGTTTTGAATGTATTCCGAAGCGGTCTGTCCGGTCTGCTTGCGGATCATATCGCCGAAATAGTTTGCCGAAAGAAACACCTTGTCGGCAAAGTATTTGACGGTCGGCAGTCCCTCCTGCAACGGGGCCTCGCTGTCGAAATAGTCGTCCAACAACCGTTCGAAACGGACGATGATGTCTTTGTTCACCTCTTCGCGCGTGGTGAACTGCCGTTCGTAAAAACGCATACAGTAGTCGAGCAACAGCCCGATGTTGGCCGTAATCAGCCGGCGGCTGTGCTTGTCGATGCCGTGCTTCAGTTCCGCTTCGATCTTATACAGGCAATCCATCACGGTTTGCCGCTCCTCTTCCGAGAGGTGCAGCGCCTCGCGGGTTTCGTAAGAAAAAAAGGAATAATTCCGGATCTCCTGACCGAGCGCCGTTCCGCGGATCAGGTCGGGGTGGAACAGGATACCGTGGGCATTCGGCCGGGTATTTTGCGACATCTCGGTCTCCACGACCTGTCCGGGCGCGAAACTAACGATCGTCCCGTCCTGATAATCGTAACTCTGACGGCCGTACATAATGTCGCCGCAACGGGTATCCTTCAGGAAAAGGGCATACACCCAATAATTGATCCTGAAATGCTCGGGCCACCGCGTCGCTTTCGACAAATCGACCACGCTTACCAGCGGATGCCGCGTCTCGAGTCCGAAAAATTTGTTGTACTTGTCTACTTCGTCGAGTTTTATAATCTCTTCCATAGGTCTGAACGGTTTTCTTTGACATCAAAAATAACTTATTTAATTCAAACGGCGCACGGCCTCACTGCAGAATCGGGGATTCGGGTATGAATATCGGTAAATCGTATACAATCCCGCCGTTTTATCGCGGTAATTTTGCAATCGGAAGTTTAATAAAAACTGAAAATTATGGATGGCAGAGTTTTTTTGAAAACGGCATTGGGCCTGCTGACGTTTCTGGCTTTCACGAACGTCGCGGCATCGGGAAAGACAACGTTAAAAAACATAAAATCGACCGACATGGACACATTGGAATTAACGCAGGAGTGGGACAAGACCTTCCCGCAGAGCGACCGGGTGGAACACTCGAAAATCACTTTCCACAACCGTTACGGCATCACGCTCGCCGCAGACGTGTATAAACCGAAGAATGCGCGGGGACGCCTGGCCGCCATCGCAGTCAGCGGCCCTTACGGGGCGGTGAAAGAGCAGGTTTCGGGCCGTTATGCGCAGACCCTCGCCGAGCGCGGCTTTCTGACCGTCGCATTCGACCCCTCGTTTTACGGAGAGAGCGGCGGCGCGCCCCGCTACCTCACTTCGCCCGAAATCAGCACGGAAGATTTCAGCGCGGCGGTCGATTACCTGACCGCCCGCGAAGATGTCGATCCCGAGCGCATCGGCATTCTCGGCATCTGCGGTTGGGGCGGGTTCGCGCTCAATGCCGCAGCCAACGACCCGCGCATCAAGGCTACGGTCACTTCCACCATGTACGACATGAGCCGCGTGAATGCCAACGGATATTTCGACGCCATGAGCGCCGACGATCGCTACAAGTTGCGCGAACAACTGAACGCCCAACGCAGCAAGGACTACGGCAACGGCAGTTATGAACGTAACGGCGGCGTAGTCGACCCGGTTCCCGAAGACGCTCCGCTCTTTGTCCGTCAATACCACGACTATTACAAGACCGAACGGGGCTACCACCGCCGGTCGCCGAATTCAAACGAGGGAATCATCAAAACCAGTTCCCTGGCATTCGTCAATATGCCGATCCTCTCCTACATCGGCGAAATACGCAGCTCCGTACTGATGATACACGGGGCCGAGGCCCATTCGCGTTATTTCAGCGAAGACGCCTACAAACGGCTGACGGGAGACAACAAGGAACTGCTGATTATCCCCGGAGCCAACCACGTCGATCTTTACGACAACCTCGATGTCATACCTTTCGACAAAATAGACGTTTTTTTTAAGGAAGCCTTGAAAGGAAAATAGGATTCCGATTGCCGAAATCCCGCTTACCGAACGGCGACGGCTAAGGCCCATTCCGACCATCTCGACAATTTGCTCGGAGCGGGAATGATTCGTCCGTCGGCCTGGGAAACGGAAACGTTCGACCGGGAATACGCGCAAATCGATCTGATAGGTCACCTCGCCGAAAGTCAGATCGACGAATAAAACAGGTTTATAAAAACTGATTATGGTCAAAACAATCATAGGCTTTCTGTCTCTGTTCGTCCTGCCGTCATGCGGCAAATGTCTGAATCTGGATAAGCAACCCGGCATGTGCGCCAAACTGCCGATGGCGGCCGACGGCATCGTGCGGCTGTCGAAAGTAGAGGTCTATCCGGAATATCTCGACGAGTATATGAAGTATGCGACCGAAGTGGGCGAAATCTCCCTGCGTACCGAGCCGGGGGTGCTGACCATGTATGCGGTCAGCGAAAAGGAGAATCCCCGCAGGATAACCATTCTCGAAACCTATGCGAGCCGCGAGGCTTACGAATCGCACGTTGCATCGGAGCATTTTCAGAAGTACAAACAGGGAACGCTGCATATGGTCAAGACGCTCGTGCTCTCCGACCAGACGCCGCTCAACCCAGCAAACCGCATCAATAACTTCATCCAATAAACGAAACGATTATGAATAAATTCCTTTTATTTTCAGTATTCAGCATATTAACAATCAACGTTATGGCCCAGGAAAAAATCGTACAAACGGCCGGGCGCGACCAGCTCGGAGCGTTCGCCCCCAAATTCGCGAAACTCAACGACGACGTCCTCTTCGGCGAAGTGTGGAGCCGCACCGATAAACTCGGTCTGCGCGACCGCAGTGTAGTGACCATCGCTTCCCTGATCAGTCAAGGCATTACGGACAATTCGCTCGTTTTCCATCTTCAGTCGGCCAGAAAGAACGGAATCACCCGCACGGAGATCGCCGAAATTATCACCCACATCGGTTTCTATGCCGGTTGGCCGAAAGCGTGGGCGGCATTCAACCTGGCAAAGGGCGTGTGGGCCGAGGATACGGCCGGAGAGGACGCCAAGGCCGCTTTCCAGCGCGAAATGATTTTCCCGATCGGCGAACCGAATACGGCATACGCCCAGTATTTCACCGGCAACAGCTACCTCGCCCCGATTTCGCGCGAGCAGGTATCGATCTCCAATGTCACGTTCGAACCCCGCTGCCGGAACAACTGGCATATCCACCGTGCGACGAGCGGCGGCGGCCAGATGCTGATCGGCGTGGCCGGGCGCGGCTGGTACCGGCAAGAGGGAAAGCCGGCCGTGGAGATCCTCCCCGGCACGGTGATCCATATCCCGGCGAATGTCAAGCACTGGCACGGGGCGGCGGCCGATAGCTGGTTCGCCCATCTTGCATTCGAGGTTCCCGGCGAGAACGCTTCCAACGAGTGGCTCGAACCCGTTACGGACGAAGAATACGGTCAACTCGACCAGCGATAAAAGGTTCGCCGGCGAAGGTCGAACGGCTCTACGGCATCGAATGTCCGAAATGAATACGGGCATACCGAAAACAGACTCCCGTAATCGATCGTATTACGGGAGTTCTTTTGTTGCGACGGGACGTTTTTGCAATCGGAAACACAATCCGTAATTCGGGTATATAAACCGGGGAATTATCTACAAAAAGTACGACCGGGACAATCTACTTTTGTATCAAATAAATAATATAAATAAAGAGAGATGAAAAAATTACTATTGCTTCCGTTCCTGCTGCTCGCCGTTCTGTCGATGGCAGCCTGCGGGGGTTCCGACAACGAACCGTTTACGCCCGGACAGCCCGAAACTCCCGAACAGCCCGGCGGAGGAGACGATACGGACGATTCCGATACGCTCGCTCCCGAAGGCAGCGGCCGATACCTGGTACTTTACAGTTCGCGCACGAGTAATACCGAACGTATGGCGCGACAGATCCGGACGGCACTCGACTGCGACATGATAGAGGTGGAACCTCGAATGCCTTATGAAAACGACTATAACGCCATGCTGGAGCGAGCGCAAGAGGAACTGGCCGCTATCGAGCAAGGCCGTTATCCGGCCGTCGGCACTTCGGTAGACAGCTTCGACGGTTACGATATCGTGTTCGTCGGCTATCCGATCTGGTACGGCAGCATGGCGACGCCAATGCAGGCTTTCCTGCACGAACACGCCTCGAAACTCGCCGGCAAGCGGATCGCCCTGTTCGCCACGAGCGGCGGCAGCGGCATATCCGCTTCGATCGGCGAAGCGCGGTCGCTCTGTCCCGAAGCGACCTTCGTCGATCGAACGTTGCTGCTGACCTCCTCGACACTTTCTCAGATGGAGGGCCGCGTTGCGGAATGGCTCGACGAAATCGGTGCCGGCCGTGAAGAACCGGTCACACCCGGCATCTCATCGCCGAACGTAAACATCTCGGTCGGCGACCGCACGATTACCGCCACGATGGAAGACAATGCCGCCGCACGGGATTTCCTTTCGCGCCTGCCGTTGGAAGTGACGCTGAACGACTACAACCAGACGACCGAAAAGATTTTCTATCCTTCCCCGGCACTGACGACCGTCGGCACCGCGCGCGGCTGCGTCCCCATATCCGGCGACATCACGATCTACGCGCCGTGGGGTAACGTGGCGATTTTTTGCAAAAACGGATCGCGGAGCAACGACCTGATTAAAATCGGACATATCGACGGCGACGGCATCGAGGCGTTGCGTGTCGCCGGCGATGTGCGGGTAAAATTCGAACGGCAATAAGATAACGAACAAAACATGACTATCGAAACTTTCAAAGAATACGCGAAGACGCGCCAGGCGCTCGACACGGAGGAGATTCGCCGTTTTATGGACGAAATGAGCAACGAGGCGAGGCGCGTCACCTTCCGGCTGAACGCATCCTTCCATACGGCGGACGAAGTGCGCGGGTTGCTTTCCGACCTGTTCGGCTACCGGGTTCCGCCGTCGCTCCGCGTCTTCCCGCCGTTCTATACGGACTTCGGTAAGAACATCGCCGTAGGAGACGAAGTGTTCATCAACGCTTGCTGCCACTTTCAGGATCACGGCGGGGTAACCCTCGGCGACGGCTGCCAAATCGGGCACAACGTCGTATTCGCCACGCTCGATCACGGACTCGCTCCGGAAGACCGTAAAACGACTCATCCCGCCCCGATCGTTTTGGGAAAAAACGTCTGGGTAGGGTCGAACGCCACGATTCTTTCGGGCGTAACCGTCGGCGACAATGCCGTCGTGGCAGCGGGGGCCGTAGTAACAAAAGACGTGGCGGCGAATACGGTCGTCGGCGGTATTCCGGCACGGCTCATCAAATCGATCAAAAACGAATAACACGATAAACGATGAAACTTATTTCGAATACGGAATTCGGAGGCGAGCGCCCCCTGTTCGAATCGCACGATCTCCGGCTGGAGAACGTAACCGTCCGCGCCGGAGAGTCGGCCATTAAAGAGTGCAGCAACATCGAAGCCGTCAATTGCCGGTTCGAAGGGAATTATCCTTTCTGGCACGTCCACGGCTTCGCCATCGACCGATGCTTCTTCGATGTCGGCGCCCGTTCCGCCCTGTGGTATTCCGACCGCCTGAAAATGACCGATACGCGGATCGACGCTCCCAAGATGTTCCGCGAGATGCATGACATCGAGATCGAAAATGTGGAGATGACCGACGCCGACGAGGTGTTCTGGCGGTGCAACCGGCTGAACATAAAGAATCTGAAGCTGCACGGAGGAACTTATCCATTTATGTTCTGCAACGGACTCCGCATCGACGGACTGGAAAGCGACAGCAAATACGTGTTCCAGTATGTGAAGAACATGGAACTGCGCAATGCCAAAATCACGACGAAGGACGCTTTGTGGGAAACGGAAAACGTGACGGTTTACGATTCCGAGCTGAACGGCGAATACCTGGGCTGGCACTCGCGCAACCTGCGTCTGGTGAATTGCAGAATTTCCGGTACGCAGCCCCTGTGCTATGCGGAAAACCTCGTGTTGGAGAACTGCGTGATGGCCGACGACTGCGACCTGGCTTTCGAGTACAGCAGCGTACACGCCACGATCGACAGCCCCGTCCGCAGCGTGAAGAATCCCCGCAGCGGCCGCATAATCGCCGAGAGTTACGGCGAGATTATCCTCGACAAGCATATCAAGGCTCCTGCCGACTGCGCGCTGAAACTCCGGGACGAACGGACTTGTTTCTCCGCCTGATAATTTCCGAACAGGCCGATGGGAACGGGAAACGACAATACCGATTACCTTTTATCGCTCATCCGCGAAGGAAAAAAGATGACGCTGGGGCAGCAGTTGCGATTGACCGCCTACCTCAGCGCGCCGGCCGTTATGGCCCAGTTGTCTTCCATTGCGATGCAGTATATCGACGCTTCGATGGTAGGGAGCCTGGGGGCGAACGCATCGGCCTCCATCGGGTTGGTATCGACCACGACGTGGCTGTTCTGGGGACTGTGCGCGGCCGCAGCAACGGGGTTCTCCGTACAGGTGGCGCACCGGATCGGGGCCGGTGACTTCGCAGGGGCCAGAAAGGTGCTCCGGGAATCCGTTGCGGCTACATTTATATTCGGTTCTTTGCTGGCGGCCGTCGGCGTCTCCATCGGCGGAGCGCTTCCAGGCTGGCTGGGCGGCGACGAGGCCATACGACACGATTCGTCCGTTTACTTTCGGATATTTTCGCTTTTTTTGCCGGCCCTGCAACTGAATTTCCTTGCGGGCGGGATGTTGCGGTGCAGCGGAAACATGCGCGTGCCGAGCCTGTTGAACGTACTGATGTGCCTGCTCGACGTCGTGTTCAATTTCTTTCTGATCTTCCCGACACGGCAAATGGAGATTCTGGACTTCAGTTTCGTCGTACCCGGTGCGGGCCTGGGCGTGGAAGGCGCGGCATTGGGAACGGTGCTCGCCGAACTGGCGACTGGCGGAGGGATGATGTGGTATCTCTGCCTCCGGTCGCCCCTGCTGAAACTGTCCGGGGAACGGGGGCTTCTCGTGCCCCGAAAGGATACGTTGCGCAAAGCCGTGCGCATCGCCCTGCCGATGGGATTCGAACACGCGGCCATTTGCGGCGCGCAGATCATGACGACGGTTATCGTCGCCCCGCTCGGCATCGTCGCGATAGCCGCCAACTCGTTCGCCATCATAGCCGAAAGCCTTTGCTACATGCCCGGCTACGGCATCGCGGAAGCGGCTACGACACTGGTCGGACAAAGTCTCGGAGCGAACCGGATCCGGTTGCTCAGGCGTTTCGCCAACATCACCGTCTGGTCGGGGATGTCGGTCATGGGAATCATGGGCGCGCTGATGTATATGGCGGCTCCGCAAATCATCGGCGTGATGACGCCCGTCGAGGAAATCCGCGTACTGGGAGTCGAAATACTGCGAATCGAAGCTTTTGCCGAGCCGATGTTCGCAGCTTCCATCGTGGCCTACGGCGTTTTCGTCGGAGCGGGTAGCACATCGGTTCCCAGCCTGATGAATTTCGCGAGTATCTGGGGCGTCCGATTGACGTTGGCCGCATGGCTCGCTCCCGCGATGGGATTGCGCGGCGTGTGGCTCGCCATGTGCATCGAACTTTGTTTCCGAGGCGCGATATTCTTAGTCAGACTCTGGGGCGGTAACTGGATTTATAAATTACGGATAAAAAAATAAATTATGAAATACGATTTCGACACAATTATCCCGCGTCGCGGGACGAACTCCTACAAATGGGATACCCCCGAAGAAGAAGGCGTACTGCCCATGTGGGTGGCGGACATGGACTTCCGTACCGCTCCAGCCGTTATCGAAGCCTTGCAGCGGCGCGTGGCGCACGGGATTTTCGGCTATACCAAAGTGCCGCAGGCCTATTACGATGCCGTCGTGCGGTGGTTCGAGAACCGTCACCGCTGGCAGGTGGATCCCCGGTGGATCGTCTATACGAGCGGCGTCGTTCCGGCGTTGTCGGCGATCATCAAAGCCCTGACGGTTCCGGGCGACAGGGTGATCGTCCAGACCCCGGCCTACAACTGTTTCTACTCGTCGATCCGCAACGACGGATGCGAAATGTCGGCCAATCGCCTCGTTTACCGGGACAACCGCTATACGGTCGATTTCGACGATCTCGAAGCGAAAGCCGCCGATCCGAAAGCGAAGCTGCTGCTGCTGTGCAACCCGCATAACCCGGTCGGACGGGTCTGGACGCCGGAAGAGCTGCGGCGTATCGGCGACATCTGCCTGCGGCACGGGGTATTCGTGGTTGCGGACGAGATCCATTGCGAACTGACCTACGAAGGGCATGACTATACGCCTTTCGCCTCCTTGTCCGAACGCTTCCTAATGAACTCCGCGACCTGCGTCTCCCCAAGCAAGGCGTTCAATTTGGCCGGGCTGCAAATCGCCGACATCGTCGCTGCCGACGAACAGGTTCGCCGCCGCATCGACCGCGCCGTCAACATCAACGAAGTGTGCGACGTCAACCCGTTCGGCGTGGCGGCCACGATAGCGGCCTACGACGAAAGCGGGGCGTGGCTCGACGCCCTGCGAAAGTATTTATGGGGAAACTACGAATACCTCCGCCGCTTTTTCGAAGAACGACTGCCGCAATACCCCGTGCTGCCGCTCGAAGGAACTTACCTGGTCTGGATCGATTGCCGGGCGACCGGTATCGGCTCGGACGATACGGCCCTGCGTTTGCAGGAAGAACAGAAACTGATGGTCAATTCGGGCACGCTGTACGGCCCCGGCGGAGAAGGATTCATCCGGCTGAATATCGCCTGTCCCCGGACGCTGCTTGCCGACGGACTGGAACGGACGGTACGTGTCCTGGAGCGCCGCCGGGATTGAATCGGCCGGAGATAATCTGAAATCGGGCATCGAAACATAACCGACATTAAATCATATACATACGACCTACCCATCCTATCTGCGTCCGGGAGAGGCCGTCGCCCAATGCACGCCCAGAATTTTCGCATAGCACCTCTTCGATCGTATCGTCGAACCAGGGCGGATGCGTCGCTTCTACTTTCTGTTTTTCAGGATGCCGTCCGCGTGCCGCTGCGCCCATTCCACCAGCCCGTTCAGGTACGGCATCAGGCTCCGGCCCCGGTCGGTCAGACGGTATTCCACCCGCGGAGGCACCTCGGCATAGACTTTCCGTTCCACGATCCCGTCCGCCTCCAGCGTGCGCAGCGTGACCGTCAGCATCCGCTGCGACACGTCGCCGATCGACCGCTGCAAATCGCCGAAACGCATGACTCCGTTCGTTTGCAGCGAAACGAGCACGAGCAGCGACCACTTGTCGCCCAGCCGGCTCAGCACGTCCCGGATCGGACATATTCCGTCGCGATGAAAATTTTGCATGATTTTTTCTGATAACGACTCCCTGAAGATCAGCAACGGTTACATGCATGTAACTTACTTATCTGCAAGTGCCTTCTTGTTTTTACTTTTCGTTTCCGCTACATTTGTTCACAAATATAACGAACTTACGAAAGATAACTTTTGTTTCACTAAAAAAATCAAACGTCATGGCAAAGAAAGTAGCTGTCGTGGCCGTCAATCCGGTAAACGGGTTCGGCCTGTTCGAGTACCTGGAAACATTTTATGAAAACGGGATTCCCTGCAAAGTATTCGCCGTAGCGAATTCGAAAGAGATCAAAAGCAATTCGGGCATCGCGCTGGTCGCCGACGACGTGATCGCCCACCTCAAAGGACGCGAAGACGAATTCGACGCCCTGGTATTCGCCTGCGGCGACGCCGTGCCGGTCTTCCAGCAAAACGCGGAGAAACCGTACAACGTCGACCTGATGGCCGTACTGAAAGCATTCGGCGAAAAAGGGAAAATCATGATCGGGCACTGCGCCGCCGCAATGATGTTCGAGTTTGCCGGGATAACCGCCGGCCGGAAACTGGCGCTGCATCCGCTGGCGAAAACCGCCATTCAAAAAGGCAAAGCCACCGACGAAGATTCGGTGACCGACGGCAATTTCTACACGGCCAAAGACGAACACACCATCCGGACGATGCTGCCGAAAGTCGTGGAGGAACTGAAAAAGTAACTACCGGCAACCGGTCGTTCCTCACACGACCATATCCTGAATACGAAACGGGAAGGCGCTCGTCTCACGCCTCCCCGTTTTGTATTCCCGGTTTCGAACGTTACAGGTTTTTCACCGTTTCGACCAACCGGATAAACTCCCGCCGGTATCCCTGCGGATCGTCGTCGAGTCCCCGGCGGGCCAGCGCGATCACATCGTCGTACGTGGCTTTTCCTCGGAAATCCGAATTGCGCAGCAACTGTCCGAACATCGCCACGGCCGAAGCGAAACGGAAATCGGACGACACCCGGTCTCCGCCCGAATCGACCAGGGCGACCTCCATTTTTTTGCTGACGTCTCCGTCCGGCTCCTTGTAACGGAGTTTGACGGTCAGCATCTCGGAATCGGGCCCCGCATAGGACGGAACCGAAGCGGCCGACTGGTATTTCAGCGGATCGACACTACCCGGAACGTTCCCCGCCGCACCCGCCGGAACCACTTCGTAAAGGGCCGTCACGCAGTGCCCGGCGCCGATTTCACCGGCGTCTTTCGTGTCGTCGTTGAAATCTTCCTTGTTCAGCAACCGGCTTTCGTATCCGATCAGACGATAAGTCTGAACCCGAGCCGGGTTGAACTCGATCTGCAATTTCACGTCTTTGGCGACCGTGTGCATCGTCGAACCGAATTCGCTCACCAACACGCGGTTCGCTTCCTGCAGGTCGTCGATATAGGCATGGTTGCCGTTACCCTTTTCGGCCAGCGTTTGCAGCTTTCCGTCCTTGTAATTCCCCATCCCGTAACCGAGAACCGTCAAAAAAACGCCGCTCTGACGCTCCTTCGCGATCAACCGTTCCAGTTCCGCCTCGCTCGAAACGCCGACGTTGAAATCCCCGTCCGTACAAAGGATCACCCGGTTGTTACCGCCGTCGATAAAACTGCGCCGAGCCAGGTCGTAAGCCTTCTGAATCCCCGCGCCGCCGGCCGTCGAACCGCCGGCCTCGAGTTGTTCGAGCGCGTCCCTGATTTTCTGTTTTTCGCTGCCCGGCACGGACTCCAGAACCGTTTTCGCACTGCCGCAGTAAGTAACGATGCCGACGCGGTCTTTGTCGCGCAGGTTGTTGATCAGCAACTTCATCGAAGAAACGACGAGCCCGAGTCGGTCGGGGCCGTACATCGATCCCGAAACATCGATCAGGAACACGAAGTTGGACGCGGGCAAAGCCTCGGAAGCGATCTCCCGCGCCTTGATACCGATCCGCACCAACCGGTGCGCCTCGTTCCACGGGCAAATCCCGGTTTCGGTCGAAATAGCCACCGGATCGTTCCCCTCGGGCTTTTTATAACCATAGGTGAAATAATTGACCATTTCCTCGATCCGCACCGCGTCCTGCGGAGGCGTCTCACCCCTGCCGATCATGCGCCGGAGATTGCCGTAAGAAGCTCCGTCCACGTCGATCGAAAAGGTGGACAGCGGTTCGGACTGCGCCGAACGGAACCGATTTTCGGCAAAGGCGGCGTACGCTTCGCCGTTTCCGGCAACCGGCGCGGGCAGGGGTAGGCCGCAATCCGCGGCGAAAACCGCCCGCGGCATACGCTCCGCCCGCAGGCTCTGTTTCTCCGTCCCGTAACCGACGACCACGCACGCCTCTTCCAGTTGCAAGTTATCGCTCTCGAGAACCACGTGCAGCCGAACCGAATCGGCGGCTACCGAACGGGTCTTATACCCGATATACGAAAAAGTAAGCATACTCCCGCGTTCGACGCCTTTCACCAAAAAATTTCCATTTACGTCGGTAAGCACGCCGTCGGCCGCTCCCGCCCTGACGATTACCCCGAGCAGCGGGGTCCGGTCGGCATCGGTCACCCGTCCGCTCACGTCGATTCGTTCGGCCCGCAGCAGCGGCGCCGCAGACAGCAGCATAAAAGCCGCAACCAGCGTTTTTCTTAAAATTCCTTTTTTCATAATCCATGTTTTAAGGTTCGTTTGCCTGATAGATGCCTTCCGCACGGAAATTCCATAAATTACCCGGAAATTTTTTGACGAACCGTAAAAATAGCTACCTTTAAAACAAAAACAGGCTTGTTTTTCGCACAGACCCATACCCGGGAACCGGACGACGACGAATTGCTGCGACGGCTTCGCCAAACCGGACAGGATAGCTGCTTCGGCACGCTGTACAGCCGGTATATACCGCTGCTGTACGGCGTATGCCTGAAATACCTGCAAAGGCAGGATCTCGCGGAAGATGCGGTAATGGCGTTGTTCGAAGAGCTGCAACCCAAAATCGCACGGTACGAAATCCGCGAATTCCGGACATGGATTTACAGTGCGGCGAAAAATCACTGCCTGCAGCAGTTGCGTAAAACGAAACGGGAAATTCCGCACGAACCGGACGCGCGATTTATGGAATCGGCGGGAATTACGCATCTATTGGACGAACCGGAAGCGGTATCGCGGAACGAACCGCTGAAAGCCTGCCTCGAGGAACTGCCCGAACCGCAGCGGATCAGCATCCGGCATTTCTTTTTCGAAGAGATGTCCTACGCCGATATCGCCGAAGCGACCGGATGGCACTTGAAAAGCGTCAAAAGCTACATCCAGAACGGGAAACGCAACTTGAAAATCTGCATCGAAAAACGGACGGAACGATGAAACTGATCGATTACATAACCGGAAACCGCAAGGGTAGGGAAGCCCGCCGCATCGAACGCGAAGCGATGGACGATCCGTTCCTGCGCGATGCGCTGGAAGGATACGATGCGGTGCCGGGCGATCCGACCGATGCGATCCGGCGAATGCAGCGCCGGGTGACGGGCGCCGCTGGAAAACTGCGGCGCAGGATTTACTGGAGCGCGGCGGCGGCGCTGTTGCTGTGCGCCGGCGCGGGAGGATACCTGCTGACGCTACGGAATATTCCGATGCAGGAACCGGCGATTGCACTGCGGCAGGATACGCCCGAACGCTCCGTTCCGGCCGATTCCGTCGTACTCGCCGCCGCGACGCCCGAAAAATCCCGCCCGGAGGCAAAAACCGCCGCCGAAACGCCGTCGGTCTATCCGGAAGAGACGCCCGCAGCCGAAGACCGGGCGCCCCTTGCGAAACAAGAGGCAGAATACGCCGAAAACGAAAAATCCCGGCCGGGCGAAACCGTCGCCGGCACTCCGCCGCCGGCTCCTTCCGAAGAAAGCCTTTCGCAGGACGAGGCCGCCCTGCCGGTCGCTGCCGACATCGCCGCCGAACGCAGCGACCGCCCGGAGAAAATGCAATCCTCCGTTCAGGTCTCCCCGGCATCCGATTCCGAAAGAATCTTCCGGAAAATCGGGAGACCCGCATCGGTACGGGGCCGGATCACCGATAGAAACGGCACGCCGCTTATCGGAGCCACCGTCGCTTCCGGACCCGGCAAAGGCACCGTAACCGACAGCGACGGAAATTTCTCGCTATTCAAAATTCCGGGAACCGACACACTGGAAATCAACTACCTGGGATATCGCACCGAAAAAATACCGGCCGACACCTCCCGCCCGATACGGCTCGCATTGCAGGAGGACGACGAGCAATTGACAGAATGCATCGTCGTAGGCTACGGTACGCAGAAACCCGAAGCACGACAGGAAGACGTCCGCAAATCCATCCCCGTCGGCGGACACAAAGCCTATCTCCGGTATCTGGACGAGCACAAAGTCTATCCGGACGACGGGAACCTACCGCACGGCAAAGTAACTCTCCGTTTCAGGATCGACTCCGCAGGACGCCCCGTCGACATCGAAGTGATCCGCAGCCTGGGTGCCGCAGCCGACCGGGAAGCCGTCCGCCTCGTGCGGGAAGGCCCCGACTGGACGCCCGGCAAAGGCTTCGTTCGCCTCGACATCCGGTTCTGACCTCGGACCGAACCGTTTTCCGCGCCGGATGCAACCGCCAAGAGCGACTGTTCCTTTCTCTTTCCGCTTTCACGGGGGCCTCCCGGAATCCCGTTTTCCGGCAGACAGGTCGGAAACTCTTCCGTCCGGGCGGCGTACCCCGCGCTCATTGCCGCCCGCAACGGATTCGTCACCGGAAACCGTCCCGGCTGACGGTCTGCATCGAACGTAAAAATTTCCGCTTCTCAACGAGCACGTCCGGACATGGTACACGAAACGATACAGTACGTCCCGTTACGCAAAAAAGCCGACCCGTACATACATACGGCCCGGCCTTCGCCCGTTTTCGGCAAAGAACGAATCAAGCTTCCTGCAGGCTTTCGACGATCTCCCGCTGTTCGTTGAAAAATTGCCTCCGCTGGATCTCGCTGCTCTGCGAGATCAGCGTCGAATGACGTTTGAGCGACTGTATCCAGTTTTTCTGAATGTTGCACATGCGCGGATTCTGCGAATCCATCGAGTTGATCGAATAAACGCGAAACAGGCAGGCCTGGAAATCGCCCTTCTCGACATACGTGTAAGTCGCCTCGAAATTGATATCCGACAGGTAGATCGCCAGCGAATGTCCCTTGCTGAACTCTCCGGTCATCGTCACGGCTTCCAGTTCCGACAGCAGCAGTCCCAATTCTTTCTTCATATTTCTCACGTCCTCGGCGGAGAGCAGGTCGAGTCCGGCAAAATAACGGATCTCCTTGACGATCGACCGGAATATGTTGTAATCCCAGATAAAACTGGTGTGGGACAACTGCCGGATGCTTGCGCTGAGTTTCCAGTGCATCTGGGGCACTTTGTCCGGCACTTGTAGGTCGGACAGGCTGGCGGGAGGCTTCATTTTACCGTGATGGTAGATCCAGCGGCCCAGACGGAATTTCGAAAGGCATTCGTACGGAGAATAGAACGTAAACGGAATCAGGTTCGAAGCCGTCGCCACGCTCGCCGTCGGATCGTCGCGCAGCAGGTCGAACAATTTCGCGTAACGCACCAGGATTTCGTAATAACTCTCGATCGGGTCCCCCGTATGCAGCAGGTTCAGGTCGAACATCGTATCGTTAAGCATCCGGCGTCCGACAATTTTGTCGAGCGAAATGCCCAGATGCTGCGAGATCAGAGAAACCTCTTCGAACGTAAAGGCGACCTCGCCCCGCAGCCTACGGTAAATGGCCTCCTTACCCATACACAGGATCTCCATCAGGGAATTGGCCAGGTTGCTGCCTTTGGGAATCCGTTCCCGCATGACTCCGATCAATTCATTAACCATCTCATTTTTCATTGTTTTTTGTTTTTGTCGTTCATTAAGTCATTTCATTCTACGCCCGGAAGCGCCGCCCGAACTCGCGGGACGGATCAGCGGCTCCGCGGACCGGAGAAACCGGTATTTTCGGAATCAGACGCGCGCATCTCCCGCTGTTCCTGCTTGCGCCATCCGCACGCCCGGCTCCCTTTCGCTGCACGATACCCGGCACCGGCAGACTGCCCGTCCGGCGATCGACCGCGCCGTTTTTTTTCCCTCCTTTTCTCATCCATACAAAGATGCGTCTTCCGCTTCGAATAAAAGTTTCCGTATCCGCAGGATTCGAAACGAACGATTTCTAATATTGCACCGCACAAAAACAGCCGGGCCGCATAATGCAACCCGGCTGCTTTTCAACTACCGTATTTTCGTTTTTTCGCAACAAGACGTTCCGCAGAGTTGCGGAAACCCTTACACTACAATTCCGCGATAATCTCGCGCTGTTTTTTAAAGAATTGAATCCGCTGCATTTCCGCGCTCTGGGAAATCAGCGTGGAAAACTTCCGCAGCGAACGGATCCACTCCTTCAAGTTGCCGAACACTTCCGTATCGCGCGACGTAATAGAATTGATCGCGTATATCCGGATCATGCTGACATGGCGGTACTTCGACGCGGCATAACTGTACGTCGCCTCGAAATTGATGTTCGAAATGTAAATATGAACGTCTTTCCCCGATGCGAATTTCCCTTTCATGGCGATCTCCTCCAACTCATCGAGGGATTGGAGCAGTTCGGTTTTCAGCTGAAACACGTTATCTTCGGTCAGCAGGTGGATTTTCGTAAAATATTTGATATCGTTGACCAAGTACTGGAAAATCATGCTGTCCCATATATGGCAGGTCGATTCAAACTGCTGCGCCTCGTCGACGAGTTCCTTTTGCCGCTGCAACAACTTTTCCGGCAGCACCAGATCGTCGTAACAATGGTTCGTGCAGTCGATCTTGTCATGCTGGTACATCCATTTGAACAGCCGGAAACGAGACAACATATCGTACTTCATATAAAGCGTCTGCGGAATGATATTAGACGAAGTCGCCAGCTCGGACTCGGGCTCTCGTTTCAATTCCCGGAAAATCTTCGCATAACCGTCGATCATCGCGTAATACGTCTCGACCGGATCGGCATAATGCACAATATTGAGCCCGAACAGCGCATTCCCGCCGAAGTTGGCGCCGATCAGCTGATCCAACGATACGCCCAACTTTTGCGAGATCACCGCGGCTTCGGTAAACGTAAAAGGCACTTCGCCCCGCAGCCTCCGGTAAACGGCCTCTTTACCTATATACAGTATATCCATCAACAGGTTCGCCAGGTTGGCTCCCTCCGGAATCTTTTCTTTCATCGACTCGATCAGGCCGGAATTCAGCTTGTCGGTCATCATCATTTCCGTCGTATCCATGTTTTTTACTTTTTAATCCCAAAAAGAAACCGCGAAGGCAATCGCTACGCCGGTCGGCAAAACAGGGCGGTTCCATCCGGAGCGCGTTGCGAAAATCGCACCGTTCCCGACTCCCGGGTTGTTTTATTAGAAAATATTTGAATTTAAATACTTTATAAACGACACCAATATGCCGTTCTCTGAAAATACATTTGCAGTACCGAAAGGTACGAATAATAATGCTCAAATCAAATCGTAAAATGCGAATAAAACGCAGGTACAGAGGACGGCCGATCCGTTCGGGAATACCGGTTCGGAGATTCCGCCCGTAAAAAAACAACATACGCCACATGAAAAGATATTTCTTCCAAAAACTTCGCAAAGTGCAGTACAAAAATTATTTATGTTTATGAAACGGCGGGCCGTACCCGGCTCGAAAATCAGGCGGACAATCCGTAAGCGGTCCACGTTTACTGTTTTCCCCGACGCCTCGGAACCGATTTGGTTCCGAGGCGTTTTTTCGATTAACGTTTCCCCTCCTGCCTACCACGGCCACGACGACGATCGATACAGGACAACGGATTTTCAGGGAAAGTGCGGTACCGCCGGAGCGGACGCCATCCGAAAATCACCGCCCGATTGGTCTTGAACAGTCTCGAACCGGACAGATGAATGCCGGATTTACTTTGCAGACCAACGTCTACTGAAACGTCCTTCGGGATTTTCGGTTACATACCCAGTTCAATCGAACACGGTCTCCGCTGCATATCGGATTGCAACGGAGACTTTTTTACGAATTATTTTTTACTTTTGCAGTAACGACAGATTTCCTCGGTTTTATTTTCAGTCAATTATTTACGGACAAAAACCCGCCTTATGAAAAAAACAATTCTCCTAATCGCAGTTGTGCTGGCCGCCGGAGTCGTTTCCGGGCAGAAAACCTTTACGTTCGGCCCGAAAGTCGGAATCAACATCGCCGACCTGTACGCTAGTTCCGCCGAGAATACCCGCGACCTGAACGGAACGAAACCCTCGCTGATCGTCGGCGCTTTCGCCGAATACCGCGCGCTGAAATGGCTCGCCGTCTCGGCGGACGTGCTCTATTCCCGGCAGGGTTCCACCGACAAGGCGACGTGGACGGAACGGGGCCCGGGAGGAGGATTCGTAACCGAGTCCGAAGAGTTTAGCTACCGGCTCAATTACCTGAACATTCCGATCCTGGCCAACTTTTACGTAACCAAAGGACTGGCCCTGAAAGCCGGCATCCAACCGGGATTCCTCATCGGTTCCAAACTGCGGGTGCGCAGCAACGACGGACCGTGGGAAACCGCCGACCTCAAAGACGAAAACCTGTTCCGGACGACCGACATCGCCATTCCCGTCGGCCTCTCCTATACCCTCGACTACGGACTGGTAATCGACGCCCGCTACAACTTCTCGCTGAACGACATCGCGACCGATACGTTCAAAGAGGAAATAGCGCAAGAAGGCGGCGACCTGAAAAAAATCAAAAACCGGGTATTTTCGCTGACTCTCGGCTGGAAATTCTAAACCTATCGGGGAAATACTTCCAGAACCGTTTTCTGATACGGGCGGGTGACTTTTGTAAAGTCGCCCGCTTTCTTTATTATTTTCCGGCACGACACGAACGAACGTCGAATTGTTTTGTAAATCAATCGAATATTTTATAAATTTGATACAATCCAATACCATATGCGCTATGGATAGATTTTTGCTGATTTTATGTACGGCAGTTTATCTTGCCTGCCCGCACACCCGTGCCCAAACAGCCCGCGAAAACCGGAACGCTATGCAAGATTCCGGGATACAGTCCTTTTTCGACGCGCAAGCCGCCAAACATCCCGAGAAGCTCTACCTTCATCTGAACCAGCCCTACTACGGAGCCGGAGACACCATGTGGTTCAAGGCCTATCTGACGGACGCCGTATCCCACAGACCCGATACGCTCTCGAACTTCATATACGTCGATCTGGCCGACAGGCGAGGGAAGATCATCGCGGCCCGGAAGATCAAGCGCGATTCGCTGGGGTTTGCGAACGGGATCCCCCTGCCCGATACGCTGCCCGCCGGAGAGTATACCCTCCGGGCGTATACCGGATGGATGCTGAACTTCGAGCCCGCATTCTTCTTCCGGCGCAACATCAACGTGGGAAATACCCGTTCAGACCGCATACGAACCGACGTAACCTATACTTCCGCTCAGGCAATCGTGCGGTTCGCCGATGCGGACGGACGACCCATACGCGACGCGGAAGCCGACTACGAACTGTTCGACCGGAACGGCAAACGGATCGAGGGCGTACGACAGAGAACCTCCGCGACCGG
>ERZ772893.306-NODE-306-length-67419-cov-5.491286_pt1 | contig 67419 bp, 63 predicted proteins | sample MGYA00511482_ERZ772893 | MGnify/ENA primary metagenome ERZ772893 (study PRJEB29015, sample SAMEA2737687) | human gut metagenome | biome: human gut; feature: human-associated habitat; material: faeces | place: China | collected 2012 ... | reverse complement strand
GTAGCTTGATCAATTTTTATCCGTATTCTTTGTCTAACTTTTGGGGGGCACTTCATCCGCGGGTGGATTTTTATTTATAAACTATTCCGGATTTACGCTTGATCCGCTTGACAAAACAGGTTTTCCGATTATAATAGTCAATATTATTGACCGTTATAAAACAGGCCAAAGAGAAACCGATGGACCCCAATGAAAATGCACTGAATATCAAAGTTTCGACGGCATCACTGCTCAAATACGCCCTGCCGACGATCCTGTCCAACATCTTTATGAATATTTACAGCATCGTAGATCAGCTTTTCGTCTCCAATCTGCTTGGGACGGATGCTCTGTCTGCCGTCAGCATTGCAGGTCTCTTTCTCGCCATTGCCCTTGCAATCGGGACAATGATCGCCACGGGCGGCTGCGCGCTGGTATCCAATCAGATGGGTGAAGGACAGGTGCAAAAGGCACGGCAGAACTTTTCGTTCTTTATGCTGTTCAGCGTGCTCATCAGCACGGCATTCTGTATCGCCGGTATTGTATTTCGCACGCCGATTCTGTATGCTATGGGCGCTGACGCGTCGCTTTACAGTCTCTGTGAAGCCTACGCCGTTCCCATCTTCCTGCTGATTCCCTTTGCGACGATCAGCATCGTGCTGCAAATTTTCTTTGTTGCGGCGGGCAAGCCGGGGCTGGGATTCGGGCTTTCTGTTGCGGGCGGTGTGACCAACATTGTGCTGGACTATGTACTGATCGCAGTGATCCCGCTGGGAGTGGCAGGTGCCGCCTATGCAACTGCGGCAGGCTATGTTCTGCAATCCGTGATCGGCGTGATCTTCTTCACAAACCGAAAGGGATCCCTTTACTTTGTACGCCCGAAATTCGACGGAAAAGCGCTCCTCAAAGCCTGTTCCAACGGCATGAGTGAAATGGTGGGGATGCTGGCGATCACCGTGACTATGATCGCAATAAATGTTATTCTGATGAACCTTGTCGGCGCCGACGGCGTAGCAGCCGCAGCCATTATTCTTTCGGCGAGACCATTTTGTCAGCAAGTTACGCGGGGTATGTGCAGGGTATTGCACCGGTGGTCAGCTACCACTACGGAGCGGAGAATTTTACCGAATTGAAAGCCCTCTACCGTGTCGCTCTGAAAACCGTCGCCGTAATGTCTGTGTTCACCTTCGTTATTGCTTTCCCGCCGGCGAGGCCCATTGCCAGGCTGTTTGCAGAAGGCTCGGAAACCGTGGTGGACATGGCGGTACGGGGCACGTTCATCTTTGCGGCGGCGTTTCTGCTGATGGGCTTTAACCTTTTTGCCTCCGGCTTTTTCACAGCGCTGAATGACGGCAAGACCTCCGCCGTTTTGTCGCTCTTCCGCACGCTGGTATTTCTCATCATCCCGCTGATCATCCTGCCCAAGCTCTGCGGCGTTGACGGCGTATGGGTCTCTATGCCGGCGGCAGAAGTGCTGAGTATTCTGCTCTCTGTTTTCTATTTCCGGCACTTGAAGGACAAATATCATTACGCATAAGGAGATCGTTATGGAATCGATACAGGACAAGCTGATGCAGCAGTTTCAGAATATGGATGACATCTACGAGGCATATGCCAAATCCAAAGGGCTGACTTATCTCAGCCTGATGGTTCTGGAGGAAATTTGCGAACTCGGTGACGGCTGCACGCAAAAACAAATCAGCGACGACACCCACTATCCGAAACAGTCAATCAATCTTGCAGTCAAGGCATTTCTGGAGGACGGCATAGTCGAACTCAAAGAACTGCCGAAGAACCGAAAGAACAAAGGCATCACTCTGACCGATAAGGGGCGGCTGCTCTGCGAAGATGTCATCGCCCCGCTGCTGATGCAGGAAGAACAAACGTTGGAAGCTATCGGAGAAACGGAAAGCCGTGAGCTTATCCGCTTGCTTGAGCTTTACGGAAAAACTTACTGCGACCGAATCAAACATCTCATAAATCCATGAGTTTTCAGAGAGCGCATTGCGAAGCTGTGCTCCTCAATGCGATTGTCATAAAGCACAATTGTTTCTCCGAGCGTGACCGATGTCACGGCTGCTTGCTTTTCATAAGTTTTTCGCCGAATATCTCACATATGAAGTTCAAAGTATTGTAAAAAACGTTTTTTAATGATATAATTAAAGCGCTGTGATAAATCTAATGCATTTTTATCGGAGAATTCACACAAATGCTCTTTGCGCACGCTGTCTCGGTCGCCTTACATAAAACCGCCGCAGACGCGTGCGGAGCATCCGACAATCATTCGCAGGCAAGAAAGGAAAAACGCCATGGAAAACGCATCCAATGCTTCGGGCATCGCCGCACGCAAAGCGTCCTCCGATGCACTTCTCGGAAAAGTCGAAAAGATATTCATCCTCTTCGTAATCGCGTCGATGATTGGTTGGTTCTACGAACTTGCTTTTTACCTCATAGCCGAGCATCGGATCGCAAATCACGGATTCTTCTACGGTCCGTATCTTCCCGTATACGGTTTCGGTGCTCTTTTCATTCTTCTGTGCACAAGGTCTTTCAAAAAATATCCGATAGCGGTATTTCTTCTTTCGATCCCTGTGACCGGCATCCTCGAATACTTTACGGGGCTTGTCATGTTCAGAATATGGAACGCGCGTTGGTGGGACTACACTACCGCATTTATGAACATCGGCGGATTTGTCTGTCTGAGAAGCGTTCTTTCCTTCGGTGTCGGAGCGCTGATACTCATTTACATAGTCGATCCCGCGGTTTCGGGAATCACGGGAAAGCTTTCGCCGCGCATGAGAAACGCCGTCTCGGCGCTGCTTCTCGCGCTTCTGATATTTGACATCATCATGACCGTTCTTTTCCGCATGCCGAAGCCCTTTGCGTAAAATCCGATACCGTTCGGTTGATTTTTAGTCCGATATGTGATATAATAACCGTAAAGACGTGCTGTCTTCGGTGCAGAGCATCGGCGATGCGGCAAAGGCAGCATACGCCCGTATGATGCTTTAAGGAGGCTTTTATGGAATATGTAATAGCGGGGATCATCGCAGTTGTCGTGATTCTCATTTTTGCAAATGTGCGTGTCGTTCCGCAGGCGACGGAATTCGTAATAGAATTTCTCGGAAAATACCGCACAACGTGGGAAGCCGGAATACACGTCAAGATCCCGTTTGTAGAGAAGGTCGCAAAGCGGATCACGCTCAAGGAGCAGGTCATTGATTCTCCCCCGCAGCCGGTCATAACCAAGGACAATGTAACGATGCAGATCGACACCGTTGTATTCTACCGCATATACGATGCGAAGCTGTATGCATACGGTGCCGTAAATCCGATGAGCGCGCTTGAGAATCTCACCGCAACGACGCTGCGTAATATTGTCGGCGAGCTTGAGCTTGACGGCACACTCACTTCCCGCGACACCATCAACGGAAAGATGACCACCATTCTCGACGAAGCCACCGATCAGTGGGGCATAAAGGTCAGCCGCGTAGAGCTTAAAAACATAATTCCGCCTGCCGAGATACAGAACGCGATGGAAAAGCAGATGAAGGCGGAGCGCGACAGACGTGAGACCCTTCTTCAAGCAGAGGGGCACAAAGATGCTGCAATAACCAGAGCCGAAGGCGACAAGCGGGCAATGGTCCTTGCTGCGGAAGGTGAGCGCGACGCGCGGATCGCACGCGCCGAAGGTGAAGCAAAGGCGATCCTTCTCGCAAAGCAGGCGGAAGCCGAAGGAATCCGTTTGATCCGCGAAGCAAATCCCGACGCCGCGGTCATTGAGCTGAAGAAGTATGACGCGCTCGTCAGGATGGGCGACGGAAAAGCTTCAAAGATAATAATCCCCACCGATGCCGTAAATGCGGTGACTTCAAACGTGCTTTTCTCGGAGAGCACCGGACTCGGCGATGTCACAAAGAGCGCGCCCGAGAAAAAGGCTGCACCGAAGAAGGACGAATGCTGCGAACGGTTCGGAGACCGTGCAAACTGATCGCGGGAAATCTTTTCCCAGGGAATAATAAAAAAACCGGTCGGCTAAGTTTCATTCAGCCGTCCGGTTTTGAGCTTTCGGAATATTTCGGGAACATTCCGATGCATTGACGAAAGGAACGCACTTCATGGAAAAAGACGAGATTCTGAAAATTTTCAAAAATCCCCCGATTCTCGAATGCGACAGAATAATTCTCAAAAAAATGGACCGTTCTTTCGCTGACGATATGTTCGAATACGCTTCAAATCCTGCGGTGACAAAGTATCTGACATGGGATGTTCATCCGAACAGGCGATTCTCGTACAACTATCTCGGATATGTGAATTCACGCTACCGGACCGGCGAATTTTTCGATTGGGCGATAACCATGCGCGACAGCGGAAAAATGATCGGCACCTGTGGCTTTACCCGATTCAACTTCAGTTCTTATTCCGCCGAGATAGGCTTCGTGCTCAATCCTAAATATTGGGGATATTCGATTGCGCCCGAAGCGGCTCGGCGCGTGATACGGTTCGGATTCGACACACTTGAGCTTCACCGCATCGAAGCACGCTACATGGAAAACAACATACAGAGCCGCCGCGTCATGGAGAAATCCGGAATGACGTTTGAGGGGATATACCGTGATATGATGCTCGTCCGCGGTCAGTTTGTCTCTGTCGGGGTCTGCTCGATCCTCAGAAGCGAGTTCAACCGTGACAGGATCATGTCGCAGCTTCTTTGAGGTTTTGCCGTGAACATTTATTATCCGCTTCTCAAAATGTTTTGGTTCGGCGTTAGGCATAAGGACCGCATCAAAACGGTGCCGCTTTCCCTTCCGGACGGTATCGAAGAAGTAAAGGACGTTGATTACTTCGGCGACGGAAAAAGCGAGCACATGCTCGACATATATTTTCGCGGCAAAGGCGAAAGTCCGGTCGTGCTCTCGATCCACGGCGGCGGATGGATGTCGGGAGTAAAGGAAAACAACAGAAATTTCTGCATCCGCCTTGCGGAGCGCGGTTTCACTGTGTTCAACGTGAACTACTCCTTGGCGCCGAAAGCCTCCCTCCGTGACCAGCTTTGCGATATAACGGCTGCTCTTTCATTTCTTAAAGAAAACGCCGGAAGCTTTTCGGGTGCGCCCGGCAGTGTCTCGCTAATCGGAGACAGCGCGGGTGGGCAGCTTGCATTTTTCACTGCAGCTCTTCTCTGCTCCGGACGGCTGCGTGAAATCTACGGAATAAATCTGCCGGATATCAAAGTCCGCACGCTTGCACTGCTCTCTCCCGTATGCTTTTTGACGGAAGGAAGAGGTCCTGTGGCTTCCGGCAGGCGCATAGCTCTTTCGCGCGATTTTATGAAGAAATACGGGAAGTATGTGTCCCCAGATTCGCTTCCCGATCTCGGCGCTCTGCCGCCGTGCTTTATCTCGACTGCCGCAGAGGATCACCTCGGTCGGGAGCAAAGCCGCAGACTTTCCGAACTGCTTCAAAAGAACGGCGTCCGCTGCGAGCTGCACTTTGAAGAAAGATCGGCTCACGGTCATGTTTATCCGATACACAACCCCGACTGCGATGCCGCGGTATCGGTAACGGACTCGATAGCGCGCTTGATCGAAAATGCATGACGTTTTCGCGCAATCGGTGAAAAATCCGTGTAGATTTTATTTGCACATGAAATGTGCGGTGTTTGAAACACTGCGCTATAACACAGCAGCAAAAAAGGAGATGCGTTTTCGCGCATCTCCTTTTTGGTTTTCAAGATACTGTTTTTATTCCGTTGCTGCATTGTCGGATTCGAAAAGCGCTCTCACCTTTTTAATAAGCTCGGTATTATCTGCGATATCGCTTATCTCGGGCTGAATATACTCTCCGTTTTCCTCGCTTATAAAGAAAGCCGAATGATACTTTTCTGTGAGCGGAAAGGCGTGGCATCCGCGTCGCTTTTTTTCGGCAGCTTAGGTGGAGGGAGCGGGAGAATCCGTATTTTGTGTGAATCCGTCGCCGCTGCTGTTACCGCACGAGCAAATCGTTGTCTGAAGAAGCAGCGCCGATATCATCACGGGGGCAATACGTTCAGCCGATATCGTATCTGAAATTGTCCATGAATTTCAGACCGTCAAACTCCACCAATATCACGCTGAGAGATATATAGTACTTGCCGTCGGCGCCGACGCATATTTTTGCATTCGAAAGCTCATGCAGGCTTATTCCGTCGGGATACAGAGTCTCGATCTGCTCCCGTGCGTATGCCTCAAGAGTTTCGTTTGTGATTCCGTCAAGGAGTGACGGATTGAGATTGTCGAACTTTCCGTTGTTTCTTACAATATAGTTGTCAAGCTCGCCGTCAAGGGTTATATCGACGAGTATTTCATCATCCGTTGCGAATCCGCGCACGGAACGTGTATATACGAAAGAATAAGTGTTATGCGCCTTAGCGAAGTCTCCGCTGCGCTCGGGATAAGAGCCGAGTCCGAGGGATGCGACGATACCGTCGGCGATATCGCCCGCCTCGTCAAGCGTGATCCTGTGCGTCACATTCTCCGAAGAAACTGCGGAATCGTTCAGAAAGCCCGCCAGCTTGCCTTCGTTGAAAAGGTACTGGTTGTTTTCGTTGTCGGCGTATACATCGACAACGCCGTTCGGCAGATCGACCGACTTATCATATGTCGCTGTTATTCTGTCGCCGTTTGAGCATGCAGCGCTTGAAAAACTGATTTCTTTTTCAATATCGCCGCGCACAAAATCCGTCTTGCCGTCGATTTTTACGTTTTCATCATTCGCCGTACTTCGATCCGCCGAAAGTGCGAAAGCCGTACCGGCTAAAAAAGTACCCGCAAGCAAAAGAACTGCCAAACTCGTAATTGTTTTTTTCATTTTACGCCTCCTGTAGTATTATTAAAATTATTGATAAAGCATTACGCTGTATCGACCTTAAGTCATCGGACCGTCATTTTGCCCGAGTTTCGGTCGACCGACGCCGATTTTACAAGAATAGCTCTGTGCGGAATCATCTTCCATGTCATTAATTTTATATTATATATACATTACATCATGATTATAGCATTGCGGTGCCAACTTGTCAATACATTTTTATATATTTTTTATAATAACTTTATATAATTAAAAGTAGATGCATCTCGCTGATGCATCTACTTTTAATTACCTGCGCAATCTGATTCTATTCGTCATGAAATTTCGCAGAAATTTTATGACTTCCGCGCATCCACTTTAGTCAGGCACTGATTTTTCGCTTTCCGCACGCCCGGCATAAGCCGACGGATATTCCGCCGTCCTCCGCCGCATCGCTTAAATCAGAGGCAAACTGCGTCAAAGCGCACCGAAATCATCGCCGAAGAGTACGTTCAGCCGATATCGTATCTGAAGCTGTCCATAAAGCTCAAGCCGTCGGAATCTTGCATGGAAGCCGTAACAGATATATAATACTTTCCGTCGGCATCCGCGCACACCTTTACATATTGAACGTTAAATCCGCTTATTTCGGAATACAGAGCCTCTGCCTGCTCTCTCGCATATGCCGCAAGCGATTCGTCCGTGATTCCGTCAAGGAGCGAGGGGGCGAAGCTGTCGAACTTTCCGTTGTTTCTTACAACATAGTTATAAAGCTCGCCGTCGAGGGCGATCTCAACGAGGATTTCATCATCTATCGCAAAGCCGCGCACGGCGCGGGAATATCCGAAGGAGTAAGTGTTATGAGCTTCAAGGAAGCTCCCGCTGCGTTCGGGATAAGTGCCGAGTCCGAGGGATGCGACGATACCGTCGGCGATATCTCCCGCCTCGTCAAGGGTGATCCTGTGCGTCACGTTCTCGGAAGAACCGGCTGAATCATCCAAAAAGCCCGTCAGCCTGCCGCCGTTGAAAAGGTATTGATTGCTTTCGGCGTCGGCATATATATCAATGATATCGTCGGATACGGCGATCGACTTATCATAAATCACACTTATTCTGTTTCCGTCGGTGCAAGCCGCGCTTGAAAAGCTGATTTCCCTTTCAATATCACTGCGCACAAATTCCGCTCCGTCTTCGATTTCCATATTCTCCATATCGGTCTCGGTGCCGTCCGCCGAAAGTGCGAAAACGGTACCGGCCATGAGAGCGCCCGCAAGCATAATAACCGCAATAACCGTAATTAAATTTTTCATGTTACATCTCCTATATTACTGATAAAGGCTCTGAGTCGTATTACCTTTGAGGAAACGATTTGCCATTCTGTCATAATTCTCTGTTCCGTATACGAATTTATACCAAAAATCAGCATACTCAAGGGCTTTCGCCAAGGTATAATGATTTGCATCGCTGAACTTGAAGACATTTATTACCCATTGATCGCATGAAGCACTCGGTATCTCACCCTTCCAGCCGATAACGCACTGCGCGCCGCCGTGTCCGTATGTTGCGCTGCACAGGTTGGCGGGATATCTGTAACCGGTAGCCTGAGTGGAATCCGCAACCGGTGCGGGGGTTGTGCCCGTATTGCATGCCACATACATTACAAGCCGCACTCCGGACAAAGCGTGTCTTGTAAGTCCGTAGATCTGACGGTCACCGCCGCCGTAATAGAGACCCCAACTGTCTCCGCAGAGAAATGACCGGTTTTCATATGTACCCAGGCGGATCTTTCCGGGGTCGCCGTGGCTTGATATAACGAGGATCTTTGCATTTGCCATCACGGAGTATGCATCAGCCGCGCTGTTGTTCAAATATTCTCCGGCGTCATACCCCATATTCCACAAATAGCCGAGCGACTCCTGCCCTCCGGCTTCGCGTGAGTTGAGATCATACGTATCAAATGTAAAAATATACGCCTTGCCGGAGGCTGCAAAAGAAGCGGTCGTTCCGCACTCAAGCAGCACAACAAAAGATATTAAGAAAGACAGCATTTTAAAAATTTTCTTTTTCATGTTTCCTACCCTTTTTCTGTAAAGTATAATTTTAATGATCGTTCTTACCGTACAGCCTATCTCAACGGAACCACCTTCCTTTCGACTCGTTTTTATATTTTATTTCCATTACATTACAATTATATCCTTTTTATGTATATTTGTCAATAGGTTTTCCATTATTTTGTATTAAAAGCTTTTATAGTATTTTTCGGAAAATAAATAAAGACTGCAAAGCAGATCATTCTCCGCTTTACAGCCTTTATTTTAATTTTTTTATTTTCCGAAATTTTCGACGAGTGCTATGTGCTTTGCCGAATACTTGTACGCGATCTCGTAATTTCCGATACGCTGAGCGCAAAGCTCGATATCGGTATAAATCCGCAGCAGCGAGAAGAAGCCCTTTGGCTCCGAATCGGCGGCTTTTACAAAAAACGCCAGCGCAGATTCAAGATTACCCGCCGAATACATCGCCCCGCCCCTGAGATGAAGAAGATACTGCTCCGACGAGACAAGTCCGGAACGTTCGATCGCCTCTGCATATTCGTTCTCGCCGTTTTCGAAAAACCGAAGAGCCGAAAGATATGCGAAAAACTCCAGAGGGACTGCGCTCGGCGAAAAATTCATCTGCTCGCACAGCTCAGGTGAAATATTGCGGTTTGTCGCGGATTCATAAAGAAGATTTGCAAATCGCACAGTGTTTTCGGCATACGCCCTTGCCGATGTGTTTTCCGACGCATCAAGCGCTTTGTCAAAATACACTTTTGCCGTCATCGGCTTACACTGCACAAGCAGTTCGGCAGCAATTCCGATATAGGAATATGCAAGAAGCGTGAGTATCTCTTCATCGAAGACCTGCACCCGTTCCGCCTCGTCCGCAAGCTCGGAATAACGCTTTTCCCTGAAAAGCGCTCTGAACGAATCGATAATCTTCCCTTTTCTGAATATCGCGTCTTCCCGTTCGTCGGCAAATATCCGGCTAACCGAAACACCGAGCCTTGCGCAGATCTCGCTCAGTGTCTCGAGAGACGGAGTGGATTTGCCGGATTCGATCATGCTGAGCATATTCCGGGTTATGATATCTCCGGCAAGCTCCTCCTGCGTCATTCCGGCGGCAAGCCTGCACTCCCTGATCCGCGCGCCGATACGCCCGGTCACAATATCACTCATCGTCGGCACCGAACACGTCCGAGGAATTCTTATAGTCGTCGAGAAGCTTTCTTACCTCGTCCTTCATCTGCTCCTCATAGGCATCTATTCCTTCGTTTATGCGGCGGACTCGCTCATCGGATTCTCTTGCATACGCATCCGCATTTTTCTTTATGTCGCCGACGCCGCGCATGACCTCGCGCAGACACTTTTTGGTGAACTCCCTGAGTCTGAGCGCCATTTTGTTCTTCATCCTGTATGCGAGGGAAACAAATTCTTCTTCGCGCTCCGCCTCTTTTCTCTCGAAATTTCTTTTGAGAGAAAGGAGCTCGTTCTCATGCTCGATCCGACTTTTCTCAAGATCGTCTTTGAGAGATTCAAGCTCTTTTTCATGCTCCGCCTGACGTGCTTCAAGCTCTCTTTTAAGAGATTCAATCTCTTCCTCGCAGCGTGACTTTTCCTCCACTCCGAGATCGGAAAGACGTTTTGTCTCCTCGGAAAATCTCGCGCACTCGGCTTCGAAATGTGAGCGCGATGTGCCAAGCTCATTCATGAGACGGGAAATCTCCTCGCTCTTATCGGCAAGAGAAGCCGAATACTCCCATTCCATTTCATTCGCGGTATCATTCAGTGAAGAAATCTTCCCCTCAAGCTCCGAAACACGGGCACAAAGCTTCTCATTCTCCGTCCTCATACGCTCTTCCTTCTCGGAAAAACGCTTGTTTTCTTCAATAATATATGCGTTTACATCTTTTCGGCTGTAGCCGCGAAACGATTTCGAAAACAAAACCTTTTTTTCTTCCGCCATATGCCCTCCTTCCGGATATCAGATAAAGAAAAGTGTACAGCCGCTGTCCTTGAAATGCTGTATTTTCTCGCGCAGACGCTCCTCGCTGACGTCGAAATGCTTTCCGAGGCAGGTTATGCACATGAATTCATGCGCGCCACGGTTCACAAGCTTTTTGTGAAGCGCTATTTCGTCGCGCTCAAGCTTTCTTTTGCAGACCATGCAATAATCTTCGTTCATCTTTCAACAAACTTCGCCTTATAAATCTTGAAGGAACGTCCGGGCAGCGTGGGATTATAGCAGTCAAACTTTACGCCGATATTCTCACCGGTGAGGATGTCGGTGAGTTCAAGTCCGTAGTTGCTGCCTCCGGGAATTCCGTAATCGTCGAAATACAGAAGCACCTGAAGAGGATTGATATCAAAGTTATAATAAGCGATCACGATCTCGCCGTTTGCAAGGAATTTGAGAAGTCCCATTCTCGCCTTGGATGCGTAACGCTGCTTCTCCTCATAGAAAGGCGCTCTTGCGTCGGGATCCTGATTGAGAGCGATAAGCTCGCGGTTGAGCATGACGTTGCGGCAGTACTCGTTTACATTTCTTATATCTGCACCCATCATGAGGGGCGTGCCCCACAGACACCAAAGAGAGAAATGCATGAGATATTCTTCATCGGTGCATCCGCCCGTGTGACTTACGTTGCCTTCGCCGCCCATTCCGACGACGAGCATATCCATATCGTTGAAGCATCCGGGACCGGAATACTTGAAGTTCGGAAGCTGAGTCTGCGCAATATAGCGGAATGCCTCATATTCATCGGTGATATCGGCATGGCTGCGGTACATATGCGCACCGATCGAACGCATCCAATCCCAAGGATCATATGTCCCGCAGGTGCATCCCGCAAAAAGGATCTCGCGTCCGGTAGAGCGGAGCGCCATGCTCATAGTAAGGTAGGAATTGCGTACATCTCCGCTGCCCGGATAATGGCAGAGGTCGTATTTGAGGTAGTCAACGCCCCATTCCGCGAAGGTATGCGCATCCTGATACTCGTGACCGTAGCTTCCGGGATAGCCGGCGCAAGTCATAATTCCGGCAGCCGAATACATACCGAATTTGAGTCCCTTTGAATGAACGTAATCCGCAACGTACTTCATTCCGTGCGGGAATTTTTCGGGATCGGCGACGAGCTTTCCGCTGCGGTCGCGCTCGCGGCATGACCAGCAGTCATCGATAACGAGGTATTCGTAACCGGCGTCACGGTATCCCTTATCGACCATAGCGTCGGCAATTTCAAATATAAGCTGCTCATTTATATTCGAGCCGAAGGTATTCCATGAATTCCATCCCATAGGGGGAGTTTGTGCAAGCATTTTTCAAACCGTCCTTAATAAAATATAACACTTTTATTATATCATTTCAGCGGAATTTGTCAATACACTTTACCTATTAAAGAGCCCCTTCGAAGGACAAAACAGCGAAGAAATGATAAAAGTGCACAGAAAAAAAGTGAAATTCATCCCAATGTTTTTTCAATTTAGCACTTTACTAAATTAAATTGATGATGTATAATATATACATCCGCAGCACAGTAAAGCGCGCGGTGAAATTAATCAACTCAAGGAGAGAAAAAACAATGAAACGTATTATAGCTCTTATTCTCGGCGCACTTATGCTCTGCACAGTATTTGCATCATGCACAGGCAAATCCTCCGATGATGGCGCAGATAAGGACACCGGAAAACCTGCGGTATCCGGAAACGACACCGCAGAAAACACCGACGACAACACCGGCGATGCTTCTTCGGATCTCGCATACATCACCGGAAAGAAAAAGCTTGTCATCGGTATTACGGAATACAAGCCGATGAACTATCAGGAAGACGGTGAGTGGACCGGATTCGACACGGAGTTTGCAAAAGCGTTCTGCGAAAAGCTCGGTGTTGAAGCGGAGTTCCTCCCGATTGAGTGGGACAGCCGCTTCACGGAGCTCAAGTCCAAGGCAATCGACTGCATCTGGAACGGAATGACCATCAGCGAAGACGCAACGAAAAACACCAGCGTATCAAAGGCATATGTAAAGAACGCTCAGGTCGTTGTAATGAAGGCAGACAAGGCCGGTGAGTACACCCGTGTTGAAGATCTTTCCAAGCTCACCTTTGCCGCTGAAAACGGAAGTGCGGGCGAGGCTGCACTCAAAGAGCTTTCCTACAACACCACCGGCGTTACTGCTCAGAGCGACGCCCTCATGGAAGTCGCATCAGGAAGCACCGACGCATGCGTTATCGACATAACTATGGCAAATGCGATGACCGGCGAAGGCACAAGCTACAAGGATCTTGCGATCGCCTGCGAGCTTACCAGCGAGGAATACGGTGTATCCTTCAGAACCGGCTCCGACATGGTTGAGAAGTTCAACGAAGTCCTCGACGAGTTCCTCGCCGACGGAACACTCGACAGACTTGCCGAAAAGTATTCACTCACTCTTGTGAAATAATCCCCAAAAGGACTTAACGGACAAATGTTTATAAAGGTAACTCTCGACCTTCTTGTCGGATTCTGGACGACCTTCAAGGTGTTCGCTCTCACTCTTGCATTCTCTCTTCCGCTCGGACTCATTATCGCATTCGGCTCAATGAGCCGCTTCCGTCCGATCAAGTATGTATGCAAGTTCATCGTGTGGGTAATACGCGGTACGCCGCTCATGCTTCAGCTCATAACCGTTTATTACGGTCCCGGTCTGATCGGTACCTGGGCGCAGGGACTCGGCTCGACCTCCCCATTCATTGCATTTCTTGCTTCGTGGAAGGTATTCGACCGATTCCTCGCTCTCATGGTAGCTTTCATAATCAATTATGCATGCTACTTCTCCGAGATCTACCGCGGCGGGATTGAAAGCATCCCGCGCGGCCAGTATGAGGCAGGTCAGGTCCTCGGCATGACAAAGGCGCAGATATTTTTCCGCATAATCCTGCTTCAAGTCATAAAGAGGATTCTGGCACCGATGAGCAACGAGATAATCACGCTCGTCAAGGACACTTCCCTTGCGCGGACGATCGCAGTATACGAGATAATCTGGAATGCACAGGCTCTCATAAAGCTTGAAGGTATTCTTTGGCCGCTCTTCTACACCGCGGCGTTCTACCTTGCATTCAACGGACTGCTCACGCTGCTGTTCTCCGCCGCTGAGAAAAAGCTTGATTATTACAGAGGTTGACCATGAGCTTTCTTGAAGTAAACAACATAGAAAAGAGTTACGGAAAAACAAAAGTCTTAAAGGGCATAAGTTTCGATGTAAAAAAAGGCGAGGTTCTCGCTGTGATCGGTTCTTCGGGATCGGGAAAGACGACCCTGCTGCGATGTCTCAATTTTCTTGAAAGGCCGGAAAACGGAACGATCAGCGTAAACGGAGAAACGCTTTTCGACGGTGCTCTGACTGGAGAGATCAACGACAGCGAGATACGGCGCAGGCGCCTCCACTTCGGGCTTGTGTTCCAATCGTTCAATCTTTTCCCGCAATACACGGTACTTAAAAATATCACTCTTGCCGAAGAGCTTCTCTGCAAGGAGGATCTCAAGGCCGGCAAGGAGTATCTCGGATGCCGCAATATGCACGCGGCGCGCGAGATGATCGCCGAAAAAGCCCGCACACTTCTGAAAAACGTCGGACTTGCCGAAAAAGAAAGCTCGTATCCGTGCGAGCTTTCGGGCGGCCAGCAGCAGCGTGTCGCAATAGCGCGTGCGCTTGCTCTGAGTCCCGACATTCTCTGCTTCGACGAGCCCACGTCGGCGCTTGATCCGGAGCTTACGGGAGAAGTACTCAAGGTTATCCGCGAACTGAAAACCTCAGATCGGACAATGATAATCGTCACGCATGAGATATCGTTTGCACGGGATGTCGCGGACACGGTAATGTTTATGTCCGACGGCGTGATCGAGGAAATGGGTACGCCTTCGGAGGTTATCGAAAACCCGAAATCCGAAAGGACGAAGACCTTCCTTTCAAGATTCAGCGGGAACGACTGATGTTCGTGAACATAAAAAGGACTGCGATGCAGTCCTTTTTTCGTCTTTCGGAATCCGACGTGAAATCCGCCGAAGTTTCCGAGCGTATCTTTTCGAAAAGGCTTTGCGCCGTTTGCTCCGCCATCAATCCCGCAAGACAAGGAAATCCGGTATCGGCGAAGCGTCACGGTATCCGCGCTCATACAGGCGTTCAAGCGCCTCTTTATTGAGTTTCAGAGTGTCAACGCCGCTTATATCATCGGGGGCAATTATGAGGACTCTTCCCTCTTTCTCAAGCTTTTTGGCAAGATCAACTCCCTTGTTATACCTTTCGGCTCTGAGATGAAAGCTCTTTGCGCTTTCGGGATAGCGGCGGCGTATCAAGCGCGCAAGTCGATCATCCTTTTTGCTGTCACGGACGGTATCGCGCGGCTTCGTCAGAATGAGGACGATCCTGTCGCAGCCTTGCGTCAAAGCGTATTCGATCGGAACGGGATCCGACAGTGCCCCGTCATAATAATACGAATCGCCGACAAGACACGGTCTGCTGACCACCGGAATGGAGGAAGAAGCCTTGATTATCCGATAGTCGTCCTTCACAATATCCGATTTCGTGAAATATCTTGCCTTGCCCGTTTTTGCCTCCGTCGCGATCACCGTAAAATCGGACGGGTTCTGCGCCAGATACTCATAGTCGAGCGGGTCTTCGCCGTTGGAATTCGTAAGAACCCCGTAAACATAATCGAGATCGACATATGAGCCGAGGCGGACATAATTTCCGAAACTCATATACTCCTTGCGGAAGGAATACACGTCGTAAAAGCGACGGCTTCGTCCCCTTTGCCCCGCAAGATAACTCGAAATGTTGGCGCTTCCCGCGGAAATACCGATACAGTAATCAAAGCCGATCCCGTTGTCAAGGCAGAAATCGAAAACGCCCGATCCGTATACATCGCGCATTCCTCCGCCTACGTCAATAACCGCAGTTTTCATATGTCCTCCGTTTTTGTTCGATATAAATTAAAAAGGACGATCCCTTGCGGGAGCGCCCTTTTTTAACATTGCAGATTACTCGGCAGCGTAAACGCTGACCTGCTTGCGTCCCTTTGCGATAGGCTCAAACTTAACCGTTCCGTCAACAAGAGCAAACAGGGTGTCATCGGAGCCGCGTCCGACATTCAGACCGGGATGAATCTTGGTTCCTCTCTGTCTGACAATTATATTGCCTGCCGTAACTGCCTGACCGTCGGATTTTTTAACGCCGAGACGTTTCGCCTCGCTGTCGCGGCCGTTCTTCGTCGAACCGACACCTTTTTTATGTGCGAAGAACTGAAGTCCTATTCTAAGCATAATTCATTCTCCTTTTAATTATTCGTCCGTGATGTCAACTTCAAGATAGTCGTAATATTCCTCAACAAGATCGTTGAGTTGATAATAATAACCCTGAAACAGCCCCGATATTGCGAAGCGTTTCTTTTCATCCTCCTCGAATTCGGGAAGAGCGCATTTCGACTCTACCCTGATTCGTGTAGTGCTGTCATCGATCTTATAATCAATGTCGCCTGCGTACGATATTTCAACCGTATTTACGATGAGCATGGTCATAGCGGAGAGCGCGGCGCAGAGAACATCATCTCCCGATTCCCCGTATCCGGTATGCCCCGTCTCCTCGAATCCGTAGAATATTCCGTCCCGGCGAAAAAACAGGATCTTGGTCATTATACGGTTCAGCCTTCGATCGCGTCGATCTGAACCTTAGTGTAGGGCTGTCTGTGACCCATTTTTCTCTTCTCGTTCTTCTTTGCCTTGTAGGTCATAACGTAGATCTTCTTACCGCGGCCGTTCTTTACGACGCTTGCGGCAACCTTTGCGCCTACAACGTAGGGAGCTCCGGTCTGGAAGCCTGCGCTGTTCTGAAGTGCGAGAACCTTATCGAAGGTAACCTTATCACCCTCGGCTGCGTCAAGTTTCTCTACGTAGATGATGTCGCCCTCTGCGACCTTGTACTGCTTTCCGCCGGTTTCAATAATTGCGAACACGAAAAGCACCTCTCTTTCATTTACAACTCGCTAATTCGGGTAAGCGTATGCTTTTTTGACCCGACATTATGCGGCAATATATAGGATATCACAAATATCCGTATTTGTCAAGGAATTTTTACCGCTTTTCCGCAGCTTTTTCTGCTGCGGTCAGCGTATTTTCAAGAAGCATGGTTATTGTCATCGGACCTACACCGCCGGGAACGGGAGTTATCGCGGAAGCTTTCGCGGACACGGATTCGAAATCGACGTCTCCGGTGAGCTTTCCGTCGGCGCGCCGGTTCATTCCGACATCGATCACGACCGCGCCTTCCTTAACCATATCGCCGGTTATAAAATCCGCCTTGCCGACGGCGACGACAAGAATGTCCGCGCGCCGCGTAACCTCGGCGAGATTTACTGTTTTCGAATGGCAGATCGTAACCGTTGCGTTTGCGTGAAGGAGGAGCATAGCCTGCGGCTTTCCGACGATATTCGATCTTCCGACGACTACGCACTCTTTGCCGCAGGGGTCGATGCCCTCCGCCTCAAGAAGCTTCATAACGCCCGCCGGAGTACACGGAAGAAAATCGTAGTTTCCGATCATTATGCGTCCGACATTTGCTATATGGAAAGCATCAACGTCCTTTTCGGGCGGGATCGCGGCGATAACCTCCGCCTCGTCGAGATGGCGCGGTAGAGGGAGCTGTACAAGTATGCCGTGAACGGCGGAATCTTTCTTCAGAAGCTCGATCTGCGAAAGAAGCTCGCTCATGGATGTGCTCTCGGGCATTTCGATCACCCATGAGTTCATTCCTGCTTCCTCGCACGCCTTCTTTTTATTCCGCACATACACCTGCGATGCGGGATTATCTCCCACGATAATCACCGCGAGACCGGGAGTGATCCCCGTTCTCGAAATAAAGTGTTCCGTATCCTTCTTGATGCGAGAGCGCGTTTCGGCGGCGATTCTCTTTCCGTCTATTATCTTAGCCATTGTCCTCTTCCTTTGATTCTGCCGTATCATTTTCTGCGGATTCTTCTGCAGAAGAATCTGTGTTTTCGGTTCCGTCTGCCGCACTTTCCGTATCCGTCGAAGAAATTTCCTCAGGCTCCGAAGCGTTTTCCGCAGTATGGCTTTCGGAATTTTCTTTCTCTGCGGACTCCGCAGCCTTTGCCGCGGTCTTTACTACAGCGGGAAGATGAGCGCGCGGAGCGCGCATACAGCCGATTACCATAAGAATTATTCCCGCCGCACATATGACCGCAGATACAAGCTGCGAGATGCGGATCGGTCCGAGATAAAGGCTGTCGGTACGAAGCCCCTCTATAAATGCTCTGCCCGCTCCGTACCAGATCGCGTAGAACAGGAAAACCTGACCGTGGAATTTCTTTTTCTTATAAAAGACGGTGATAAGTATAAAGCCGACAAGATTCCAAAGAGATTCGTACAGGAAAGTGGGATGGACATACGGCGCGCCTCCGCCGAGGCCCACGCCCATGCGCCACGGGAGATCGGTCGTGCTTCCGTATGCCTCAACATTCACAAAATTACCCCATCTGCCGACGATCTGCCCGATCATCACGCACGGTGCGAGAATGTCAAGCAGGACGGGAAAGCGTATCTTCTTGACCTTGGCGACGGCAAGGGCGGTAAAGAATCCGGCGATTATTCCGCCGTATATCGCAAGTCCGCCGCTGCGCACCGACACCATTCCTTTAAGGGTTTCGACGATGTTATTCCATGTCGAGCCTCGGTCGGTCACAATGTAAGCATCAAGGTTGAAAATAAGATAATAAAGACGTGCGCCTATAACTCCGAATATTACGAGAAAAAGTGTAAGATCGGTTATATCGTCCGACTTGACGCCCTCAATCTTTGCTCTTGTGAGTCCGTAGAAATAGGCAAGGATCATTCCTGCGGTAATCAGTATGCCGTACCACATGATGTCCACGCCGAACAGCGTAAATGCGCTCTGTTTGAGCCCGAAAGACTCTATTCCGAGCCCGGGAAAAGATACATAATGCATATACATACCCCCTGTTGGATTATTCGTCACAGTTCTCCCAGTTATGGTAAACTTCCTGAACATCGTCGCTGTCCTCAAGATGCTCGAGGAGCAGATTCATATTCTTTATGTCATCCTCCGACTCAAGCGTAATGTAGGATGTGGGAATACGGTCCTCCTCAGCGGATTCCACGTTGTATCCCGCAGCCTCGAGAGCTTCGCGGACCGTATTGAGATCGTCGCACTCGCAGGAAATCTCAAAAGCGTCCTCGTCAGCGGAGAAGTCACCTGCGCCCGCCTCGAGCGCCGCCTCCATAAGGGCGTCCTCATCAATCTTATCGTCACGGAGAACGATAATGATGCCTTTGTCCTCGAACATATAGCTTACACATCCGGTCTGTCCGAGATTTCCGCCGTATTTGTCAAAGAAATGACGGATATCGCCGCCGGTACGGTTGCGGTTATCCGTTGCGGCTTCAACGATTACCGCCACTCCGGAAGGACCGTAGCCCTCATAAACGATCTCTTCGTAAACAACGCCGTCCGCGCCGCTGGCTTTCTTTATAATGCGTTCGATATTGTCGTTAGGCACGTTGAGAGTCTTTGCTCTCTGAATCAGATCGCGCAGCTTGCTGTTTGATGCGGGATCGGGACCGCCCTCACGAACCGCGATCGATATCTCCTTGCCTACCTTGGTAAAAACCTTGGCTCGCTGTGCGTCTGTCTTTTCCTTTTTGTTCTTGATATTGTTCCATTTTGAATGTCCGGACATACTTGGCTTACTCCATTCCTACGCCATGCGGCGTTTTAATCATATTTTCTCGGGTGTTTTAAGGCAAATCAGATTAAGCGCGTTTCCGAGAGCGTTCTGCGCTGCCTTCGTGATCTGCAGGCGCGTGTTCTTCACGCTTTTGCTTTCCGCCGTTATTATCGGGCACGCCTGATAGAAGCGGTTGAACGCGGTGCAAAGCTCAATAATATATCTGGTTATCATTGACGGCTCGTATGCATTCAGCGCCTGAATAACACGCTCGGGGAATTTTGAAACGGTGAGCAGCAGACGCGCCTCCTCGGGCGACGTTATAACTGCTTCGGCGTTCATATCCGCGTCCGCCTTGCCGAGAATACTGCAGGTTCTCGCATAGGTATACTGTGCGTAAGGACCGGTCGCGCCGTCAAAGCTGAGCGCGCTTTCCATGACAAAGTTTATATCTTTGATGCGGCTGTTGTACAGATAATGGAACACCACTGCTCCGACGCCGACCGCCTCGGCAACCTCATCGCGGTTCTCGAGACCGGGGTTCTTTTCGTCGATAACGGCCTGCACCTTTTCTATAGCCTGCGCAAAAAGATCACGGAGCAGAACGACATTTCCCGTTCTTGTCGCAAGCTTTTCACCGTTGATGCTTACCGTGCCGTAGGGAACGTGGACAAGCTCATTGTACCAATCGTATCCCATAAGCTCAACAACCTTGAACCACTGAGCAAAGTGCAGACTCTGTCCCGCCGAGGTAACGTAAATACACTTATCGAAATTGTATGTGCGCTTACGGTAAACCGCCGCGGCAATATCGCGTGTCGGATAAAGCGTGCTTCCGTCCTTTTTGAGGATAAGGCACGGCGGCATGCCGTATTCTTCGAGATCGACTATGGACGCACCGTCGTCGATCTTGAGAAGATTCATCTCACGCATCTTTTCGATCTGCTCAGGCATCTTATCCGTATAGAAGCTCTCGCCGTTGTAACTGTCGAACGTGATTCCGAGCTGTTTGAAGGTTATCTCATATTCACGGAGACTTATCTCGATAAACCACTTCCAGAGTGCGGTATTCTCCTCGTCATGCTCCTCGAGCTTCTTGAATTCGGCGCGTGCTCGGTCGTTGAGAGTCCCGTCTTTTTCGGCTTCCGCGTGAAATTTCACATAGAGGGCTACAAGCGCGTCGATTCCGCCTTTTTCGATCTCTTCGCGCGAACCCCAGAGTCTGAATGCACATATAAGCTTGCCGAACTGCGTACCCCAATCTCCGAGATGGTTTATTCCGATGCAGTTATACCCCGAAAACTGATGTATGAGCTTCAGGGAATGACCGATAACGGTCGTTCCGAGATGTCCTATATGGAACGGCTTCGCAACGTTCGGAGATGCGTAATCGAGGACAACGGTCTTGCCTTTGCCGATATCGTTCTTTCCGTAGTTTTCACCTGCGTCGATCGCGTTTTTCAGCACGTTCAAGACGAGATATTCTCCGGAAACCTTGAAATTCAGATACCCTCCGTCAGCCGCAATGCGGTCGAATCCGGGGATTCCCTGCGATGCTTCAGCAAGAGCGGAAGCGATTTTCGGGGGTGCCTGACGCAGCGTTTTGCTGAGTTTGAAGCACGGAAGTGCAATATCGCCGAGAGTATCGTCCGGCGGATACTCAAGCATCGCCGCGATCTCGTCCTCTCCGGGGGCGTTTTCCGAAAAAGCTTTTGCCGCCGCTTCGGCGAGAGACGAGGCAAGTTTTTTCTTAAGTTCAAGCATCGATTCTGTCCTTATCCTTTGATTTCGGAATCCGTGTCGTGATCTATCGTAAGCTGCATTGCGCCGATCTTCTGATTCTGCTTTTCAAGCAGATTATGGATCCTTGTTACGGGATTGAGAAGATTGCTTATGGTGTCGTCGTGGTTCAGAGTGTCGATGATATATGCAACATACTTGCACATATTGACCTCCTGATACCATTCGCGCGAAAGAAGCTCGGGTGTGCGATAGATAAGGTTGGTCGTAAATATCTTGGTGAATACCTCTTCCTTATACGCCTTGTCGAAGATATCGAGACCGTTGCAGAAAAGTCCGAACGTCTCAAACAGGAATATACGGCGCGCGCCCTTTTCCTTAAGCTGCAGGGATACGTCGAGGATGGAATCTCCCGAGGAAATCATGTCATCAACGACGATGACATCCTTGCCGCGGATATTTCTTCCGAGGTACTCATGCGCTTCGATAGGGTTCTTGCCGTCGATAACAACGGAATAGTTGCGGCGCTTATAGAACATTCCGAGGTCTATGCCGAGGACGGACGCATAATACATGCAGCGCGACATTGCGCCCTCGTCGGGAGCCACGATCATGATATCGTCGTGTCCGAGAGAGATATCGGGATATGTACGGACGAGAGCCTTCAGCATCTGATATGTGGGGCGCACGTTGTCAAATCCGGACAGGGGGATCGAGTTCTGGACACGGGGATCGTGTGCATCGAAAGTGATTATGTTGGACACGCCCATGTTGACAAGCTCCTGAAGAGCCATTGCGCAGTCGAGAGATTCTCTCGATGCACGTCTGTGCTGTCTTCCTTCATAAAGCATGGGCATTATAACTGAAATACGGCGAGCCTTTCCTCCGACGGCTGCAATAACTCTCTTGAGGTCCTGGAAATGGTCGTCCGGGCTCATCGGCACCGTCATTCCCTGCATCTTATAAGTGACACCGTGGTTAAAGCAGTCGGAAACTATATACAGGTCGTGACCGCGCATCGACTGATGCAGAAGTCCTTTCGCCTCGCCCGAACCGAATCTCGGGCAATCCGCCTGAGCGATAAATGTTGTCATCCCGTCATGTCTGCGCCACTCGCAAAGATACGAATCTACCTGACGGACAAAGTCCTCACATCCGCGCATTCCTATTACGGCAAGCTCGCCATTCAATATTTCCTTCATTATTATCCATCCTCTGTAAAAATATTTTGTTTTCGGTAAAGAAGAGCTTTCCTCTTTTGACATACATATTTATTTTACACTATTGCGGTCGAAAAATCAAGGAATAAGTTGCAATTCGCGTACGTCATGTGCGCCAAAATAAAATTGCGTGTTCCCCGTCCGTTTTATCATATTGATGACCGCGTCAATACCCCAAGCAATGCAAAAAGCGCTGCCGAATGGCAAAAAGCCGTTCTGCAAACGCTTTAATCCGTAAGATCGTTATAGAATATCACCTCGTCGGGCATAACGAGGTTGAGCTTTTTCTTTGCGATCTCGGCAACATATTCGTCATCAAAAGGAGTTTCAAGCTTGTTTTTGAGCTCCGCGTTGCTGCGCTCAGCTGCGGCGATCCTCTCTTCAAGAGAGCGCTTTGTATCTTCGAGCGTATTGAACTCCATTTTGAGTTTTACGACCGTGATTATACAGAGAGCGGTAAAAAGCACCAGCGCAAGCTTGGCGAATGTATTTATTTTCATCCGGTGCATCTGCATCGCCTCCTTTTTCGGTCTTCCTTTTTCGGGCAGAATGCGCAGTTTACGCAGTGCCCCGTCCTTTTCGGTCAAATAAATTTAAGCTCCCGCGCAAGTCCTTTTTGAACGCGATCCGTCCGCATTGAGTTTCTTCGGTGCTTTGCCTTTCGAAGCGTCGGCAGAACGATCCGTGAACAAATCATTCTGAACGGAAACAGCAGGAAAAACATAAGATACGCAAATACCGCCGACAATACAAAGTTCACCGTGCCGGACACAAGCATTACAGCACGGCCGACGGTCAAAATGTATAAGACAAAACCGACAATGCATCCGCCGACTATAAACCAACGTCCGTTGCCGTAATTTGCATGAAACACAAACACAAGAAAGACAAACGCTGCGAATGTGAAATATATTATATCGCCACAGAACACAAAGACATCGGCGAAAAAGCGATTCCGTTTTTTTATCTCTCCGGCGCGCCGACCTATGATCGGCAGATTAACCGACGACAGGCGTGTAGGAGCACACGGACGAAGTCCCGCAAGCACCCGTGTTATTCTGACGACATCATAGGACAAGCCGAGGAACATGCCCACAGCAAGTGAATAAACGATCGCCCAAAGCTGATATGCTACCGAAATTTCCACAGCTCACCTCACGGAAAAAGCCTTGAAAAGAATCCGCTTTTTTTCTCGCGCGGCATATCGTCAAAATAATTGATCCCGTTTATCCGTCCGTCGAGAATAATCTTGGCATGTGCGGAATCAAATTCAACGATCCTTATGCCGTTTCCCTCTATGCAAAGAGTTCCGTCGTCGCCGGAAAGCTCCACGGAGCTTTCGTCAAAGGACAAAACCTCCGATATTCCCGTAAGCTCTGCGTGAGAACGGGACAAAATGTAAACCGTGCTTTTGATTTCCGAGTCCATTCTTTCCTCCTTGTGTTCATGTATACCGATTATATGCATGAACAAAGAAAAAAAGAACGTCAGATAATTTCGTACAGCGACGATGCCTCGTCCTTGCCTACATTATCGCGCACTTCCCTTACGCGGAGTCTGACTGTGCGCTGTCCGAGCGAAATCTCAATCTCATCCCCCGGCTTCACATCATACGAGGCCTTTGCTTCACGCCCGTTCACCTTTACACGCGAAGCATCGCAGGCATCATTCGCAACCGTTCTGCGCTTTATGATACGCGACACCTTCAGATATTTATCAAGACGCATAGTCAAAACCCTTCCGTGATAAGCACCGTCAGCTCCGAAAAACGGAGCTGACGGCAGATATCAGCCTGTTCAGTGATTTACCTTATCCTTCAGAGCCTTGCCGGCAACGAAGGTCGGGAGCTTGGAAGCCGCGATCTTGATGGTATCTCCGGTTGCGGGGTTGCGTCCCGTGCGCTCTGCGCGAGCCTTTACGCCGAAGGTTCCGAATCCGATAAGCTGTACTTTGTCTCCGTCTGCAAGCGCACCCTCAATTGCGCCGAAGGTAGCAGCCACAGCCGCCTCGGCATCCTTCTTCTTAAGTCCGGTTGCCTTTACTACGGCGTCGATAAGTTCCGTCTTGTTCATCTTTATTAAATTCCTTTCGAATTACTTCCACCGACCGAAATCGGCTCATACTGCTGATATTATATCACCTATATCGGTATTTTGCAATAGTTTTGGCAATAAATCTTTGTTTGTTTTGTGATTTTCACCTTTCCGACGCCTTATTCCGGTCCCAAATCGAATCAAGTGTTTCCATTTCAAGATCGGATATCTTCTTTCCGGAGGCGCACACGTCGTCCTCAACGTGCGAAAAGCGGCGAAGAAACTTCTCATTCGCCCGGCCGAGCGCATATTCTGCGTCGATTCCTGTCTTCCGGCAGACATTCACCACCGCGAAGAGAAGATCGCCGAGCTCTTCTTCGAGCCGATCCCTGTCATCTCCGCCGATAAGCTCGGCGACCTCTGCGGTCTCCTCGTGGATTTTTCCGAAAGCGCTTTTGGCATCCGGAAAATCAAATCCCGCCTTTGCGGCATATTTTCCGATCTTTTGAGCGCGCATAAGCGCGGGAAGCGCCGGAGGAATGCTTTTCATCGAAGCGGTCGTGCTGTCCCTGCCCTTTTCCTTTTTCTTTATCTTGTCCCAATTGTCGAGTACCTTTTCGCTTGTATCGGCTTTTACATCGCCGAAAACATGCGGATGGCGATGTATAAGCTTGTCCGTTATACCGTCGAGCACATCTTCGACGGTGAATCTTCCGGCTTCTCGTTCTATATCGGCATGGAACACGGTCTGAAGCATGACATCGCCGAGCTCCTCGCACATGAGTACGGGATCATCGTTGTCGATCGCTTCGATGACCTCATATGTTTCTTCTATAAAGTCTTTGCGTATCGAGGTATGCGTCTGAACGCGATCCCACGGGCAGCCGTCCTCGGATCGCAGCAGCGAAACGAGGAGGCACAGAGATTTGAAGTCGTGATGCTCTTCGGTGAGAAGTCTGTTTTTGATTTCGGAGTTATTCATTCCATCACCTTTATTTTCTGAGGAGTTTCATTTTTTTGAGAATGCCGCAAAGCTTGGCGCCCTTGGGAAGAAGCATTATATCGTCCTCGCCGACCGCGCCGAAAAGGAATATCGCGGCGACGTAAACGATTATCGCCGCAGCTATTGAAACGACGGTCGCAAGTCTTGCCGAAAGAACGGGCGAGGTTACGAAATATGCTCCGTATGCCGCCGCCGCACACAGCACGGCGCAGAAGATCGGGCGAACGAAAACCGTTCCGGTCTTTATCGTAAGTCCGGTATGCTTACGGACGAAGAAAAGGTGGATTGAGCATATCGTTATATAGCAGAAGAACGTTGAGACCGGAGCGCCGTATATTCCGATAAGACGGATAAACACAAAGCTTCCGATGATCTTCACCACCGCACCGATACACATCGAAACGAGGGGCAGTCGCTCCTTGCCGCAGGATTGGAGCATTGCGGTTAGAACTGCAAGGATGCAGACGAAGAAGGTGGACGGTGCGAGGAGTCTGAGAAGAGGCGCTGCGTTGTCGATCGCCTCGGCTCCGGTGAAGAAAAGGCTGAGTATCGGACGTGCAAGCACTGTCATACCGAGTGCGCACGGCGCTCCGATAAGCACCGCCGTTCTGAGTGACGATTCCATTATCGTTCCGACACGCTTGGTATCGCCCTGACCGCGCGCGGCGGAGATAAGCGGCACTATCGAGCAGGATATCGGATAGACAAGAACCGGAGGAAGATTGAACATCGGTACGGCGCGGCTTGTATAGTTTCCGTATACCGTAGTTGCTTCCTTCTGAGTCATCGCTTTTGTTATAAGGCTGCCCTGCTGGAGAAGGCGCTGAACGAGGATCGAATCTATCATTCCCGTAAGGCTCATTATTGATGAGCTTATCGTTATCGGCAGCGCAATTGTGATAAGACGCTTTATTATCTTTCCGGACGGATCGGAGTCGGTGTTCTCGCCTCCGCATTTATCGAGAAATTCTTTGGTGTACCGGCTTTCGTTGAACAGAAGCTTTGACACGACAAGGAATATCATGGACAGTCCGGCGCCTACCGTAAGTCCGATCGCGGCATAAGCCGCAATTATATGGTACTGTCCCGGATATCTGTCGGCAGCGTATGCTGCGAGTGCGATACCGACCGCGAGCTTGCAGAACGCCTCGATAAGCTCCGAGACTGCCGTCGGCATCATCTGCTGAAAGCCCTGAAAATACCCGCGTATTGCGGAGGATATGCATATAAGAAACAGCATCGGGGCGATAACCATTATCGAATACTTCGTCGGCTCCGCCTTCAGCACATCGGCGCTGTACCATCCCGAGCCGAAGAACATCATAGCCATTCCGGCAAGTCCTATGAGGAAGAACAGCCACACCGTTACGGTAAATATGCGTTTTATCTGCCTCAGCTTTCCCTTCGCTCTCGATTCGGCGATCATTATCGAGACGGCGACGGGAAGTCCCGCGGTCGAGATCATATAAAAGAACGTATATATGGCGTAGGCTGAGTTGTAATATCCCATGACCTCGTCGCCGAAGGTATTCGCCATCGGAATCTTGAAAAGAAGTCCGATGATCTTGACGATGAGATTCGCCGCGGTCAGAATAACAACGCCGGAGAAGAAAAGGCTGGTGTTGCTTTTCACGGTGCCGTGCTTTGCCTGATATTTTTTCAAGAGTTCGTTCCTCCGTAAAAGACGTCGGCAGCTTTTCTGACGTCGTATTTAAGCTTTTCGGCATCTATCGTGGTATATTCGCCGTTTTCGTACAGTATCTTTCCGTCAACGACCGTCATGCAGACATCGGCGGAGGAAAGCGTATATGCAAAGAGGTCTGCGATATCGCGCTCAAAGCAGCTATGTAAGGAATCGAGGTCAAACACCGCAAAATCCGCGCGATATCCTTCCTTTATCTTTCCGCAGTTCTCTCGCTGCTGAGATATCGCTCCGTTCTCCGATATCAGAGGAAGAAGCGAGGGAGCGCATACGCTGTCCGCTTTTTTCGATATTCCCTTATGGAGGAGTGCGGCCAGCGAATACTCGTCGAATACCGAAAGGCGGTTATTAGATGCCGCACCATCGGTGCCGAGTGCGACATTTACACCGCCGTTCATCAGCTTTTCAAGAGGTGCGACGCCCGAGCCGAGCTTCAGATTGCTTCTCGGGCAATGAACAACGCTTGTGCCGCTTTCGGCAAGAAGAGCGATATCGTCGTCGCTCACCCAAACTCCGTGAGCGCAGCTTGTCTTTTTCCCGAGCACGCCCCGTGCGGCAAAGAATGCCGCAGGTGTCACGGAATATTTTTCAATGCACCGGAGATGCTCGCCCTCCGTTTCGGAAAGGTGTATCTGCATTCCCGCATCATATTTATGCGCAAGGTCGGCGAGATATTCGCACATCCGCGGAGTGTTCGTATATTCGGCGTGGAGCGAAAAATCGACCTTTATCCTGCCGTCGCCCTCGCCGTTCCACTCGCGGTAAAGCTCCAGCGCTTCCGCAACGCGGTAATCGGCTGCGGGATCGGCGTCTTCGTCAAACGAAACAACAGAACGGGCTATATTCAGCTTTATGCCCGAATCAAGCGCCGCGCGGGCGGTGTCGGTACACAAAAAATACATATCCGAAAAAGCAACCGTGCCGCACGCGATCATCTCGGCGATCGCTTCGGTTGAAAAAAGTCTCACAAGCTCCGGCGTAAGCCGGTCCTCGGCGGGAAGTATCGCCTCGTCAAGCCAGTGTTTCAAAGGAAGATCGCCGCCGAGACCGCGAAACAGCGTCATTGCGCTGTGGCAGTGAGCATTATAGAATCCCGGCATCACGAGATAATTCCCGCTTATTACGCGATCAAATTCACCGTCGGGCAGCGCCTCTCCAACATATTCAACGGTATTTCCGATGACGGCAATATTCACATGCTTTGCATGATTCTCATGGTTCTCATCAGTCACAAGAACATCGGAAAAAAGAAGTCTCATCAGATTAAAATCCTTTCGTTTTCACTCTCCGCCGTCCGTCAGACGACGTCACCGTCACTCCGTTTTCCTATGAATTCGCGCAGAATGGAACTGTCGGGAACCGCGTTAGGATCGGCAAACACCGACGCCAGCGACGACAGCTTATTTACAAGGTGTGCGGCGATCTGATAATTCGCACTTTCGTTCGCTACCTCGGCAAGAACCGGGATCAAAGCCTTCCCGATGATCGGAGTTTCATACTCGAGATATGAGCTTATTTTGAAATCGCAGCCGTCCCAATACGGGAAGATATTCTCATCCTCGTTTTTTCGGACGTTTTTCCAGAGACCGAGCGTAAAATCAGCGTCGGAGCCGCGAAAAAGGAAATCTCTGAGAAGCCGTCTGAGCAGTCTCAGCTCGTTGCGGTCGAAAAACACGCCGTTTATTTCCGCATCGTCATTCACGCAGATGAACGCCTTTTTCGTATTTTCTCCGCCGAAAAGCTCGACGATCTGCGGATACAGTGCCTGTATACCCTCAAATATGAATATATCATCCGCGCCCGGACGAATTTCACGGTATGACGTTCTCGAGCCGGCTACAAAATCGTAAACGGGCATCATTGCGTTTTTCCCGCCGAGAAGTCTGTCCGTGCATTCTCTGAGATATTCGGTATCTATCGCGCCGATACTTTCGTAGTCCGGATTCGGTTCTTCGTTTATATGGTCGCGGTAGAAATCGTCGATCGAAAACGCTTCGGCATGCTTTCCCATGCGCTTAAGCTCTCGGCAAAGGAGATGCGAAGCGGTCGTCTTGCCGGAGCAGCTCGGTCCGGCAAGAGAAAGAATACGGGTATTGTCCCCGACAAGCGCCTCAGCGACATCGCAAATCTGCTCATGAAAGCGCGCTTCTGCTTCATTCACTGAATTTTCAAGATCGGTTTTGCTTTTGAAATTTATTACTTTTTCTTTCATTTTGCATTCCGCCTTTCATGAAGGGATCATTCTTTGCCGAAAAACTCATCCGCCGCGTATGAAAACGCTTTCCTCCGTTCTCCGAGCTTTTCCGGCGAATGTTCCCTTAGATATTCATACGGATATTTTGGCTCAAATATTCTCTTTATATCGGAAAGCCTTCCGTCGGGCGAATATCTGACGAATTTTGTGACGGACGATGCGCCCACCGCGAATATCGTATGTACCTCTTCCATCATGAATATATTATACATACATTCGCTGCCCGGAAGTGAAAAACCGACGTTTTCGAGATTGCCGACCGTGTTTTTCTGCCTGTACATATAGTACGGGAGATATCCCGCGTCGGCGATCGCCGAATGCATTCCCGAAAGAGATATTTTCGCCTGTTCTCCGACGCTGTCGTAGGTATTCTTACTTCTTAGCTCGGCGGATTTTTTCACTGAAAAGGAATGGACCGTGATATTCCTCGGTGCAAGGTCCGTTATACGCCGTGTGCCGCAAAGTGCGCTCGCGGGAGTTTCTCCCGGAAGCGCGGCTATCAGATCAACGTTTATATCCGGGATCCCGGACATTTTTGCAATCTCATATGCACGGTAGAAATCGTCCGCGCTGTGGCTGCGCCCGATCGAGCGGAGAACATCGTCATTGAGCGTCTGTGTATTCACACTTATTCTCGTTACCTCGTGATCCTTAAGGACGGCAAGCTTTTCCCGCGTTATGGTATCCGGACGTCCGGCCTCGACCGTGAATTCCGGAAAAGCATTTCCGCCGAATGAGGTTGAGAGTGCCGTGAGAAGGCGGTCAAGCTGAAATTCGTCGAGCGTGGTCGGCGTTCCGCCGCCGATATACACCGATGCGACCTCAAATCCGAGGCGTTCCACCTCGGAGGCGATAAACTCTATATCCGCGCAAAGCGAATCGAGGTAATCCGGGATCAGCGAAAGAAGATGGGGCGAGGTAAACGACACAAAAGAGCAGTATGCGCAGCGCGACGGACAAAACGGGATCGCTATATATATGCTGCACGCTTTGCGTGACTTTTCGGGTGAAGGAATCAAACGCTTTTCGGCAAGCGATACTTCGGTGCACAGCGACGCTTTTTCCGCCGATACATCGTATACGCTGTGCAGTATCTCTTCTGTGCGTTCGCGGTTTCCGACAAAAGAAAATATCTCCGATGCGACCTTTGCCGGGCGGACTCCCGTAAGCATTCCCCAAGGAGATGTGTTTTTGCAGAAGCGCTGTGCGCACTCGAGAAAAGCTTTACCTGCAGCGATCTTTCTGAGCCTGTCGTCGGATACCGGGTAGTCGTTCAGCGGTCGGTGAAGGTACTGCGCCGTTTCTGTTGTGCAGCAGTTTCCGAGCACGACGCTGGAAAATGCGCCCTCCGATCTCATTTCGACAGACACGGTGCATGTGAGTTCCTCGTTTTCCGCATCGGATACGGGAAAATGCTCGCCCGGAAAAAAGATGAGACACAGTGTCTGAACATAGTATGCGCTTATCTCTCCGTATACCTTAAGATTCATTTTGCAAGCGTCTCCGAGTCAAGAGTTATCGTTACGGGACCGTCATTCACAAGGCTGAGCTTCATATCGGATCCGAATATTCCGGAATTCACTTTGCCGAGTGCCTCCGCCGTGACCGCCTTGAAATATTCAAATAGCCGCTCGGCCTCCGCAGGAGGCGCGCTCTCCGTAAAATCGGGGCGGTTTCCTCTCCTGCATGATGCGAGAAGCGTAAAATTCGGAACGACGGCGATATCTCCGCCGATGTCCGTCACGCTCCTGTTCATTTTCTCGTTTTCGTCCCCGAATATTCTCATTTTCACGATCTTTGCGGAAAGGACATCGGCGTCCCTCTCGGTATCTCCGTCTGCCACTCCGACAAGGACGAGAAGCCCCTTGCCCTGTTCAAACACCGTTTTGCCTTCCACCGTCATTGAACACGAAATTACCCTTTGAATTACTGCCTTCATTTAGCTCTCCGTTCGCCGCCTGCGGCGTTCTGACCGAATCCGTTTTTCTCCGCGCCGGATCAGCCGTTGAAGCCGCGGACAACGCTCGTCACTCCGGGGATGCTTTTCAGACGCGAAACTATGGAATTGTAATGCTCCGTATCCTTACATCCGACGGATATGTTTATAAGCACGTCGGAATCTGAGCATATCTTTGTGTTAAGCTGAGTTATTGCAACCCTCATTGACGCAAGCGCGGACGAAATGTCGGCAATAAGCGACATGGAGTTTTCGGCATATATCTGCACGACAGCCTCAAAAAGCTTGCCCGACGAGGATTTTATCTCGGCCTTATCCCATTCGGCGTGCACCCAGCGGTTAAAGAATTCGTTCGATTTCATTCCCGCGATCACGTTGGGGCAGTCGCGCTTATGGATCGATATTCCGTACCCCTTCGTTATATAGCCGATAACGCTGTCACCGGGAAGCGGATTGCAGCATTTTGCGAATTTGACCTCGCATCCTGCCTGACCGTCAACGATTATACCGCCCGTCGAATATCTCTTCGACGGCTTTGTGACAATCTGCTCGGGCTGTGGCTGTACTACCTCCTCGACCTTTACCACGCGGTCAAACTCATCGCGGAGCTTTGAAGCGATCTTCGCCACCGCAAGTCCGCCGTATCCGATCGCGTTGAACAGATCGTCGGTCTCCTGCATTCCCACGCGGCGCGCAACCGCAGAAACGATCTCGTTTTTCTGATCCTCCGTAGCTTTTCTCGGATATCTGAGGAATTCCCTCTCGATCTCGGCACGTCCGACCTCGATATTCTCGGCTCGCTTCTCGCGCTTGAACCACTGACGTATCTTGTTTCTCGCCTCGGAAGTCTTGACGATCTTGAGCCAGTCGCGGCTCGGTCCGTGCGACGCGGACGAGGTAAGGATCTCGACGATCTCTCCGTTCTGCGGAATCTTGTCTATCGGCACGATCATTCCGTTTATCTTTGCGCCGATCATCTTATTTCCGACCTCGGAATGGATCGCGTATGCGAAGTCGATTATGGTGGAGCCCTGCGGCAGCGCGATAACGTCGCCCTTCGGAGTGAACACGAAGGTCTCGTCATTGAAGATATCGTTCTTCAGCGCATTCATGAACTCATCGTGATCGACCGTGTCGTTTTCGGTATCGACAAGCTTCGATATCCATTCAAGCTTCTTATCTATCTCTTCGCGGCTGCGCTCGCCGGATTTATATTTCCAATGCGCGGCTATACCGTATTCGGCGATATGGTGCATTTCCTTTGTTCTGATCTGCACCTCGAACGGGATTCCGTCGCGGCCGATAACGGTCGTATGGAGAGACTGATACATATTCGGCTTAGGTGTCGAAATATAATCCTTAAAGCGTCCAGGGATGGATTTGAAAAGCTCGTGGATTATTCCGAGAGCGGTATAACATTCTATCTCGTTGTCAACGATTATGCGCAGGGCGTAGAAGTCGTATATCTCGTCAAAGCTTTTGTTCTGGTTGAACATCTTCCGATAGATCGAATATACGGTCTTTACGCGACCCTCGAGAGTATAGTTGATCTTATATTCGTCAAGCTTTTCGGATATATATGAGCGCACTTTCTCTATGAAATCCCTGTTCTGCCCGTATTTTTTCTCGATATCGCGGCTGACCTCTTCGTATCCGATGGGATCGAGATATCCGAGCGCGAGATTCTCAAGCTCCTGCTTCACTCTCTGCATACCGAGACGGTGCGCAAGCGGTGCGTAAACGTGCATCGTTTCGAGTGCCGTGATCCTCCGCTTATTCTCGGGCTTGGCGTCGAGAGTGCGCATATTGTGAAGCCTGTCGCAAAGCTTTATGAATATTACGCGGATATCCTTTGACATTGCAAGAAGCATCTTACGGATATTCTCCATATGAGCTTCTTCCTTATCCTCAATGTTGATATCCGCCATTTTTGTCAGTCCGTCCACGAGCAATGCGACCTCGGGTCCGAACTCACGCCGGAGCTCATCGAGAGTTATCCTGTCGGAGCAGTCCTCGATCGTATCGTGGAGAAACGCCGCGCAGATTGAGTCCGTATCGAGTCCGAGAGAGAGCGCGATCTCCGCAACGGCAACCGGGTGAACGATGTACGGCTCGCCGGAATTGCGCTTCTGCCCCTCATGGAGCTTTTTTGCGCAGAGGTAAGCGCGCAGTATCTTATCGATATCGTAATTCCTGCCCGACGCTTCGATTACAGTCAGCAGCTTTTCAACATATCCGTATTCTTCTTTTGTAAGATCTTCTTTAGTCATGGTATTTTCCTCTTTCCGCCTCGGCGGACATCATCCGCACCCTTCAGTCATGCGATACGGCGCGGTATATTTCCGACTTTTCAAGGCTCGTTTTCCGATCCGGGAGCTCCGATGAAAAACGGTATATCTCACGTGAGTCCGCAGGCATCTTTATCCCGAGAAAGCCGAGCTCGAAGAATATCCTCAAAATAAGGCTCATGCGTATGTAGTCGGTATCTATTCTGTTTGCGCTGCTGAGATGAAGCAGCGCGTGTATGCTGAACACCTCATGGTGCATCTTCAGCTCGTTCTTTATCATCGTATAAACTGCGGCGACATCCTTTCTGTCAATCGTCACGTCTTCCGTTTTTTCGCCCGCGCGCACAGTCTCGGTAATGTGCCGAAGTCTTTCCCTATCACCGCTGCGTTTGCGGAGCACGGTTTCGGAGGAACTTATCTCGCGAACGATCATCTGAACGCTCTTCGTGTTTTGATACTCGTTCACATCGATATTGAAAGCGACGTCTACATGGTCTCCGGGATATATGTCAAGCTCCTCGAGTGTGCTTCTGAAGCACATTGCCGTAACGGGACGGCCGCCGCAGTCGAGAGTAAGCTTCGTATGCTTTCCTTCGCCGACAGACACTATATCAGAGACTGCCAGATCGCGTATCACGAGCAGCGGCATGGTATTCCCCGGACCGTAAGGCTCAAGCTGCGAAAACTGCTCCGCCTGCTCGAGAGTCACGTCCTCCGGCAAAAGCTCCGCATCCGCGGAAAGCACATTCTCCGCAGTATCGGAATTGATATACGCTCTTGCATATGCTTCGAGGCGGCGGCGAAGCTCGGGCAGATTCTTACGCTTTACGGTAAGTCCCGCCGCAAGCTCATGCCCTCCGAATTTTTCAAGAATGTCGCGGCACGAACTGAGAGCCTCGACAAGGTTAAGCCCCTTTACGCTCCGCCCGGAGCCTTTTCCGATATCCTCATCGGATATCTCGCCCTTATTTCCTTCGAACGAAATCAGTATCGACGGAAGCTGGTATTTTTCGGTTATTCTCGACGACACGATCCCGATAATTCCGTGGTGCCACTTTTCATCGTCGAGTATGATCATCGGGCAGTCGGAAAGATCATAGCTCTCCTCGATTTTTTCGCTTGCGGATTCGGCTATCTTATTTTCCTCCGCCTGTCTGTCACGGTTGATGTCGCAGAGCTTTCTCGCAAGGGATGCCGTCTGCGTTTTATCCTCCGAGAGGAACATATCGACCGCAATGGATGCGGACGCTATACGTCCGGCGGCATTTATCCTCGGAGCTATCGTATAGCCTATATAATTCGACGTCATATGCTTCGGAGGCGATCTTCTCGGATCACTGTTTATCGCATTCATAAGCTGCACTATAGCCTGACGCGGCGTTTTTTCGAGCATTCGAAGCCCCTGGGCCACGATGAGGCGGTTCTCATCGACGATCGGCATGACGTCGGCGACCGTGCCGATAGCGACAAGATCGAGGTATTTTCGGCTTATTTCGATAACGCAGTCTATTGCGCTTTTCTCCGGATGCGAAAGCATATGCGCCGCGCATATAAACTTGAAGGCAACTCCGACTCCGGCAAGCTCTTTGAAAGGATACGGGCAGTCCTGTCTGCGCGGGTTTATGACCGCGTATGCCTCGGGCAGTTCTCCGTGGCACTCATGGTGATCCGTTACCACAAGATCGATGCCGCATTCCTTTGCGGTCTTTGCCTCATCCACTGCGGTTATTCCCGTATCAACGGTAACTATGAGCGTGACCCCTTCGGCGGCAAGCTCTCTGACCCGCTCTGCAGACATGCCGTATCCTTCCGCGCTTCTGCTTGGAATGTAGTACCCGACATCGCACCCAATCTCGCGAAGATACATATAAAGAATGCTGACCGAGGTAACTCCGTCAACATCGTAATCCCCGTAAACGACCGTTTTCTCGTGCTTGTCGGCGGCGCTGAGTATACGCTCCGCGCCGAGCTTCATATCCTTCATGAGAAACGGATCGTGGAACATCTCCGTTTCCTTCGAAAGAAATCTCTTTACCTCGTCCGGTGTTCTGTAACCCCTGTCGTACAAAATTCCCGCGGTCGGGAGAAAAAGCCCGACCTCTTCTGCGATGTCCCGTACCGCTTCCACGGATCTTATCCGTTCGGCAGACATACTGACGTTCCATCTGTCTGATGTAATTCTCATTATAATATATATTCCAATCTTTATTATTATCGATCCGAAGGCACCCCGGCGGGAGCAATAACGGCGGAAAGCACGACTCTCGAACCGTCCTTTTCGGCGCGTCTTTCCGCAATGGCGCACACAGCGCAGGAAACAGCAATCCCTGCCAAGGCACAGAGTGCGGATATTCCTGCGCTGTCAAAAATCGCGCGGGATGCAAAATAAAAAACAAAAGCAAGCGCAAGAGGAAGGATAAACACCGTAAATGCCGACATGAGCACCGTTTTATCCTTCGTTTCGAGCTCGACAGTGTCTCCGGGTTTCGCGCCGAGGGGGTTTTTCACCCGGACAGTAATATTTTTTCTATCGCCGAGAAGCACTCCCACAGCGCATGAATGACCGCAGGAAGTGTCCGACGAAGAATCCTTCGGGCATCCGTCGCACATAACGCGGCGGCGAACCTCGACGACGGCAAAGCCGCCGTCGCACATTTTCACTGTTCCTTTGGCAGTCATAACTGTTCCTTTCATACGGTCGGATACGGACCGGACGGCTTTGCCGCTTGCCGCAAAGCAAAGCATCAGTCCGTAAATGTCCGTGATATCATCCGATAAATACCGACAAAGCTTACGCAGAATCTAAAGCGGCGCAGTCTTAATCGGCGGGTCTTGCAAATCGCGCTATCACCGCGCGTGCCGTGCGTATACCGTCGAGCGCCGCGGAAACTATTCCGCCGGCATATCCCGCACCCTCACCGCACGGATATATATCGCTGTGTCCCAAGGCGCTGCGCGATTCTCCTCTCAGTATTCTGACGGGAGAGGATGTGCGGCTTTCTACACCGCAAAGTATCGCGTCGGGCGCGTCAAAGCCCTTTATCTTTTTTCCGAAATCCGAAAGTCCGAGTTCGAGCATTTCCGACGCAAATCCGGGGAGAAGCTCCCTCATATCGGACATACGGACATCGCCGCCGCGATACGTCGGCTTAACGGACAGCGGTCGGCTTCCCGATGAACGGGAAAGAAAATCCCCGACCGTCTGTGCAGGTGCGGCATAATCTCCGCCGCCGAGATCAAAAGCTTTCTTTTCAAGCCGATGCTGAAACTCAATGGCGCCCTCGGCGCTGTGTCCGTAATCGGACGGGTGCACGGAAACGCACAGTGCGCTGTTTGAATTTTCTCCGTCGCGTCTGCGGAAGCTCATTCCGTTTGTGACGACGGTTCCCTCTTCGGAGGATGAAGCGGTAACGACTCCTCCGGGGCACATACAGAAGCTGTAAACTCCTCGATCTCCCGATCGCTTTGAAAGCGAATACTCGGCACTCGGAAGTATGCCGGCAAATTCACCGTAAAGAGCCTCGTCGATCCTCGAACGCAAATGCTCGATCCGCACTCCGACGGAATACGGCTTCGGCTCGACCGCGAACGATGACGAGATAAGCTCTCTGTAAGTATCACGCGCGCTGTGACCGCAGGCTATCACGAGCGCTCCGTAATCCATCTTCTCGCCGCCTGCCGTAACGGTGCGGTCGGTGATGCCGTGCGCTCTTGTGCGGTAGCGTATCTCTCCGCCGAGGGATACTATTCTGTCATGGGCGTTTTTCACTACCGTCCGCAGAATATCGGTTCCTATATGCGGTTTTGCGTTATAAAGGATATCCTCGGGAGCGCCGAGCGAATGAAGCATCTCAAGCACGTTCTCGGTCGCACCGTCACCGATGCGGCAGGTGAGCTTGCCGTCCGAGAACGTCCCCGCCCCACCCGCGCCGAACTGAACGTTCGATTCGGGATCGAGCGCGCCTCCCGCAAAAAAACTCTCCGTTTTTTTCACTCTGTCGTCGAGCGCGTCGCCGCGTTCGAGGACGATCGGACGGTATCCGTGTTCAGCGAGAATCAGCGCGGAGAACATTCCCGCCGGACCGAATCCGATCACGACCGGGCGTGCGCGCATAATCTCGTTTCCTTCGGGAAAATCGAGCGTTTTTTTCGGGCAAAGCTTCAGCGAATATTTGCCGAGGTGCTCCGCCGTCTTTGTCGAAACGTCACACATACAGATAACGGAACACACAAAACAGGGATTCCCCCGACGGCGTGCGTCGAGGGATCTCTTATGAAGCTTTATATCGAAGATGTCGCTTATGCCCGCTTTTTTCAGACGGCGCGCAGCCTCGGAGAATATCTCCTCAGTCGGTGCCGTCACGGGCAATCGTATATTTTCCGCAATTATGCGCTGCATTATCCTACCTATCTATATTGACCTGAACCGTGTATTCTCCGATTTCATAGACGCCTTCGACGTCAACGGATATCTTCAGTATCTGCGTTATCGTGCCGGTCACGCCCGCGGCAGCCTCGCTCAGGTCGAGCGTCGCCGTAATGTCGCTTGAATCGATCTCAAGAAGATCATCGAGCGCGCCGCGCAGAGTGACGTTGACGGACTTCGTGCGTATTTCGTACTTGATCCCCTCGGTTCCGACAACGACGAAATTTTCCTTATCCGTATCAACGGTATAGGTTTTCGTAACCGTTCCTGAATGCTCGATCTTGACCGCTGCGCGCTCCGTTCCGTCGGCAACGGTAACTCCGTCCGGCGGAACTATATCGACCGTCAGCGTGCTGTCTCCGAGAAGCTGCTTTTCGTCCACGGTGGCGACCGTGAGGCTGTCCATCGACGCAAGCACCGTCGGATCGCCTTTCAGCGTCACTTTGGGAGGGCTTACCGTTATCACGGAATTTTCCTTTGTAAGATATCCGTACTTCGAGACAGCTGTAAGGCTTACCTCCTTATAGGTATAAAGAGGCACCTTGACCTCCATTTCGGTTCTCGAAAGCTGCAGATACCGTGCGTCTATGCTCTCGCCAGAGGTGCTGACAAGCTCTATCTGTCCGACAGAGGTTACCGAGCTTTCGATTGAACCGAGCGCAAGCTTTATCTGCGCGTAGTCGATATCGTTGAGTGCTACCTTCGGTCCCGTCACGGTTATGGTATCGTATTTCGGTGAAAGCTCGCCGAGCTCATATCCTTCGGCAACCGTTCCGCTTACAAGCTTTGCTTTGACCTCAAGCGTCTTTTTGTCGCGTTCATCCACATATACCGGAATCGTATCGGCAGACATTCCGGAAAGCGTCAGACCGTTCGGCAGACGCGCGGAAAGCTTGATATCGTAGATTCCCGCGGCGGTAACGCCGGAAAGATCGGCTTCCACTCGGATGTCGTCGGAGGTATAGCTGTTTATGACGCTTTTCCTCCCGGTGACGGTCACATTTACCAATGTACCGTCTCCGCTGTACACGAACAGACCGTTTCTCGACTCTATCTCGGAAGTATTTTCAAGATAGACTCTCACCCCGGTAAACGTGGACTCCGTATCGACCGAATCGATCTGCATAACGTAAAGCCAGAGGACAAACGCAGCGGCGAGGCACATTATCTTCGGAATTATATTATATTTTCTTTTTCCGGAAGTAAGCCGGTCGTTTTCCTTACCTTTCTCCATTATCCGCGTCCCCACCGTTCTTCTTCAGATCAAAGCGTTTCTTCTTTCTTCTCGGCAGCGCCTGTGTTATAAGATAGCCTTCAAGCTCACGAGCAAGCTTCTCACGGTCAAATCCGGTTTTCAGCTTTCCTTCTACCGCCACGGAGATCGTACCGGTCTCCTCCGACACGACGGCTACGACGGCATCGCTGTTTTCGCTCATGCCGATCGCCGCACGGTGTCTTGTGCCGAGATCCTTGATTATATCGGGATTTGTCGAAAGCGGAAGAAGGCATCCCGCCGCGTAAAGCCGTCCTTCGCGGATGATAAGCGCGCCGTCATGAAGAGGTGCTTTATTGTAAAAAATATTTTTAATGAGGTACGGTGCCGGAAACGAATCTATCACCGTACCCGTCAGCACAAGGTCGCCGAGCTTTGTCGTGCGTTCGAAAACGACAAGTGCGCCCGTTTTCGATGCCGAAAGATCGCCGAGCGCCGAAGCCACATTTTCTATCATGACCTCGACATCCGCCGCGTTCTTCTGTTCGGTTATGCTCCGTATTCCCTTTATCGAACCGCCGCCGACCTTTTCGAGAGCGGCGCGCAGCTCAGGCTGAAAGACGATCACAAGAGCAATCAGTCCGACCTGGAATACGTTTTGCAGGAGAAAGCTCATGACCTTCATGTCAAAGACATTGCTTATTATCAGAAATCCGACAAGCAGAAGCAGTCCGAGAGACAGCTTCGCGGCGCGGCGCTGTCTTATGAAGCGGTAGACGTAATAAAGAAGCACCGCAACGCAGAATATATCTATAAAATCGATGAAAGTCATCATCGAAACACTGTGGACTATACTTTTCCACAAATCCGCAAGCCACTCAACGATCATACGCCACTCCGCTTTTCAAACAAACCGTTTTTTATTTTCTGTAGAAATAAGCCTCGCGCTCCGCTCCCACGGAGATGAGCCACATTTCCTGACCCACAAGCTTCTCGATGAATCGGATATAATCCGCCGCCTCACGGGGAAGCTCATCCATGCTGCGGCATCCGGAAATGTCGCATTTCCATCCGGGAACACATTCGATCACCGGCTTTGCAAGGTTAAGCGCCTCGCCTACGGGGAATTCGTCCACCCGTTTGCCGTCGATTTCGTATGCTACACACACCGGTATACTGTCAAGATACGAAAGCACGTCAAGCTTTGTGAGTGCGATCTTATCCGCGCCCTGGCAGCGTATGCCGTAACGCGACGCAACCGCATCAAACGCGCCGACACGTCTCGGACGCCCCGTTGCGGCGCCGTACTCTCCGCCTGCCTTGCGAAGAGCCTCGGCTTCATCTCCGTCCATCTCGACGGTAAAGGGTCCTTCGCCGACGCAGGAGGAATACGCCTTCATTATTCCGACGGTGGAATCAAGCTTGATTCCGGGTATTCCTGCGCCGATCGGAGCGTATGCCGCTATGGTGGAGGAAGACGAGGTGTACGGATAGATTCCGAAGTCTATATCGCGTAGCGCACCGAGCTGTGCTTCGAACATGATACGGTCGCCGCGTTCAGCCGCTTCTCTCAGGAACACCCCGGTATCGCAGATGTAATCCTTGAATTCGCCGCCGTAGGTATTGAGGTAATCCATCATATCCTCGAAGGCGGATTCCTCCGCGCCGTACACGTTCTCGATCATGAGATTCTTGTACGCAAGCACGTTCTTCAGACGGTGCTCAAGATATTCGGGGAAGAAAAGATCTCCCGTGCGGATGCACTTCTTTGCGTATTTATCGCTGTAAACGGGTGCGATTCCGCGAAGGGTCGAGCCGTACTTTTCGCCGGCAAGACGTGTCTCCTCAAGCTTGTCAAGTCTTACATGGTACGGCATTGTTATTACCGCACGGTCGCTTATCTTGAGATTTGCCGGACTGATCTCGATCCCGGCACTGCGAAGGCGCTCGATCTCTCCGTGAAGATGCTTCAAATCAATAGCCATGCCGTTTCCCATAACGCACACGACGTTCGGGCGGGTAATGCCCGACGGAAGCAGATTAAGTATAAACTCTCCGCGATCGTTCACCACGGTATGGCCGGCATTGTTTCCGCCCTGATAACGAACAACGATATCCTGGCTCTCACTGAGAAGATCGACGACTCTGCCTTTACCTTCGTCTCCCCAATTTATTCCGACTATAGCTGTTAACATTTGTGCACCGTCCTTTTCCCGATTTCGGGATTTTTATAATTACATATCATTATAACATTTTTTTTCGTTTTTTACAGCCCCTTTTTGAAAAAAATATATATTTTTCGGGCAAGCCGCGCCGACGGCGGCAAAAGCGGCGCAAAACGGCTCTGCGTCTTGAGAAAAAACAGCCGCCGAAAAAGCGGGATTCCTTAACGGAGAAATATGAAAACCGAACAGGATAAACAAAATGACAGTACAGTCGAAAGGCTGCACTCTCTTTTGCTTTTTCTTCAACAAATCCTGTAACCTTGCCGGAACCGATTTATTCTCAGCAAACATTGTGATATAATAGAAAAAACAAAGAAAATATTTTTGTCAGCAAATCAATAAATACCGCACTATATGAGTGAAAGGAGGCGAGAAAATGCAAGAAACGAACCGAATGTGCGATCAGCTTATCAATGAATTTACTGAAAATTATATGGAAAAGTTGTTTTATTTTTGCTTGAAAAAGACAGGTAACAATGTTGAAGCTGAAGATCTGACGCAAGATATCGCGCTTCAGATTATAACGGCTTTGAACAGAGGGGCGATTCCAACGAGTTTTTCGGCGTGGGTATGGCAGATCGCGCGAAATCGTTATTCCGTATGGGCAACTGTAAAGCATAATCGAAACGAGTCGGTAACCGGTTCCGATATCGGCGATTATGAGGTTGAGGATGAAAGCAAAAACATCCTTGATGAAATAATACATACAGAGCAACTGGCTCTGCTTCGGCGAGAGTTGGCGTTCATCAAAAGCGATTATCGCAATATCGTCGTTGCCTATTATACAGAAAGCAAAAGCGTTCGTGATATTGCATCTTATCTCTCTCTTTCGATCAGTACGGTTCAGCAAAGACTTCACCGTGCAAGAATCATATTGAAAGAAGGTATGGATATGGCAAGAGAATTCGGAAAGCTTAGTTATAACCCCGAAAACATTACGTTTGTTATGAACGGAATGGTAGGAAAAAGCGGTGAACCATGGAGTTATATTTCGCGTTTGCTCTGCAAAAACATTCTGCTTGCAGCTTACAGGAACCCCTCTACAGCAGAAGAGCTGGCAATGGAGGTTGGGATAGCTCTTCCGTATATGGAAGAAGAACTATCGACACTTGCGGAAGCCACCTTAATGAAGAAAAACGGGAATCAATACGAAACAAATATCTTCATCGTAAGTGCAGAAGCGCAGGAAAAGATTTACGCACATTTGCGCGGAATTACCCCTGAACTCACAAAAACTGTAATAGAAGCCATGGAATATGATATCAAGTGGCGAAACGATAATTGTCCGAAATGGCATGAGGGGTATCAGCCGTTTGAGGATATGAAATGGGCACTGCTTATGACAGAAACTGATGCTGTCAATTCCTACACGCTGAAACCGTTTAATAAAAAAGCGGCAGAGGTTACCAATATCGGTTCTTGGGGACATACTCTTCGTCCCGACGGAGGAGAATGGGATCTTCTCGGCATGGAAAATTATCTCGGCAGCAAGCCGAATTTTGTCGGACTCAGCGGTTGTGTGTCAAATCCCGCTGAGAAAGATCTGCCTGAAATTTATTTCCGTCAATACAGGTTTGAATTCGGCGGAATTGAAGATAGGACGCCTCCGTTTCTTAATTATGCAGACGGTCAAGCAATGGTGGCAGTTGCTGACGGTAACAGCGCAGATGTAGACAAGACTATACTAAAAAGATTGGAAACATACGGATATATTAAAAGCACAGATGAGGGATATGTTCCGACTATCATGGTTATGTACAGGGATAAGTCACGCAAAATGCCCCCGGATGCACGCAAAGAGTTTGAGGCACTTCGTTGTAAAGCAGCAGAGATTGCTGCACGACATTATTTGTTCTGCCGCGAACAGATCTATAAAGAAATTCCCGACTTTCTTAAAGAAGATGAATTCCAAATCGATCACGCTTGTGCAAATATTTTTGCTATGCGCGGCGCAGTCTTGGAAGAGGCTGTCAGACAAGGTTATTTAACCTTTGATAAGGATAATGACAAACAGATGCTGGGAACATATTTGATCATATAATGAACCGCCGCCGGGAGCAAGCCTTACAGCTGCTCTCGGCGGTGTCTTTGCTTACGCCGAAACGGAATAGTATTCCCGTTATCCATGTACTTTATGCGCTACTTTGACAAAAGTTTCCTGCAAGTGGTATAATAAGACTGCCGACAGAGGTCGGATAAAAACCGAATACCAAGTGCCGCGGCAGTAACTACTGTCACCCTGTCGCTTAAAAGACAGCGCCACACACAGCATCTGCTTCTCATAAGCAGTTACCTTTTTGAGTTTTAAGACTCGTACATACATCGGCACGGAACATTGAAAGCGAACCAAACCGTTCGCCAATTTGTGTTTCCGTTTCGACGTATGTGCGAGTCTTTTTGTTTTGCTCTCGCCTTGATTACATTTGAAATTTGAAGGCGGAATGTAAGTGATTGTATCACCCGGCAATTCTCCGTCAAGAACATCCGCAAAACGCACTCTGCCGTTTTTTTCATAAAGGTTGCAAAATTACTTGTCATAATAAAGCCCGACACACGGCAAATTAAAGAGTGAAAACGCAGTATTTCACCCCGTAAATTATCCGTATGAAAGGCTTCTCTTATGAAAATCATCAAAAAAACCCTTCTTTATATATTCACTCTGGCGGCGGCGTTTTCGCTGCCGTCTCTCCGCTGGATTCCCGACATTTCCGCAGAAAACGCCGCCGAAATTTCCGCAAAAGCTTTTTCCGCGGCGAATGATGCGGTATCCGCTTTCTCCGAGGACGTTTCCGCTCTCCTCGTATCGTCGAAAAAGAGCGCCCTGCCGAACGGCACAAAGGACCTCACTGTCATCCCCGGCGGAATACCGTTCGGCGTAAAGCTTTATGCCGACGGGCTTATCGTCGTCGGCTTCGGGAATATCGAGGAGGCGAAAGGTCCCGCATCTCCGGCGCTTGATGCCGGAATGAAAATACACGACATAATCACAAGAGTAAACGGCAAAAGCACCTCAAACGCCGAAGATTTCGTTTCCCTCGTCGAGAGCTCGGACGGAAAAGCGATGGAGATAGAATTTCGCCGCGGCGAATCCGAAATGAAATGCAAAATCACGCCGACGCTTTCCGGTGCGGACGGGAAATACCGTATCGGGATGTGGGTACGCGACAGCACTGCGGGAATCGGCACGGTGACCTTTGTGGTTCCCGAGACACTCGCCTTCGGAGGGCTCGGTCACGGAATATGCGACACCTCCTCCGGCGAGCTTGTGCCTCTTCTTCGAGGCAGCGTATCCGACGTTGAGATCAACTCGGTTGAGCGAGGAGTGAGCGGCGATCCCGGAGAGCTGCACGGAATTTTCGTTTCGGGCAAGCGAGGAAGCGTGATCGCCAACACCGAAAACGGCATATTCGGAGTGTATTCTTCCCTTCCCGACGCGCTCGCGAAAAAAGAGCGGATCGCCGTCGGAAAAAGGAGCGAAATCCACGACGGAGATGCAGTCATATATTGCACCCTCGGAAATACGACGGAGGAATATTCGGTTTCCATATCGAATATCGGATCAAAGGATTCCTCATCGAAAAATTTCACGGTAACGGTGACCGACGAAAAGCTCCTTGAACTCACCGGCGGTATTGTTCAGGGGATGAGCGGCAGCCCGATCATCCAGGACGGAAAGCTTGTCGGCGCCGTAACGCATGTTCTTATATCGGATCCGACGCGCGGATACGGTATTTTCATCGAGAATATGCTCGATGCGATAAAATAACGCGCAGCCGCGATATCTTTCCGGGTGCACGGAGCGGGAGCTTTGACGAAATCGGAGCTTCCGCTTTTCTCTGCCAATTTGTTCCGATGCGTTTTTTGTGCGTTATTTTCCGCTTTCGGGGAAATAATCATATACACACCGTGTAAAGCAAAGTGAAATTTACGCCTCTTCCCCGTCCGCACTCCCGCGGCACCGGGTATATTTTCTCTCGGCGAGGTTTAAAAATGTATTATAACAAAGTGGAAATATGTGGGATAAACACTTCTCATCTTCCGGTCCTTTCCTCGGCGAAGAAGGAGGAACTCCTCAGGCGTTCAAAGGACGGGGACGAGAGCGCGCGCCGTGAGCTGATCGACGGCAATCTCCGTCTCGTGCTCAGTGTGATCCAGCGCTTTTCGAACAGGCACGAAAACATGGATGATCTGTTTCAGGTCGGCTGTATCGGTCTGATAAAGGCGATCGACAATTTCAACCTTGAGCTTGACGTGAAATTTTCCACCTACGCCGTTCCAATGATAATCGGAGAGGTGCGGCGGTATCTTCGGGACTCTGGAACCATCCGAGTAAGCCGGAGTGTGCGCGATCTTGCCTACCGTGCGCTTCAGGTACGCGAGCAGCTTTCGTTTTCCATGTCAACCGAGCCGACGGTAGAGCAGATCGCAGCCGCGCTCGGAGAAAGCTGCGAAGCCGTACTCAACGCGATAGAATCGGTAGCGCAGCCGATGTCGCTTTACGAGCCCGTTTACGGCGACGGCGGCGACAGTATTTATGTTATGGATCAGATACGGGACACGGGCTCGAGCGACGAAATATGGCTCGAGGATATCGCTCTCAAGGAGGCGATGAAGCATCTCTCGGAGAGGGAACTGAAAATAGTGAAAATGAGATTCTACAAAGGAAAAACGCAGATGGAGATCGCCGACGAGATCGGGATTTCGCAGGCTCAGGTGTCACGCCTTGAAAAAGGCGCGATCGAACGGCTGCGGCGCGGGATGTAACTGCGGCACGGGCGCATTCTGCGCCCGTCGTTTCGCGCACGATGCAAAGTAAAGCTCTCACGGCGTACGAAAAGCGCCGTCCGACGGCAGGCGGATGTGCGTCTGCGTTTCTCACAAGCAGCACCGAAGTGAAATTTTTTCACGAAATCATAAAAAAGGATTGACAAAAAGAAAAGTATCTGATATAATATCATACGTTCTGAGGCATTGCGGAATTGTGTAACGGTAGCACGGCAGACTCTGACTCTGTTTGTTGGGGTTCGAATCCCTATTCCGCAGCCATAAAGAGGTTATAAAAAAAGATATAGCCCGTGAAAACCCCGATTTTATCGGGGTTTTCATCGTTTTATACGGCAAATTTTCAGCGACCGATTTTACATTTGCATTTTGGTACAAATAAAAGTCGCCGTTTGGGCATCAAAAAAGCCCGATGTATTCGGGCTTTTCGCAGGAGACATCTATTTTATCTCCACATTATGGTCGGAGTGGCGAGGCTCAAACTCGCGGCCTCCGCATCCCAAACGCATTTATGATGGCACTTTCCGCCGAAAATGGCTTTTTCCGCCCATTTCCGCCTGGAAAACCGCGCTCTTCGGCACTCTTATCTCCACTGTTTCCGAGTGCTCCGAAACGGTAGGTGGTCTGTTATGTGGTCAACAGGGATTTCCGCAGAATAAAACGCACTACACGCCTCTCGTTATCACTCGAGAGGCGATCGCTTTTTATATGGTTATTATAACTCTGAACAGCAGCCTGTTTAAGTTAATTTTGTGCAGACTATTAGCTGCCGGTTGCGCAGCAACCAAATATGGTGTATTATATTATCAATGAAACCGTTTTGGAGGGAAGTTTATGTCAAACGGCAGTTTTTCCAGTCATTATGTTCCGCGGTTGGTTTTGCGGAAGTTCAGTAATAGGCTTTGTACCTACAACATAAAAACCGGCGAGCTGCGCGAGAATATTGCCCCCGAGCATGCCTTTGCGCAAAACGCTCTTTATGACCTCAACACTGAAAGAGCACTGAATACAAAAGTCGAATCGCAATTCGGCAACCTGCTTGCCAATATACTGCTAAAAGCCGACCATACGGTTTCTCTGAACCGTATGCAGCTATTACAGGTCAAAAAATTTCTGCTTGTTTCAGAATTGCGGACTATGCAAAATGAAGAATGGCTGCAAAAGGAACGGCAAATGAAGAATTCTTTTGCTCCCGACTTTAAAGAACGCCGTATCGAAGGCGAAACGCCGTATGAATATTGGATGCGGACCGTTAATACTGTTTTGGATTCCGACGGTACACCTGCATCTATTCTGCAAAATTCCAATAAAACCTATCCGGCATACCGTTGGGCAAACATTGTTAACAGCGGATATATTGCCTTCTGGGATGCGCCGGAAAGCGGGGATGAATTTGTCATTACCGATATCGGTATGACATCGGAAAACGAAAAAGACTGGGACGGCATCACAAGACATAATGATAAAAAGCTCTCGTGGCTGACAGACATATTAAACCGCACGACAAACGATGAAGAAAAAGATGTAATTGCAAGTTTAATAAAGTCGCTCATACATTTCAGTGAAAACTTCATGATGTTTCCGATTTCGGCTAAGAGAATGATTGTGCTCATCAATCCGTTCTATAAATTCAGATATGCAGGAATGAAATCCGGGGTGTCGTGTGTGCCTTTGACGGAGCTGACGTTGATCCCCAACGAAAGTCTTTTTGTGCCAAACCACAATTATTATGAGGCAACGAAAGGTGAACAAAACAGCGGCGTTTATTCGGAAAACGATCAATACATTTATGATATAAAGAAACTAGCTTCCGATGAAATACAGTATTGTAATGCGCTTTTTATGGACAGGATCAACGAATATCTAGGCTTTTCCTCACTCGACAGTGCATTCGGCAGTATAATCAAGTATAAACTGCTTAACGATCCGCCGTATACGCCGCGAGTAGATTATACACCACTTTACAGAATTATCGAAAAGCGATATTCCTGCAAATTGATTTTTCCCTATTGATTTTTTCAGGAAATAGGCTATACTGATATTACATATTTAAAAAACCTTCGGAGCACTGCGTTGTCTATGCAAAGGAGGTTTGCGAATATGAGTAATCGAAAAATCGATTATGAGATGGCAGACTATTTTCGGAGCATAGTGGACAAATCGGGTCTTTCGCAGGAAGAGTGGGCGACGCGTTTAGGTGTTACGCCCCGCTCGGTCGCCTATTATTGCTCCGGCCAAAGAACGCCGTCGGCCAAAAGACTTTTGCTGTTTCAAAAAATTGCCGAGAGTCTTTGAAAAAAACAGCGTCCCTACGGGTGAACAGGCCCACAGGGATGCTGTTTTTTGAACCGACGGTTCATAGTGTGCTCCTCTTTTATGTGCGATAATGTGTATATCACTTATAAAGGAAGGCATCAAAATGTCAAAGTACAAAACGGTCAAAGTATGGAACAAGGTTTTCGGGAACCGTGAAACCGTTTTCGACTATGCCGGTCGCGAAATGCGGAAGTCCGCCTGTGGAGATCCGCACAGCGCCTATCATCCGACACTTGACCACATCCGTCCGCTGTCGCTCGGCGGCAGTGATGTTGCAGGAAATATCGTCATTTGCCATCGTGATACCAACGCAGAAAAAGCGGATAAATTCCCGCATTGGAAAACAAACAGCCAGCTGTTTCGCGCAGATCGCATAAAGGGCACACGCACGGATTACGAGATCATCAAGCTGTAAATGGGAGGATCGTATGTCGAAGTATTGTTTCAACTATGATTCCGGCGAATATGAAAATATCGAAAGAGACGGTTTCAGCATCGACCAAGGCGAATATGTGTATAACTGGGACGACAGTGAGTATCGCCGTGAAGAGGAGGAAGCCGAAGAAGAACGCCGCCGGAATGAAGAAGATTGATAAATAAACACTGTGTGAAAAATTGCTCCCAAGATCAATTCTTGGGAGCAATTTTTGTTTATGCGGCAACTCAAGCATCTGTATTTATAAAAATAATTGCAGTCAAAATTTGCACCGCAGTAGACAAAGAAAAAGGGATTACGGAAAAGCAAAGAGGAAATAGAAAACTTGCAATAAAAAGTTGATAAATGCTGAAATCGCAGTATTTATCTGCCGAAAGTTGTTGATATTTGGTGTGGAGTGTGGTATAATGATTTCCGATGATATAATGTACTAACTATAACTGTTTATGAGGTGTAATACAATGGCCGCAAGCTATAAAAAATTGTTCAAGCTTCTGATCGACCGTGATATGAAAAAGAAAGAGCTCGCCCAAAAAGCCGGCATCAGCATCGCAACCATCACCAAGATGGGCAAAGACGGCGCTGTAGTTTCCAGTGATGTGCTTGTGAAGATATGCACCGCTCTTGAATGTAAGATGGACGATATCGTTGAAATAGTTCCTGAAATTGGGGAGTACTGATATGGGAAAGAAAGTGATGACAAAAGTTGAAAAGAGCATCCACGAGGAGTCCGAAAAGATCAGTGAAGCTAGAAGAGCAATTAAAGCTCAAAAAAATATAATTGACAATTCAGATATTATACCTGAAGAGTTGGATGATAAAGATTGGAGGGAAAAAGAATTCTCATTTCCAAATAACACAGTTAGAATAGGTACGGTCTTTAGTGGAATAGGTGCAATTGAGCACGCGTTTCAAAGATTGAAATTGAAGCATAAGATTATTTTTGCTGGAGATATAGATGCTAATTGCAAAAAAAGTTACTTTGCTAACTACGAAATAAATGAAGAAGATTGGTTTACAGATGTTCGTGAATTTGATGCTTCAAAATATAGGGGTAAGGTGGATTTTGTTATTGGTGGTGCCCCTTGTCAGGCATTTTCCATGGTTGGCAAAAGACTTGGCTTTGAGGATGCACGAGGTACTTTGTTTTATGAGTTTGCAAGGATTGTTAAAGAAACTAATCCAAAGGTATTCCTGATTAAAAATCAAATCAAACCGTATCTCGGCGACAGACCTTTGTCGGCGCTGACCACGCAGGAGCTTCAAAAATTCTATAACACCGTCAAAAAGAAAGGGCGGGTGAAGCCCGATAAGCGACACGGTACAGAGCTTGCCGACAGTATGGTGCGCGGTATTCATATGATGCTGCACGAAGCACTCGATATGGCGGTGCGCCTACGGCTGATTGTTAAAAATCCAACGGTCGGCACAACGATTCCCAAAAACAATTATCCGCCGAAGCAGATACTCAATGACGAACAGCTTGAGCGATTCATGCAGCGCATCCGACAGGATGAGCGGTGGTACGATTTCTTCTACACCGAGTTGACAACAGGTCTTCGCCGAGGTGAAATCTGCGGACTGAAGTGGGAGGACTTCGATGCGGAAAACGGAAAGCTGAAAGTGAGGCGCTCGGTTGCTAAAAGGAAAGGCGGCGGATTGAATATCGGCGAAACCAAAACCGAGACGGGAACGCGCAAGATTGTCCTGCCGCCGAGCACTGCGGAACTTCTGCGGAAGCGAAAAGAAACGGCAGTCAGCGAATGGATATTCCCGAATATCTATGAGCCCGAAAAACCGATGCACCCCGACTATGCTTACCACCGATTAAAAACACTGTTAAAACAGGCTGAGCTTCCGCTGATTCGGTTCCACGATCTGCGCCACACCTTCGCCACTCACGCGCTGGCGGGCGGCGTGGATGCAAAAACCCTGTCGGGAATCCTCGGGCATACCAACGCCAGCTTTACGCTGGACACCTACACCCATGTGACCACCGATATGCAGAGAAACGCTTCCGCTATCGTGGGGAGCTTTATGGATGAGATTATGCTTGAAGGAGATGATACCAATCGCTAAAAAAAGAAAAAATGGTGAGGGCACATTACGCCTGCGTAAAGACGGTCGGTGGGAAGGAAGAATTGTTGTCGGGTACAATGAGAAAAGCCTGCCTATTACAAAATGCGTAACGGCGAAAACAAAAACAGAATGTTCCACTAAGCTCGAAGCGCTGAAAGAACAGTACGGACGCTCTTCCGATAAAATTAAACCGGATATGCCGTTCGGGAATTGGATCGACTTCTGGTATCAGACCTACTGCCGACACACACTCCGCATTACCACAAGAACCGACTATGAAAACCGCATTTACAATCATATCATTCCCGAAATCGGAAAAATTCCGCTGAACAGGCTGTCACAGTCGGATTTACAGCAATTCTACGCAAAGGAAAAGACAGACGGGAGAAAACTGCACGCAAAAACTTACGGAAAGGGACTTTCGGACAGAACGATAAGGGGGATACATGCCAACTGCCGCACAGCTTTACAGCGGGCGGTGCAGGAGGGCTTAATTCGCACCAATCCCGCCGTCGGCTGTAAGCTGCCGCCGAAAAAAGCGCGGGAGATGCAGGTACTGACGCAAAATGAAATTATCCGGTTTCTGCATCAAGCAAAGGAAGAAGGCTATTATGAACTCTTTCTGCTGGAGCTCGGCACGGGGATGCGGCGCGGTGAGATATTGGCACTCAAATGGAGTGACCTGAACTTCAAAACAGGAGAGCTGCATATCGAGCGGCAGGTATATATCATCAAGGCAGAGGTGATTATATCGGAGCCGAAAACAAAAGCCTCGATACGCACCGTTATTCTGCCACCGTCACTCTTGAAAACCCTTGTGGCGTATAAGGAAACGGTGGATTCGGAATGGATGTTTCCGTCACCGACGGATAACGGCAGACCGAGAAATCCGTCATCGGTTAGAAAACGGTTACAACTGATCTTGGAACGGGCAGGCTGTAAAAAGGTACGCTTTCATGATTTGCGTCACACATTTGCGACCATGGCGCTGGAGCACGGTATGGATGTGAAAACTCTTTCGGCAACTATAGGCCATGTGTCATCAGCAACCACGCTGGATATTTACAGCCATATCACCGATACTATGCAAAGGCAGGCGGCGGTGCATATAGACCGCAAAATCGGCGGCACAGACGCCCAAATGCCGACGGCTCAGCCGTCGGCAAGGAAAGATACCGCCCCGGTCGAATTCACGCCGTACAAGCCGAAAATACGCAAACCCGGGACGGGCTGTGTCACGATGATAAACGACCACCTGTATGAGGGACGGTACACTCCGACCAACGCCTACGGCAAGCGGGAAAGCCACAATATCTACGCGAAAACGCGCGAGGAATGCGAAGAAAAGCTCGCGGAAATGATTGTGCAGGTCAAGGCGCAAATCAAGGTGGAAAAAGAGAAAATGACAGGGTGACCGAAAAAGTCACCCTGTCAAAATTTGCGTCGCTGTAAACAAAGAAAAGTCTTACCTGCGATATCCGTTTTTCTGGCACATTTCATTTATTGATTCGGCAAAAATCGAACGGGAGTGTTTATCAGGGTTATCATTGCAGTTTTTCTTGTATATGTAATAATCCTGCAACTCGCCCCAAAGGTTCTTCCTTTTTAACCAATCCATTTTCTTTTCTAATCCTACAAAACCCTTCCCCTGATATTCCCAAAAGTAATAATTGTTGTCTTTGTTAAACCGAATATACTGCTGCCTTCCGTCGCCGCAATTATATACTATTGCAAAGTCGCAACTATGAATAATGCAAGAATGAGAAGTGTCAACCTTTTTAATCGTAAGAACGCGAGTGGAATCCTCGCAATTTTTGTATCCATAGCGAGGTGCAACACGGTCGATAGCAGTACGTATTATTGTCCGTATTTCTTTAGGTTCAAAATCCTCATTATCGTCATTGACCTCGATGTTGATATCGAAGTCAAAACCGATGTTAGATTTTGCATCGCAAGTAATCATATTACGGCTTGAACTGCCGATCGGTGTGAAGCTAAAAGTGAAATTGTCACGCACCAAATCCTGTACCATGTAAAGAATTTGATATAGCTCATCTTTTATAGGCTGAGCTTGTTTTTTGGTTACATACCTAAAGTCATGCATTATGGTTTCTCCTTAAGATTATCTCCCTAACCGACCATCTAACCTGAGTTAAATCATTATATTATACTACAACAATATCATTTGTCAAGAATTATTTCTGTGGGTTATCTTTTGCTAATTTTATCTGATTATTATACTCTCAACCTAACAAAATTTGTATCGCAATAGACAGAGAAAAAGGCTGGAACGGTATGAAAAATCCTCTGAAACGCTCGGTTTCAGAGGATTTTTGGTCGGAGTGACAGGGTTCGAACCTGCGGCATCGACATCCCAAATGTCGCGCGCTACCAACTGCGCCACACCCCGATGGGTGAAAATATTCAATTTTTCTGTCAAATCCGTAAGTGGTCAAATCTGTGGTCAAAAGTTTTTGCCGAAACACATGGCGGCGGAAAAGCGAGGACACGCGAGGGAAACGGAGATTTTGCGAGCTTTCGGCGGTCGGCTCACGAGGCGGTCACACGCTCCCAAATGTCGCGCGCTACCAACTGCGCCACACCCCGATAGTATATTTAATTGTGGTCGTGTAGGTGGTCAAATCTGTGGTCAAACACATTTTTGACTGCTTTTTTCTTTTTCCGAACCGCCCGAAATCCGCACGGTTGAAGGGCTTTCTGCGATTTTCGCTTTCGTGCGGTGCGAAGACCGCCTATGCTCCCAAATGCGGCGCTCTATCAACTGCGCTACACCCCGGTTTATTGATTTTTGCAAGATATCGGATTTTGAATTCCTATATTTCGAATTTCCATGTTTTAAACGAGGATGAAAATGTGCGTACTTTCCGCCGTGCGCAACTGCGCACGGCGGATCCAGTATACTCATCATAACCTGCGAAACGCGCTCATGACGATCGAAAAGAATCCGGCTTCGAAGAAAAATCAAACACGCCGGAGCAGGTCGTTATCCCAAAAAAGCACGCTTTCGCGTGCTTTTTCTTGGTCTGAGTGACTGGACTTGAACCAGCGGCCTCTACCACCCCAAGGTAGCGCGCTACCAACTGCGCCACACCCAGATATTGAATCGTTATTCCGATTTCAAGCTTTATTATTATACCACAAAACCGATGTGCAGTCAATCCTTTTTTGCAAAATAAAACGAAGAATTTTGCCATTCGGGTGAAAATACGACATTTGGTCCTCCGTTGAACGTTCGAAACGGTAAAATCGGGTGTAAAATCACGCAAAACGCCTTCGACTACACAAATATGCAAAGACGAATCGGGTTTAGTTATGCTTCGCAATTTGCGCATTCTCATGTCCTTTTCAGAGCCGATTCGGGGAGCTCAGGCGGTCTTTTGACAGTCTTTTTGACAGTCTTCAGAGAAAAACGCACCGAAAATGACAGTCGCCGCTCTGCCGGAGAAGGCATTACGGCGACCGTTCCACAATCAATCTATTCGACATCAAAGCCGAGCTGAGCGTCCGCATTTGTATACGGCTTTACCCCGTTATACGGAATCCCGAGATGCTCATATGCAAGGCGGGTCACGCATCTGCCTCGCGGAGTGCGGCTGAGAAATCCGATCTGCATGAGGTACGGCTCATAAACGTCCTCAATCGTAACCGCTTCCTCGCCGACCGTGGCGGCAAGCGTATCAAGTCCGACCGGACCGCCGTCGTAAAAATCGATAATGGTTTTAAGCATTCTGCGGTCGGTATTGTCGAGCCCGAGCTCATCTATCTCAAGCATCTGAAGCGCGCCTCTTGCCGACTCGAGAGTGATCGTGCCGTCACCGCGAACCTGTGCGTAATCGCGCACGCGCTTCAGGAGTCTGTTTGCAATACGCGGAGTACCGCGGCTTCTCGAAGCTATTTCGAGCGCGCCGTCCTCGGTGATCGGAATCTTGAGTATACCCGCACTGCGCCGCACGATTGCGGACAGCTCCTCGGGAGAGTAAAGCTCAAGCTTCAAGATTACACCGAAGCGATCGCGCAGCGGTGTTGTAAGCTGTCCCGCGCGTGTTGTGGCCCCTATAAGCGTGAAGTGCGCAAGCGGGACGCGAATCGAGCGTGCTGCCGGTCCCTTTCCGATGATTATATCAAGCGAAAAGTCCTCCATCGCGGGATACAAAATCTCCTCGATCGAGCGCGAAAGGCGATGTATCTCGTCGATGAAAAGGACGTCCCCCTCGCCGAGGTTGGTGAGAAGCGCGGCAAGGTCGCCCTGCTTTTCAATTGCAGGTCCCGAGGTCACGCGGAAATTCACGCCGAGTTCGGCGGCGATTATGCCGGACAGCGTTGTTTTTCCGAGACCCGGAGGTCCGTAAAGCAGCACATGATCAAGATAATCCCCTCGCAGCTTCACCGCGTCAATATATATTTTGAGAATCTCCTTTGCCTTCTCCTGTCCGATATACTCGTCCATATCGAACGGGCGAAGGCTCACCTCGTTTTCGTTATCCTCGGATGTCGCATCCGTGGATACTATTCTGTTTTCAAAATCGAAATCGTCCATATGTGACCTTCTTTCTCAGTCAGCGGTCAGTTGGAAGTCAGATATGCAAGCGCGGCTTTGATGATCTCATCGGTTCCCGCGGATGTATCGCAGAAGCTAAGTGCCTCATTGACATCCGCCTGCGAATATCCGAGAACGAGCAGTGCGTCACGGGCATCCGAAACTGCGGAAGTAAATGCGGCTGAAGGCACACTTCCCTTGCCCGCAGAGCGTTTGGTCTGCGATGCTCCGGACAGTGTCGGGAACGCTTTCTGCATCTTATCCTTCAACTCAAGCACAACACGTCCAGCAGTTTTTGCGCCGACGCCTTGAGCCTTTGATATCGACTTCGTGTCCTCAGCCGCGATAATACCGGAAAGCTCGGTCGGAGAATAGAGCGAGAGAATTGCCATTGCCGCCTTCGGTCCGACCCCGGATACCGTGATAAGCATCTTGAAGCAGCGCAGTTCATCGCGATCCGGAAAACCGTAAAGCTCTACGGCATCTTCCCTCACCTGCATATGGGTGAAAAGTCTCACTTCCGCTCCGCCGTTTTCATCAGGCAGAGGAAGGCGTGAAAACGCCGACGCGGAAAGTGCAACGCAATATCCGACTCCGCAGCAGTCTATAATGCAGTTGAGTTCGACCGGATCCGCAAAGATCAGTCTTCCCGTCAGGCAGGCTATCATTCGCTTTCTCCTTCACTGCTTCCGTCATGCGCTTCCCTTTCGGAATCGCATTCGGTGTCCGAATCCTCGGCTGTTTCATTCGCGCCCGAAGCGTCGCCGTCGGTGAGAGGCTTCGCATCCGAAATATTCTCCGAAGTCTCCGTGATATCCTCCGACAGCGCAGTGTCGGAGATTTCTCCGTCCGTTCGAGATTCCGTAAGTGCTGCTCCGACGCGGACACGGCGCTTGCGGAGGAGGTACTCGCCGATCCACATGAGCGCAAATATCACAACTCCCGCGCAGGAGATCATGATTCCGTAAACCGCACAGTCGGGACGGTATTTCATCTCAAGGTTATAGCTTCCCGCGCTCAGGCGGAATGCGGTAAGACCGTTCATCACCTCAAAGGTTTCGACAGCGTTTCCGTTGGCGCTCACCTTCCATCCCTCATCGTAAGGGATAGAGGTATAGATAAGCTCCTGACCGGGGAGAACGTGAATCGTTCCGCAGAGTGTATCCTCGGTATGGTAATTCACGTTGAACTCACTTGTCTTAAGCTTAGGCATCGCTTCGGTGAAAACGTCCTCATCGAAATAGTAGAAATAATCGCAGTTATCCTTCAAATAGAGATTGTCCTTCTGAAGCTCAAGGCGGATCTCCACGTTCTCGCCGGGCTCAAAAATTCCGATGTCGACTATACGGCAGGTTTCGTTTGCGAAATATGTGTCCTTCGCCGCGCCGTTTACATAGAGTTTGCATTCGCGTGTATAGTCGCTCGGGATATACATAAGCACGTTTTTGCTGTTTTCCGCCTCAAACGAAAGTGTTACGGAGGAAATATCGCTGTCCGAGCTCTTGGTGTATTTTATATGGCCGGATGTGTAGTTCCGAGTGCAGTTCATCGTGTTGATAATCGAGGACTGCTTGAGCGGCTTGAATATCTTGACTCCATCCTCCTCGCCGAGCATTGCGGCGACCGTATCGTTCATACGCTCAAACGGAGATTTATACTGTGTCTCATCAAAGGAAGCAAGCGCTTCATTGACTCCCGCGGCAATCGACATTGCGTAGGGATTTTCGTAGATGAACACGCTGCCGACCTGAGACTTCTTTTCATAAAGAGAGCTCATAAGAGAAACATTCTCGGTCATGATATACTTTATTCCGAAGATCGAATCGAACACGGGAGTTGCGCCGAGATATTTCGACCAATGAGATTTTGACGAAATTCCGTAATCTCCGAGAAGCTTTATCGTGGAGGCATTCAGGGTCGATGTGGAATTGGACACGCCGTATATACCGAGTGCCATATTATCGTTTGTTTTTCTGTGCGACGTCTTTTCCATGCGGTAGAAGCCGGGATCGTCCTCTTTAAGCTTATCCACCACGGGCGAATACTTATCGATGAAATCTCGGAATCCGGTGCGCTTTGAATAAACAACGTCGTCATCGAGATCGACAAGATTTGCAAGTCCCGCGGTATACGCCTCAAACGAAACAATCATCACAAGGACGAGCGCCGTCGTATTTCTTATATTTTTAACGCTCCATGTAGCGCCGCGGAGAAGGAGGAGATATGCGACAATAAATCCGATCGACGGCCAAACGCTTGTCAGGTCGGGAATGTTTTCGTATTCAAGCTTCTGCAGAACAAAGAGTACAAGCGTTATAACGCCCGCGCTTATAATGATCGGGCGGTATCCTATATCCCGTATATTCTCATACGCTTTGTAAGCCATGATAAGGAAGAGGAAGCAAAGCATAAAGGAATAGCGGTAGTTCAGCCAATTGGGGCGCTGCATGCCGTGCCATACGAGGTCAAGCGTCGATGCATTGAAGCTGAACACCATGAAGAGAACAAGAATCGCAGTTGCGATCTTCTCGCGGAGGCTGATCTTCTTCACGAAGAAATACAGCGGAAGAAGGATAAAGGTGAGCATTCCGCAGTAAACAAAAGGCCAGCCCTCGGGACGCACGGTATCGTACGATCCGAAATACATCTTTGAGACAAGATCGAGAAAATCGAATTTCTGACTGAGGGCATAAGAAGGATGTGTGAAATCGGACTTGCCGAAGGTCAAAGCCTGATACGAACTCCATATATAGACAGCAGAAATAATTATGGCAACGGCTGAAAACACCGCCATTTTCCCGATGGTCTTTGCAAGATGGAATTTCACGCCGAGGGGATTTCTCTCATCGGGGGAAAGAGAATAATAATAATAGAAAAAATAAAGCGCGACGAAAATACAGGTCATATATCCAATATAGAAGTTCGACATTATCGCAAGCGAAAGCGTAATGATAAACATCTTGTATTTGCCGTTCTTTATGATGTTTTCAACGCCGAGAAGGATGAGCGGAAGGTATATAAGGTTGTCGATCCACATCGTATTATGCTGCATAACGACAGCATATGCACAGAGCGCATAAAGCGTGGAGAAAACGACCGTCATCGGTCGGTTGCGCTTTCTTGTGGCTTCAATATACGAACCGAAGGTAAGTCCGCAAAGTCCCGTCTTCAAAAGGAACATGACAAGCAGCGCTTCGGTGATATGAGTTTCGGGAAAAAGTGCGACGATCGCCGAAAACGGACTTGCGATATAGTACCCTATTATGCCTAAAAACTCTCCGCCGAGAGAACGCCGGAAGGAATAAAGCAGACTTCCGCCTTCCGTGATTATGTCGCGGAGCGCCTGGAAGAAGTAGACGTACTGTCCGTTCAAATCCAACACAAGCACGCTGTTCTCACCAAACGGATACACTTCCATCGTTATATAGATCAGCCACATGATCGCGGCGGGAAGGAAAAAGCATATAAGAAGGTACTTACGTTCTCTGAGCGTTTTACGCCAGAAATTCTTTATGCCGTGTCCTTCGAGATCTATCTCCGGGAGCTTTTTGCCTTCTTCAGCGGCTGAAAGTGCCTCGGGAACGGTGCGTTCCGCGGCACATTCAACCGCGGTTTCACCGATGGGCAAAATATCTTCAACATTATTGTTTTCTAAATCCATATTTATTCACCATTTCAATGCTCTTCCCCGTTTGATGCGCCGGAAACGGCACCGTCCGGAGTTGTGATTTTTTTTATCGAACGTTCAAGCTTTATCCGCGGAACCGTCATATCTCTTCCGCACTTTCGGCATATGATTCGCACGTCAGAGCCGACACGCACTGTGTCGAAGCTTTTGCCGCCGCACGGATGCGGCTTTTTGAGTTCAAGTATATCCCCGGGGGATATCTTAATTATCTTTGCCATATCAAAGCTTCTCAAAACGATCTACGCCCAAAACGAACACAGTGGCACCGCCGACTGTAACCTTTTCGGGCAGACTGTCGTCATGAACGCTTCTGCCGAGTGCGGGAGTCGTCTGATCGCGCGTTGCGCAGCATTCAGAAAGAATACTGATAACGCGGTCCTCGCTTTCCTCCTCCGTACCGATCAAGAAGGTAGTATTACCGACCATGAGAAATCCTCCCGTGGTGGAAAGCTTCGTCACCAAAAAACCTTCCTTGGTTAGCGCGCTCGCGGCAATCGCACTGTCTTCGTTGTTCACTATTGCAAGTATCAGCTTCATAACATATTCCCCCGAAAGCAGAAAATTATAAGTAACTCAGTATTATATGACGGCTTCTTCTGTCAAGCGCTTCGATATCCGGTATCTCGTACCGATTGTCGCTCGCATCCTTGATAAGAACACGTTTGCCGTAAAAAAGCTTTATGTCGCTGTGCCTGTTTTTAACCGTTACCGATGCATTTCCGAAATTCGTCTCGACGGAAAACGTGAGCAGACCGAATTTGTCGGTAAATCCGTTAAAGGCGCATATCTCCGGTATGCGGTAATAATCCGTAAGGCACGCTCTGACCGCTTCGGCACTTTTTTTGTCAAGCGAGTCGAGAGAGCGCACAATCATCTGTTCCTTACCCTCTTCGTTGAGGAGGCTTATGTATCTGTCGGGTCCGGAAAGCGGAAAGAGCCGTCTCGGCTCAAGCGCATTGATCCGCTCACCGCCGAAAAGCTCGGCGTCAACCTGACAGAATGACGACGGAGTAAAGCGAACGCTGTCTCCGTCCACATATTTTCTTGACATATTGATTCTCCGTTAAGCACCGCAGTGCAGGTAAAGCTGTTCCGGTGCCGCGCACAGCGGCGGTCGGCGTATGCAGCAAAGTTTTATTAAAAAAACAAAAAACGGTTTCACGTCGGAGTTTGACGCATTGCGTCATTTTCGCAGACACGGTAATTGAATGTACAAGTACAGATTAATGCTATACCGTGTCCAATTATACCATCAAGCAAAAATGCTTGCTTGCAAGGGCATTTTTGCGAAGCCGTCAATGTCGAGTCCGCGCGAAGCGCGGAAAGGGGCATAAGCCCCGTGCTGTTTATCGCCCCGATAAACAGCCTCGAAGATATTATACCATATTTCGCGCCGGAAGGCAAATGTTTTTAATGAAGCAGAGAATCCTCCGCTCCGCTGCCGTCGATCTGTCCCTGTCCGGCAGACTGTATTTGCACGAGCCTGTAATACTTCCCCTTCTTTGCAAGAAGTTCGGCGGGAGGACCGCACTCAATTATCTCGCCCTGATCCACAACTACAATCTTGTTTGCGCGCGCAAGGGTTGACAGACGGTGTGCGATCATAAGCGTCGTTCGACCCGCGATAAGCCTGTCGATCGCTTCCTGAATAAGATGCTCCGTCTCTGAATCGACCGCCGCTGTGGCTTCGTCAAAGATAAGTATTCCCGGATTCTTGAGCACGGCGCGTGCGATCGATATTCTCTGACGCTCACCTCCCGAAAGTCCGACGCCGCGCTCTCCGAGAACGCTGTCGTATCCGTCGGGGCACCGCGCGATAAACTCATGCGCATTTGCTATATCGGCGGCGGCGATAACCTCTTCCACCCTTGCGTTCTGCGATCCGTACGCAATATTATTGAATATCGTATCGTGAAACATCATCGGCTCCTGCTGGACATAACCAACGCAGCTGCGCCAATAGGAAAGATCGATATCGCGCAGGTCAGTTCCGTCTATAAGAATTTTTCCCTCATAGCTATCGTAAAAGCGAAGCAGTAAATTGATCAGAGTCGATTTGCCCGATCCTGTCGTTCCGACGATTCCTACAATATCACCCTTTTCAATGGTGAGGTTTACATCGCGTAAGACCTTTTTTGATTTGTCAAAGGCGAAATTGACATGTGAGAACTCAATCTTTCCGTCTATTTTCGACGGGCGCTTGCCCTTGCCGAAATCTGCCTCCGGTTCGGCGTCGAGAATATCCATAATCCTCTCGGCAGACGCAACGGCGCCCTGATATGTATCGTTGAGAGTTGCAAAGAAGTTTACAGGACCGTAGAAAAGTCCGGTGTAGGTGAGGAACGAAACAAGCGTACCGAGCGAAAGCGACGTGGGATTGTGAATGACATTCTGACCGCCTATCAGCCAGATAAGGATACATCCCGTATTTACGGCGAGGTTTATTCCTGCGGGATAAGCGGACAGCACCGGTGCGAAGCGCTTATCTGTTTTGAACCATTCGTCCATATACTTGCGGAATTTACTTGAAGCACGTTTTTCGCCGGAGAAGGACTTCACCACGCGAACACACGGAATCGTGTCCGTAAGAAGTGACGACACCGCGGCTCCGCGCCGCCATATACGTCGGTAAAACGGTGCGATATAATTCGAGAATCTGAGTGAGCAGAATACGATTATCGGAACCGGAATCAGCGCAAGAAGCGTAAGCTTCCAATTCATGAACATCATTATCGCAATGATTCCGATCAACGTGAAAAACTGCACTATGACTTCCTGCGAAATCCGCATGATAAACGCCTGAATGGTAGCTGTATCGCCGTTTATGCGGTTGATTACGGCGCCTGTCGATGTTTTGTCGTAAAACTTCATCGAAAGATACTGCGCGTGTTCGTAGATATCCGTTTTCAGGGATGCCACTATGCTGTTTCCGGACACTCTCAGCATATAGTTACGAATCGACGAAAGGATGAACAGCACAAGATACGAGATGAACAGAAAGCCTACAACCAAAAAAAGAGAATTGACCTCACCGGACGGAATTATGTCGTCAACAAGCATTTTTGTTATGTACGGCGGAAGAAGTGTGATCGATGTGGTTACCAGTGAAAGCACAAGAGCGACCACAAGCGCGGGAAGCTGCGGGCGGATATATTTCCAGAATTTCCGAACCATCTTGCCCCGTCCGGCGCAGCCGTAGCACACCGCCCCCGGACTTGACAGCGTCCTTCCGCAGTTCGGGCATATCCGCTTTTCCTTTTCAAATGAGTCCTCAAGTGCGCCGAGCTCATCCGAAAAATCCTTTCCCGACGATGCCGCGCAGATAAACACGGCGGCGGCTTCGGCGTGGGACGCGCAGGCATATGTACAGCGGAAAATGTTTTTGCGTTTTCCTCCGATTTTAACGGAGAGAACTGCATTTCCGTACATACGCTTTACAGCTGCGTCCTCGATCTCTTCAAACGAAGCCGAGAACACTTCAGCGTTTTCTCCGTCAAGCGAAATAACTTTGCTTTTTGTTGCAAGCAGCAGCGACTCGGAGTAGCGCGAACCGGAATCAAGATCGCCGCAGATCGCGAAAAGAATCTCTTCATTTCCCGCTGCAGCGGAAGCTTTTTCAAAGAGCGAGGGCGGGATTTCCTTATTTGATATGGGAATTTTCATAAACAAGCACCTTTTGGATTCACTTTGCAAATAAACAAAATACGCCGTCCGCGTCGTGACAGTGACAACGCGGACGGTGACGGCGTCATCGTATTTACAAAAGACATTATGGACTAAAAAAGGGGCGGTGTCAATAGCTTTTGAAGATTTTTCCGATAAAATTCACGCTGTATTAAAGTAATCGTGAAAAGTAATCCTTCAAAGCCGTAAGGACGGCGATGCCGCCGTCCTTACACGCTGTTATGTCATTCCCACCAATTCCCGAAATACTTTGTTGTTCCCGACATCAGTGCGGCGGGATTATCTTTCGTTATATCAAATCCGTCGAAGAAGCCTTCGTCCGAGGACATCTTTTTGTCTCCGTCCGTTTCGAAATAAAGCGGATAGTCGGCGCAGTCGCCAACGAAAGCATTCCACCGTGCAAGATACTCGTTTTTCTCATCACCTACACCGCCTTTATACATTCCGTCATACGAAGCAATAAGCCCGATATACTTCATCTGCATGGAAAGTCGGCGGACGCGGAATTCCTGCTTTTCGTTTGCGGCAAGGTGCGCCGCATCGTCAAACAGCGTTATCATATAATCGTACATCTTCGCGTAAAATCCGAGGTCAATCCGTTCGGCGGGATTTGACCACGCCATGGAGCTCCAGCATTTATCTCCGCCCGACCTATCCCACAGTACGGCATATTCGCATATATTCTCATATCCCGGACCGTACATGATCTCGAAATACTCTTTTATCATTGCGCTATACTCTTCGTCGGTCACATCGCAATTCCACTGGAGCACGCGGTAAAGATAGTCGAGTATACCGTCCGTAGGATTTATGAACATCGGATCGACAAAAATCCCGTCAACGCCGTATTTCTTCGCGAATCTGAAATCGTCAAGGATGTTGAAGAGCATGCAGCTTGAAAACGGACTTGCAAACCAAGTGCCCGGATAAAACCAAACACCGAACATATCGGTCATTGTACTCCACGTTTTCATTTCCTCGGCGTAGACCGCGTTTGAAACATCCCCTGCCGAGCATTCCTCCCCGCTCAGCGGATGATTGTAGCAAACGTGCTTGTTAAGATCGTTATAGAAGCAGTACCAGACGGACACGTTAGGGCTGAGCTTTGTTTTCTGCGGGGGCTTGGTGGTTCCCAGGTATGCCCCCATAACAACGTATACGGCGGGATCGATCTCCGCGATCGCATCTGCAACGGCGTTTGTGAAGCGCACGACAGGAGCGGCGTTTGTCCTGTCGTATGCGATAAGCGCCATGCAGTCCTTACATTTACAGAAAATGTCCGAATCGACCTGACACACGTCAATCGCCACAATCTCGCGCCCGACCCGAAGCCCCGAAGCAAGCATGTTTCTTAACTTGTCGGTGTAATACTCGCAGGCAATTTCGATATTCTCCTCATTGGAGAAGCACGGCTGCTTTGTGTGCACTCCCTGTCCGTTGTAATCGACAAAGCTTTCGGCGACCTCCGCAAGTCCGTGACAGGCGGTAGGGCTTACGCCGTAGCCGTTATACTTTGCGTTCCCGATCACTCCGTCGCGGTTGAATTTCATCTTCAGAGCATGATCCTCCGCGGGGATGCCGCTTGTCACGGGAATCCATACCGAACGGTTTGAAAAATCGGGCTCGGAATAATAATCCGTTCCTTCGGGAACGTCGATCGCGTCCGCCTCGTAGAGATAATCCATCACGCCGTCGGCGAGCGTTCCGCTTCCGATGACGGGATCACCGCCCATTCCGAACCAAATCGGTCCGTATGCTGCGGGGGTAAGGCAGTCGAAATCGTAAAGGAAACGGTATCCTATAAAATTCTCGAGAAAGTCGTAAACACCGTAGATGCAGCCGCGGTACTGCCCGCCGGTGATCGTTACGTTTCCGTTTTCGGCAACCTCAACCGTAAACGCTTCGTCGCCGTGCGCGCCGCTCTTATCCTGAACGAGTGTGATCGTGCGTCCCGATGCGTTATTGTCGATCTCGGGATAAATGCCGCAGGCGTCGCCGATATACTTGCGGAGCTGATTTGCAGCGAGAGGGTGAAGCTCGTCGGCATCGGCTTCGATGCGGATCGAATATTCCGAGATATCGTGTCCGGCGATCGTGAGTTTGCCGACCTTCGGACCTTCGCCGTAAGTCACGTCGAGACCGCTCTCGCCCACGCAGTAATTTGCGAAGCGGCGCACTCCTCGGTCGAGGCCGTCCGCGGTTTTGCCGAGGATAACGGTATCGTTCCCGATGCTCCGTATAACGTATCCCTCGCTGCGAAGTCCGGACATATCCGCGCCGAAGGCGTCGGCGTCATCTGCGACCCCGAGAAGAATATCCCTATCCGGCGTATCCGATCCGAGGCGGTCGGTGAGCCACTCGGCGGATTTCTCCGCCGATGACGACAGCGCGCGGACAGGGGACAAGCTTTCGTTTTTTTCCATGCACCCGTTCAGTACAGCCGAAATCGTGAGTGCCGCAAGTGCAGCCGAAATCAGTTTTTTCATGGTGCCTCCTCATTGACGAAATAAACGTTACCGTATGCGAAGACCGGCGATCATCCCGTGATCCGGATAAACTTCATGCGCCGATATTTTTCCACCAGTTCGGGAAACGCTCCGTCGCCGATGTGGTGAGAGCCGCAGGATTGGTTTTCGTTATGTCGAAATCCTTGAGAAGCTCATCGGAATCCGACATCAATCTGTCAGCTATAATTTGTGTGCCGTGGTTTGCATCAAACGTGATCGGGTATTTTTTAAGAAGCTCGGTGAAGTAGGTCCATGTTTCGAGGTATGCGTTTTTCTCGGCGTCCGTACCGTTCGTGTACATCGAGTCATATGTCGAGATAAGCCCGAGATAATACATCTGCGTTGAAAGGCGTTTTACTCTGTATTCCTGCACATCGCTTTCGGCGATACGCGCCGCATCCGCAAACAGGTTCTTCGCATACTCGAAATTATCCGCAAAGAAAGCGTAATCAAGTCGGTCGGCGGGGCTTGACCATGCCATAACGCTCCAGCACTTATTGCCTCCCGCCTGCTCCCACACTCGGTAATACTCGAAAATATCTTCGTATCCCGGACCGTAGAGGATAAGGAAATATTCCTTTATCATGTCAAGAAATTCTTCATCCGTCATATCGCAGCTCCACGACAGACGGCGCGAAAAATAGTTCAGTATTCCGTCGGACGGAGACTGCATGCACGGATCGACGATAAGTCCGTATGTGCCGCACTCCTTCATGAGGCGGAAATCGTCAAGCATATTGAACACGGTGCAGCTTTGTATCGGGTTTGCGTACCATGTTCCGGGGTAATACCATACGCCGAGGCGGTCGGTCATCCTGCTCCATGTTCTGAATTCTTCTGCGTAGGCTATATTTGATATCTGCTGCTTTTTCTCGCATTCATCGCCGTTCAGCGGATGGTTATAACATATATATTTGTTAAGATCGTTATAAAAGCAGTACCATACGGAAACGTTAGGGCTCATCTTTGTCTTCTTCGGAGGCTGTGTGGTTCCGTAATATGCAAGCATCTGAACATACACGTTCGGATCGATCTCCGCGATCGCGTCCGCAATCGAATTCGTCATAAGTATGATGGGCGCCGCGTTCGTTCTGTCATATGCCACAAGCTTACGGCATTCCTCACACTGACAGAAGTTGCCCGAATCCACCTGCGATGCATCGAGATCCTTAATATCACGCCCCACCAGATATCCGGCGGCGAGGAACTGCTTAAGCTGGGTAGTATAATAATCTATTGCTATTGCAATATTCTCCTCGTTCGAGAAGCAGCACTGTCTCGAATGTATAGCACCACCGTCGTAATCTACAAACTTTGTAATGACCTGTGAGAGGCCGTGCACACTGTACTGACTCACGCCGTAACCGTTATATTTTGCGTATCCCCGAACCTGATCGCGGTTCATCTTCATTTTCAGAACATGATCTTCTGCGGGAACGGTATTCGAAGGCGCGACATACGCCGCACGGCTTTGTATATCCGGTGCCGAGGTGTAGCTTTGAGCAGGGACATCGCGTGTCTCCGCCTCGTAAAGATAGTCGATTATTCCGTCGGCAAAACTGTCGTGGTATACGAATCTCCTGCTTCCGGCACCCGACGCGATCAGGGCATCGTAATCATAGAGGAAACGGTATCCTATGCACTGCTCGAGGAAGTCGTAAACTCCGTAGATGCAGCCGCGGTACTGCCCGCCGGTGATCGTCACATTTCCGTTTTCGGCAACCTCAA
>ERZ772893.305-NODE-305-length-67476-cov-6.211166_pt1 | contig 67476 bp, 58 predicted proteins | sample MGYA00511482_ERZ772893 | MGnify/ENA primary metagenome ERZ772893 (study PRJEB29015, sample SAMEA2737687) | human gut metagenome | biome: human gut; feature: human-associated habitat; material: faeces | place: China | collected 2012 ... | reverse complement strand
AAAAATCAAATTTTGGAGTAGAATTTTATCTCATACAGTGAAAGAGCTTTTTCGTAGCTTTTTATATAAGAAAAGCCGAAAACCCTTGAAAACAAAGGCTTTCGGCGTTGTTCACTGGCGTCCATAAGAGGATTTGAACCTCCGACCCCACGCTTAGGAGGCGTGTGCTCTATCCAGCTGAGCTATATGGACGTGTCTGATATATGATTATAGCCCGATCAAAGTCGAACTGCAATCCCTTATTTAGTTTTTTTTGAGGTGGCCGTTGTAACGCAACCTTAGGAGGCGGACCCTCTATCCTGCTGAGGTACGAGGACATTTATTAAATTTTAGAAATCCCGGAACAGTGCGTCACCCGCTTTTCGCTCAAAGGCGAGTGACGCATCGTATTCTTAGGAGGCGGTCGCTCTATCCAGCTGAGCTACGGAAACGTACGAAGCGGATATTCGGTTTCAGACCGCGGAAGGTTCCGCGGATTCAAAAGCTTTCGGACGAAATTCCGTTTAGGCAAAGCTTTTTCGCAAGTCCCGACCTTTCGTCCTTTCGGCGCGCTTTCAAAAAATCCCCGGCGGCGGTGCGATATCCCTGCTCTGTCCGTCCTGTGTGGGGCAGTCATGGCTTTTGCAAGCCGTTCCGTCACAACATATATTATATCACAACCGCCGTTCGGTGTCAATCCTCTTCCCTGCCGAAACGGAAAGAATCGTATTCCCTGTCCACCGTTATGACGCAATTTGCGTTAGAACGGCGCTTTTTTATTTCCGAATCCAGATACTGCGAAATCTCCCGATCGGAAAGCTTACAGTCAAGTCCGACGGCGACATCGAATATCAGATTGGAATGTGTCGGTCCCTGCACCATACGAAAATCGTGCATAGTAATCTCCGATCCCGACTTTTTCGCAAGCTCAGCCACGATTTTGCCCGCGGTAATGCGCATTTCGTTCGTCTGCGCATCGGAAAGGCATACGGGATCCATATGAATGACGAGGTGTATCCCGCGATTTTCAAGGAAATCTGCCTCGATATTGTCTATTCTGTCATGCGTCAGAAGCACATCCTCGTCCGAGTCCACCTCGACATGGACGGTCGCGTAAAGTGCGCCCGTTCCGTAGCTGTGAACGACAAGGTCATGCACGCCGAGAACGCCTTCATACGAACTTATCGAAGAAGCTATATCGGAGACGAGTGCGCCATCCGGAGCTTCGCCGAGAAGGGTGTCGGAGGATTCACGGACAAGCTTGAGCCCGAGGATTATTATATACACGGCGATCGCGCAGCCGAACAAAGCGTCAGCCGCCGATCCGAACACGGTCGAAAGAAGCATTCCGACGATTACCGCTGCGGTTGCGATAACGTCTCCGATGCTGTCGGTTGCGGAGGCTTTGAGCGCCATGGAATTTATTCCGTTGCCGAGCCCGCGGTAAAAGAGTGCCAGAAGCACTTTGATTGCCATCGTAATCACCATTATGACGATCGCCGCAGCGCTCAGCGTACTTTCGCCCTCTCCCGAGAACAGCTTTTCCGCAGAACTCTTAAAAAGCTCAAGTCCGAGCACGGTTATGATCACGGAGATAAAGAGTCCGCAAAGGTACTCCATTCTCGCATGTCCGAACGGATGCTCACGGTCGGCGGGCTTTCCGGCGAGGACGTATCCGACAAGAACAAAAGCGGACGATCCCGCGTCCGACAGGTTATTTACCGCATCGGCGACGACCGAAACACTGCCCGTTATAAGACCGAGTGCAAGCTTGGCTGCAAAAAGAACGACATTGACCGCGATTCCGACGCCCCCGGCGATTCTGCCGACGGCAAGCCGTCCCGCGTCTCCGCGATCTTTATATTTTGAAACTATATATTTCGTCAAATCAGTTTTCTTCCTTAATCAGAATAAGCTCCGACGCATACGGCAGCGAACGTATCCAATCGCAGAAGGTGTGCCATTCGTCAAGCTTATGGCTGCGCCGGGCATAATACATATTTATGAGATTCTCGTAATTGAGGGTCACCGTCCTCATCTGATTATATGACGAGGGGAGAAGCTGTATTATATCGTACCAATATTTTTTATCTTTTGTTTCGGTGAATTTGATTCTCGACTCCTCGAGGAAGGAGATTATGTTATCGAGCGCGCCGAGTGCGCCTTCGGTCATGTGATCGGTGCTGAAATCGTCGCGGGAAAAGTCCTTCGAATGTATGCGGTGCATGGTTGAAGTCGAATTTGCCGTTGTGCCCACCTTGTAGGTATCAAACTCCTTCCACCAATAGATCGGCGCCGTAATATCCACCGACACAAACACCTGACGGAGGTATTTTCTGTGATCGGATCCTGACACCGCAAGGCGGTGCGCAAGAGACAGATCGATTTCTCCTATCACAAATTCCCCGTTCTCGCCGTAAAAGCTGTCGCTCTTCGCCCAGCTTGAAAGCGGATTCCTCGCGCCGCGCAGCGCATTTTCAAAATTCATAACCGATGTTCTTTCAAGCTCTATCATAATATTCCTCCGTGTGAAATTCCGTTAAAATATTCTACCATTTATACGCCCCTTTGTCAACGTAAAAAACTGACGTCTGTGCAAATTCCCGGACTTTGATTTTTAAATGCAGACGCTGTCGAAAGACAATATACAGTATGGAGAAAACACAGATTTTTCTATGCGGCGCATAAACGAAGAAAATGAGGAAAAAATATATGCAGTATCCCACTAAGGCAAAAGAAAGGAAGCATTATGAACAACCCGAATTTCAGAAACAATGACGATATGAAGAAGCAGAACCGTATAGTTTACACGGTACTTTCACTTTCGCTCGCCGTTCTTGCAATCCTTATCAGCATATCGGTAATCTCCCAGAGAAACAAAGCCGAGCCCTCTCCGGAAAAGAAACCCGAAACCACGGTCAAGGCTCCGGTCACGACCGAAAGAAAGCCTGAGACAACGGAGAAGAAAGACGAAACCACTGCCGCTCCGGAGTCAAGCGACACAGCCGATGCCGATGCCGGGGCCGACGCGGCGGCGGATGTTCTCCCCGATTTCATCGCGCCGGTACCGGGAGCGGTGATAAAGGGTTATTCGACCTCGGTTCCGGTTTACTCTCAGACAATGGACGACTACCGTGTTCACTCGGGTGTTGATCTTGCCGCCTCGATCGGAGACAAGGTTTACGCCGCCGCCACGGGAACCGTCGGCGCCGTATGGGAGGATCCGATGAACGGATGCTCGCTCACGCTGATCCACAAGGGCGGCGCGGTGAGCACTTACTCGAATCTCTCAAAGGAAACTCTCGAGACGGTGAAGCCGGGAATGTCGATCCTCGGCGGAGATGTGATCGCCACGGTCGGTGACACGTCGCTTACCGAAATTGCGGACGAAGCGCACCTGCACTATGAGCTCACGGTCAATCAGCAGAGCGTCAACCCCGCCGAATATATGACCTTCCCCGAAAGCTCCGAAAATTACGAAGGCTGATGACGCAAAAATACCCGCGTGATACGCGGGTATTTTTCATTTTCACGGCAGATCTTTCATGACCGTATTTCTGAGAAAGGATGCGAAATTTTCGTATTCGGTCTCGGAAAGCTCGCGTGGGAACGACATTACTTTAAGCCTATGGCCGTCATATTCCTTCCTGTACGGAGGATGAATGTGTTCGATGGAATTCATCCTGTATCCCGCACGGAGATAAAAATCGCGGCGGCGTTCCGACACGCTGTCCCCCGGAGGATCAATCTCGAGAATAACCGTTTTTCCCGATCTGCCGAGCAGTTCGAGAGCGCGTTTTCCGAGTCCTTTTCCTCTCAAGTCGGACACAATGCAGAAATGCTCGACATATATAAAGTCTTCGCTCTCCCAATAAAGTATGTCTCCGACGAACGAACCGTCTTCGCATATCAGGTCGAAGTTATAGCTTTCTTTCCCCATTACGACGTGCTGAGCTGCACCCGTTCTTTGCTCATGCTCCGGGAACGAGACTTTGTAAAGCTTCATCGCTTCGCTGTATTCCGGCTCATCCGGCGAACATATTCTGACAAACTCCATTATCAGTCGTACACAAGTGCCGTTTCGAGAGCGATCTCCATCATATCGGTGAAAGTCTTTTCTCTTTCCTCGGCGCTGAGGCTCTCCCCTCTCATTATGTGATCCGATATCGTGAAGATTCCGAGAGCGCGTTTTCCCGCGCGTGCGGCGTTCGCATAAAGCACAGCGGATTCCATCTCGATTCCGAGAATACCCATTTTTATCCACCGTTCGCTCGTTCCGGCGACATCGTTATAGAATCTGTCGGACGAAAGTATATTTCCTACGCTGTATCTCACGTTCATATTCTCCGCAATAGTGCAGGCAGTCCGGAGAAGTACGAAATCGGCGCACGGTGCGAAGCTTCCGGGCAGTTCAAACTGCGAAAGGTATGCGGAATCCGTTGATGCCGCCTCGCCGAAAACTATATCGCGCACACGGATGCTGTCCGCAAGTGCGCCCATGGAACCGATGCGGATTATATTTTCGACGCCGAAGAAGTTATAAAGCTCGTAAGAATATATTCCGATCGACGGCATTCCCATGCCGCTTGCCATGACCGATACGCTTTTTCCCTTATATGTGCCGGTATAGCCGTACACGGAGCGCACGTTATTCACCAAATGCGCATCGGTGAGAAAATTCTCGGCGACGAATCGGCTTCTGAGCGGATCTCCGGGCATAAGCACGGTATGCGCAAAATCCCCCGGATGTGCGTTTATATGCGGAGTCGGGCAATTTCCCATGATCGTATCTCCTTTTTATTTCTGATGTTTTATAAGTCCTGCCGCCTTCGATATCTCCATAACGGCAAGCGGAACGAGAGAGAGTCCGAGTGCGCAGAGATAGAGATAATACGGCAGGTAAACAAGAGCAAACACCGTGTTTGCGGGTGTAAACAGCACGAGAAGAACAAGCACGAACGAAAGCAGGCACGAAAGATTCAGCTTTCGGTTCCCGAAGAATCCCGCCTTAAAAAGCGAATGCTCCGTCCGCATATTGTACGACTGCACGATCTGCGAAAGCGAAAGAACCGTGAACGCCATCGTGCGTCCGCCCGCCTCGCCCGCAAAGCGCTCGCCGATGACAAATCCCGCCAAGGTGAGAAGCGCGAACATAACGCCCTGAAGCACCACGCGAAGTCCGAGACCGTGGGCGAATATGCCTTCGTTTTTCGGTTTCGGCGGAACATCCATGACATCATTCTCGACCGCTTCCATTCCGAGGGAGACTGCGGGAAAGCTGTCGGTCACAAGATTTATCCAAAGAAGCTGCATGGAGAGAAGCGGCGTTTTGCGCCATAGTATCATTGCAAAGAACACCGTAAGAACTTCGCCGATGTTCGTGCCGAGCAGATATCCTACGACCTTTCGGATGTTGGAGTAGATTCCGCGTCCCTCACGCACCGCGTCGACAATGGTTGCAAAATTGTCGTCGGTCAGTGTCATGTCAGCCGCGCCTTTTGCAACATCGGTGCCCGTTATTCCCATCGCGCAGCCGATATCCGCCGCCTTCAGCGCGGGCGCGTCATTGACTCCGTCACCCGTCATCGAAACGATCTCTCCGGCGCGCTGCCATGCTTTGACTATCCTGATCTTATTCTCGGGTGAAACTCTCGCGTACACCGAAATATTTCTCACCCTGCGGTCAAGCTCATCGTCGCTCATCGCGTCAAGCTCGGCTCCGGGTACTGCTTCTCCTCCGTCCTCAAGTATCCCGATATCCCGTGCGATCGCGGAAGCGGTAACGATATGGTCTCCGGTTATCATGACCGGCTTGATGCCCGCGCGGCGGCAAAGCGCAACCGCCTCGCGCGCCTCGGGGCGCGGCGGATCGATCATTCCGACAAGACCCGCATATGTGAGACCGCACTCGAGTGTTTCGCTTGTAAGCTCCGCAGGCAGTTCTTCGATTTCCTTATATGCAACGGCGATCACGCGGAGCGCGCGCTCGCCCATGCTCTCGCAAAGTGCGGCGGCACTCTCTGGATTTCCCGCCGTGCATCTTCCCGCAAGCACGTCAAACGCACCCTTGACGATAACCGTAAGCTTTCCGTCGATTCGGTTGACCGTCGTCATGAGCTTTCGGTCGGAATCAAACGGAAGCGTCGCGGCGCGGGGGTATTTTGTGTTCAACTCTTCCTTGGTCATGCCGTTTTTCATTGCGGCAAATACTATCGCGGTCTCCGTCGGATCGCCGATATGCTTAACCTCGCCGTTTTCCTCGGTCACGCTGCCCTCGGAACAGAGAGTTCCGAACATAAGAAGCCGCTTTACGCTCTCGCTGCACGATGATGTGATCTTTTCTTCCGCCTCTCCGGAGGCAGCTGCTGAAACAAGGGTCATTCTGTTCTGCGTCAGAGTTCCGGTCTTGTCGGAACAGATAACGGACGCGGAGCCGAGCGTTTCCACCGCCGGCAGGCTTCGGATTATCGCATTGCGCTTTACCATCCGCTGAACGCCGATCGAAAGCACTATCGTGACGATCGCGGGAAGTCCCTCGGGAATCGCGGACACCGCAAGCGAAACCGCAGTCATGAACATCTCCATCACGGGGATCTTGTTCAGTATTCCGACGACAAATATCACGGCGCACGCGCCGAGCGCGGCGATTCCGAGGTATTTGCCGAGGGACGCAAGCTTCTTCTGAAGCGGAGTCTGAACCTCCTCGGAGGATTCGAGAAGATTCGCTATCTTGCCCATCTCGGTATTCATTCCGGTCGCGCACACAACCGCCGTCGCGGTGCCGTATGACACGGAGCATCCCGAGAAAAGCATATTCGTTCTGTCTCCGAGAGGCGCGCTCGCGTCAACCGCATCGACCGCGTTTTTCTCGGACGGAACGCTCTCACCCGTCAGCGCGCTCTCCTCGGATTTAAGGCTGAAGCTTTCGATTATGCGGGAATCCGCAGGCACGAAATCTCCCGCTTCAAGCCTGATTATGTCTCCGGGAACAAGCTCCGACGCATCGATCCGGATCTCGCGTCCGCCGCGTATCACGCGCGCATGAGGCGCGCTCAGGCTTTGCAGAGCCTCGAGAGCGTGCTCGGCGCGGTTCTCCTGCGCCGTACCGATTATCGCGTTTACGACGACGATAAAGAGTATCAGGCACGGTTCAAAAAACTCGGACGCCTCGCCCGACATGCAGGCAAGCACGAACGAAATTCCCGCCGCGGCAAGAAGTATCAGTATCATCGCGTCGGCAAACTGTCCGAAGAACCGCGCAATGAGCGATTTTTTCTTCTTTTCGGCAAGGCGGTTTTCGCTGTATTCGGAAAGCCGCTTTTTAGCTTCGTCCGCGGTCAATCCGGATGCCGGATCGGTTCCGAGAGATTTAAGTACGTTTTCCTTCGTTTCGGAATGAGGTATCAATTTTTTCTTCCTTTCGGTTTATGATTATTATTTCACCGCGCGCATGACTGTTCCGGGATAAATCTTCGGTAAATTCCTGCGGATACCGAGGTAAATCGGACGCACATACTGCGCGGTCGTTTTCTTTATTTTTTTGCGTTATATCCGTAAACAGTCGGACCGGATTACATTTTCTTCGTTTTTCTTATGCCGAACGAGAATTCGGACACGTCCGCGCCGTCGTCAACCGATACTTCGCGGAAGGTCAGGCAAAGCGTATCACCGTCGATCGAGATGTGCGCGTAAGCCACAGCTCTGTCGTGCATGCTTTCGGCGACCTCAAGTTCGCTTGCGAAATCCTCGGTCAGGTCCTCGATCTCGCGGTTCTGATTTCCGCAGCAGCCCGGCTCAAAGTGTATCGGCCCCGCGGGGTCAATCATGATTTTTGCGTCAGTTCCGCCGATTTTTTCGGTCACATATTCAAAGTCTGTCTGCACGGTCGAGTTTGCACGGATGGGATAGGATTTGCCGAGCACATGATCGTGACCGCAGAGAACCATATCGACCCCGTAGGCAGCAAAAATTCCGTTTAGCTGTTTACGGAGAGAAAGCGCCGCATTGCAGACCGGGCGGCGTGCGCCGTATTTTCCGGGAGAGTAAAGCGGGTTGTGGATCATCACGATTTTCCATGCTCGATCGGCTGCCGCAAGATCGTTCACGAGCCACTCAACCTGTGTCGGAAGCAGCTTATCGTTGGTTTCCATAAGGTCTCCGCTTGACAGCACGGTAAAATGCACGGGACCGATATCGACCGAATAATAAATTCCGTGAGACGTATCCTGCGGGGCAAGATCGATATTGAAATGAGAATACAGCGTACTGCTGTATCCGTCCAGATAGCAGTGCCAATAATCGTGATTCCCGGCGGACGGCAGCATCGGATAAGCACTGACAAACTCCTCGTTATTTCCGATCATATCGCGCCACATCTCATGGCTGCCGGAAAACTGGACTATATCGCCCGCGTGCGCGAAAAGACGAGTACCGGGAAAATGTCCGATCGCGTCTTTCCACGCGCACTTCCACCAAAGTCCGTTGTTATCTTCGTCCTGCGAATCGGCGAACACAAGAAAATCAAGCTTGTCGCCGCCTGTCGGAGGAACCGTAAAAACCGCGTCCGCCGATCTTACGCCGCACTCGTCGCCGACTCTCCAGCGGCACCGCTGTCCGGGCGCAATTCCCGTTATCACGGCGCAATTCTTTTTTGCCTTCATCCCTTCGGAGCACTCGCCCTTCACTCGCACCGGATTTTCAAAATTTAAATCGTCCTCATCCGTGTACTCGAGGATCGGTTTTCCCTCCTCTTTCGTCTGCCATGTAACACCGAAGCTGTCACCGCTCTTTGAATAAAAATCGAGCGTTATTACCTCGGGAGTGAAATTTGACGAATCCATTTTCTCTTTCCCTAATCCTTTTGAATGCGACGGTCAGATAAGCTGCTGCTCGTTCATCTTGAGCTTGTATTCAAGCCCGAGCTTTGCCGCCGCCTTCTTGCAGAGCAGCATGCGGGCGAGAAATATTTCGAAATAATCCATAACCGAGCTGTATTTCGTGTCTATGTCGAGGGACAGGGTTATCGTATCATGCGCGGGATTTATCTCGAGGCGTGAATCGGTAACGGAATAGTTTACTCTGTCGTGGATATCAAAGCTTGTTTCGTCGTGATTTCTCACGCGCGTGCGGCGCACGTCGGATTTATCCGCAAGGATAAGCGCTGCCGAAACCGGGTTCACGGGAACGCCGTTTGACTCGTCGTGATTTCCGATCGCTGACACGACGGTTGCAATATCACACGCGCTGAAGCCGAGGTTATCGAGTATGCGGAATGCCATGACCGCGCCGCTCTGTGCGTGCTCCTCACGGTTCACCATATTTCCTATGTCGTGGAGAAACGCCGCTATCTGCACTATCTCGATATCGTGTTCACCGTATCCGAGGGTTTCGAGAATATATTTCGCACACTGTGCTACCTTCGTGACGTGACCGAAGCTGTGTTCGGTGTATCCGAGCGCGCCGAGGGAATCATCGGCTGCGGATATATATGTGCGTATTGCTTCATTTTTGCGAAGTTCTTCGTAAGTCAGCATTTCATCCTCCGTCACGGTAAAAATCCACACTTCCATTGTACCACTTATTTATTAACAATTCTACAATTTGTCAGTATCGAAACATTATCCGTAAAAATATGCGGTGTCGGCACAGAATGCCGACACCGCCTTTTTTCGGTCATCCGATTCCAAAGCATCCTGAGCGGCTTCTCGCCGCATCGGGAAGGCGCCGCCTTTATGCGGACATCATGCCCATGCCATGGTGGTGGGCTTTGGATCGTGTATTATCATGGGTTTGAGAAATTCAACAGCCTTAGATAGTCCTTCGTCGATGGACATGAGGCTGTCCTCATGCTCAATCGAGAGAACGCGGTCATAGCCTACGAGACGGAGCGCGGAAATAAGGTCACGCCAATACTCCTCACCGTGGCCGAAGCCGACCGTGCGGAATACCCACGAACGGTTGATCTCGTCGCTGTAATGCTTGGTATCGAGAACGCCGGTGCGCTCGGTATTGAGCTTATCGACCTTCGTATCCTTGGCATGAACGTGGTAGATGGAGTCTCCGAGATAACGGATAGCGGATACGGGATCGATTCCCTGCCATACAAGGTGCGAAGGATCGAAGTTAGCACCGATAACGGGACCGACAGCCTCGCGGAGCTTCATAAGCTTCTCGGGATTGTAGACGCAGAAGCCGGGGTGAAGCTCGAGAGCGATGCGGCTTACGCCGTGTTCGAGCGCAAATTTGGTTGCCTTCTCCCAATAAGGAATAAGCACGTCATTCCACTGATAATCGAGAACCGCAAGATACTCCTCGGGCCATGCGCAGGTCGCCCAGTTCGGCATCTTATCGCCGGGAGCGCCGCCGGGACAGCCGGAGAATGTGATCACGGTATCAAGTCCGAGCTTCTCGGCGAGAAGAACGGTGTTGACAAAATCGTCATGGTAACGCTTTGCCTCGGTCTCGTCGGGATGCACGGGGTTGCCGTGGCATGAAAGAGCGCAGAGCTCGATATCGTATTTCTTGAAAGCATCCTTGAATTTTTCGAAATCCGCAGGAAACGCAAGAAGCTTCTCGGGATCGCAGTGAGCTTTTCCGGGGTATCCGCCCGCGCCGATCTCGGCAGCCTCTACGCCGAGAGCCTTGAGCTTTGCGAGAGTCTCTTCAAGAGGATACTGTGCATAAAGATTTGCAAGTACACTGAGTTTCATATGTTTGTACCGTTCCTTTCGATTTTTTTATTGTGCCATCAAAACTATGCAATCCCTAAGGATTGCATAGTCCGTATGTATCAAACTCAGAACTTGTACACATCGCCGGTTGCGGCAGATGTATAAATTCCTTCAAGGATTCTTGTTACGCAATATGCCTGATCTGCATGAACGATCGCCTCGGTATCGTTTCTGAGAGAGTTGATCCAGTCGTTCTGCCAATCAAGCGCAGCGCTGTTGTCGCCGTCGAAGAATGCTACGCCGCCTGCGCCGAAGTTGGGCTTCATTATGTACTGACGACCGTTGCGTACACCGTTTATCTGAAGTCCGTTAGCGAAGTCCGCACCTGCGAGTGTTCCGCAGATGAGAGTCGATGCCTCGAGAGAAGGCTCGTAATTAAGCGCCCATGAGGACTTTACAAGAATCGTTGCGCCGTTCTCCATTACAACAAATCCGAATGCGCTGTCCTCGGCGGTATACTTGCTCGAATCCCAAGGACCCCATGTGTTGCCCTGAAGCTCGGGAGCAAGACCGTTGAGCTTGTGGTAGGAGGTTCCTACGCAGTACTTGGGCTTGTAGTTGTTTGTAATCCAAAGGGTAAGGTCGAGAGAGTGCGTTCCGATATCGATAAGGGGCCCGCCGCCCTGCTCGTACTCATTGATAAATACGCCCCATGTAGGAACCGCACGGCGGCGAATTGCGATAGCCTCGGAGTAGTAAATGTCTCCGAAGGTACCGTCTTCCGCTTCCTTTTTAAGATAAAGCATCTCGGGTCTGTAACGGTTCTGATAACCGATGCAGAGCTTCTTGCCGGTGCGCTCAGCCGCATCAAGCATCTTCTTTGCTTCCTCAGAGTTGATTGCCATCGGCTTCTCGCACATTACATGCTTGCCTGCCTCGAGAGCGTCAACGGTGATAAAGCTGTGCGAACGGTTGGGCGTGCACACATGAACAACGTCGATGGTCTTGTCCTCGAGAAGCTTCTTATAGTCCGTATATACCTTCGCGTCCTCGGTACCGTAGTCCTTTGCTGCCTGCTGTGCCTTCTCCTCAATGATGTCGCAGAATGCAACCATTTCCACATTCTCGATCGATCTGAGTCCGGGCATATGCTTACCGTTTGCGATACCGCCGCATCCGATAATACCGATTCTTATTGTATCATTTGCCGAAATTGCCATGATTACCTCCAAGTAATGTTCGTCCGAACATTTTTATTCCCTATTATATTAAAATAAAATGCACCTCATTTCAAGGGGTTGAGGTGCATTTGATTCCGGCTTTTCAAACATTGGAGGAATGCACAAAAATCGTGCTCGTTTTTTGTGCAATTATCCCCGCAATTATCTCTTGATTTTTTCGAAAAAATCTGTCCCGGGGGTATCGAGGGAAACGCCGAACGCCGCCGCTGCCGTCGCCGCGATATCGGCATATGTCGAACGTGTGCCGAGCATCTGCGGAGATATTCCCTTTCCGTAAACTATGAGCGGTATATACTCTCTCGTATGATCGGTACCGCTGTATCCGGGATCGCATCCGTGATCCGCCGTGATGATGAGAATGTCATCGTCTCCGAGCTTTGACACGAGCGACGGAAGAAATGCGTCAAATTCCGAAAGCGCGCGCGCGTATCCCGGAATGTCGCGGCGGTGACCGTAGAGCATATCGAAATCCACAAGATTCACGAAGCAAAGACCGTCGAAATCCCGCGACGCAATATCGAGAGTCTTATTCATGCCGTCCGTGTTCCCGTCGGTATGGATCGACTCGCTTATGCCGCGCCCGGCAAAGATATCGTGTATCTTTCCGACGGCGATAACGGTTTTGCCGTTATCCTTCAGCGCGTCGAGAAGAGTGGGCGCGAACGGTTCAAGAGAAAAGTCGCGGCGGTTCGTCGTTCTTCTGTAATCTCCGTCGGTTCCGACAAACGGACGTGCGATGACCCGTCCGACGGCATTGTCCCCGGTAAGGATGTCGCGCGCGATCTCGCAGCCGCGGTAAAGCTCGTCAAGCGGGATCACATCTTCATGCGCGGCTATCTGAAAAACGGAATCCGCCGAGGTGTAGACGATCCACTTGCCCGTTTTGACGTGCTCGGTGCCGTAATCGCGTATGACCTCCGTTCCGGAATACGGCTTATTGACGATCACTCCCCTTCCCGTCTTTGCGGAAAAGGCGTCGATTATCTCTTCAGGAAAGCCGTTCGGATACGTCGGCAGCGGCTTCGGGGACACAAGTCCCGCGATCTCCCAATGCCCGATTATCGTATCCTTACCCATCGAGCGTTCGATGCATCTTCCCACTGCCGCCTCGGGAGATGCGGCGGTTCCGAGTGAGGACAGCCCCTCAATATTTCCGATTCCCATTTTAACGAGATTGGGGATCGAAAGCTCCGGTGAAGACGCAAGAGTGCCGAGTGTATTTGCTCCGACATCCCCGAAAAGTCCGGCGTCGGGCAGATATCCCGCTCCGACGCTGTCAAGTACGATAAGAAAAAGTCTCATGGTCTCCTTTCCGCCGCCTTGCGGCTGAAAACATGTGAAATGCAAAATCAGGCAGTCACGCCGATGCTGTGCGGATATTCACAAAAGATCCGCTTTCCGACGCTTCTCATCAGTATCCTGCCGAATCCTCGTTCTTTACAAGCTTTACGATCCTGCTTGTGCCGAGCCGATCTGCTCCGAGCCTGAGAAAATTCTCGGCATCGGCGAGAGAGGATATTCCGCCCGCCGCCTTGATCTTAAGTCCGGGAGCAACATGCTCCGCAAAAAGCTTCACGTCGTGATCCGTCGCACCGCCCTTTGAAAATCCGGTTGAAGTCTTTATATAGTCGGCACCGCCGCGGTACACGACATCACACATGCGCACCTTTTCGCTGTCCGTAAGGAGGCAGGTTTCAACGATGACCTTCAGTATCCGATCTCCGCAGGCATCCTTTATTGCGGCGATCTCGTCCTGCACGCGGTCGTAAATTCCGTCCTTGACCCAGCCGATGTTGATAACGGTATCGATCTCATCCGCTCCGTTCTTCACGGAATCGGACGCCTGAAAAACCTTTGATGCGGTCGTGTCATATCCGTTCGGGAATCCGATGACGGTGCATATTTTCATGCGCCCCGCCGCATACTCCGATGCCTGTGCGACATAGGACTGCGGGATGCACACGGTCGCGGTCGAATATTTTATCGCATCGTCGATAAGGAGCTTTATATCGTCGAGCCGTGCGGCGGGTGAAAGCTCCGTATGATCGACGTGCGAAAGTATCTCCTTTATATCCATCTTTCCGTCCTTTCCGCGGTCGCCGACGTCAGTATCCTCTGACGAAGAGCTTGACATATGACATATATTCTCTGACGACCGATGTGAATTCTATATAGAAATTGCTTCCCGGCGCACGGTAAAAATATTCGCCGAAGTCAGCCTTTGAGGTAAGGTACATTATCCTCGGGATATGGAACCCGGTGGAAACGCACGCGACGGTGCGTCCTTCAAGCCCCCTCTCTGTTATAAGCTTCTTTGAAAATTCCACGTTCTGTATCGTATCCTTTGCCTGATCCTCCACAATTATACGCTCATCCGGAATGCCCTTGGCAACAAGGTATTTACGCATTGCCTCCGCTTCAGATTCGGGCTCGTCAACGCCTTTTCCGCCCGTGACGATGCATACCGAATCCGGGCAGTACGACATGAGCTCGATCGTTTTGTCGAGCCGGCGCATGAGCGCTTTTCCGGGCGTAGAATCCGGCTTGATCTTCGCGCCGAAGGTGACGAACACCGTATCAGGCGGCAGCTTTTCCGGCGCGGGTCCGGAAGAAACACCGGAATAAACAAACACCGACATCGCGGTAAAGGTAACCATGTAAAAGCACAGTGCGGCGCAATACACGGTCTTCAGCACGGGATACGCCTTTTTCGTAAGCTTCCGTATGTATTTGTCAAGCGATATCGGAAGACAGACTCCGAGGATCACCGTAACGCACGCAATGATCGGCAGCGTCCCTTCGGGATAAACAAACAGCTTTATGAAATATGAAACATAGCAGACCAGCGCAAACGCGCCCGATATAATTATAAGTATGCTGAGGATTTTATCGTATTTCTTCATTTTTCGGATACACGCGCGATTCTTACGCCGCCCTCCTTATCCGCGGAATGTATTATTCCGCGCGGACATTTGTCAGCGCAGATACCGCAGCCGCTGCACTTGGAATAATCGATCGAGGCGACGTAATCGCTTACGCTTATCGCCTCCTCCGGACAGTTTTTCTCACATATGCGGCAGCTTATGCAGCCGACATCACAGTATTTTCTTGTTGTCTTGCCGTCGTCAACCGACATGCAGCCGACCCACTGCCGGCTGTCGAACGGGATCAGGCGGATTATATGCTTCGGACAGGCGGTTATGCAGATGCCGCAGCCGCGGCACTTGCGGTAATCGACCGCCGCAACGCCGTCACTCACGGATATCGCGTCAAAGGGGCAGTTCTTCGCGCAGGTGCCGAGCCCGATGCAGCCGTTCGGGCAGAGCTTATCTCCTCCGCCGAGCTTGGATGCGGCTATGCAGTCCTGCTCGCCCTCGTAGATATACTTTTTCTTTGCACATCCGTCGGTTCCCGAGCACATGACCTGCGCTCTCATTCTGACCGACGACGCGTCCTCGGTCCCCATTATAGCGGCGATCTTCTTCGCCGTTTCTTCGCCGCCGGCGGCGCACGCCGACGTCTTTGCATCTCCGCGCACGATCGCCTCGGCAAGAGCATGACATCCGGCATATCCGCAGCCGCCGCAGTTTGCGCCTGGAAGAATTTCGGCGATCGCCTCGACCCGTTCATCCGTTTTCACGGCGAACGCGCGGGAGGCTATGGCGAGCATGGTGCTCATAAGTGCTCCGAGAACAACGAACACGGCGACGGGAATCAATATCTGAAAAGCAAGTTCCATCGTTTAATCTCCGCTTTTGCGTCTGCAAAAGCTTCCTTTCAGTAAGGATAATCGGCAGGCAGCATCAGGCAAAGCTTATTCCGGAGAATCCCGAAAAAGCCATGGCGATAAGCGCCGCCGCAAGAAGCAGTATCGGAAATCCGCGAAAAGCCTTCGGGGGATCGGAATAGCGCATTCTCTCACGGACTCCGGCAAAGATCACGATCGCAAGAGTGAAGCCGAGCGCTGCTGAAAAGCCGAACACAAGACTTTTTACGAAATCGTACTCCTTCTCGATATTGAGAAGTGCCGCGCCGAGCACGGCGCAGTTTGTCGTGATGAGCGGAAGATATATTCCGAGCGCGCCGTAGAGCGCGGGAACATTCTTCTTTAAGAACATTTCGATAAACTGAACGAGGGATGCGATCACAAGGATGAACGCAATCGTCTTCAGATACTCGAGATGAAGCGGGACAAGCGCATAGGTGTAGACAAGGTATGTCGCCGCACCAGACACCGTCATGACGAATGTGACCGCCATTCCCATTCCGAGCGCTGTCGAGGGCTTCTCGGATACGCCGAGGAACGGACATATTCCGTAAAACTTCGAAAATATGAAATTCTCGGTCAGTATCGCGGCAAACATGATAAGAAGTATGTCAGTCATCGCTCTCCTCCGTTTCCGCTTCCGCGTTTTCCTCCGCGCAGTTCTCCGTCAAATAAGCTTTCTTCTCTTTCTTTTCCGCCGACACCGAGATCAGCTTCTGAAAAAGCGCGACGAGAAACGCAAGCGTAAGAAAGGCTCCCGGAGGCAATATGAATATATTCGCGGGAGAATACCACGATCCGAGAATCGCAATTCCGCCGCTTCCGTCGGCGGCTGCCAAAATTTTGCCCGTTCCGAGAAGCTCGCGCACCGCCGCGGTGACCGTAATCGCCGCAGTATAGCCGAGCCCCATCGCAAAGCCGTCAAATACGGACGCGATCGGTCCGTTTTTCGACGCAAACGATTCCGCGCGGGCAAGGATTATGCAGTTTACAACAATCAGCGGGATAAACAGGCCGAGCGATTTATCGAGCGCGGGAAGATACGCCTTTATCAAAAGCTCGACGGCAGTTACAAATCCCGAAATTATAACGATGAATGCAGCTATTCTCACCTGCGGCATTATAACGCGCCGCAGAAGAGATATAAGCAGATTTGAGCAGATCAGGACAGCGGTAACGGAAAGCCCCATTCCGATGGCGTTTGTTACCGATGTCGTTATGGCAAGTGCCGAACACATACCGAGAAACTGTACAAATATCGGATTGTTCGTAACAAGCCCTTCTCTGAGTTGTTTTCCGAATGATGTTTTCATTGGTATACCGTATTTCCCTTTCAGTACGCTTTTTCTTCGGTCATGCCGGCTCCTCGTTTTCGTCCGCGCTGCCGGTGGTCTCCTCCTGCTTGGACTCGGTCTCCGGCGGCGTCTGCGTAGTAGTCTCGGGCTCCTTTGTCGTTGTAGTCTCCGGCGCTTTGGTCGTTGTCTCAGGTGCTTTTGTGGTGGTTTCCGGCGCCTTTGTCGTCGTTTCGGGGGCCTTGGTGGTGGTTTCCGGTGCGCTTGTTGTTGTAGTCTCGGGAGGTGCGGGGGTGAGATCGGTATCGTCTCCGGTCTCGGTTTCCGTCTCCGTTATATAGACTTCGGTATCGCTCTGAACGGGGATGTCGATCTTCGGACGCTCGGCGGAAGGTGCGGCATTGGGATTTTCAACGCCGTCAACATAATCAAGCGTATCCTCAACTCTGCCGGACTGAATATTCGGTCTCTGATTCGGCTGGTATATCGGCGCGTCTCCTCCGTCGCCGTCAGTCTCCGGCGGATCCGTGTCAAGCTCGGAGACGTAAAGCATAACACCCTTTTTCTCGGCGATCGCGGCAATATCGATATCAAGCGCAAGTGCGGAGTTCACTCCCGCAGTCACCGCCTTTGAGCTTATCGTAGCTCCGGATACGGCATCTATATCAGCGCCGAGCGTGATCTTGCCCTTCTTTCCTTCGTAGCCGGAAAGAAAATCTCTTGTATTCGTCTTGCTTCCGAGACCCGGAGTTTCGGACATTGAAACTATATTCACGCCCGCAATGTCGGAGTCGGCGCCGATTCCGACCATCATGTTTATCTGTCCGCCGAAGCCCGAAGGAAACACGTTCACGCAATAGCCGTAAAGCATATTGCTCTTGTACACAAGATAGACGTACATTTCCTCCGGCGATTCGAAATCGGTGTATTCCTCCGCGGTTATATACGAACCGAAGATTTTACGGATCGAGTTCTCCTTTTCAAGCTCCGTATTTTTCGCAATCCGATCGGCGGTAAACGCATTCACGGCTGCAAGCATGGCGGCGATAACCGCACAGATCACCGTAAGGCTTGCGATTATCTTCGCAACAGGTGTTTTTTTGTTTTTTTTGTTTTCGCCCGCAGCGGTGTCATCCGTTTCTTCGTGCAAAGCGTCCTCCGGAGATTCTTCATTCTCGGGCATACCGTCGGGAATGTTCTTCTGCATTTCTTCCGTCGGTACTTCTTTTGCCTGCACGTCCTCCGAAGGCACGTCATCCGTATCTTCCGGATCGGATTTTTCCGCTGCCGGGGGCGAATCACTGTTCGAAAAGGCTTTTTCATCCGCGATTTCCGCGGTTTGCGCGCTGTCCTCGCCGTCCATGTCAGTCACGGAAGCCGCTTCGGCACGTTCCCCGTGTGCGGATTCGTCCGGTGTGTCGCCGATGTCTGCGGAAGGCTCTTCGGCTTCTTCCTCCGTCAGCCGTTCGATCATCTCTTCGGCCTCCTCACGAAGTGTCTCGAGATCATCATTTTCTGCGGAGGCTGCGGAATCTGCATCCGCGTCCGACGAATCACGGACGCTGTTTATAAGTTCGTCAAGGGTAACATCCGTGTTGTCATACCTCACGTCCGCATTCTCCTCATCGGCGGGAGAAAAAGCGACGTTCTTCTTCGGTTTCTCCGAGCGAAGCGGCTCGTGGGATTTACTTTGATGCTTCTTTTTCTTCAGCACGGCTGCGCTTACCTCCGAATTTCTGCGGTATCGTGAGCTTGTCGATATACCAGACAAGCAGGTTTGCTATAAGGATCGAGAAGGATACTCCTTCGGGATAGCCTCCGAAATAACGTATAAAGACGGTCAGCAGTCCGCATATGACTCCGTAGAGCAGCCGTCCCGCCGACGTAACGGGGGATGTGGCGTAATCCGTCGCCATAAACATTGCGCCGAGCAGAAGTCCGCCGGACACGATCTCGCAAAGCATGAAATCGACCCGCGCCTCGCTGTTCAGCGGAAAAAGCACGCACAGAAGCGCCACCGTGCCTATATATGCAGCGGGGATATGCCATGTGATGACCTTGGTGAATATAAGATACAGGCCGCCGACCGTGAGAAGCAGCGCGGACAGCTCGCCGATGCATCCGCTTTGGTTTCCGACGAACATATCGAAAAACGTAGTATCCGGAAGCGAGCCCGTCTTGAGAGATGCGAGCGGAGTCGCGCCCGTAACCGCATCGGGCGGATTATAAGTAACGGCAAGGCTGTTTATTCTTTCGAAGGGCTTTATGAAAATGCCCATCTCGGAGGGCCACGCAAACATGAATACTCTTGCGGCAAGCGCGGGGTTTACGATATTTTTTCCGATGCCGCCGAAGAGCTGCTTTACGACAACAATTGCGAAAAACGCTCCGGCGACGGGAAGCCACAGCGGCACCGAAGCCGAGAGATTCATTCCGATGAGAAGCCCCGTAAGCGCCGCGGAAAAATCCGCAACCGTGACGCTGCGTCGAAGTATCTTCTGCGTCGCCCATTCAAAGAAAACGGACGAAATTATAGAAATGATTATTATCGCGGCGGCGCGGAGTCCGAAGACGTAGACGCCCCACAGTGCCGCAGGAGTGAGCGCGATCATTACGCGGCGCATGATGACCGGAGTTGTCTGCACGGTCCTCATATGCGGCGACGGCTCGACGGTCAGGATATCGGGATACTGTATTTTTTCCGCTCCGGCAGGTATGCCGGCGGCATTCTCTTCCGGCTCATTCTCAGCCGGAATGTTATTTACAATGTCGTTTTCAGCCATTATATAATGCCTTTCTTTATCCGTTTCTTGTGCTTCGGTAATCTTATTTTCCGCTTTCCGATTTCGTCATTGCAGCTTTTTTCTGAGCGGCGGCGGCGCGTATCTCACCCTTGGCTACTCTGATATGCTGCACTATCGGCACTCCCGCAGGACATCCGTAGGAGCACGTTCCGCATTCGACGCAGCTCATTGCGCCGTATTTTTCGGCTTTGTCGAATTCGCCGTTTGACGAAAACAGCGCTATATAGTTCGGCATAAGTCGCATCGGGCAATGTGCGACGCATCTTCCGCAGCGGATGCAGACGGGAGGCGTCGACGGAAGCTTCGCAAAGCTTTCGGAAAGTACAAGAAGTGCCGATGTTCCCTTTACGACGGGAGCGTCCTTGTCCCACTGAGCCTGCCCCATCATCGGTCCGCCCGAGATCATATATTTAGGTTTTTTTGACAGTCCTCCGCAGTAATCGACAAGCGACGAAAACGGGGTGCCTATCGGTACAAGAAGATTCTTCGGCTCGGCAACGCAGTCGCCGCTGACGGTGACGCGACGGCTGACAAGCGGCATTCCCTTTGCGAATGCGCGGAATACCGCCGCGCAGGTCTCCGCGTTGAAAATCACGCAGCCCGCGTCTGCGGGAAGCTGCCCCTGTCTGAGCTCACGTCCGGTAAGAGCGTATACAAGCTGGCGCTCGTCGCCCTGAGGATATTTGGTTTTCATGACCGCGACGGATATCATGCGGCTTCGGCTGAGCATCTCCTCTAAAATATTCACGGCGTCGAGCTTGTTGTCTTCAACTGCGATGATTGCGCTTCTCACTCCGACCGCACGGAGAAGTATTTTGATTCCGTTTATAACTGATGCCGGATCCTCGACAAGAAGTCTGTGATTTGCGGTTATGAACGGCTCACACTCCGCACAGTTGATTATCATCTGCTCAACCTTGCCGGCGGCGGATGCTATCTTCGCATAGGTCGGAAACGATGCCCCTCCCATTCCGGTAACGCCCGCTTCGCGGATCACGGAAATGAGTTCATCATCGGTCGTCTCGGTAAGTCTTTTCGGAAATGGCTTTATATCCGGTGAAAGTTCATTCTTCTTATCGTTTGAGATAACTATATTCTTGATCCTCGCGCCGCTCGGCGAGCTTTTCTCGTCAATCGCGGTCACCGTTCCCGACACGCTCGCATGGACCGGACATCCGAGACCGCCTTCGACATCGCCTATCTTCTGTCCGAGGAAAACATGATCCCCAACGGAGACAAGCGGCACGCACGGCGCGCCTATATGCTGCGACATCGGTATCGAAACGGTATCCGGAGGAGTTATTATCTCCGTCTCGCAGTCTGCGGTATATTTATGCTCGTCAAGGCGGACTCCGCCTCTGAAAGTGTATTTCAAAGTGTTCACCTCTCGTTCGTGTTCGAGTATAAAAAGTGTTACTTCTATATTACCACATGTTGTCCGAAAATACAAGACACATCCGTTATTTTTATGTATACAAAGACGGTATAACAATATTTTTCATCTGTGCGTAATCCAGCCCTCCTGCCGAAAAAGCGAACTGACTGCTTTCTCCGACGTATGCCCATATATAACAAGAAGCGGGACGCTCCGGACGTCCCGCCGTATTGTTCCGTTATGCGTTCGTTGCGTAAGACACGGTTTCCGGTCAGTGCCGCCGCACCGCGGAAATATTTCACGTTCTCCGCACATCGGCGCATTTCCCCCGAAAGAGGGGGAATTTCCGTGCCGCGCAGCTTTATCATTTCGCCTTTGACTCGCAGTATATGCATCTGTACACGCGATTCTCCCTGTCGCGCAGGCGAAAAACATGTTCGATATCCTGCTCGACCGAGGTTATGCACCGCGGATTCTTACATTTTATCACTCCGCGAACCTCATCGGGCAGGCGAAGATGGCGTTTTTCGACCATCTCGCCGTTCTTTATGCTATTGACCGTGATCCCCGGATCGATATATCCGAGGACGGCAAGATCGAGATCAAGCTCCGCGTCGATCTTGATTATATCCTTTTTGCCCATCTTCAAGCTGTTTACGTTCTTTATTATCGCCACGGTGCAGTCAAGCTCGCCGAGTTCGAGAATACGGTATATTTCCATGCTCTGTCCCGCGCGGATATGGTCGAGGACGATTCCGTTCTTTATCGAATCAATGTTCATTTTCCGCCTCCGAAAGAAGCATAAGGATAAGCGCCATCCTTATGAATTTGCCGTTTTTCACCTGCTTGAAGTAGCAAGCGCGCTCGTCGCCGTCGATCTTCGTCGATATTTCGTTCACTCTCGGCAGAGGATGAAGTATTTTCAGCGTTTTCTTTGCATATTCAAGCTTGTCCGGTGTCAGAATATAGCTGTCTCTCAGGCGGAGATAATCATCTTCGTTGAAGAAACGTTCCTTCTGTACCCGTGTCATGTACAGAACATCGATATCCGGCATAGCCGAAACGAGATCGGCGGTTTCGGTATACTCCATTCCGTTTTTCTCGATGACTTCCTTTTTTATGTATCCGGGAAGCTTCAGCTCATCCGGCGAGACAAGTACAAGCTTTATTCCGGAATAACGCGAAAGCGCTGATATAAGAGAATGAACGGTCCGTCCGAATTTCAGGTCGCCGCAGAAGCAAACCGTGAGATCGCTGAGTCTGCCGAGCTCCCGCTTTATCGTGAGAAGATCGGTGAGAGTCTGCGTCGGGTGGTTATGTCCGCCGTCACCCGCATTTATCACGGGAACCTCGCTGTGCATTGAGGCGACGAGCGGAGCACCCTCCTTCGGGTGGCGCATTGCGATGATGTCCGAATAGCAGCTCACTACGCGGACGGTGTCCGACACGCTCTCGCCCTTCGATGCCGAGCTTGACTGCGCTTCGGAGAAGCCGAGCGTACTGCCGCCGAGATCGAGCATTGCGGCTTCAAAGCTGAGGCGCGTTCTCGTAGAAGGCTCGAAGAAGAGCGTGGCAAGCTTCTTCCCGACGCAGGCGCTTCTGTACTTCGCCGGGTCGGCAATGATATCGTTCGCGGTATCGATCAGCGAATCGATCTCATCCACCGTAAGATCCATTATATCAATAAGATGACGCATATTCCCTCCGTTATGCTTTTATCCACGATTCGTCTGACGGATTGTCGCGGAACGCGCGGAGTCTTGAAGCATCCTCCGGCTTTATATATCCGCTCTCCGCGGCAGTCTCGATCACGGAATCGAAATCTGTGAGGCTCACGTTTTTCACATTTGCGGTTTCGAGGCGATCGAGCCCCTTCTTCATGCCGTAAGTGAATATGCTGACGATGCCGAGAACCTCGGCGCCCGCCTCGCGGAGCGCGTCCACGACGTCAATAACGCTTCCGCCGGTCGAGATGAGGTCTTCTATCACAACTGTCTTTTCGCCCGCCTCAAGCTTTCCCTCGATCCTGTTCTGACGTCCGTGATCCTTCGCGCCTCCCCGTACATATCCCATCGGCATGCCGAGTATATGTGCGGCAATGGCGGCGTGCGCGATTCCCGCGGTGCTCGTTCCCATAAGGACTTCGGCATCGGGGTATTCCCTCTTTACGGTTTCGGCGATCGAGTTTTCTATAAGCGTTCTGACCTCCGGTGCCGTAAGGGTCAGCCGGTTGTCGCAGTAGATCGGGCTTTTTATTCCGCTCGCCCATGTGAACGGCTCGTCCGGTCGAAGGAACACCGCCTTTATCGAGAGAAGTGCGTTTGCAATTTCTTTTTTCATATGTACTCTGCCTTTCCTTAACCTGTTTTCCGTGTAGCCGTTTATCCTAAAAATTCCGCAACCGCGCGGCGGTACTGTGCAACGGGATCGTCCGCGCGCGTTATCGGGCGTCCGACCACGATGTAGTCCGAGCCGATCTCCCTCGCTCTCGCGGGAGTGGTCACCCGCACCTGATCGAGAGACTGACCGTCCGCGAAGCGTACTCCCGGCGTCACGGTGAGGAACGAAGCGCCGCACGCTGCCTTTACGTCTCCCGCCTCGAGCGGAGAGCAGACCACGCCGTCGAGTCCGCATGCTGCGGCTCTCTTCGCGTAGTGAGACACTACGCTTTCCATCGGCTCGCGGATCAGAAGATCCTCTTCGAGCATCTTCTGGGATGTCGATGTAAGCTGAGTGACCGCGATGAGAAGAGGACGACTTCCGTCCGGTCTTGTCAGTCCTTCGATCGCCGCCTCCATCATTTTCGAGCCGCCCGACGCATGAAGGTTCGTCATATCAACGTCGAGACGCGACAGCACCGCCATCGCGGATTTGACCGTATTCGGAATGTCGTGAAGCTTCAAATCGAGGAATATCTTATGCCCTCTCTTCTTTATCTCGGATATGACCGACGGGCCGAGTGCGTAGTAAAGCTCCATTCCGATCTTCACATACGGTTTCTCGCCGTCGAACAGATCGAGAAACGAAATTACCTCGCTTTCCCCCGGAAAATCAAGTGCGATTATTACGTCCTTTGCCATCAGTGTGCCCCTCCCGTTATTTCACTGAGTTTTGTTATACCGTATTTCTCCATTGCCGACGGCAGATCGGCTATAATATCGCGGCAGGCGTAAGGCTCGACAAGGTTTGCCGCTCCCACCTCGACCGCCGCCGCGCCGGCAAGCATCATTTCTATTACGTCGTCGGCGCAGGATATACCGCCGATTCCGATGATCGGTATTTTTACCGCCTTATACGTCTGGTATACCATGCGAACGGCTATCGGAAGCACGCACGGTCCAGACATTCCGCCGACTCCGTTTGCGACCACCGGACGGCGCGTGCGCGGGTCGATCCTCATTCCGAGAGGCGTATTTATCATCGAAAGTCCGTCGGCGCCTGCGTTTTCGACCGCGCGCGCGACCTCGGTTATATCGGTGACGTTAGGCGTAAGCTTAACGTAGACGGGCTTTTTCACCGCCTTTTTGACCGCAGCGGTCACCGCAGCCGCATCCGACGGGCACGCTCCGATGCTCACGCCTCCGCTTCGAACGTTCGGGCAGCTTATATTGATCTCGAGTATTCCGACATTTTCAACCGCGTCGAGGCGCTCGGCGCAGTACACAAAGTCCTCCGCCTCGAATCCGCTGATATTGGCGATCACGGGCTTTCTGAAATGTTCGCGCAGTCTCGGAAGCTCCTCCGATATGACCTTTTCGATTCCGGGATTCTGAAGTCCGACCGAGTTTATCATTCCCGACGGAATCTCCGCGATCCTCGGAGTGGGATTTCCGAATCTCGCTTCGCGTGTTGTTCCCTTGAAAGCTATCGAGCCGAGGATATTGAGATCGTACAGCTCGGCAAACCCATGACCGTATCCGAAGGTTCCCGATGCCGGGATAACGGGATTGTCAAGCTTTATCCCCGAAAGCGTTACGCTCATATCAAGTTCACTCATCGAATATCACCTCATCTTTCGTAAGGACGGGACCGTCCTTGCATATGCGCTTTGCGCCGTACTTCGTCTTACAGGTGCAGCCGACGCAGGCGCCGAAGCCGCAGCCCATTCTTTCTTCGAACGAAAGCTCGCCGTCCGTCACGGTCGAGCGATATACAGCCTTCAACATCGGCTCCGGACCGCAGGCGTAAAAATAGGTATAGCTTTCGGGGAGCGCGTCTGTCACAAAACCGCGGATGCCCGCGCTTCCGTCCGCGGTCGTGACGGTGAGGTTTACGCCGAGCGAGCGGAAATCCGATTCAAGAATAACGTCGCGCGACGAATTGAACCCGATTACGACATTCGGCGTTTTGCCTTCTTCGATAAGCCGACGGCAGAGCAGGTATAGCGGAGGTGTGCCGACGCCGCCCCCGATAAGAAGCGGATTTTTCCCGCTCCTTGAGGTATTGAATCCGTTTCCGAGACCGCATAGGATATCGAGTTCATCTCCCGCCTCCATCTCCGACATTTTCGCCGTGCCGCGTCCGACCGTCTTATAAACAAGCGTCATTTCGTCTTCCCTGACGTCGCATACCGAGATCGGACGTCTCAGATAAAGTCCGTCGATCCGTATATTCACAAACTGTCCGGGAGCGGCGATCGGCGAAACATCTCCGCCGAGCCTCATTCTGTAAATGCTCTGTGCGATCTGTTCGTTTGACAGAATCCTGTACATGCTTTGTTTCATATGCTGCTCCTTTCCGGTCCGGTTAATCGGCATCCACCGTCGATATGCAAAGCGTCGTCTCCTCGAGCACATCGAGAAGCACTCTCACGGTATCGAGTGCGGTAAACATCGTTACGTTGTTCTCCACCGCGCACCGACGGATCTCGTATCCGTCGGACATTACGGTATCCGAATTTATATCTCTCGTATTTATCACATAATTCACATAGCCGCGGCGTATCGAGTCGAGTATCTCCTCGCTCCCCTCGGATATTTTTTCCCGTTCGCGCGTCCTTATACCGTGTTTTTTAAGAAATTCCGCAGTGCCGTGCGTCGCCTCGATATTGAAGCCGAGCTCGTAAAAGCGGCGTATCAGCGGAAGCGCCTCTTCCTTGTCGCGGTCGGCGATTGTAACGAGGATCGTGCCGTAATTCACCACGTTCATTCCGGAGGACTGAAGCGCCTTGTACAGTGCGCGCGTCATCGTCTTATCGTAGCCGATCGCCTCGCCCGTCGATTTCATCTCCGGTGAGAGATATGCGTCAAGTCCGCGAAGCTTTGAGAACGAGAATGCCGGTGCTTTGACGTAGCGGCGCTCCTTCTCCTTCGGATATATTTCCGTATATCCCTGTTCGCGCAGGCTCTTTCCGAGAATGACGAGCGTCGCTATATCCGCAAGAGAATACCCCGTCGCCTTCGAGAGGAACGGCACCGTTCTCGACGAACGGGGATTGACCTCTATAACATAGACGTTTTCGTTTTCATCGACAATGAACTGAATGTTGTAAAGTCCGACGATGCCTATGCCGAGACCGAGCTTTTCCGTGTATTCAAGGATCGTTCTTTTCGCCTTTTCAGACACGCTGAAGGTCGGGTAAACGCTTATCGAATCTCCGGAATGTATGCCGGTGCGCTCGACGTGCTCCATGATTCCTGGCACGAAAACATCCTTTCCGTCGCAGACCGCATCGACCTCGAGCTCCTTGCCGGAGATGTATTTGTCAACGAGTACCGGGCGGTCCGCATCGATCGCAACCGCATTGCCGAGATATCTTCTCAGGCTGTTTTCGTTTGCGACGATCTGCATCGCGCGTCCGCCGAGCACGAAGCTCGGGCGCACAAGCACGGGATACCCGATATCCTGCGCCGCCCGCACTCCGTCCTCGACATTCGTTACGGCTCTGCCCTTCGGCTGCGGAATTCCGAGCTTCTCCATGACCTTTTCAAACTGATCCCTGTCCTCTGCGCGGTCTATCGCCTCGCTGTCGGTGCCGATTATCTTCACACCGCGCTTCATCAGCTTATCGGCAAGGTTTATCGCCGTCTGACCGCCGAGAGATGCTATCACGCCTTCGGGCTGCTCAAGATCGATTATGTTCATGACATCCTCGACCGTCAGCGGCTCGAAGTAAAGTTTATCACTTATCGTATAGTCGGTGGAGACGGTTTCCGGGTTGTTGTTTATGATTATCGCTTCATATCCGTTTGCCTTGATCGTTTTCACGGCATGTACGGTCGAATAGTCGAATTCAACGCCCTGCCCGATCCTTATCGGTCCGGAGCCGAGCACGATTATTTTTCTTCCGCTGCCGATCTCCGATTCGTTTTCATCCTCGTATGTCGAGTAGAAATACGGGATATAGCTGTCAAATTCCGATGCGCAGGTGTCGATCATCTTATATGCGGGGATCACTCCCTCTCGGCGGCGCAGTCCGTACACGTCCTCTTCGCTCATGTTCCAGAGCTTTCCGATGTATTTGTCGGAAAAGCCCATGCGCTTTGCGAAAGCAAGCTCGCGCACGTCTCCCGGACGGCGGCACAGCACGCTCTCCTCATCGACGATATTCTTTATCTTATCGAGGAAGAGCATATCAATCTGAGTCTCGTTTGCGATAATTCCGAGGTCCGTATGGCGGCGTATCAGCTCCGCAATTGCGAACAGTCTGTCGTCGCGTCCGTCGTGGATATACGAAAGGAGATCCTCGGAGGATTCGCCGTCGAATTTCGGGAGATAGAGGTGGCACGCGCCGATCTCAAGGCTGCGTACCGCTTTGAGCAGGCTTTCCTCTATCGTTCGTCCTATAGACATGACCTCGCCCGTCGCCTTCATCTGCGTGCTGAGCTTATTTGACGCGGATGTGAATTTGTCAAACGGAAACCGCGCCATCTTCGTCACCACATAATCGAGTGCAGGTTCGAATGCGGCGGGAGTGTTGGCGATCTGTATCTCGTCGAGCGTCATTCCGACGGCGATCTTCGCGGACACCCTTGCGATCGGGTATCCCGAGGCCTTCGAAGCAAGCGCCGACGAGCGCGAAACGCGCGGGTTGACTTCTATAAGGTAGTAGCTGAACGACTGCGGATCAAGCGCAAACTGAACATTGCATCCGCCCTCGACCTTCAGGGCGCGAATGATCTTGAGCGCGCTGTCACGCAGGAGGTGGTATTCCTTATTCGTAAGTGTCTGGCTCGGGCAGACCACCACCGAATCTCCCGTATGTATTCCGACGGGGTCGATGTTTTCCATATTGCATATGGTGATCACGGTGTCGTTTGCGTCGCGCATGACCTCATATTCGATCTCCTTGTATCCGCGGATGCTCTTTTCGACAAGCACCTGATGCACGGGGGAGAGCTTCAGCGCGTTCTTCATTATTTCGCGCAGCTCGTCCTCATCGTCGGCAAAGCCACCTCCGGTGCCGCCGAGCGTGAATGCGGGGCGCAGAACGACGGGATATCCGATGTTGCGCGCCGCGCGCTCGGCTTCCTCGATCGAGTGGGTTATGACGGAGGGGAGCACCGGCTCGCCGAGGCGCTCGCAAAGCTCCTTGAATTTTTCGCGGTCCTCCGCCATATCTATCGATTCGGGGCTTGTGCCAAGCAACTCCGTCTGGCACTCGGCAAGTATTCCCTTCCGCTCAAGCTGCATTGCGAGATTCAGACCCGTCTGTCCGCCGATTCCGGGAAGGATTGCGTCCGGGCGCTCATATCTGATGATCTTCGCTACATATTCGAGCGTCAGAGGCTCCATGTAGACCTTATCCGCCATCGTCGTGTCGGTCATTATAGTAGCGGGGTTGGAATTCACGAGTATTACCTCGTATCCCTCTTCGCGAAGCGCAATGCACGCCTGCGTTCCGGCGTAGTCGAATTCCGCCGCCTGTCCGATAACGATAGGTCCCGAGCCTATAACAAGTACTTTCTTTATATCGCTTCTCTTAGGCATCGGCGTTCTCCTTCATCATATTTATAAATTTATCGAAAAGGTATGTGCTGTCCTGCGGGCCCGGTGCGCTCTCGGGGTGATACTGCACACTGAACACGCGGTCCTTCTTTGACTCAACCCCTTCAACGGTGCCGTCGAGAAGGTTTATGTGGGTGACTTCAAGTCCGGTTCCGGCAAGGCTCTCCTCATCGACCGCGTAGCTGTGATTCTGGCTTGTGATTTCAAGCTTTCCGGTCTCGAGATTTTTCACCGGGTGATTTCCTCCGCGGTGTCCGAACTTCAGCTTGTACGTCCGTGCCCCGTATGCAAGACTTATCATCTGATGTCCGAGGCAGATCCCGAATATCGGGTACCTGCCTCTCAGCTCGCGCACAAGCTCGATCACGGGAGTTACGTCCTCGGGATCGCCCGGTCCGTTCGACAGGAAAATACCGTCGGGCTTCATCTTCTCTATTTCCGATGATGCCGTATTCCACGGAACCACCGTGACATTGCAGCCGCGGGCGTTAAGGCTCCGCACGATGTTGAGCTTTATTCCGCAATCGACGGCAACGACATTGAATTTGTGGTTCGATGTACGCGAATACCATTTCTTGCGGCAGCTGACCTTCGGCACCGCGTCGTGCGGCACCGGCGAGGCGGCGATTATTCTCAGCGCTTCCTCCGTCGGAGTATCCGCCGAGGTTATGATAACACGGCGGCTTCCGAGATCGCGTATGCTCCGCGTTATCCTTCTGGTATCGACTCCGGAGATTCCGGGAATATGGTTTTCCTCAAGTATTTCGGAGAGCGTTTTCGTATAGCGGAAGTTTGAAGGATTGTCGTTGTATTCTCTCACGACAAGTCCGCCGATCGTAGGAGTGCGGCTTTCAAAATCCTCGTCGGCGATACCGTAGTTTCCGATGAGCGGATATGTCATGACGACAGTCTGATTTGTGTATGAAGGATCGGATATTATCTCCTGATATCCGACCATCGAAGTGTTGAAAACTATCTCGCAGACGCTCTGCACCTCCGTATCGCCGAATCCGTATCCGTAATATTCGGCTCCGTCCTCAAGGACGATCTTTCTGTCAAAATCCCTTCTCATATCAATCTCCGTTCTGCCGTGCCCGGCTCCGATAAATTTCATGCTTCTCATGATTCCGGCAGCATCTGCCCGTGCGTGAGCGTCGCAATATGCTTTCCGTACACCGTATCCGCATCAAACGGTGTCGCGCGTCCCTTCGACCTGAATTTTTCAGGATCGACCGTATAGGCTTCGCCGAGATCGAACACCGCATACGCTCCGTCGGTGTCTACCCCGAATCGCCGTGCGGGGGCGGTGCTCATAGCCTCCGTGAGCCGTTCGAGCGTAAGCTTTCCCGTTTTCACGAGCTTCGTGTACAGCACGGGAAACGCACATTCAAGTCCGACGACGCCCATCAGACTTCCTTTAAGTCCGCGCGATTTTTCTTCGCGGCTGTGCGGCGCGTGATCCGTAGCCACCATGTCGATGCTGCCGTCGGCAAGCCCTTCGACAAGTGCGTCGCGGTCGTCAGGCGTTCTGAGCGGCGGATTCATCTTGAATCGCCCGTCCTCGCGCATGTCGTCCTCGCTCAGCACAAGATAGTGCGGCGCCGTCTCGCAGGTCACGTCAAGACCGCTTTTCTTCGCCTGTCTGATGATATCAAGGCTTTTCGCGGTCGATATATGGCAGACATGGTATGCACAGTCCGTCTGTGCGCACAGCTCGACATCGCGTTCGATCTGCCTCCACTCCGATTCGGAGGAAATGCCCCGGTGTCCGTGCGCTCTCGCGTATGCGCCGTCGTGAATATATCCGCCGAGAAGAAGGGAGTTGTCCTCGCAGTGTGCCGAGATCACTTTGCCGAGCGATCTCGCCTTCTCCATGGCGCTCTTCATTACCGCGGCGGACTGAACCCCTCTTCCGTCGTCGGAAAATCCCGCGACGTATGGAGCCATGCTCTCCATATCGGAAAGCCTCTCTCCGCCTTCCCCTACCGTGATCGCGCCGAACGGAATGACCTTTACCGCGGCGTCGCGTTCTATAATATCAAGCTGTACTTTCAGATTTTCAAGGCAATCCGGCACCGGGTCGAGGTTCGGCATTGTGCATACCGCGCAGAATCCGCCCGCGGACGCCGCGAGAGTGCCCGTCGAAACCGTTTCTTTATAAGAAAAACCCGGCTCTCGAAGATGTACATGAACATCAACGAAACCGGGAAAAACAAATATATTCGGATTTGAGAAATCGGTATCTGCGGAAACTTCGACGGAATTGCCGATAAGAAAGAAATCATTCTTGAAAACGAAATGCCCGTTCCTGTAAACGCCAGCCCTGGTGAACGACAGTTTCATTTTCGCACCTCCGTGAATTTTTTCTATTATACCATGCGCCTTGCGCCGTGTCAATAGAAAAAATCAAAATCCCGGCGGATTTTTGTAAGCGACATCGGCGCTCCTGCGGTTCGGAAATTTATTTTCATATTCCGCTCTGCATTTTGCGCAGTCCCCGGCGCATAAACGAATCTCCCCCGACTTCATACCGGACAAAAGTCCGGGAAAACGGGGGAGAGTCAAAGCGTCCGGCGAATCCGGGCATGTCTCGGTATGCGATATCTGCGGGAAAGCGCACGCCGAAAAATACCGAATGTGAACCGGACGCTTTATTTATGCGTTTTTCGAAACTCACGCGAAAGCGTAAAGCTTATACATATTTCAGGGGAATGCTTTCGACGGCAACAATATAGGTCAGCGCGCCGAACGAAGCTTTACCCGAAGATTTTACGGTGACCGTGATCCTGCCTTCGGTCTCGGGGATTATCTGTCCGACAAAGAATCCGTCTCCGTCGTCCTCGATCAAAAGCTCGGTTTCATCCGCGCCGTCAACCGAAAACGTTACTTCAATTCCGAGATCGCCGAAATCTCCGTCTTCTCCGACAAGGTCGTAATAGTCAAACGTCACCATAAACTCCGTATACCGTCCGGGAATAAGCGAATAGGTAAATACGTCCGTATCCGTCTCGGAGAGTTCCGCCGAATATATTATTCCGCGCTCGATCTCGGAAGATGCGTCCGATTCTTCGATCGGAACGATACCGTCGGTGGAATAGAGCAGTAAATACTGAAAGACATACGGCACGGCAGCATCGTCCGCGGATGTTCCGGCTTTGAACGAGAAGGTCACCGAAATGTCAAGATCGGAGGATTCGGCAGCAAACATCGCCATGAACTCGATGGTATCGTCTTCGGCGTTATAGTTGCTCTGCCACTCCGTCTCCTCCGGAAGTCCCGTCACGGCAGCCGCGATGCTGTTTCTCGAGCCTGCGGGAATCGAATACGTTATCGCACCCATGGAGCCTTCGGTCACGCGGAATCTGAACGTATCGGTGTCAAGAAGCCCGTCAAGAGATGCGCCGTATACCACGTTATTTTTCGGGATATAATCCTCATCCGTCTCATCGAGATACCGTGACGAGGCGTAATCCTCGGTTTGTGCCGCGAAATCGGAGATCGAGATCTCTGCGCCGAGATTCTCCGAATAAAGCTGCTCGGTGTCCCATGCGACAGACATGGCGATTCCCGTCATGCTGACGACACCCACGACACGTCCGTTCATATCGATGACGGGACCGCCGGAATTGCCCGGGATCATGGGAACGTCAAGCATAAGGTATCCCGCGTTCTTTCCGAAGCCGCCGGCTGTCCATGTATAGCCCTGCGCCAAAGCCTCGGTCATCGTTCCGGCAACTCCGTCGGGACTTCCGAAAGCCCAGACCTTTTCGTCGCTCTGAGGGGAACGGTCGCTTATTTCAAGCGGCTTGAGTCCGGACGCATTTATCTTCACCGCCGCCATATCAAGCTCCGCCGAATATCCTGACACATACTCCGCGTCGTACCTTGTTCCGTCGTTGAGAACGACCTCTATTCTCGAAGCTCCCGCAACAACGTGAAGGCAGGTAATGCAGAGCCCGTCCGACGTATATATGAATCCGGAGCCGAGACCGAGCTCGCGTCCCGCGCCGTCATATATGTATATCGTCACAACCGAATCGATGACCGCGTCGTATACGGTACTGCTGTTGTAAAAATGCATTCCGAGACGCAGGTCCCAGCCTCCGATAACTTCCTTCATCAGAAGCAGGATATCCTTCATGTCGATCTTTTCGTCAAGGTTTACGTCCGCCATCTCACGATCGATCTTTTCGTCATATTCGAGCGAAACGCGGATAACGAGAATTACGTCACGAAGATTGATCTTCCCGTCGCCGTTGACATCGCCGTACATTTTGCCTCCCTCGGTGCCGTCTGCAAAAGCGGTCACGGCAAGACAGGAAAACGCAAGAAGAACGGCAAGAAGTGCTGCGCATATACGTTTCATATATACCTCCTCAAAGGTTATTTTTCATTATTATACATGAATCGGGGACAAATGTCAACATTTTGCAGGGTATGCCCGCGTTAAAGATCGACGTTTTCAAATCTCTCGGCGGAGACGCGCATCGAAAAATATGTTCCGAATATGTATATCAAAACTCCCGCTGCAAGGACGCGCAGGTGCAGAATTCTTTTTCCGTCCGCGTCGAGTGAGGCAACGGGCGGAATATGGTGCACAGTCTCGGCGGCGGCGATAAAGAGGAAAGCGCAGACGGAAAAAGCGAGAAAAGGCTTTCCGATCGCGTATGCCGTTTTATAAAACGATGCGAGAAACACGGTATTGAAAAGCGCAAACACGATCAGCACGCACCCGAGGTATGCTGCGGATGCGCCGAGCATGGTGTTGTCGGCGTAAACATCGGAGGTCTTTGCCAGACTGACGCGAAGGAACGAAAACAGGCATATGAGGATAAACGAAATCGCCTGGACGAGGCACACGAAGATATATTTCGCTTTTACCGCATCCCTTTTCGACACGGGGAGCAGAACGGTGTAAAGGGTATCGTTCTGCTCTCTTGCAAACTGAAAAGAATAGAAAATTCCGAGGCAGATGAAAAACGGACCGACAAGGATCGGATATTTCGGTATCATTGTCATTGCGGAAAATGCGATAAAGATATATGTAAGCGGCATTGCGGCAAGTCCCGCTTCCTTTTTCACAAGTGCGGATATCATTTTACGTCCTCCTTTTCGAGATGAACCATAACCGTGCCGAGGTCCGGCACGCTGACCTGCTCCGGGGCAAAAAGCGACTCATCGTCACGGCGTATGAGCATCGTATTCTCCTTCTTTCCGCGGCTTATCCCGAGGGAACGGGCAAGCGGTGCCCCGCTCTCCTCTCCCGTGAGTGCGACAAGCCGATAAGAATCCTCAAATCCCTCACGGCTGTCGAACGCAGCAAGACGTCCGCTGCGGATATACGCTATATTATCCGCGCACTTATCGAGATCCTCGGTTATATGGGTCGAGAACAGGATCGCGCTTCCCTCCGCGCACAGATCGTTGAAAATTTCGAGAAGCTCGTCGCGCGACACGGGGTCGAGACCGCTTGTCGGCTCATCGAGAATCAAAAGCTCCGCGCGGTGGGAGAGTGCGAGCGCAAGATTGAACTTCACCTTCATCCCCTCGGAAAGCTGATCGGGCGTCTTGTTCTCATCAAGTGAAAAGCGCGAAAGATATGTGCGGTAAAGTCCGTCGTCCCAATTACGGTAAAAGGTCCGCGTCACCTTGGTGATATCCTTCAGCTTTTTGCGTCTGTAATATCCTACGCCGCCCGACGCATAGCCGATGCGCTGCTTTATTTCGGTTTCGTGCTCCGAAAGCTCCATGCCGAAAATTCTGACGCTTCCCGAGGTGGGGTGAACAAGGTTGAGCATGGATTTTATGAGCGTCGTTTTTCCCGCGCCGTTTCTTCCGATAAGCCCCGTCACGCATCCCCCGTCGATCTTCATCGAAATTTCGTCGAGGAAAAACGTCGGGTATCTCTTGCAGAGTCCGTTTATTTCAAGAAGGCTCATTGCTTTTCTCCGATCCGTATTTTTCGGTATAGTGCAGCTTCAGTCCGGCATAAGCGTCGGAAAGCGCGCGGCTGATGAAAGCCTCGTCCCACTCGAGATACGATGTTGCGATCATAGAGGCGATTCCGTGAACGTAAATCCACATTTCAAGGTGAAAGACATATGCTTCTTCGCGCGAAATTCCGACAGCGGACGATATGATGTCCGCCATCCTGTCGAGGGTTTCTGTGTCCTCTTCCTTTTTGCCTCCGCTCTGGTCGCACATAAACAGAAGTCTGAACAGCTCCGGCTCCTCTTTCGCAAATTCGATATAGGCAAGTCCGAACGCTTTATACTTCGGAACGTCGCTTCTCTTCGCGCCCGACGCGAGATATTCACGATACAGTTCGTATGCCGCGCGCTCGACGTCCGCGCGCAGTTCATCCATTCCCGGGTAATTTGAAAATACGGGCTGCGTCGAGCAGCCGAGAGCATCCGCCAGCGCGCGGGCATTGAGCGCCTGCGCACCGCCTTTTCTGACGATGCCGAGTGCGGCTTTCAGTATTTCATCCTTGGTTGTCTTCACCTTCGGCGGCATGTACACCTCCCGATAACATTTGTTATACAACTTATGTTATTTTACACATTCAAAGCGTTATTGTCAATAGGATTTCGGTAAAAATCCGTTTTTCACACCGAGATCTCCCACTTTCGCGCGTAAGAGCGAAAAATCCCCTCAGAGGGAGCGGAAATCAAAGAATTCCGACCCTTCCGAGGGGATCGCCGTATAAATTGAATCGTTTTTCGGGACCGCGTCGTGATTCGGTGTCACAGACGTATGCTTATCTCGCCCGTGGAAAGCTTCTTCACCTCTCCGTCGTCAAAGCGAACCTCAAGGCGGCAGTCCTCATCGACGGAAAGCGCGACGGCGCTCCGACGCCCCGAGGGTGATACAACGTCGATCCTCCGTCCGATGACAAAGCTTCGATCCGCGTATTCGCCGAGGAAAGCTTTATCACCGAGATCTTTATATATTTCGAAAAATTTCTCCCATATGCGGGCGCAGAGCACGGCTCTCATTCCGCTTGTCTTCTCATCGAAAATATATCCTGCGCTTTCCCTGATATTCTCGGGAAAGCCGCCTTCGGGAAGATAGAGATTCACTCCTATGCCGAGAATCGCATATTCAAGACTGCCGGATTCCATTCCGAGCGATGCTTCGGTCAGTATTCCGCAGACCTTTCTTCCGTCTACGAAAATATCGTTCACCCATTTGATGAGAGCTTTTTTCTGGCACAGCTCCTCTATCGCGCGGCAAACGGCGACCGCCGCCGCCGTTGTTATCAGCGTGGAGGCTTCCGCGCTCATATCGGGTCGCAGCACTATGCTCATGTAGAGTCCGGTATCGTCGGGGGAAAAGAAATTTCTTCCCATACGTCCGCGTCCGTCTGTCTGGTGCGACGCGGCAACAATTGTCCCTTCCGATGCTCCGCACTGCGCAAGCTCTCTCGCCTTGGTATTTGTCGAGCCTATCGTGCCGTACACAAAGATTTCCGGGTGTTTTTCGGGGAGATATCTGCCTATCCCCTCGGGGGTAAGCGCACCCGAATCCCGACTTATCCGATACCCCTTATTTGTCGAGGATGCGATCTCGAATCCTTCCCTGCGGAGTGAATTTATCGCCTTCCACACCGCAGTGCGGCTTATGCCGAGTTCCTTTGCGATCGCCTCACCGGACAAATAACGGTCCGTATTTTCCCGAAGAAGAAGCACAAGCTTCTCTTTTGTATTCATTTAAAAGAACATCTCCGTTTCAATCCGTATTCGCCGACGGGCTGTTTTCCCGCAAATCACCGGATTCAGCCTGCGGAATATTTTGCAACGGTAAATCCCTTGCTGCGGCAATCGTCGATAACGCTACCGAGTATTTCGGTATTCGTTTTGGACACGGCATGGAGAAGGAATATTCCGCCGCCGTGAGCCGCGCCCGTGACGCGGGCAAGTGCCGCCGCGGGCTCGGGCTGATTGTTCACGTCGTAATCAAGGTACGCAAAGCTCCAAAACACGCTCTGATATCCGAGGCTTTGTGCGAGCGCAAGCGATCTCACGGAGAATTCGCCCATCGGGGGACGGAACAGCGACATTTCATAGCCGTACTTCTCTTTTATGTAATTGTGCAGCTCCATTATCTCCGACTGCATCTCGTCGATCGAAAGAGTGGGCATTGACTTATGATGAACCGAATGGTTGCCGAGCACATGACCTTCGTCTATAATGCGCTTCACGACATCGGGGCTTGCCTTGCAGTATTCCATGGTGACGAAGAACAGTCCCTTTACGCCTTTTTCATTCAGCGTATCGATGATCCTTGTCGTATATCCGTTTTCGTATCCGAGGTCGAAGGAAAGATATATCTTGTCCGAATTCGGTGCTATAAATGCCGCGCCGTACTGACCGTATCTGTCCTGAAGCACGGTTGCGCCGGACGGGCGGTTATCCGCATCGACATTGACGCCGGGACCGAAGCCGTTCTTGGTGTTATCGAGGGCTTCAAGCTCCGCTCTCGTGTATTTCGTACCGATAAATTCAACTCCGCCGGAGATTACGCCCGCGCCCGAATGGTCGGTCGTCGTCTCCTCGGGAGCAGTTGTCTGCGTTTCGCCCGACGTTTCGGTAGTCTCCGTTGCTGCGGGGGACGATGTTGAATCCGCCGTCGGTTCCTTGACGGTCTGCGCCGGGGTCGGTTCCGTCGTGGCATCATTTCCCGAGTCGATTCTCGATACGCTGCATGACGAAAGAATGAGTGCCGAAAGCACAAGTGCCGAAAGTCTCAGCTTAATTTTCATTTGAACATCCTTTGCCGAAATGGCTTCCTTTCTTACTTCAAAGCGGCAAAGCGCGCCGCTTGTTTTTATTTTCTCCCGAGCAGGCGCAGTGCAAGCACGGGATCGTCGGTTATTATCGCGTCCGCTCCGATTTCGGACGCACGGGAGATATCCTCCGCGGAATTTGCGGTCCAGACTGCGACTGACATATTTTTCGCGTGAAGCTTTTCAACGGTACGCGGATACCGCAATGCACAGCGGACAGGGATATGGACGGCTGAAATTCCGAGACCTTCCAAAATGCCGAACGGAAACGGAAGAAATCTGACAAGCAGTGCGGTACGCGCCGTATGACACGCTTTTTTCATGCGCCAAAGTGCGGCGGGCGAGAACGACGAATATATGATACGCTCGGTCATCCCGAAGCGCTCCGCCGCCCGGGCGCATATTTCGCAAAGCCGTGCCGAATGATCCTTGAGCTCGACATTGAGCGTGAGCGAGGTCGGCGAGAGTGCGGAAAATACTTCTTCCGCAGTCGGAAAGAATATCGGATCATCTACGGCTACAGAACCGCAACCGACAGGGAGACAGCCCGCGATCGTTTTGCCGAGGCTTTTTATTTCGGTATATGTCATGGATTTTATTTTCCGCACTTTCCCCGTTTTCGGATCGCGGACTCTTCTGTCATGGGAAATAACCGCCATACCGTCACTGCTCAGCACCGCGTCAAACTCAATACCGTCTGTGCCCAAGTCCGCCGTTCGGATAAATGCTTCAAGCGTATTCTCGGGAGCGAGCGTGCCCGAGCCGCGGTGAGCCCAGACAGATACGGTATTTTTTTTACAGTTAAGCACAGATTATATTTTACATTATTCCGCAAGATAAATCAAGTCTTTTGCAGCTTTTTCTAAAATTCCCGTGAAAGTACAATGAAAAAGGAGCCCTCGGCTCCTTTTTCTCCGTCACCTGTCAGTAACGGAAATATAGACCTCATGATCTTTAACACAGCGATATGCGGGACGTATAATCTTGCCCTCGTTTATAAGACCCTCAAGGCGATGAGCGCTCCAGCCCGCGATACGCGCGACTGCAAATATCGGAGTGAAAAGCTCCTCGGGCAGTCCGAGCATCTTATACACGAATCCGCTGTAAAAGTCTACATTCGGGCTTACACCTTTATATATGCGGCGCTTCTGCGAAATAAGCTCGGATGCGATGTTTGCCGTGTTTTCGTAAAGACGGAATTCTTTCTGAAGTCCTTTTTCTTCCGAAAGTCTCTCGGCATATTTGCTGAGTATTCTTTCTCTCGGATCGGAAACGGAATACACCGCATGTCCCATGCCGTAGATAAGTCCCGCTCGGTCAAACGCTTCCCTATTGAGTATTTTAGTGAGGTAGTCCCGTATCTGATCGCAGTCGTCGTAGTCGCTGACGTTTTTCTTCATGTCCTCGAACATATGAACGACTTTTATATTCGCTCCGCCGTGTTTCGGTCCCTTGAGCGAGCCGAGCGAAGCCGCAACGGCAGAATAGGTATCCGTTCCGGATGAGGTGACGACGTGATTTGTGAAGGTGGAGTTGTTTCCGCCGCCGTGCTCTGCGTGAAGCACAAGCGCCATATCGAGTACGCGGGCTTCAAGATCGGTATACTTGCTGTCTATGCGAAGAATATGGAGAAGATTTTCAGCTGTCGAAAGTCCCGGAGCGGGCGTATGGATAAACAGACTCTGTCCGTCGTGGTAGTGCGAATACGACTGATAGCTGTAAACCGACAGCATCGGAAAAAGCGATATCAGCTGAAGGCTCTGACGGAGCACGTTTTCAACCGACGTGTCGTCGGCATTTTCGTCATAGGAATAAAGCGTGAGCACGCTTCTTGCGAGGCTGTTCATCATATCGCGGCTCGGCGCTTTCAGGATTATATCGCGGACAAAGCTCGGCGGAAGGGTGCGCAGACTTTCGATATGCTCCGTAAATTCATCAAGCTCTTTCTTATTCGGAAGCACTCCGAAAAGGAGAAGGTAAACGCATTCCTCGTATCCGAAGCGGCCGTCTCCGGTAAAGCCGCGGACGAGATCATTCACATCATAGCCGCGGTAATAAAGCTTGCCCTCACAGGGGACGGAGACGCCGTCCTTCTCCTCAGACGACTTCACCTCGGATATTTCGGTAAGTCCGGTGAGGACACCTTTTCCGTTTAAATCGCGTAACCCGCGGTTCACCTTATACTTTTCGTACAGATCGGCGGAAATTGCGCCTTCGCCGCGTGCAAGATCGGCAAGCGACGATATGTACGGAGTTATCTCGGAATATTTATCGTATCCCACATCGAACCTCCTTTTTGTTAATGTGAAAGATTAATCAAAAACGCTTACCGGAATAAGCGTTTTCACATGTTATTGTCCTGTTTTGCTGTATTGATTTTATATATATTATACATTATATTTTTTAACCCCGCGTGAACAAATAGGAAACTTACGGCAATCAGGGATTGTTTATCCCTTACGGTTTCGCGCGGTCAAAGAGGTGTATTTCCCGTTTACTCCGTGCGCGGCGAGCCCCGCGAATCGAAAAAACACCCGGACGGTCTGTGACCGTCCGGGTGTCGGTTCATTATTCAAATAACGGGAAATCCGAAGGCGGAGAGCCGCCGACCGTATTCCGACGTTATCAGCCGGTAATACCGGAACGCTCGATTCCCTGTACTATGTACTTCTGTGCAAAGAGGTACAGAATGATAAGCGGGAGGATTATAAGCAGTCCGCAGGTATTTCTGATTGCCGATTCATACGAAGCGGCTCCGGCAAAGTTGGTTGCGAGCGATCTCGGAACCTTGACGATAGAGGGCATAAGCGTAGGTCCGGTGGAGGTAAAGAACAGGTTCGTGTAGAAGTTATCGGTCCACTGCCACGAGAAGCTGAACATGAATACAGTGATCAGCATTGCGGTAGCCGTGGGAAGGATTATCTGCACAAAGGTTCTGAACGTTCCGCATCCGTCAACGTATGCGGATTCCTCAAGCTCGTCGGGGACGTTCTTGAAGCACTGACGCATCATGAAGATATAAAGTCCGTTCTTGAATCCGAGACCCGTAATGGAGAGTATCCAAAGCGGAAAATAGGAGTTCAGGAGGTTTATATACGGATACTTAAGCAGCTTGAGACCAGGGATAACTCCTCCGCCGAGGAAGTTGAATATTCCGAGGATATCGAAATAACGGAACTCGGTGAACATCGACAGCTTGATCGTCGAGTGAGGAACTATCATCGTAAAGATTACGAGCAGGAACAGGATTCCGTTGCCCTTGAACTTGAACTTCGCAAAGCCGTAACCGATCAGGCAGCAGACGAATGTCTGAAGGATCGCGCATGAGCCTGCGAGGATAAGCGTGTTTCCGAGCGCGAGAGCATATGAGTTATCCTTTATGATAGCGGTATACGTTGCAAGCGTCGGAGCCTTCGGAATGAGCTGTACCGTTACATCAACGAAATCCTCCGGGCTCATGAACGAGGCGGAAATCTTCGCAAAGAACGGGAACAGAATAACGTAAGACACGCCGATCAGGAAAAGCAGACGGAAAATGTACCAAAGAACGTTGATAACGAAGTTGATGTTGAGGAGCTTAGCCTGAAGCCTCTCGATAAGGGGAGTGCGGTCGAACTCTACCTTGATCTTGTTTTTGGTTTCACGTTTGATCTTCGGAGGAGTCTGAATATTATTTGCATTCATTTACGTTTTCCCCTTTCTCAGTCTCTGCGCTGATAGAAGATGAACAGCCGCAGGATTCCGGCAGCAGCCGCAACTATCAGTATTACGATCAGGAAGTACATCCACGACATTGCCGAGCTGAGCACCTGCCCGTTCGAGCCCGAAGAATAAACTCCGTTGATATAGGACATAACTCCGTTTGACGATGCCGTGAACGAGTCGATTATCGTATAGACGGCATTTACAAGGATCATGGGGCTTATCATGGGAAGAGTGATCTTCCAGAATGTCTCCCATGCGCTTGCGCCTTCCATCTGGCAGGACTCGTATATCGCGGGATCTATGCTCTGAAGTCCGGACAGGAAGATAAGCATCTGTACGCCGCAGCGGTTTACGATATCGTAGATATTGTTTACGAGTTTCGTGATCGCGTCAAGCATATCCGTACCGATTACCATTCCGGAGAACAGCGCCTTGATATCCATCGCGTCAACAATCTGACTTACGTTATCCTGACCGGTACCCATATCGATCGAGCTTCCGGATTCCATCGAGCCCGCCACGTTTGAGGAGATATCGATAGAGGAGATAAGTCCGGTCATAAGTATGACGGGGATGAAGAAGATCGCACGGAACGCCGCGCGTCCTGCCATCTTCTGATTCAGGATGATCGCCACGAACAGCGAGAATATCACTATCGCGGGGATCTCGAGAAGGAAGGTTCCGATTCCGGAGGTGAGCGCCGTTACGAAGCTTGCGTTCTGGGTGATGGCTTTGATGTAGTTATCAAAGCCGACCCAGTGAAGCTCGTAGCCTCCCGAACGGAGCAACTCCATTTCATTGAAGCTGAACCGTATCGAGTCAAATATCATAGGAAGATATATCAGAACAAATCCTACGATAAACGGAAGAACGAAGAGATAACCGGCTCTTGCTTTCTTTTTGTCAAGGGATATGCTCTTTTTTCTTATCTTCTTCGATGAAGATATTTTCGAGCCCTGACCCTTCTGCTTTTTATTCGCACTTTTTATAAATTCATCCATCAGCCGATTCCCCCTTTCATCCGTCGATTCTTACGAAGCCGAGCGAGTCGATTTCGTAGACCGTTCCGTTATACACTGCCTTTACGGCAAATGAGTTGTAGTTGAGTATGAAGCTTGTGCCGCCTTCGTATTCAACGCGGACGACCGTGCCCTCTGTGGTGAGATACTTGTTCACGGTACCCGAAGAAGTGTTTCCGTTGTCGTCGGTATCGGTACCGTCATCGGTATCGCTTCCGTCGTCTTCGGAGATATCCTCGTCGTCGTCGGGAATAACAATCTCTTCATCATCAACGGTCATTCCGAGCTCACGTCTTCTCTGTGCAAGGAGAGATGCGAGCAGCGCCTTGCGGTCAGCCTCGTCCTTCTCAGCCTTTGCGATCTCTGCCGCAAGCTTTGCAGCATCTTCATCAGCCTGGATCTCGTCGTCATCGGGGATACGGGATGCGGTGATAAAGTCGTGATCTACAATAAGCTTAGTCTGAAGATCGGAGAGAACATCGTTCAGGCGGAGGTAATACTCTGCGACCTCGTCCTTCCATACATCGTAGCCGACGGAATAATAGTTGCTGAAGGAACCGGATTCCTTGAGGGCTTCGAGGTTGCGGTAGGATAGGATGAAGTAAAGGCTTGAGCCGTTCTCGATAGCATGGAGCAGTGCGCTCTCGATATCGCTCTCCATGTTGAGGGCTTCGCCTGCGGTCTTGATGTATCCGTGGAGCACCATTCCTATGAACGGGATGGACGCGCTCGCTCTCATGTACTTGGAGCTTTCCGTTGCCATGTTAAGGATAACGTCTGCATACTTGAAGGTATACGCGTTACCGCCGGACACCATCACATCGTAGCTCTCGCCCATCTTTGCGAGAATCTCCTGAGTGAAGTTCTTGGAGTCCTCGCGGTTGTAAGGATCATCCTCGTCAAAGTCGGAGTTCAGATCGGATCCGAGAGTCGAAACCGAAATTCCGTTTGCGTTGTAATCCACATAGGATTCGTTGAACTTGGAATAGAAATAGTCGTAAACCGAAGGAGAAATCGCAAGTGCGAAATCGCTCTGCCATGTCTGGGTTGCCGCGTCGTAGTAACGCTTTGCTGTGTATCTGTTATCGATTGTCTTTACGGCATGCTTTTTCACGTTCACACCGTCAAATGTTGTGTTATCGTGCATATACGCGAAGTCGAACTCGGGATAGAGACCGAAGCCCTTCTCTCTCGAATATGCGGCAAGATCGGAGAATCCGCTGTTGCCGCCGAGCACGCGCTCCCATTTCAGCTTATACGGAACGGTGGGATGGATTCCGCCGTTTGCAAAGCCGGTAAGCTTGAAGTTGATGTTTTTGACTCCCATGGCAGTCAGCTCATCGTACATCGTCTTGACATCTTCGAATGTAGTGAGCGCCGTATCAACCTGAACGGGGATGGAAAGGAAGCGTCCGTCGGTCTGCGTAGCGCCGAAGGATTCGATATAGAGCGGAATATTGCTGTCAATATCGCTTGCATTGAGTCTTGCGAGCTGTCCGCTCTTCTCGAGGTAGTTGCGGTAAGCCTTTGCCATTCCGACGTAGCTGGGCTCGTAGTAATTCGTAAGGTTTGCAGCCTGTGCCGTTGCGTCATCCGTCAGCATGATATACTTGATTCTGTAGCTGTCGGTATAACGCCTGGATGAGGTAACGGTCCATGTTGCGGTCTTATCGGTTACGGTTGAGCCGGAGAGGCTGTAGGTATCGTACGGTCTGGGATTGAATGTTGCGTAAACGGAGTTGTAATTGTGACGCTGTCCGCCTCCGTGAGTCGACATGAGTTTAGCCATTGTGTCGCCCTCGGTGATTATCGCTGTGTAGCCTTCGGTGCGTCCGTCCCATGTTCCGCTGACAACGCCGAATACGGGATATCTCATTATCTCGGCGTGCTGACCAGTTATCTCGTGATACGAGTAGTCGGGTCCGTACATTTCTCCGGAGATGTTGTATCCGGTAGTGATGTCCTCAAATCTTATGATTGTTCCGGAGCCGTCCGGAATGAAGGTATATCCGTTATAGACAGAGGAGCCTGCGCCCATCCACGGAAGGATCGAAAGAGATGTAAGCTGGAAGGTACTCTCATCGAAACGTATACCGTTTGCGGGGATACGCACCTCGAGACCTTCCTCACTCAGCGTATACTCAAGGCCGAGCTTGAAGAACGGGAGCGATTCGTTATCGTTTACATATCCGGTGAGGTCGTGGTCGTACTCAAGTTCATCGTATGTGTACTCGGGGCAGTATGTCTTGATAATGTTCTCGATACGGTCCATCTGTCCTTCGGACTGACCCGTTTTGGGGTCGAACACGTAGCACGCCATTCTCTCAAGTGCCGGGAACTGCTCGATAAGGCTTCGTACCTTACTCTCGGAGTAGCTTCCGTCCGTGATGTCGTAGTAGGTGTAGAATCCCTCGCTGCTGAGTTTTTTCTTGAGGCTGGGATTCGTGATCTTGTTCATTATAAGGGTTTCAAAACGAGTCTTCTCAATAAGACGGGGAACAAGACGTATCGTTGCCTCGTCACCGAGGGTGTACTCAACGCGTATACCGTTTTTAATGTTCTTCAGTCTTATCTGAGATTTCTTTGCAGCCTCGACATAACTGTACATTGTTGTCGAAGCGCCGTTTTTCAGGTACGTCAGGCTTATCTGCGAGAGAAGCTCCTGCTTAACCTGTGCGGATGCTTTGCTTTCGGAACCGTTTATATCATACGGATTCGAGAAGAGTATCTGTCCGGTCGCGGTGTTCTTCAGCGCGACCTCACCGGTATAATACTCATACCAAAGCTGGTATCCGTATTTCTCATATACCATGATCATATCCGTAAGCTTATCTTCCGGATAAAGATACTGCTTGGTAAGGTAGTTTATAACAGGTTCGTAATCCTCGTCTATCTTTGTTGCGTATATTTCGTCAAAGGTCATCTCGGAATAGTTAATCTCCGAAGCACTGCCGGATGTTCCGGAAGCACCGGTTCCCGACGTCTTTACTGCCGAAACCGAAGTGGAAACCGTGCCGGCGATCATCACCGCTGCAAGGAAGCCTGTTGCTATTTTCTTTATCATTGTGTTTCTCCTCCTTCCTTACTATATACGGTAATTGATTTCTTCCGCAATGCTGTAGACGAAGCTTACGATCTTGGTCATAAGGCTTGAGAAGAGCACTGCAAGGAACATTATGAACGCCATTGCGATTATGGTAAACAAAATCGTAGCAACGTTTTTACCGAAAGAGTATCCGTGCGTGACCATTACTCCGAAGAACAGAAGTATTCCGACCCAGATAAATGCGATCGTGTTGATAAGAGTGATGACCGCGGATTCGTTTGCGGTAAGGAAATTGGAAACCGCCGTGGAAAGGATTATGAGAAGCGGCAGCGGAGCTATTCCATAGCAGGTTGCAACGAACACGTCACGGAAGCTTCCTTCACCTTCGAGAAGTGTGGTAAGGCACCAGTTTGCAACGACGAACAGCATTACCGGCATAACTACCGAAATGATCGCCGAGAAGATGGTTCCGGATGACGAAGATGTTCCGGAGAAGATATATCCCGTTCCTATCGACTGATAGAAAAATGCGAGTATCGTAAATCCGAGGAAGACGAATGCCGCTCGCGGACTGCCTCGCTGCTCATGCTTCAGATCCCAGAATCCGTCAAACGGGTGGAAGGAAACGTGAGTAGCGTATGATATCTCTTCAACGAGAGTGCGCCGTCCGACTTTAAGCTGCGCTTTCTTGTTGATCTTTCCGGATATACCGAATACCTTTACGACGAGCACACAGACTGCAACTATTACAACGGGGATCGTCCAGAAGTATTTGTTCGACCACTCTTTACGGGTCTCGGCGTAAGCCTCGGAATACTTCGACACGTCATATGCGGTCTTGAAGTACTTGCCTGCTTCCTCATACTGACCGTGTCTGAAGAGTGCCTGACCGATTCCGATGTAAGCAACGTCGAAGTTGTTGTTTCTCTTGAGGATCTCCTGCCAGTCCTCGAGGGACTTATCGTACAGGCGGTTATTCTGATTCGAAAGAGCCTGAAGCAGGACATCGCCGTACTGGGTTCTTCTGTAGACTGCGAGAGACTTGTTTCCTTTATCGAGAACGAGCATTTTGTCGCCCTGATAAACGATAGCCTCGATCGAGGAAATGTTTCCGGACTGAACGCCGTTATCGCCGAAGGCGAACAGCAGGTTGCCGTCCTCGTCATAAGTGAATATCTTCGATCTTTCCTCGTCGATGATCGACCATGTTCCCTCGGGACCTACGGCAACGTCAATGATCTTGGAAGGATTCGTATTTCCGTATCCCTCCTCGTCGCTTACCTTGACTTCGCCGGACGGCGGATAAAATCCGTTTCGTCTCATGACGTCGGTGCCGGAAGCGTTGAGCTTCTTGACCGGAGCATAATCTCCTGATTTACTCTTGGAAGTGATCGCGCTCTGCTGATCTGCGGGATCAATAGAGGAAATGGTAACGTAGATGAAGTTTTTTTCGTCTATTGTTATGTTGTTGTACTCGGTAGGAACGTACTTTACAAGTCCCTCGGCATTCTTTTTGAAATAAGTATTCCAAATGAGGTCGATCGCGTTGTAGGTAACCTTCTGCGCACCGATAAATCCGAAGAACTCGCCGTCGTCGCCCATTACGATAATACCCTGGTTGGTGGTGGAAGAAACCACGAACATACGTCCGTAATCATCTACCGCGACCGCGACGGGAGTATATATATCGCCTTCGTCAAAGAGGTTTGACTCGGGAGCAAGTACGGTCTTTACATACTTTCCGTCGAGGTCGAACATTACTATACGCGCGTTTCCGGCATCGCAAACATAGATGTATTCCGACGAAACAAATACGCCCTGAGGATTGTTGAATTTGTCGGGGATCATCTGCTCGTTGACAAACTCCGTGATCTGATACTTCAGCTTGTAGTAGCGGTCGAGCACGATAACGCGGTTCTGTGTTGTCTCAACAAGATACACGTTGTTCTTGTCGTCAACCTCTACATCCGCAAGAGCGTCAATGAGAGAATCCTCGTCAAGTCCGATGTACTCCGAATCAACGATGGCATCGGGAACGTACGCGTCGGGAGATTCGAGAACGTCGCCGTTTATCGAGTAGGTGTACGTGGAATACGGCGTTACTGCCGAGATCACGTTTGCGAAGATCATGGCGCATATAAATGTAAACGTCAGTATTTTTATCAGTTTTTTCATATGCCCTCCTTAATCCTTCATACCGCTGGAGCCCATCGTTTCGATGATCTGGCTCTGCGAAAGCAGGAACACCACGATCGGCACTACCATCATTATAAAGGACGATGCCGCGCTTGCGCCGTTACGAACCGCACCTGCCGACAGTATCTGTCCTATTGCATAGTTTACGGTTTTGAGCTCTTCGCTGTAAATAAAGGTGCTCGATCCGGTCTGCCAAAGTCCCTGGAACGAATAGATGATAAGCGTAAGCCATGCGGGTTTTACCATAGGCATTGCAATGCGGAAGAACGTATTAAACTCGCTCGATCCGTCGAGACGTGCGCTTTCGAGCACGGCGTCGGATACGTTTGAGTCCATGAACTGCTTCATGAGGTAAAGTCCCGTTGTAGTCGCCCATGCGGGAACGATGATCGCAAGATAGGAATCGACCCAGCCGAGAAGGCTCATCGAGATAAAGTTGATGATGCCCGCAACGGTAGCGGAGAACATAAGGGATTTCTGAATGAGCTGGAAGAAGAACTTATGTCCCGGAAAAGGAATCTTCGAAAGCGCGTATGCGCAGAGCGAAGAGATAATGAGGTTTCCGAGAACTCCGGCAACCGTGATGAACACGGTATTGAAGATGTATCTCGAGAACGGAACCCACGAGGATGACATGAGCTGGAAAAGATATGTGAAGTTTTCAAGCGTAAGTCTTCTCGGGAAGAAGTGCGGCGGGAAATAGAAGAACTCTTCAAGCGGTTTGAACGCGTTCATTACGGAGTAGATCATAGGGATAAACATAAATGCGCCGATCAGAAGAAGCATTATGTTTATTCCGAGGTCTCCTCCTTTGGAACGGTTGAGGACAACGCGATGATTTCTTACTCTTATTTTCTTCATCTTTACTGCCCTACCTTTGAAAGAAGCTTGTGAATGAGCATATTCGATCCGAACATGAGAAGGAACATGATAAATGCGATTGCGGAAGCGTAACCGACCTCCCAGCGAACCCCGCTGTACTCATTCAGATGCATGGTCAGCGTATATGCGCAGTAATCGGTCGTAGGGTTTCCGGCGAGGGACTGAACGACACCGCCGAAGTTGAACGCGCCCGTGATAGCCATGACCGCACCGAACATAAGCTGAGGCTTCATGCTCGGGAGGGTGACGTACCAAAGCTCCTGCCAACGGTTTTTGATGCCGTCGATCGCCGCAGCCTCGTACATATCGTGGTTTATTCCCTGGAAACCTGCGATGAACGCAAGGAACGAGGTTCCGAGTGACATCCAGAGGGAAACGACTATACAAAGCGGCATTATGTACTTCGTATTCGAGAACCAGAGTATCGGCTCGCTGATTATGCCGAGCTTCATGAGCCAACCGTTTACATATCCGTAGGAGTCGCCGGAGAAAGCGAGCGTCCATACAAGCATGGCGTTTCCGGAAATGGAAGGCGCATAGAATATGAAGGTGACTATGGAACGCGCGCGGGGCGAAAGCTCGTTAAGGAACCACGCGGTTATAAGTGAAATGAAGTACGACCCGGGGCCGGTTGCTATCGCAAAGATCATTGTATTTTTCAATGCGATAATGAACAGTTCATCCGTGAGGAACAGCTGTATGTAGTTCTGCATGAAGATGAACTTAGGCATCTGGATCATGTTGTATGAAGTGAAGCTGAGAAGGAGCGATGCCGCAACGGGAATTATGGTGAATATGAAGAACATTATCATAAACGGCGCTATCATCAGATATCCGATACGGTACTGCTTCATCATCATCCATGTCCAACCCCAGCGTGACATCTCCTTTCTCGCAACAGCTTTTTTATTTGACATGGCGGAATTTCCTCCTTGAGAGATTATTATACGTTATATTATTAATAATGTAGATTTTTGCCGAGCGGCCTTGCCGCCTCTGAAGGAGGATCACTCCTCTTTATTTGTTTCACCGTAGATCGGCAGCTTAAATTCGCGTCTCTTTCGGCTTATCTCGGAGTTGATTGCGTTTATATATCCAAGAAGGGTGTACGTAGGATCGGCGCCGTTATTGTATGCGGCATTAAAGGAAAAGCTTATATATCGCGAAATGATGTAGTTTCCGGGATACTGCGGAATTCCGACAAGATTGTTGAACTGCTCAAGCAGCGCGCTGTATTCCTTCTTCGTCCAGGGCATTTCCGCCATTGCCTCAAGGTTTGCGGTTGCGGATTTTGCCGACGGTCCGAGAAGTGCGACAAGCTCGTTCGAGTAGTCAACTTGGAAATCCTTATCGGTATACCAGCAAAGGAATTTCCATGCGGCTTCCTCGTTGCGGCAGCTCTTTATCATCATAAGTCCCGAAACAGTGGCGATCGCGTCGTTGTTGATATTGCCCTTGGCATTCTTTGTTCCGGGAATCGGAACCATTTCCCAAAGTCCGGAAATTTCCGGTGCGAAAATCGTTATGGTCGTGTAGAAACCGTAGTCGGTAATTACAACCGGCATGCTGCCTTCCTTAAATCTCGTCTCGGAGTTAAAGGAAACGGGCAGTGAATACTGAGTGAACATTTCGCAGATATCCTCAAATGCGGAAAGCGAAAGATTATCGTCAAGGTTGACTCTCCAGCCTTTCTCCTCAAGCACATCGCTTGTCTCATCCCAAAGATCTCCGCCTCTCTGATAGAGGAACATTTCAAATGAGTTCAGCATTCCGACATCCATGTTGTTATACTGAAGAACCGGAACCATGGAGAGAAGCTCATCCCATGTCTCGGGAATCTCAATTCCGAGGTCAGCAAGGATATCGGTTCTTACGAACATCATCGGAAAGTTTTGAGAAACCGGAAGCGCATATGTGTGACCGTAAAGTGAAAGCGGCACAAGCGCTGATTCGTCAAAGCGCTCGCAGACCTTATCAAAGTCCTGATAATTTTCAAGCGGGAGACATACTCCGCGGATAGCGTAGTCTATAACACCGCCCGTAGGGTCAAGCGAAACGTCGGGGCCGATTCCCGCAAGGATCGACGGGAGCAGTGCTCCGCCGTCTACAAGCTTAAGGGTAACCTTTGTCTTGTTCTGCTTTACAAATCCGGAGTCAACAAGGTTTCTCATTATCTGAGCCTGGTCGCGTCCGCTCGAGGTCCAGCATTCGATCGAGTCTGTGTAAACTTCGCCTTCGTTGTCCATCGACGAAAGGCTGCTGTAATCGGTATAGAAGCTTCCGAAGAACATCGAGATCTCATATTTAAATGCCTGCCAAGAGGTTCCTTCCGCGCGCGGAAGTTCCGCTTCGGGACTCTGGATCGTAATGTAGTCGAGCTTGAGAGGCTGAACCTCAAAGTCGGTGACCCATGAACTGAGGCTTCCGAGCTGATCCTTGAAAGACGAAAGATTTGCCGCGATCTCCTTTTCATCCGAAGCCATCAGCTTGAGGATGGTTATTACGGATTCAAGAGTAGCGTTCGAGGAGACTCTCGACTGAGTGATCGTCTCAATGTACTCAACGATTCCCTGAAGTTCATCCGCCCTCGTGCTTATGTTCGTGATAACCTCGGGCATTATGCGGCCGAATCCGTAGTCACGGTTTGCATCGGGCTGAACACCGGTCAGCTTCATTATCTGAAGATATGAGTCATTCAGGCTGCCGGAAATCTCCTGCACTCTCGCAAGAATGTCACCGAAATCGCCGAGCGTAGCCATAAGCTCGATCGTGTGCTCGCCCTCGTCAAGATAGAACAGAAATTCATAAGTTCCGTTTCCGAGTTTGATCACATTCCACTCGGTTCCGTAAGCGAAGCGGCATCCGTACGCTTCGGTGAACGGAACCTCACCGTCGATCTTTACGGTTCTCGATACGAACACACCGTCGGAAATATCCTGCTTGTATCTTGCAACGATGCTGTAAAGACCGGCGCCGCCCTGCGGAACGGTGAAGGTGTATTTTGCCCATTCACCTGTATTCTGCCAGCTGTCGCCGCCGATCATGTTTCTCATGATATGAGTCGGATTCTGCGGCTCGGTGATAACCGAAGAACGGTCGTTCTGCGGATAGATCGTATAGTTTGAAACGGACTCGGGCATTTCGGCATCAATGTGAATGGTCGCATTTCCGTAGGTATATCCCTTGTCGCTGTATTCCTGAAGCTTCTCTTCATAGGAAAGAGGAGCATCGAAGGAGTACAGCGTTATCTTGGAAATGTACATTTCATCGCGCACGCCTTCGAACGATATCGTGTTGGTGCCCTTCTTGAAGTAGAAGGTGAAAGGAGTCTGATAATATGTATCCGAATCGGAGAACTCCATGGTGTTCCACTTCAGCTCGCACTGCGCATCCGGACGCTGCTCGTTTCCAGAAGCATCCTTTGCGAAACGCACCGTGCCGTCCTCCTGCTCAACATAGTTGAACGTCCATGTCTTGAGGAAGTTCATGTAACGCGCCTGCGAAAAAGGAACTTCGTCATTGATGTAGAAAATACGCTCGATATTGGTTTTTCTCGATGAATACGGCGCATAGTCTACCTTTATTGAATACATGCCCTCTTCTTCGACATTGAAAGACCACGTTATCTTTCCGGCATCGTCGGTAAGAACGACCTCGTCCTCGAGCCCGTAAACTCCGGACTCCTTGGTTATATTCTTAGCCGTGGTGGCCTTTTCATCGTAATCCGCGGCATTGATCACGATCTCTTTTGCCCCGGCGCTCACCCCGGCATGATTCTCCAGATACTGACTGTACGAAATCAAGCTGAGCTGATCGCTGAGATCAGCAAGCGTAGTCTTGTTGTATCCGCTTGATGTGCCGCCGGCGCTGCCGTCGGATGAAGTAACCGTCTGCTCCTCGGCAAATACCGGAACCGCAGCGGCAACCAACATGGCTGCGCAAAGCGCCAGGCTTATCAGCCTTTTAAATGTGTTTCCTCGCATGGAAGCTGTCCTCCTACCTGTTTCCAGAAAAATAGCAGAATATCTGACTATAAATATATTAGTAATAATATCACAATAAAGCCCGATTGTCAAGCACCGCAATGCTCTGTTTTGCATAGTCAACTGCCTATAACCGACAGTTTTTTCGTTTTGGCGTGCTTCCCGCCGCACCTGTATTTTCATATTTCTGTCCGTTTTTTCTCGAAATGTCCCGAAAGGTTTTTAGAGTAAATAATATTTACTTGTGCAAACTGCCCACCATATAAAAATCGGCGTTTTCGCCAGTGTTTTCGGGCTTATTTTCCGTTTTTCTTTTGGCGGACTGCGTAAGGTAAGTCTGCATTACCTTTTTATTCGACAAAGAGACGCTTTTGAATGAATTGTAAAACTTGGTGACATTTTTTTGTTTGTAAATCTTGCACAATTTTGTGGCTTGTTTTTTTACACATATACATTTTGCACAAAAGTTTCAATTTCAAAAAATTCCGCGTTTCTTTGAGGCAATCGGAAGCAATCTATTGACACCCGCATTATAATGGGATATAATAAATAGAAGATAACACTCGGAAACGAGTTTGATGAGAGGAAAGTTATGTATTATCTCGGAATCGACCTCGGCGGCACCAATATTGCTGTAGGTGTCGTCGATGAAAACTGTAAGATTGTAAAGAAAGGCTCTGTGCCGACCAAGGCAGAGCGCGAGGCCGATGAGATCATCGCCGATATGGCAAAGCTCTGCAAGGATCTTGTTGCCGACTGCTCGCTCACCATGGACGATATTGAATACGCCGGCATCGCCACACCGGGAACCGCAAACCGCGACACCGGAATCATTGTTTACGCGAACAACCTTCCGTTCATGAATTACCCGATCGCTCAAAAGCTTTCTCAGATGTCCGGAGTAAAGCGCGTAATGATCGAGAATGACGCAAATGCGGCGGCAAAAGCCGAGGCTGTAGCCGGAGCCGCAAAGGGCGCCGAATTTTCCGTCATGATCACTCTCGGAACTGGAGTCGGCGGCGGTATCGTTCTCGACGGTCAGGTATACTCGGGATTCAACTTTGCCGGAGCCGAGCTCGGTCATATGGTCATCGAGAAGGACGGTCGTCCCTGCTCCTGCGGACGCAACGGCTGTTGGGAATCCTACAGCTCCGCCACCGGTCTTGTAAACATGACCAAAGATAAGCTCAGCGAGTGCCACAGCACCGGACGCGAAACGCTCATGGACAAGATCGTAGCGAAAAACGAAGGACGCATTTCCGGAAAAACCGCATTCTCCGCTATGAAATCGGGTGATGCCGCAGCGGCAGAGGTTGTCGAAGATTACATTGACTATCTTGCCTGCGGACTCACGAATATTCTCCGCATCTTCCAGCCTGATGTGCTCTCGATCGGCGGCGGAATATGCAACGAAGGCGACAACCTTCTCGTTCCGCTGAAGAAAAAGATCGACGAGATGCTTCATCTGCCCGATTATGCAAAGAAAACCGAAATCAAGATTGCAGAGATGGGCAACGATGCAGGCATCATCGGTGCCGCAACGCTCGGAATGTAATCAGCCGCTGCAGCCGATAAATTTTCCGACAGCGTACACGTCGTTTTCTTTCGCAAACAGGCAGGATTATAACATTAAAGGCAGCCGCACATGAGCGGCTGCCTTTTCGTATTTTATATGCTTTCACGCTGCTCCTCTTCTCTGCCCCAAACTGAATAAACTCCGCGCAGGAGGATGACGACATGACAAATTGTACTCAGATGTGCAGATAAAACGTCAAGCACTTTTATTTTCCTCATCTCCCTTTCGGGAAGATCGTCAATAGAGTGAAGCCCTAAACGAGGATATAAAATTATTTTTGAGATTTCAAAGAAAATTACTCATCATCTTCTTCATCATCTTCAAAATATGTCACGTGGTCCGGCCATGTATTTTGTATGCCGATATTTATACCCGGTGTTTCTTTGCCATCTCCACAATACCCTGCAAAAAGGTTGATATCGTCTTCTTTATTTATAATATAAAAGGAATTTATTCCAACATTTTCGCTATTTGCAGTATCTTTTTCATTCCAAGCTAACCAAATACGATAAACACACTCCGAAGTAGTTACTTCAAAAGCGTTTGCAAGTGTCCTTTGCTCACCAGTTTTTTCATCTCTGCTGTGGGTACTTGACGCTCCGATTAATGAATCAATCGACTGATGAATGCCCGAATAATAGTTAATCAATTCTTTTGTTGAAGCTTCAAACTCCTCTATATTCTCTTTTGAACTCTCCGAAAAAAGAGACATAATAGCTGAACTATCCTGATTTTCTATTGCCTCAAGCAGATCTTCGAGTTTGTTTGTGATTTTAGTAGTATCATCTCCTCCTGTAGTTATACAATACAACGCACCCATAAATTGCCCAAACATCCCCAACCCTTTATATAGAGCAGTACAGGAGTTCAACATCAACATACTTATCACCAAAATGATTATTAAAATTATCCGTGCCTTCATTTCTATCCTCCTAAAGGAATAAAACCATGTATTTATTACTGCATCAAATTGAAAACCACTCCGTTTAATATCACCAAGATGACACCTCATATTTGTTTCATATAGATACTCCTAACGAATACCATCTCCGATCAGAAGAAAAAACGGGAACATATAAAAAACGACGGCGAAGCAGACTCCGGACTTCTTCACTTTTCACTGCTGCATATTACTTCTAAAAATCGGGAGGAGTCTCAGTGAAGAGTGAATAATTAACAGTGAAAAAGTAAAATCGGCAAGCATCTAACGATACTCGCCGATTTTTGTGCTTACTCCACGAATATACAACCACGGGAAAAGCCCCTTTTCGTATGTATATTCGCTTTGTCTTTTCTTAACTGCATTTATTATAACGGAGTCAGGCCAAAAAGTCAAGACTTTTTTACACTTGAAAGCAAAAATTTCAATCTTCTTTCTGATACAATTCTTCCGTTACCGATACACCGCCTTTGACATTTATAATCAGCTTTAAGTCATCGGTAACACGGATACTGTCAATCAAATACCTAACAATATCGTCATCATATTCAGCAAACAAAATCTCCTCGTTTTCGAGCCAACTGTCGATTTGCTGCATTTCAGTTTGAAATTCGTCGCTTTCTTCAAGTTGCTTTGTTATTTCAGTTATTCGCGCTCGAAGTTCAGCTATTGAGGAATAGTATTTTTTGATTTGCTCCATATACGGTTCTTTATTACCTTCAGTCCTGATGCACATTTCCTCTGCTTCGTTTGCTTTTTACTGCAGTTCCCTAATCGCATTTTCAAGCGTTTGACATTCAAGCAGCCCTTGATCTTCCGAAGTCGCATACGCAAGCATTGTTCTTACGAGATTTTTCACATCCCCGGTTTCGGGAATACATTTCGACATTCCTCTGCAAATTGCCTCGTGAAGAACACTCTCTTCTATCCCTCTTGACTGTGGGCAAGCCTTGTCGCCGTTTTCAACATGGTTTAGGCATCTCCAATAAACCCTTTTTACGCCTTTTCTTGTCCATGTCTTTCTTCTGAACGGACTTCCACAAATATTACAGAAAAGAAGTTCGCTGAGCGCATATTTACCACTGTACTTTCCGAGTTTGGTAACTGCATTGGAGGAAGTACGGCGTTTAGAACTTCGCTTCACCATCTCCTTTTTTGCCATCCGAAATGTTTCCCTATCAATAATCGCCGGGTGATTATCCGTAACCAGATACCTGTCCATTTCCCCGCGATTGATCTTTGTTCTTTTACTTATGCAGTCTTCCCGATAGGTCTTTTGAAACATTATATCGCCGATATATTTCTCGTTTGTCAGCATGGATTTGATTACACCCTTATCCCATACTGGATTTCCCCTGACGGTTAGAATATTATTTTCTTCAAGGTATCTCTTTATTTGATCAAGGCTCCTCCCCTGCAAGTACATCTGAAAGATTTGTTTAACGGTCTCTGCCTCTTCCGGGACGATATAAATTTCTTTTGTATCCTTGTTTCTCCTGTAACCGAGCAAAGTAAAGTGACAAGCATAAGTATCGTCCTTTACAGAATACACAGGAACATGCTTTTCAATTGATGCGTCAATTGCACCCGGTATCACTTCGTGCATCAACTCACCACAACAGACAACGGGGTTTCCACTGTCATTGACGAACGCAATCATATTTCCGCAGTGATTACAGATAAAAAAACTTTATTCCACAGGGGTTTCTCCTTTCAAAGCTTTTTGCTTTTCTTAAAAGTTTTCTGCATGGATCTCAAAGTAACTTTGCGGATGGTTGCAGGCCGGACAGACCTCCGGAGCCTCTGTTCCGACCGTAATGTGTCCGCAGTTTCGGCATTCCCATGTTCTGACTTCCTTTTTTGCGAAAACTTTTTCGGTCTCGATATTGCGAAGTAGCGCACGGAAACGCTCCTCATGCTGCTTTTCTATCTCTGCGACAAGGCGAAACTTCTTTGCGAGCTCCGGAAAACCTTCATCCTCCGCTGTTGCTGCAAACTCTACATACATATCCGTCCACTCATAGTTTTCTCCCTCGGCGGCAGTATCAAGATTCCTTTCTGTCCCGCCAAGTTCGCCGAGTTCCTTAAACCATAGCTTGGCGTGAGCCTTCTCATTTTCCGCCGTTTTCAAAAACAGGGCGGCAATCTGTTCAAAACCCTGTTTTTTTGCGACAGAAGCAAAGAAACTGTACTTGTTTCTGGCCTGCGACTCCCCGGCAAATGCTTCCCAAAGGTTTTTCTCGGTCTGTGTTCCTGCATACTTGTTTTTTCCATTCATAATTGCTGCCCTCTTTCTTGCGTTATTAGGATGAGTTCCTAATAATATTATAGGCGAAAACCGGTATAAAGTCAATAGGCAGTAAAGCAATAATAGGAGGTTTTTCTAATTAATTTTTTATCTTTTTACTTTTTTATGTGCCGCAGACACATAAGAAAAACCTCCTGCCGGGCATGATGTGCCAAACAGGAGAATTTATTCACGGAGCTGCCGTGATCGTATTATTTGTAACCGTTACGCCCCAGGCTTCCTGCACGGCGGATATCGGTTCTGCCTGAACAGCCTCGGCAATAACCTCAATTACCTGATACACCATGGTGCCGTTTTCAAGCTGTGTCTGCCCGAGGGTAAAAGGCTCGCACAGTATTCCAGTCAAGCTTCCGGGTTCTACCGGATAGGGGTAATAGTAGGTGCGGTTTGCTCCGGCAATCCAACCGTTATTAATTGTCAGATTCGGGTATTGAGACGCGGCCGTTCCTGCAATGTCGCCGTTTGAATCGACATAATACGAAATCAGTCTCAGGCGAATAAATTCCTTGACGTTTCCGGTGTTCTCCGCCCGTATATCCGATTTTTCACCGCCAACAGCGTCAGTACCGTTCACCTCGTTGCCGTCCATCTTCTCGCGGACGGCGCAGGAAACCTCTGCCGGAATAAACCGATTTGTTTTTTCCGCTTTTTTGAACATAAAGGCAAGGGTCAAGCCAACGGCCGCAACAATACACAGGGCAGCCGCCGCAATCAGCAGGTGCTTTATTCTTTTCGACATTGCGGCGTCACCCCTTTCTGTTCGTTATCCTTTCGCTGTTGCCGTTAAGCCATTTATTATTAACGGGAGCGTCGTCAAAGGTAACTGTCTTTGTTGTTCCCTCGGAAACGGTCACTTTCTGCGATGTGTCGTTATACCGCCATGACCAATTGTTTTGCTGTTCTACCGTGTATTCACGACAAACCATATCCTTAATTGTCACGCTGCCGTTTCCCTTGATTGAAACATACAACTCAAAAGTGGGATCATCAGCTGCGGTGATACGATAAACAAATACTCTGTCGCCGTTGCCCTCATCACCGGTGCCATTTTCCCTGACAATCGTCATATTTCCGACAATAGGAACGAACTTTGCCCAAAAGGTGTTGACCTTGGGCATGGCGTCAAGATTCAGCGTCGTGGGAACAAGTTTGTTGCCCGTTACCGTTCCCTTGTCGCCGACCGGCACCGTACACGCTTCGTCAAGATACCAGCCGTCAAACCGATAGCCGAGCTTAGCTGTCGCCGTTGAGCCGCTGAAAAGATCCGTTCCGTTGACTACCTCAATAGTCTGACTGAGCATTCCGCCGCCATACTGCCATACCTTGTATTCTACAGTATATTGCAAAGGCGAATAGTAGAATATGATGTAGTTCTGTGCATCGTTTGCCCGAAGAATGATCGTCTGTGACAGATTAGAAACGCAGTTCATTCCACTGACCGGCTTTGCCGATACCACAACGGCGGAGCCGAAAGTGCCTGTGCCGGATTCAATCGGAAGAAGCACGCCCGGTGAGGTATCAGTCAGCTGTGGCAGGTTGCTGATATCTGTGCCGTACTTCAAATAATATACCTTGTAGCTCTGCGTGTTACGGGTATAGAAGATATACAGCTCGGTGCCCTGCGCCTGAACAGTAATGGTAAAGTGCGGATTTGTTTCAGCATCAAGGAGCTGCGTTGTACCGGAATCTTTGATATATCCCGTGCCATATACCGTAAAACCGCTGAATGTCTGCGGTACGATATCATGCGTAGAGCCGATATCTCCGATACCCTCGGTAAGGGCATCGCTTTCGGTATAGTTGATGTAATTACCGCTTTCATCCTGCGTAAGCTCCGTCCCTGCGGCATTAACCTTCTGCAGCATATGGTGTACGGCATAAAAGGCATTCTGCGTATTTTTACTGTAATAAAAGACCACTACATTGTCCGGAGAGCCTATATAGTTGCCGTTTCCGTCATCCGTAACAGCAAGAATCAGCCGCTTGTAAAAAGCATCCGGAATATAGCCTTTAATGACCTCAAAACGCTCTGTCACAACCGCCTTGGTTGAATGTTTCGTCACCGTTCCTCCGCCCGGAGCAGCGGTTATCAAGGCTCCGGTATCCGCATAGCGGTATTCCACCCGATAAGCTATATTCGCCGCATGCACATAGGTAAAGGTGAATACATTATGCTCCTGCTCTTCCTTGTTTTTCTCATATTCCACTGCGATGGAATGGCTGGCAAGGGTTGGGTAATATCCGCTGCTATAGGCGGGATAAAGCTCGTTGAGCGGCTCGCCTGCTTTCGGATAGAAGGTACGGGTATTCCCCTGATAGGCAAAGCCGGCGGAATCGGGTGCGATCAGGCGGTGATACCTGTTGTCCGATGTCAGGTATACATAGGTGCGTTCCTCGCCGTCATTTGTTACTTTATAGGTTTTATTGTCCTTAGGCGAGGCGTTTGCAGCTGTGTTAAGAAGCCCCAGCCAAGAGTTGTCGCCTTCTCCCTCATGCAGAGCATAGTGGATTCGGTAGTAAGGTTGCGCTGAGTGTGTTCCCCAGTCGGCAAAGACATTCATATCTTTTGTAACAGGCATATCCAGCGGCGTATACGCCGTTTTGTTCCCGGCTCGCATATAAAACCAACCGCCGAAGGTATACGCAAGCCCGCCTATAGATAACGACGGATTATCCACGCTTCCCAGCACACTGCCGTGTGTTATCTCCCGTGTTTCAATCATACCGTTTGCATTGCCTGTCGTTTCAAAGGCAATCATATCGTCATAGGTGCGGAAGAAGCGGACCGTGTGATTTACGGGTGTCCACTTGGCGTACAGGCCGACGTCCTTGGCAGGCATGGCTTCGCCGACTTTATGTTCGCTTCCGGGGAAGCATCCCGGAGAATTATACCATCCGCCGAAGGTATACGCATTCTGTTCCAAAGTCGCCGGGTAATCCGGAACGACCCCGACGGTGTAAGGATCAAGTGACATATTGTACGGTACGTCAAACCGGCCGTAAACCTCGTGGTAGTTATGCAGCGTAAGGCTGTGGCTCTGTCTTGTATAATAAAACCGCGCAATGTTTGAATGGCGGCCGTCCGTGGTTGTACCGTTATCTTCCCATTCGCGAGAACGGATACTTTCGATACCATCTTCATTCGCGCTCATTCACGGGATATTTAAATCCCGGCAGCGGCGGATAGGTTTGATGTGTAATACCGCCCGAACCGTCATTATCGTCATTGGCGTACACTGTATTATACAGCTTATATTTTTTCCCGTTATACGTCCGTATCGTCAGCCCGTCTTCGCTTTCGCCGTCACGCAGAGGCAGATACAACTCATATATCCACTCTATTGGCTTGCTCCAGCTGATATTCGCGCCGTTATCGTAAAAAGCAAGAAAATTGATTGTCGTGGGATCACCGAATTCATCGATAAAGCGGCTGTCATACAGTAAGGTTTCGTTCAGTATCGGATAATAGCACTTTATCGTGGCATTGGTATTATCCCAGTTATATTTTACATTGTATTCCCCATTCCAACCGGCAAAGTAGGCATACTTGCCCCAATCATCACCCTCTGTCATATGGTTGTGTGCCCCGTTTGCCGTATGGGTTCCGACAATAGGAACTCTGTCAAACACCTCGCTCGGCCATAGTTTTGTCAAGTCCGCACCGTATCGTGCCGTAAATTCAAGATAGTGAAACCTGTCGCCCTTGTTCGTATATCCATCATTTGTATTGTCCTCGGATGACGGATATACTCCTGTAGTATACTGCACGCCCTCGGCAGGGGTTATGGTCGGCAGCGTCTGAACAGCGCCCCATTGATTTGTATCTATGTTGTACAGCAAACTTTCGATATCGTTCAGCACATTTCCGCTGCTGTCAACCGGCCGTTGAGTATTCTGATGCCCGAATTTATAAGTACTTCCGCCCACAACATAGTATACGGTTTCTGTCCCTGTCGGTTTGACCTTATCCTTTGTCGGATTGTATTCCTTGGCATAGTAAAACCGCAGTGTATACTCTTTACGAGCATAGTACACATTTACGATCGTAGACCCGTCTCCGGCAACCGTCACATTTTGATCTGCATGGTCAAACCGAGAAAAACGAAGCTTGTCGGGCTTGCAATCCGCACTATGGGTATGTGTTTCATCGGTATTTCCGCAGATATTCGTTTCCGCCGTAATATCATTCTCCCCGGAAACAGAAGTTCCGGACTTTGCCGTCTTTTTCACATTGCCTACATAACTGTATTCGTCATTGTCGGCATTTTGCAACCAATACACCGCCGTGTAGGTGGTGTCGACTGTGCGCCAAAGAGCTTTATATGTGCGGTTTTCATCGGGTACGGTATCAGGCAGAGTATCCTTTACGCCGTCGCCGGTGCCGTTTGTCACATCGTCCCAACCGTCAAACACATAGCCGTGTCGTGTAGGGGCATTTACAACAAAGGGCGTTCCGTAGCGGGCATAGATCGGTTCTGTGCCATAGCCGCCGTCCATTTCAAATTTAACCATGTAATAATTGCGGTCGTAGTAGCACTGAAAAACAGTGGAGCCGTCGGCGGCGACTGCCTCCGGATAATGATACAGTTTCGTAAATCCCTTTACCGTATCCGCGTCCTGCACCGCAAGCTGCTCGTTGGAAATAATCGTGCCGGTTTTTGCAGAGGCTATACGGTATAGTCCCATATTCTCGCTATACATATCGTCGTTGATATTCTGGAAGTAGTACCGCACGGCATAGGGCACATCAATTGCCTTATAATAGACATTGACGACATACTGCGCCCCTGCATAGTCTGCCGGAATATTCAGAGCAACTACCGTTGCGTCGTCATTCGCATCCACCGTGCCGCCCTCCGGAACGGTGACAGAAGGATCAGCCGCATTATAAAACGGCGCATAGCCGAGATAGGTCGGCGAAATAACTGTATTGTTATAGGAAGTGCCGTACTGTATCTGTGCGGTAAATCCCGTGTATATGGGCTGACCGGACACGGCATCTAAGTAATTTATGGAAATATCCACATACTCCGGGTTGTTCTTCGGGGCGCGAACAGGAGCTTTTCGCACCGGAGAGTTACCGTTCCGCACGGTAACGGATTCGGCATCTGCGAGAGCATTAAACGCAACCGTCACACAGACAGCCTCGGAATATAGGCTGTTTTCACCTGCTGTTGCCCTGCAGCGGACATAGGCGCTGCCCGATTCATCCAAAAGCGAGCCGAACATAGCATAGGACAGCGACATTGACTGATTTGTCGCGTCGTAAATATTCACCCAAAACTCTGATTTGATTTCCGCAAGTATCTGCCATTGATAGGCAACATTCTGCGTATTCGGAGAGCACTCGGCTTTGAGGGTGGCTCTTTCGTTTTGAGGCAGAATCAGCTTTTCTGTTTTCCTGCCTTCATGTGTAACAGTCACCGAATCAATCTTTGTAGCGGCAAATGCCGTTATCATTTGTATCTGAAGAACAGACGTAAGCAGGCAAAGGCACAGAATAACCGAAAGCAGTCTTCTGAGCCCTGTATGTTCCGTATTCCTATGATGTTTTGCCAAATATCTTCCTTTCATACTATCCACCTGCTTTCCTGTGGGGCGTTATTTGTTTTTCACGGCGTTCCATGCGGCCAGGGCTCTCTGTGCTTCCGTATATTCAGCTGTCGAACCCTCGGAAAAGCCGTTATACTGCACCGCTGTGGCGCTGATTTTAATTTGCATATCCTTCGGCAAACTGTCAAGCTGTGTTTTGGTGATATTCTCGCTGACGGTGATTTTGCCGCCGTCAGCCAGTACATCAGCCGTCAGTCCGCTATTGGCGCTGACGGTACGGTAATATACCGCTTCGCTCCCGTTACCGGAAAGAAACTTCCAATCGTTATTTACCGCCCAGCCGAGGATATTTTCGCCGCCGCCTGAAAAAAAAGCAAAGCTGTGTTCATCAAGTCTGCTCCAGCCTGTTGTTTTTATTTCGCAGAACACATAGCACGCCATTTCACTGCCCTCGAAATTCACAACAGCATTTTTTATCATATCCACACCGGGGGTAATAACCCATTTATCCGTCTCGGCAAAATTTCCGGTTTCGGTAACGGTAATATCCCGCATAATTGCCACTCTTGCCGTATCGCCCACAGTTGTCCCCGTCACATATTTTGAAAAGGTCACGCCGGACACCGCCGCCGCAATCAGCAGAAGATAAAGCAAAACGGCGGAAAAAGGAAGGCGCGGTTTCGGTCTTCGGTTTTTGTTTTCGCTGTGCATCAATTTCCGCCTCCTTTGTTCGATTTCAGTGCTCCTGTTTTTTGCCCTTGCAGCGAATATATCCGATCAGATTCGGCAACTCGGTAATTAAAATAATCGCGGCAAATAGGCTGAGCATTCCGATCGGCGTTCGCGCAAGGCGGATAGCCGCCCCGATTTTCGGAATCACCAGCACCACTTTCCCGACTACATCCTCCTTCGGTATATCCGTGCCATCGTCGGTATTGTTGGCGTCGCCTTTGGTGCGGTAACCTTTATCGCTTTCAGAGACAATGCGGTGGGTCACCGGCGTGCCGTCGGTCTGATACATCACAACATCGCCGACCATGTAATCGCTTTGCTTGTGGGTGATGATCAAATCGTCAGGTTCTATGGTGCCGCTCATGCTGCCGGTCAACACCACGGCGGAGGAATAGCCGAACACGGTCGAAGCATCCACCTTAAATATTTCCCTTGCCGCCAGGCGATATAGATTGGCAAGCAGAACAATACCTACGATCACAAGTATCAGGATCTTAAGGATACGCCACAAAACGGCCAATGCTTTTTCAGTCTTCAACCTTTTCCCTCCTTTTCCGAGTAAGGGCAAGGAAAAGACACATTCCGCCGCTGATGAGCATCAGCACAACATAACCGCCGATCATGGTGTTGTCCCCGGTTTGAGGAGAAGGCACGACCTCACCGCCGTCACGGACAACAATATAAAACCCGAGAGTTGCATCGTCCGCCTTTCCGCTTGCAGCCTTGTTGCCGAGATAAGTGTCAATACGGTCCCGTTCGTCAACATTCGCACCGTCTTCATAATTCCAGAACCAGTTGATGTCAAAGTCCTGCAGTTTTTTTGCGCCAAGCTTTCCGCCGACGGCGCGGATGACTGTTTCCTCCTTAATGCTTTCGGGGAGCATATACTGGGATGTATCCGAAAAGCCGTCACCCGAAAGCGTCGCGCCTATATCAAGATCCGGTGAAGTCGATAGCGAATACAGAACGGCGGTATAGGTTATCTCTTTATTTGTATCGTTTTTAAGACGAACCACCCTGTCTTTTTCGGTGCCGGGTGCCAGCACCTTTTCGGCATTACCGGCATTTACATTCTGATACAGCGTTTCAAAGAAGGTCAGCTCCGCCGAGCCGTCCGGGCGCACCGAGGTAGCCTTATCCCAAACAAGCGAGCCTGTCCTGTAGGTAAGGATGTGTTCCGGTCTCTCTGCGGGTACGGCATAGGTAAGACCTATCATCACCGGCAGCAGTATGACCTGTAATATAAAGAGTATCAGTATGGCGGGAAACAGCCATTCCCGCAGTTTTTTTGTTCTGTTCATATGCGCCACCTCGTTTGAAAGCATCCGGACTATCCGGTAAAACGGCAGTGTTACAGGGGTTCGGGACATATGCAGAGTTCTCGGCAAACAGATGTCGGGAACATTGCATACAGCCCGAAGATATCCCCCGCCCGCCACATGACGGGGGATATACAACTGTACAGAAGCCGTAAAATCAGACCCTTAGTCAATCTGAGTTACGGTGGTAGCAAGCGTAAGACTGACGGTTGCGGCTCTGCCTGCAGCCGCCTCATCGCCTAAGAAAGTATCTCTCACATTGTTTGCAGGCTTGTCAGGGTCTGCACCCGTTTCGAAAGGCCACTCCCAGGAAATCGCAAGAGTGTCGGCAGCCTTACCGGAAAGATCTGTGCCGGGAGCATAGTCCTTGGTATATGACGCAACGGCATTTACAAGAGCAGCCTTCATAAGATCAGCCGATGTATAGTCTGTACCGATAATTGCCTGATTGCCTTCCGGAGTCTTGATCTTGAATACCAGAGGGCAGTAGAATTTGCCGTCGGCGTCCTTCCAGTTTTCAAGCTGCAGGCTGGCAGCGTCCAATTTGTAGGATACTCTTACAGCCACCTCGGGAGTGCCGGTAATGGTAGCTGCAACAAAATCGCCGTTACTTGTCGTGCCGGGTGCAACGACCTTATCGGTGGAAATTACCGACTTGGCAATCGTTCCGACCACAGTTTGATCATTAGTGTCGTACTCCTTGGCAAACACATCTCCGTTCGCCGTAACAGTCACGCCGAACTTAGCAACACGGGCGGAATCCGTGCCGCTGCCGCTGGTTACATACTTCGCGAAGGTGCCTCCGACAAAGCATGAGGTGATAAGTACGAGAGCAAGCATGAGGACTGCTGCTCTCAGCGTCCAATTCTTTTTTGAAGTCATGGAACATTCCTCCTAATGTAATAATTGTTGAGACGATAAAACACCGTCATTTGGATTTCGTGAGACGACAGAAATCGCCTCAACGTGAGGACTTACCCTCATATATATCACCGCTTCGTCCGGCTGTGGCACCGGTTTCGCGGAAGATACCGTTTATTATGTTTTGCCGCCGTCTTCTTTTTCGGGGTTCTTTTCTCCCGCAGCGGCACGGAGCCGTTCAAGCTCGGATTTAAGCTCCTCGGTTTCCTTATCCTTTCTGCCGGAGCTTCTCTGGCGGTGGATAATGTCGTAGATGATAAAAGCGCACACCGGTATGCCGATAAATACCGCCATACCCAGCGGCTTTTGCAGGAACATGGCGAAATCTCCCAGCCCCGGAATACGCCCCTTATACAGTCCGAATACAGCGTCCTCACCGACTGCCGGATCTTCCGTATTGTTGGCGTCGCCCTTTGTCACAAAGCTGCGCTTTCCGTCCGCGGCGGTCTGCACCTCAACAATGCGGTGCGTTACGGCGATATTGCCGTCCATATAAGAAATAATATCACCGGCTTTTAACTTGTCCGTATCGGGTTTTACTGTAAAGATCAGGTCGCCCACTTCTATATGATCCTCGGCATTGCCGCTCATGGAGCCCGACTGCACAACCATCGGCGTGACGCCGAATACCGACGGCGGAACCTTCGGATTTACAACGCCTTTTATAATTATTGTCAGGTTACAGGCAAGAATTATTGCGAAAATGCAGCACAATACCGCCCCAACAATGAACAGAATTCTTTTTGATATTTTGTTTTTTGCCATACGACAGTCCTCCAAAAGAGTTTTTATTTATTGCTGTTAGATTTTTATAGCTTCTAAAAATTTCCTTTTCGCTTCGATATGGTTGCAAAAAGCGGTTGCCTCACCAAACAAATACTCGTACAGCTTTTCCAATTCCTCCAGCGGATACTTTGTATAATCAAACTCACACAAATGCCACCCCAATTTAAGAGAGGTCTCCGGACTCCTCATGTCAAACCGGATATCCGAAATATAACTGCAACCCAGTCCCTGCCGGACATCGTCAAATGCGGTCATCCCATTTGTCCCTCTTTTTCTTTACCAACGCCATTTTTCGAGCGATCTGCATAATTTCCGACAACAGGTACAATAACCCTATAATGATGCTTTGATTATACAAAAGCTGTCGCCCATTGTCTGTGATATAAACACATAACATATGTGACTCAGACACTTTTCGGGGCGTTTTCGCAAAAAAAGACTTCTCGCAATCTTAAAAAGGGCGGGAAGTCAATCATACGGATTTTTTCCGATTAGACACTTAACTTGCACTCTTGTTTTTCGACAGGTTTGCCAAATATGAAAATGCACATATATGTAAATAATATTGTACCCCGGCGTTTTTGAAGTGCCCCCCAAAAGTTAGACAAAGAATACGGATAAAAATTGATCAAGCTACCGAAAGGGCTT